>Ga0209189_1000073_pt1 | contig 83476 bp, 65 predicted proteins | sample C_130820_EF_Meta_FD_187308 | JGI IMG/M metagenome (GOLD analysis project Ga0209189, IMG submission 187308) | Freshwater microbial communities from Lake Croche, Canada to study carbon cycling - C_130820_EF_MetaG (SPAdes) (version 3) | ecosystem: Environmental > Aquatic > Freshwater > Lake... | reverse complement strand
ACAGCGATCGTCCCCATCGTTGAACCGCAGAGGGCACCGAATCTCCCGGTGACTATGGACCCGGATCCCGGCGGCACTGACATCGGCGTCCAGCAAGATGCCGTCCATGTTGCGGAGTTTGGTGGGTCTGGCGGCACCCGTGAGCTTCGGCCACAGCGATGTTAAATAGGAGCCGTGCCCTACGACCACCATGGAGTCGCCGTCCTTTACCTGGCCAGCTAGATGGGCAATGAACGGGCCCCACTTGGGTTCCGAATAGCGCTGGCCGGTCGGCGTATTCTCCGGCAGCATGCCGAACTCCTTAAAATGGGGCAGCGGCTTTGAAGGCCGGCCGAACACGATGCGTGCTGTCTGCCGTGCCCTCTTCAGCTCCGAGGAAGCGACATGACAGCCCTTTACGTCAAATCCGGCCTTGCTGAGGCTCTGTTTCAGAAGGGGCCCATACGCCGTGGCCACCCGCTCGCCCTCCACTGTGAGTCCCGGATCGGCCAGCTGATTACTAATCTCCTGCAGCTCTGGGTGATTAAGACGCAGATGGTTGCAACAGGACTTGCTGTGCCGCATCAGAAAAAGCTTGATCCGTGGCATCCTCTACCGAACATAGATATATTTTACTATGTATGATTTGCCCGGCAAAACACTACGCGAAAATCAATTTTTTGCGGGCGGATGCCGTGCTGACTCACAGATGACATGATCGATCGGCTTGAAAAATGCGAGGGCATCGGCAATCGTGGCATCTTGTGTCGGATCGACTGGATTTGCGTTATCGACTTGTAGTGCATTTGATCTGTCAATTGACAAATATACGTCGGCGTCATATGTGTCAATTATGAGACTTTTAATGTTGGATTTGCAGAGAGTATAGGTTCGGAGCTGGCCCGTTATAAGTAATGCGATTTTCATTCACTTGAAGAGGATGAGGATTTTTTAAGGGTGCGACGGAGGGCTTTGTAGGCATTGCGGACTTTATTAAAATTTGCTGCAGTGCCCCCCTTGTCTGGGTGTGTCTCAAGGACGCGCTTCTTATAAGCGCTCTTGATGTTGGACCACGTATAATTGGCCTTCGTAATTCCGAGTGTGGCGGCATTCGCTGAAGGAGGAGGAGCAGCAGCAGCAGCCGCAAATAGATGTGCCTGGTTGGCCGCTCTAGCTGCAGAAGACGCCCGCAGAGTGGCATTCCTTCTCGCAGACCTTGCATGGGTCACACAGTAGCCATTTGACCCTGCTGCAGCTCTGCTGCAAGGATGGCCCGCCCCCGTGACACCACGGCAACAAGGCTTTTCGGATTTTGGCATTCTTCTACTCGGGTCGCCAAATTTGACGGGGCGTGACCCCTACCCTTGCCCTAAGTACGATGACATCCAACCCCAAGACGATCGCGGAGAGCTTCAAGAAGCTGACCCAGCGCGAACACATTCTCCAGTTGCCCGATTCTTACATCGGCTCCCGCGACTCCCACCGTGAGAGCCGATGGATCTGGTCGCCCGATGCCGCTAAGATGGAGTGGCGGGAGGTCAGCTTCAATCCGGGTTTCTTCAAGATCTTTGACGAGCTCGTCGTGAATGCGCTCGACCAGGTGACGCGCATGGCCGCGGCTGCAGCCGACAAACGCGTGTCGCGCCTCGTCATCACACTGACACCGACCCAATTCGTGATCCATAATGACGGGGAGAGCATTCCTGTGTCGGTCCATCCCGAATACAAGGTCATGGTGCCGGAACTCATCTTCGGCCATCTGCTGACCTCGTCCAACTATGACGAGGGCGAGGAGAAGGTGGTGGGAGGCAAGAATGGCTATGGCGCCAAGCTCACCAATATTTACAGTCGCGAATTTGTCGTCCGCGTGGGCGACGGCAAGATCCACTATGAGCAGACATTTAGCGACAACATGTCGATCGTCGGCAAGCCCGTTATGAAGAAGGGAGCCAAGAGCTACGTGGAGATTGCCGCCACGCCGGACTTGCCGCGGTTCTTCGGTGCCGATGTGACGGAGATTCCGGCCGATATGTTGGATGTCTTGAGGACGCGCGTGGTTGATGCGGCGGCTCTGGCGTCGGCGAACGGCTGCAAGGTGTTCCTGGCCTCTGCCGTCGGAGGAGCTGCGACGCTGGTACCCGTCAGCTCCTTCGAAAAGTATGTGCGCCTCTTTACGGATGCGGCGGATGTGCCGGTGTTTTACGAAAGAGCAGGACCCCGGTGGGAGATCGCCGCGGTTCTTACACGCCATCTGCATTCTGACACCTCGGCCTCTGGCGTGCCAGATGATCGTCACATCTCCTTCGTCAATGGCATCTTCACGCGGCGGGGCGGCAAGCACGTGGAGGCCGTGGCTCGGTCTGTGTTGGGAGCCTTCTGCGAGGGGCCGGGCAAGAAGCTCGATCTCAAGCCGGCGCAGCTCAAGGATGCCGTGACCTTCTTCGTGAATGCGACGATTGTCAATCCGTCGTTTGACAGCCAGACCAAGGAGACGCTCACGACGCCGGCGGCCAAGTTCGGGTCCAAGTTCGAGATTTCGGACAAGTTCGTGACGCGGCTCGCCAAGGAGGGAGGGCTGTTGGAAGAGGCGCAGGCTGTACTAGATGCCAAGCTGTCGCGTGCCGCTAAGAAGGTGGATGGCCGACGCACGACCAATGTGAGGGGCATTCCGAAGCTGGACGATGCGGAGTGGGCGGGCGGGCCGCACTCCAGTGAATGCACGCTTATTCTGACAGAGGGAGACTCGGCGGCCTCCATGGCTTTAGCGGGCCTCAAGGAGGCGGGGCGCAAGTGCTATGGTGTCTTTCCTTTGCGAGGTAAGTTGCTGAATGTGCGAGATGCGACGATCAAGGAGAAGACCGCGAACAAGGAGATTACGCATTTGAAGCGGATCATTGGGCTCGAACATGGAAAGAGCTACAAGGATATCAAGAAGTTGCGGTACGGGCGCGTCATGATCATGACGGATCAGGACGTGGATGGTTCGCACATCAAGGGGCTGCTGGTCAATCTGTTCCATTCGGAGTGGCCGGAGCTGCTGGACATGGGCTTTCTGTGCTGTCTGATGACGCCGCTTCTGAAGGCGACCAAGGGGGCCATTACGAAGTGCTTCTACTCGGCCTCGGAGTATGAGAAATGGGTATCCGGTCACGGGGTGACCAGCAGCGCAGCTGCGTCAATTGTAGCGACCAGCAGCGCAGCTGCAGGAGAAGCAAAAGGCTGGCATCTCAAGTACTACAAGGGGCTGGGCACGAGCACCGCAGCCGAAGCGCGGGAGTATTTCCGCGACATGACCCTGGTCCGCTTTGTCTGGGACGCCAAGTCCGGCGAATACATCGACATGGCCTTCAACGAGAAGCGCGCCGATGACCGCAAGGAGTGGCTCGACACGTACAGCCGTACCCGTGTGCTCGACGTTCCCACGGGCGGCAAGGATGTCACTTACACCAACTTCATCAACGATGAGCTGATCCACTTCTCAATTGCCGACAATTTCCGATCCATTCCCCACGTGATGGACGGACTGAAGCCGTCGCAACGGAAGATCCTCTGGGCCGCGCGCAAGCGCAACCTCGTGTCAGAGATCAAGGTGGCGCAGCTGGCGGGCTACGTGTCAGAGAATGCGGCCTACCACCACGGCGAAAAGTCGCTCATGGACGCCATCATCGGCATGGCGCAGGAGTTTGTCGGTTCCAACAATATCAATCTGCTGGCGCCGAACGGGCAGTTTGGGACGCGCCTCGAAGGCGGCAAGGATTCGGCCGCGCCGAGGTATATCTTTACCGCGCTCGAGCCCATCCAGGGGACGCTGCTTTCGAAGGCGGATGATCCGGGCCTCACGTGGCTCGAGGACGATGGGCTGCAGGTGGAGCCGGAGTATTACATGCCGGTACTGCCGCTTCTGCTCATCAACGGCTCGGACGGAATTGGCACGGGCTACTCATCCAAGGTGCTCTCGTATTCGCCACGGGATCTGGTGACGGCCTTGAGAGGACGCCTGACCGGTGTGACCAAAGATCTAACAGAGACCGCCTTGGTTCCCTGGTACGATGGCTTCCGTGGGTCTGTGATCGCCGATGGCAAGAAGGTCACTACGCGGGGTGTCTATGAGTTCTTCGACGATGAGGGCTGTCGTGTCAGGATCACGGAGCTGCCGGTGGGCACCTGGACCAAACGCTACAAGGAGTTTCTGGAGAAGATGCTCGAGGGCTCTGCGGCTGAGCCGAAGGTCACCAAGGCCAAGAAAACAGCGGCAGAAGGCTCCGTAGGCTCTGCGATCTCAGGACCGAAGCTGCTCCGCGACTATCAGGAGTCCAACACCGATACCGATGTCTGCTTTGTGCTGACCCTCGAGGCGGAATACTATCACGAGGCGCGCACCTTTCCGCTTGAGTTCGAGAAGAAGTTCAAGCTCGTGAAGCAGACATCGCTGACCAACATGGTGGCATTCGATGTCGATGGACGGCTGCGGCGGTTCGCCTCTGCGGGGGAGATCCTTGAGACCTTCTATGGGACGCGGCTGGGAGGCTACGTGAGCCGCAAGGCCAATGAGCTGGCGCGGCTCGAGGCGCAGCGTGTGGAGCTCGATGCACGGGTGCGGTTTGTGAGAGCCGTGGTCGCGGGAACGCTGGTTGTGGCCAACGCCGCCGACGCGGCTCTGTTGGCGGGCCTCAAGGCGTTGGCTCTTCCTCCGCTATCTGCACCAGAGGCAGGTGACGATCTTCGCGGCTACGAGTACTTGCTTCGTATGCGCGTGGATCGGTTGAAAGCGGCGGCTATTCTGGAGCTCGAGGCGTCCCTGGCTGAGATCGTAGCCGAGGCAGCGATCCTGGCCTCTAAATCAGCGGAGGATCTGTGGCTGGCCGACCTGGCGGCCTTCGAGGTCGCCTATGAGAAGTTCGGTGTTAAGCGGCTGGCGGCTCGATCGTCGGTGGGCGAAGTGAAGAAGACGGCGGCGCCAAAGAAGCGGGTTCCAAAGAAGGTTTAGCTGAGCATAATCTTTGCATACATTCTCTCAGTTGCCTTACCTGCATATTCAGTTATTAGTTCATCTGTAAAATGTTCTGGCCCCATGACGGTTCGCATAAAACCCATCATTGTCATACCCAATATCATTTTGTATAGATCTCGATTTATTATGATCTCCTGATTCAGCACAGTCGATAGTCGATTCAGATTGTCGGTTAGGCTTAATTCATCCAGTGTAACTCTTTGACGCAAAGGACGGGCAATTGATTGTAGAATTTCCCGCACAAGCGGTACATTTTGCATTGTTTCCACTGAGAGTGGTGGTACAAACAAGTTCCGTGTTCGGTCAATAATATCTATCTCGTTAATTCGCCCTGGATGCAGAATGACGTCGGCACTGGTTAATGCTATCTCATGCATCTCTTCACTGGGACGAAAGGCCATACCGTAGTCGATCACGCCGAGCCCGTCGGGTAAAAAGAGAATATTGCCGGCGTGGAGGTCAATGTGCTGCATTGCATTGGATAAAAAACAGAAATTATTGAAATTGCAGAATTGCTCTAGATAGGCTAGGCGTTTTGAAAGTGGCGTGTCGTTGGGCAAGGTATGTGTGCCATCTATATATTCCATTAAGATGTACTTATTATTCTGTCCTGGATTGTTGTAGCAGGTGGGGATTTTAATATAGGGAAGTTCGACCAGATCCGTCTTTGCTTCGCGCAGATTCTGGATTTCATGATCGAAATCGCACTGTTCGATAATATCGCTAAGGTTGCGGATAAAAGGACCGAGTATGCGTACATAGATGTTCTTAGGAAACCAGTAGTATATATATCTATAGATAACACCTACGTCATTGCACCCACGTTGCAGGTGGGCCGTGATGCCGCGGCGCTTGAGCTTGAGAATGATCGGCTGGTCACCGTCTTCTGTTCTACGTGTGCCGCGGAAGACAAGAGCGATCATACCGGCGTTAATAACACGGCGATCTACGACGATATTGTAGGTGGCCTCGGCTTCATCTATGGCGGCGTCGTCGATTTCATCGTTTGTGTAGCTCACCTGGGTCGTAAAGGGTTGCAGCTCTGTGCGGCACTCCGGGGTCAGTGTGAGGTTGGCCGAATTTGCGAGGGCCTGGAAGATTTTGGTGAAGAGGATGTTTTCATTGCGAAGGGCCTGGAAGGTGTGCCGGAGGAAGAGGGTGTAGTTGCAGCGGATCACACGAAACCAGAGGTAGTAGGCTGACAAGACGGACAGCAGCCGACAACAGGTAATTATATGTGAAAAGGACATCTAATTAGCTGATCGTAATTCTGCTTAAGGTACGAACTCGTTTTTTGGGTCTGCCTTTGTGTGTCCGCCTTTGTGTGTCCGCCTTCGGCTCATCCATGGCGCGTGAGCCGCTTGGCCTGGGGTTTGTTTGTAATGGTGTGACGCGCTCTACGCATTGCATGCCGTGTAAGAGCACGTGTCCTATACTTCCGCCGATGTGTAGAACGATAGCCGCCCGTCAGTTGTTTATCTGCAGGTAAGAGTTGGTTTAGGGCAGCTTTCAGGTTCGCTTTAGTTGTTACGCCTGTACTATTACGGTCTGTTGTTTCGTATGCAGCTCGTTTTGTTCGAACTGCATCTGCACGGATTTTTATAATTTCCGCTATAGTATCAATTGGCACACCTAGGGCCTCGGCTTGGTCCATTGCAGCAGTAAAATCCTTAAATGATTGTGTGTTAGCATTTTTCTTATAGTCTCCTATTGTTGCTTCTAGCGCTTTACTTCTGGCCGTGACCTGGCTAGCAAGCCAGTCCTTTTCACTGTCAGGCCAAAATGGCATCTCATCTATCAGTTTAGATCTCATTATATAGTCTTTGACAGTGGTATCTGCTGGATTTATTTCTGGAACTTTGATTTGAATAGCAGCCTTTAATTTGGTAATCATCGCAGTATATGTTTCTTTTAATAATTCTATTTGATCTTCATCTACTTTTAACGATTCGGCTTGTTTAATTTTTTTGTTAAATTCACTGTTTGAAATTTGTTTAGCAGCTATTTTTCCTAATAAATCAGTATTAAACTCTTTATCTATTGCAGATTTTCTTGACACTTCAGCAGCGTTAAGTTCTCTTTCAATTTCCTCTTTAATGGGAGTTGCATGATTAAAACTTTGTATTAAACGATCTCTTTCATTATTAATAGCTGCTGTCATCGTCTCAATTTCTTTAGTTTTAGCTGCTGGCGTTATTGCTTTTGCATTAATTTTAACAGTTTGTTTGCGAATTTCTTCATCAGCTTCTGAGTTTAAGGTTGATGCATTTTTAAGAGTACTTAATCGCTCAATTTCTTTTCTAGCTCTGGCCTTATATATTTCAAACTGTTTTTGTGATACAGATAGGTTTGATCCAGACTTGAGAAATCGGATTATACTGTTCTTTAGTTCATCAGAGTTAATATTTGAAGCTGGCTGATCGCTGTCATAAATACTAAGCTGTGCCTTATAATAATCATTCGCTCGTTTAGCCTCTTTATCATAAGCAGGACCGGCCTGAATAAGAGCAATTACGGTTGGACGAAGAGAGATTAATTCATTGTATCTATTTATAAATTTTTGGGTAGGCGGGGTTCCCATAATCGGTTTTTTAAGAGGAGTTTTAAATAGGCCCAAATCCGATTTACTCCATGTATATATCTGTCTCGCATCCCCTAGCACAGATGAAAAGGCACGTGTTAGATTACTATATTTATCTCTTTTTAATGAAAATGTTCCCAAATCTGAATGCCCTACTTGTAGTTTATCCCATTCTTCTGCGGCCTCATTGTAGGCTTTCGCAATTGCCTCTTTTGCATCATTTATTAATGCGGACTCATTTAATTCTGGCGGCACCATCATCTTATAATCTAAGACAACTGCATGTTGTTTTATACGGTATTCTTTAAATACTTTGCGATATTCGGCTCTGGCCTTATCCAGATCTTCTGGCCTATTGTCAAGAAATGCATTTATTCCAGCCATCATCTTAGGATAGATTCCAAGTGCATCATACTGGAGATCAGTGCCACCCCTAAATGGTACAGGAATAATATCTATGCCCAAAATTATGGGTTTATTTTTAAAATAATTGTAATACCTTGCAAGTGCAACTTCATACGTGGCTGCACCAGTAAAAACTGGCATGAAAATCTCTTTATAAATATAGCTATCGGTTGAATCAGTAGGCTGTGCGATTATATCATTCTTCCTAAGCTTGTTTTGCAACTGTGATTGCAATGTGAAGCGTGGGTCTGGTCCTGCTCCTGTTGCTCCTCCTGTTGCTCCTCCTGCTCCTGTTGCTCCTCCTGTTGCCCCTCCTGCTGCTCCTCCTGTTGCCCCTCCTCCTGCTGTTCCAGGTCGAACCATCGCCATAAGTTGCGCCTTCATTGTGGGCGTATGAGTGGCTAAGGCGTCTAATTTTTCAATTACAGTGGTAGGTTGGTTTGCTTTCAACGCGGCAATTCCCTCTTCAGCAAGCTGTATGATCGTGGCATCTTTAGAGGATGGTGAAGGTGGTGGAGGTGGTGGAGGTGGTGGAGGTGGTGGAGGTGGTGTTGTAACTGGTGTTGTTGAAGATTTAGGACCAATGTAGGTTTCTGTATCGATAGTAATAATAATTCTGTTACCTATAGAACCACTAGTGGCCTCTTTTCCAACTTTACCCTTTAATGAACCTTCTTCATTAATTTTGTATAACAGCTTTGATTGCTTTCGAGCTACAGTGTCACTCAATCTGTAAAACTTAGTAGCCGACTCGACATAAAATAAATCCTTATCATTTAATTCAACAACTACTTCTTCAACTTCTGTTTTAGGTCCAATATAATATGTCTTATCAACTTGCAAAAGAATACGGTCAGCTGGAAGTGCGGGGGCATATTGCACTAATTTCCCTACTTTATTTTCAAATTTACCAGTTTTAATTCTAAAGTTTTTATTAATAATTGTTACCCCGCTGCTAAATAGCTCAGGATTTACTTGTTTAAACTCGGTAGCCGACGCTTTATAGAGAGAGTCTTTATCATCAAACGCATTAACTAAAGCTTTATCTGTTACATCTTTAATCAATGTTACAGGGCCGATGTAACCGACACCATTTTTACCAACAATAATGATTCTATTTGGTACTACGGTTGTCCCCGTCCCCGTAATATTCTTAAATGTGCCTTTTTTCGTAATTTTATATAATATTGATGAGTTTATATATGTTAATCCTGCTGCTGTTATATCGTCGGGCAGTTGTACTACATTATTAGCCGATTCATCGTAAATTTTGCCTAATAAACTTTTTAAATCATTTGATGGCGGCTTTCCACCACCTGCTCCTTTACCACCCTTAGGTCCCTTTCCACCACCTGCTCCTTTAGACTTCGAAAGGGGGCTTAATGTAGCCGCCGCTGCTGCTGCTGCTGCTGCTGCTGCTGCTGCTGCTGCTGCTGCTGCTGCTGCTGTTGAACCAGACGATAAACCAGTTGATGAGGTTGTACTAGTGTTAGTTCCTGATGACCCCAATGCAGCGCTTGAGCCAGAATTAGCAGAAGGTACAACAAGGGTGCCAGGAGGAGTAACAGTAGCAACTTCTGTGCTAAGTGGCGGCGCAATTCCTCTAGCTTTAAGTGCTGCTGCATTTATTTCTCTGAGTGTCGCCGCATTTTCTTCATTAACAAGGGTTTTGCCTTCTGTATTTTTGGCTGCATTAGCAGCCGTAACTTCTCGCGCCTGTTCTTCAGTTATTACAGTTCCAGCTGTAGAAGTAAATGGTTGTACAGGACTTGTGCCACTATTAGATTTTGCTACAGTAAGAGCCTTCGATGTACGAGCAACAGCCGTAGATGGAGAAAAAAAAGCAACGGCACCTGGTTGAGGCACAAGGCTCGTCGCTAAAGCAGGAGATTTACCGTTATCATTAGGTAAGAGCGCAACAGCGGTTGATGGGGCTGCAGCAACAGCATTTCCCGCTGGCGCAGGGCTCGTCCCTAAAGCAGTAGTTGTACCAGTGCCGGCATTAAAGAGCGCAACATTACCAGAAGGTCGCAGTGCAATAGCGGTTGAGGTATTCTGAGATGCCGGTGGTGCTAAGAGTAGCTGGTTACCAGCCTTGACACCAGCAGAGCCGCTTGATCCCTTAGCAGGGTTAAACCCAGCATTTCCTTCTCGTAATTGTCTCACTGAATTAACTGATACCGATTGCTCTCTTAAAACTTTTATTGCCTTACTAACCGCATCTGGTCCATACATTTTATTCAACTGACCACGAACAGTCATTTGCGGTTGGCTAAAAAAGGTAGCAAAATCGTTTCGAATCTCTGGCGGTGTAGCCTGATTTATATAATAAACACCGTTAGAAAAAGTTGGGACAGCGAACCCTATATTTTCAGGAGTTGCAACTAGTTTAATCTGTGATTGTGTGACGCCAGTCCAACCTATTGCACTGGATGGAGCATTATCTATTCCTTGTGTAATACCAAGCATTCCTTGTTCAAGGAATCCAGGGTTATTTTGTTGTAAGTTTTGTATTCGAGTTTGAAGATTACCAACAGAACCAGCAAGAGTAGAATCAATACTTGAGCTAAATTGATTATACGTAGCATTTCCAGAATGGATTGTACTTGTAGCTGTGATTTGTGTATTTGTACTATTTACAAATCCAAGTGCAGTGGCGCCAATAAGAGAGCCTAAAGAAATTAACCCTAAACCAATACCCCTTAATGACAGCGACATCCCTTACTAATCCCCTAGATTAAATACGCCTGGCAAACCCCACCTTGCCGCTCATGCTGTGCATCTGGGCCTGGGCACCCCGTGACCCAAACGCCTCCGTCAAAATCACCGTCTGAAGCGCAAGAACCAACACGAATAATCCTATCAGAAAGAATAGTCGCATTTTTACTGGTACCCGTCATTTTAGCGCAACGCTGCTTCAAATAGCGCCGTCGCCTGACGATCCGCTTCTGCAGCCGAGACACCCCGCTGCCTAAGCTGCTTGTACTGTGACCGAGACAGGCGCAGAGCACGATTCACCTCTATGAGTGGGATCCCTCGGGTCTCAGAGATCTCCGTAAGCCGGGCCTTTTCCGCTGCCCTCGGTGTTGCAGCAAAGGCCTTTTCACTATGGGCGGCCGGGGCATTCCCAGCGCCCCCCACTGCCGACGGTGCCACCGCGGTAACCGGATAGCGACTTGAGTTGGCAGCGGCTCGGGCCTCCGCTGCATAGGCCGCATTGGTGCGCCGGGCAATCGGTCTCACTGCTACCGCAGACAGTACCTTCACCTCCTTCTTCTGGCGCCAGTCGGGAATCGCCCTGAAAATCGCCGAAAAATGGCGGACGAGGTCCGGGCTACCGGTGGCCCTCGCAAACACGTGCGTACCGTCGTCCTCCGTTTCAAAACTGATCGAGCCGCTGCCTTTCATAGGATGCATCTGGATCTGCAGAATACTGACACGGATCAGCTCTTGCGCCTCTTCCTGGACCGCGACCTTTGTCGTGGCGGTATAAGTGCGCCGGAACTCGGACTTGGCCTCGCTCGTGAATTCGAGTGACATCCCTTACTGGGGGCGCATTTGTTTTGCCTAGAAAAACCTATCCAAAGTGCCCGACTTCGTACCCTTCTGACTCAGATGCACAGGCTGCTGGAGCGGAATTGGCAGATTCTGGATATCGTGCAGATATGTCTTGTGCATCGAACACTCGGACAGAATCCGTGGAATGCACCAGTCCGTCACGATCTTATTGAGCTCCACAATCTGCTCCGTGACGTGGTCCGGCTGGTTCTTGCCGTACTGGAGATACATGGCGCGCATCACAATCATGAGCTCATCCACCGACTGATCGTCAATCAGAAACTCACCGTTCGACCTGTCAAACACGCCCTTCCGTAACTGGTTCTGGATGATCTGCACATTCGGCGGGCTGAAGAATGCCTGGTTCAGCGGATTCGCCATCACGTTACCGCGGATCGCATCGTCCGCCTCCGATGTCGCCGTCTTGGTGCGGTAGCCAAAGCCGGGCAGCTGGGACGCCGGTGTCACGCCTTCGCGACCGAAATTGACGCGGCCGTTGTTCATGTCCTCTACCGTTGGTCGCCGAATTCTAGGCCGCGCGTTCGACCTTGGCGAGGATCTCATTGTACAGCGAATCAACGCCCTCGTGCTCCTCCGTCTTGTCGTATGGCAGGCCCCGTTTGCGCAGCAGGGACCGGTGCAGATGCACACCATAGACACCGGCGTGTTTGAGGCCATCCACGCAGAAGGGCTGGACTCCGTACTTGCCGTCGTAGCAGACACCGGCCTTGCCGGATCCCGGATCGAACATCTCCTTCGCGTCCCACCAGTTGATCTCCATGAAGGCGCGGGCTGGAAGAACGTACCGCTCTAAGCTGTTTTCTGTAATGGCTCGGCGATACAGATTCATGTAGTCGAAGGGGCTCTTGACGTCGTGGCGTTTCTCGGGAGAGGGCATGTGATCCAGAATCCAGCCGACAAAGGGGTCCGCGGGACCCGGCACCTTGAGAAAGCCGATATTCGGGAGTTCGGCCAACTTCTGTTTGTAGGCGCCGGCCTGGATCGTGCGTTCGCTGCTGAACACGTAGGGCTTCGCTAACACAGAGGCCGGAATCGGCTTCAGAAGCACCATGTCCATATCGATCCAGGCGCCGCCCTTTTTGTAGAGCATCGTGAAGCGGAAGAGATCGGCGAATGGAAGGAACTGGTAGGCGTCGGCCCTCTTCCCCTTGGTCGCGCGGCCGTCGTAATGGAACAGGGCCGATTCGGGTAAGATATCACGGGCGTCGCGCACATGCACGTGTGTAGGTACCTGCGCCTTCATGGTGGCGATGGGATTGTAAGTATAGAGCTGCACGGTGTAGCCGGCATTCACGTAGCTCTGGAGGGCACCGCGTTCGAGCCGCGATAAGGGCGGCCCGGTCCAGAGAGCCTGGAGGAGCAGTGGTTTCCTCTTGATCTGTTTTCTTGTTTTGGATGGCATGTCCCCCTACCATGGGTGTCCGGTTTTGCTCATATGGCCCGTTGGCTGGAGCGACTAAATGGCAAACCCTAATCTGTCCGGTTTCGCTTATATCGCCCGTTGGCTGCGCTCCGCGACTAAATGGCAAACCCTAATCTGTCCGGATTCGCTCATGATTCCGTTCAGTTTGCTGCGCAAACCTCACTTCTGGCGAATCCTAAGTCCGGATTCGCTGATTAGTTTCGCTTAGCTTCGGCTCCGCCTCCGCTTTCGCTCCACTATATCGCGAATCCTAATCCACCCAGTCCATTCGTGATCTTGACCGTATTCATGGTCTCGCAATACACCGTAAAATCATACGCAAACGGCGACATCGGATCCAAGTCCCACGGCTGCACTTCCAGCTGCACCTCTCTGATCCGGCTAGTATTGAGAGCGCCACTCGGCTGCTCGTGATCCGATGCATTCAAGCCAAACGTCATCTGATAGATCGGCCCCATCACGTCATCCGGTTTCAGAGACCCCGGATTTAAGCCCGTACCGCCCGTGCCTCTTGTCGTCGCGAATGCAGTCTGAACTTCATAGAACGGCGCCGGCTTCGCCTCCTGCAGTTCATTGCCCGCCAAGAGTAGTCGAACGGTCCGCAGAATATCCCGCTGCGCATAAGACAATAGCTGGCCGGCATTTGGGACCGGTGCCGTAGGACCCAGCGGCCAGTACGGTGCCTGACACGGATACTTCCAGTTGCTCAGATTCGTATAATCATTCCGGCTATCAATTGCATCGGTTCGCCGTCCAAAGAAGACGAACCGATTCACCAGCCCATGCACATCCAGATCAAACCGCGTCTGTGACGTCACAGATGGAAACGTAAAGGTCTGAATCTGATATACGAGCTGCTGGAGCTCTCTGTTTGCAAACGCAGCCTGCTCCGCCTCCGTGAGATAGACATAGTTCGCCTCCAGATGCGCATTCATGATGAAACTGTCCTGGGCCGGCACGGTCGAGCCCGCGTCCGTATAGTAGTTGCGCAGCGGCCCATACGGATCCGTGAAGGTCTTGTAATTCGCCTGGAGGGTCAGATTCGTGTAGGGCGGTGTCGGAGCCGTCGTGTCATTTGCAATCGGCAGCGCGGGATTGTACTGCAAGGAGCGGCCGAACCGCACCGGCTCGGTCTGGAAGACGTTATCCATAATCCGATAGATCTCGCGAAGTGTGCGCAGCTGGATCCGGACTTCAACCTCGTGGAGCTGCAGTGCCACCAGAGGCAGGGCTTTGCCCCAATTATCTGCAAACCAAAACGGCAGCGGCACACGGATCTGCCGACCGGGAATAGAGGGCGCGGTGTTATTTCCCGAGGGATCCAACACGTTGTGCGGATAGTCGCCCTTCTGAAACGGATAGCTCACGGCCTTTCCATACAGACCCCATTCGGGATTTGTGAGTTCGGGCACGTCGCCCACGAGGGTCCGCCACTTGAGATACTTGTCCGTCGGCAGATCAATCGTGGCCTTGACACCGATCCACTCGCCTGGAAACTGCTGGATCTGGGAGCCGCCCACGTAGATGCCGATGTTGTCGATGATCATGGCGCCGAGCATGCGGATCCACCGGAAGGACGGCAGGCGCGTGGCCGGATTGGCGCCCACCGGATCATAGATGCCACTGTAAATGTCCGGAAGATCAAACACAAAGTACAGATCCGTCATGAGGTCGGCATAACGGGGAATCTTGGCCCGCAACATGACGGCCGTATCCAACGACATCTGATTCGGCCCGTCCAGCGTGATCGAAATGTTCTCCTGGCTGAAGTGCGTATAGCGGCGAAACACCTTGTAGAAATACGTGAAATCGGGGTTGCCGTTAAAAATGCGGTTTTGATTACCGTAGGCCACAATTCCTATCTGTCCTCCACCCGGCATACCTCTACACAGCATGGCGACTATCGCTTAGATCGCAACTCATACGTTCTCCTACAGGAGAATGTATGAGGAATTTATTCGGGCCTCCTTAAGGGCTGTAATACGTCACCCACCAGTTGTCCGCCAGATAGGGGGGCAGGTTCTGCGTGGCCGACACGAGCTGCGTAGAGGGGCCCGTGCGCACCATGCGATCGATCTGCTCATAGTTGAGTGCGTAGCCCGTATAAGTCAGCGTACTGATGAGACCCGTCGCGGCCCCATTGATGACAAGCGGATCGTCGGGGTTGCTCGCCTTGTCGCTGAACTTCTGCGTATTAAAGACATAGACGTCCCCGAAGTTCTGGATCGGCACCGAATCCAGCGTCATGCGATGCGCCACGTTGCCATTGATGTAGATATCCACATCCATGTTGCGCACCACGATGGCCAGATGGAAGAACTTGCCGATCGGAATGTTTGGCAGCTTGCAATACCGATTCCAGTTATCGGCGGCGTTCATATAGACGACCAGGTTGTTGTCGTTGTTATCGACGAAGACGCCTGGGCACAAGAACGGCTTGTAGGTCGGCGTGCCCTTGTGGAAGATATGCCGGAGGCCCGTGGTGCCCGCCTGGAATGTCGATTTATTGATGAGCAGAAAGCAGCTGTAGGAGAACTCGAGACCCGACGGAGCATTCACCGAGGGATAGATCGTAATGGCTCCCTGCTGGTTCGGATCCTGGTAGATGACCTGCGGCCCGTCATACAAATAGGGTAGAAGCACCGTGGTGCCTTCACTATAGGTCGCGATGATATCGATCATGTCCTTGCCGGTGATTAAGACGGCAAAGCTGATGAAGATCAGCAGAGCGACCTGGAGTAGCTGGGCAATGGGAGAGTCGCCCAATAAAAAATCATAGATTCCCTTCAACGTCTCCATTCTACTGTGGATCTACGATTTAATTACCTGTTAGTGAAGATGTTAGGTTTTGGGCCTGTCCATAGCCGTTCTGGATTGTCTGGGCGCCGTTGTTGTAGAGCGCGCCGAACGGATTGATGTTGGCCTGTGACCCGATGGGCTGACCGGGCGCGGATCCCGTGAAGCTGACATTCAGATTGAAATACTTGGCAAAGTCCGTGAAGATGCTGTGCTGGGTCTGGGTAGGGCCCATCTGATATATCCCGTAGATCACGTCGGGGGTGAGCTGCTGACCCCACATCTGGACAGATGAAAGACGACCGCCGAAGCCAGTGGTCGGTATGGAATCCGTGGCGGTACCCTGAAGCATCGTTTGATCCGCGAGGTTGAGTGCAAGCGGACCACGGGGCACCTGCACTACATTGTCGAGCACACAGGAGCGCGCCAGCTTGCCGTCCATATAGACATCGAGAACCGCGCCGCTGCTGACAATCGTCACACAGACCCAGCGCTGGATCGGCACCTCCTTAATGTTGCACGGATCGGATTCGACGGTGGAGGAATTCACGTCCGTTGAGCCGGTGCCCTGGATCATCTGCTGGCGGATGGCCTCATTCGTAATATCGAGGGAGGATCCGGCCCCGCCCCCTATGACCGAGGCACGGATGAGCAGATTATTCTTGACGGGCGACAGCATGCCGACAATCACATTCGTGGTGGCTAGACTCTTGGGCCCAATCACAAACACCGGCTTGTACTGATGGACCTTGTAGTTCCAGTCGTCGATATAAATCCAGAAACTGAAGGTGAAGTCGCCGCCCGTGTAGATGCCCGGAACCTTGGTATTGTCGAGCGTGATCGGCGTGCGGGCATCCGCTTCACCGCGCAGGAATTGTGTATAGCTCGGGTCCGCCGCAGGATAGAGGTACGTGTAGCAATAGTACAGTATGACGAGGATCACCACCAGGAATGCGATCGTGCTCAGCAGGCTCGAATTTGACCTGTAAAAATTGGTAACGGTATCCATGCTTCTACTTATGCGTAAGGAAACTCCCATACCTGGGATGGTGAGGCGACGGGCTTGGAGCCCGTGCAATTTCCGGAGGGGCAAAAGAGATTGGGCAGCTTGATGTCGCCGAGGGTGCGGAGCATGGAGGGGCCGAGAAAGGGGCGGCCCTGAGAATCCGAGGTGTCGGTATAATTGTCCTCGGTTTCGCGAACAGTGAGCCGCCGGGGCCAGAGTTGGACATAGGCCACCTGGCCCATGAGGCCGCCTGGTACAAGTGTAATAGAGGATGCCATAGAGGGGGGCACATTTCTGAGCGTGGTGGAGAGCGCCAGCTTGCCGTCAATATAGAGATCCAGCGAACGGCCCTCGAATCCGAGCGTGATCTGTGTCCATTTTTGGGGCGGCACCTTGTCAAGGGCGACGGTCTCGGGCAGTACCAGATTCGACGCATCGATGCTCGTCTGCTGGAAGGACCAGATCATCTGCTCCTGGCCCGGATTGTAGGCAAGATTCCAGATGGAATTCCAGGTCATGACGGGTGTCGCCGCCGCTCGCATATCGGGAATGGCATCAATCCGTATGTAAAAGGCGAGAGTATAGGTGCCCGCCATGTTTTTGACGGAGGTGTCACGATCCACTAGCACGGGCGATGTCGGTGCGAAGAGATCCACCGGGCCTCTGAGGAGTTTGACGGGATTGCCCTGGTACATTTGGATTATCGTATAGACAATCATGACGATTAGGAAAATGGCCAGAACGGCAATCATGCCTGGGACGGCCCAGGACGTGGTCCAGCTGCTTTGGCCGCCGATGGCACCTGATGTGGTCTGCGCGGCCCAATCGCTCCATGCTTTGAAGCTTTCCATCTCTCTACTACTATAATTTATTGTCAATCTGTAAGAGGATGGAGGCTAGTTCCAGAACCAGCTATAGGGCGTTAGTTAATTTACAGTCTAATCGATTTGGTTCTGTTATAGAAGTGTCAGATATTGGTAGATTTCAGTTGTTACACTGTATAACTGATGATTGCAACGTGAGTAGTGGTATTTTTACACCATTGGATTCTACATTAGGCAGTCCTGCAATTCTTAAAATTTATAACGGCAACCTAGATGAATTAAAACTTGTATTAAACGAACTTATTAAAAAAGGAGAAAATAATAAAAAAATTGCAGTTGCGAAAGAAGATGTGCGCGATGCTAAAGAATTACAAATTTATAGATATGAAGAAACTGTTGCAGGCGAAAAAACACATGAATGGTTCCCTCGAAGGTTTCCAACAATTTTTTTTAAAGTGGATGCAATAAAAGACGGTAAAAAAATAATAGGAATTGCACAAGAGCAATACCCCCTTACAGCTCAAGAGTATTTAGATGCTGCCTATGTAGAAGGTAAAGGACCAGAATCTCTTTGTTTTATGCTAAAAGGCATAAAAAACTTAGTAGAAGAAGTAAATAGCAAAGACGGAATAAAAATATATCATGGAGATGCAAAACCTGAAAATATAGGAATAAATGCGGATGGTAAATTTGCTTTTTTTGATTTAGAACATATACGCATAGAGGATAGTAAAAGAAATTATAGTATGAAATATTCACAATTTAATTCTAATAATGGATTTGTTCATAGAGATTTATTCCAGACGTGTCAGTTTATGAAACGATGGGGAGCAACAGATGAACAAACTTTGCCTGAAGACTTATTAGGTACATTAAAAGATATACCAGTAGGCGATGAATTGCAGACAGAATTTTATACAAAAAAATATGCCACAAAAAATGAAACTGAATTACGATATCATTATTTAAATGATACTGATAATTTTAAAGTTATTACAACAGCAACAGCTGCTATGATAGCATTTATTGATGGTTGCAACGCAGTTGGGGCCTTAACTATTGAAGACGCAATTAAGACAAAATCAGTTATTTTTGGAAAATATGTAAGGCGCGCGACTAACATATTTAATGATGCAGTAGGAAGTCCTGGCAATCGTATAAAATTTAGAGAAGCAAATCGAGCTATTTTATTTGCAGAAAAAATATCTAGACGGTTTAATAAAAAAGATTTACCAGACTCATTTAGCAGACTTGAAGACTTGAGAATACTTGCAGATACTGCAATTAGAGAAGCACACAAAGCAGGTCTGTTAGCACCGCCTGGTGAAGTACTACCTAGGCCAAATGTGTCTTTTTGGCCAGCTCATGTAGTTGAAGCAGCACGTGCCAGACTTGCTGCACGAAATATACCTGCCCCTGTAGCAGGTTCTTCACGTAAGGCAGACCCTACCGGCACGACAGGCTATGGAGGAAGGGGTGATGCGACGAGGGGTGGTGCTGGTGGGCCGCCGCAAGGCCGCGGCGGCTACCGCAAAACCAAAAGAAACAAAAGAACCAAAAGAACCAAAAGAACCAAAAAATCCCGCAAACTACGTCTTCGTCATACACGTCGAAGGCAGATTACCCGTGCTCATCGACGGCGACCGACACAGCTGAATATAGTCCGACGAACCCAGCGCCGCAGGCCACAGCGTCAAGTTCTGCACTAGACCCGACATGGCAAAGGCACAGTAGCGGCCGAACCACTGGTTAGAGCCCGATGGCAGATATGGCCGCCCTCTGAGCAGCTGCGTCGAATACAAGCGGCAATTGACATAGACTTCGAGTGTCTGTCCATTGCAGACGACACCCAACGTAATCGGCGACTGCAGCGGAAGATCCTCAATCGTCATCGATTCCAGCCATGTTAGATTTGTAGTGGCGGTGCCCACCGTTTCCGACCCCAATGTATGAACAAACACGTGGATGTCATTCCGATATTCATCCAGAAAGATACCTGGATTCATAATGGCGGGCAGGCCGGACTTTAGGTAGGGCGGTTCCGTTGAAGGCGGCAGCGTACTAGGGGCGACTCCCGCGTGACCCGATGCTCCCGCCGTAGTGCTCGTGATGCTGCAGGGATTCGAGCCGCGATGGATGATGTGGCGGAAGAAGCCGGTGCTGGGTGTGCGCGAATCGCCGATCATGATCTGGACCGACATCGAGTAATTATCGGCCGTCGTAGTGGGCGACTGCGATGTCGGGACAATCAGATTCTCAGCGGAGGTGGGCCAGAATGTGACGCCAGATCGGGCAAGAGCTGAGGGACCTGATACTGGATTGAGGGGTAGAAAGGGATAGAAATTATCGACGACCATAATGACGGTGGCGATGATGATGCCAAATAAGAGGGCGTATAGGATATAGCGGAAGCCGCTCGTGTTCAGTAGGGCGTTGCCATCGGTGACGCGATTTCCCAGAAATCCCTTTATGGAGTCCCAGGTGGAACCGGTATTCTGTTGCTGCGGCGTTTGCATTCCTTACTTTGGGTCGCGGCTTTTCGTATAGAGTAATATTGGCATTTTAATTTGTACAGTTGTCATAATAAAGTTCTATTACCTCAATCATTTTTGTATTAATATGTGCAACCCAGTACGCTATATGTTCTTTTAAAACATCTAGTCGGGTTTTCCATTCGACCAATTTATTTTTGACTAACTTTATAATATCAGTTTTACTCGTCCAACAGCTACTAATCCTTTCATTTTTAGAATTTATATAATTATCAGGATTAAATCTAATAAATACAATAGGCCTATGATTATTGTCCTGTGATATTTCCATTAATCGTTTATTTTCACAACTGCAGTCATAACTATTATGTTGGTTTTCATCTATTTCTACTATAATTATATGTGTGCCCATATCTAATAATAAATCAGGACGTCTTCCAGAACAACCATCTGTATTTTTTTTATCATTAATCCATGATAAATCTGGAAATTGTAATTGGATAAATTCGATTACAGATTTTTCTTTTGTTTTATAATTTCTTGAAACTTTTATTCCTGGAAACAAATGTATAGTACATTGAAAACAATACCCGTTATATTTCTTAATTCCAGATGTATGACACCACGATGACTTGCATAAATTTCTACCATCACATTCTTTACAATAATATTTTAGCTTAGTATGTTTGCAAATTTGAGAACCTTTACAACTTTTGCATGTATTCCTTATTGTATTATGTTCGCATATCTGACTACCCTGACAATCAATACAACGTTTTTTAATATTATTATGAATACAAATAGATGATCCTTTACATTTTTTACAATATGATTTTGTGATGCCATGTTCGCAATACATTTTACCATTACATTCTTTACAGCAATGTTTTTTCTTATTGTGTATGCAAATTGAAGCACCTTTGCATTCTAAGCAATCATATTTAACATTATTATGAGTGCATAATTGTGACCCCTTGCAATCTATACATATTGCCTTACGTTTGCCATGATTGCAAAATTGAGATCCTCCACACTCTTTACAATATGCTTTTTGACGACCATGACTGCATAATTTACCAGTACATTGGAAACAATTACTTTTAATATTATTATGTTTGCAGACTATTTCAATATTTTTGCACTCTTCGCATTCTGTTTTTTTAATTCTATGTTTGCAATTTAAATCTTTAACACAATCTTTACAACGATATTTGTATAGATTATGAATACAAATGCATGACCCCTTGCAATCTTTACAGGTATATTTATTTTTGGCATGAATGCATAAATATTTTTTAACAGGTATCTCATTATCAATATGTTGGACTAAATTCTCCATACTATATACTGCTAAATTATAATCCAATGCTTTCTTTTATGCTCTTTTTATTGTGACATGTTCCGCAAAGGGGTTGTAAATTATCAAGCTCATTTGAACCATTTTTAAATAGCGGAATAATATGATCGACCTGATACCCCTCATCTAACATTGTCTTGCAGCCAGCGCACTTCCATTGATACTTGGCGCCCACTACTTTCTTCATTGCATTTGTTACATTCCGCTTCTCTTTTGTTCCTCCTGAAGCCAAAGAAGACCCAGGGGCAATCAGCAGCTGCTTCGCGAGGCCCAGTGTCTCCTGAAAGTCGGCCGGCTTGTCCTTCATCTGCCAGTACAAGTAGCCGATGATGGCGACGCCTCCTGCGATTCTGACATAGCTGGTACCTAGCCAATCGCTAATAAACCGGCCGTACAGCTCATACAAAATCCAGGATCCCACTATAATAGCTAGGGCGATCTCGGATTCAAACATCGTGTTCTGTTGGGTCCTTAGAATATGGATTTGCGGGAACGCCGCCTCTGCTGTCTGGCATGGCGCTTTCTAGTATGCGGTCCCTTGGCCTTCTTGTGACCAACGGCCGCAATCGCCTCCTCCAGGGTGCCCGTGCGATCCGGAATCGGCAGCGTCTTGATGTGGGCCGCCTTGGCCTTCTTGGTCTCTGAAGTCAAATCAAAATCGATCTTCTGGTAATAATCCCGCGTGTCCTTTTCGATACAGTCCTTGAGCTTCTCACGGAAGTAGCACACGAAACTGATCCGCTGATAGCGCTCCTGGCTGCCGATCACACCTGTCGTCGCATCGCGGGTGCGAATGTCGGGAAGCTTCAGATTATACGCCTTGTCCTCCTTGGTCTCGTGGATCGGCGCGTTGGTGTGGAACTCATGCACGTCCATGGCCACGAAATCGCCCGTGCGCAGATTAACACCCACGCCGAAGCGCGGAAAGAGGGTCTCGCCGCCGTGATACCGGCCCCACTCAATCACCGTGAGATTGCCGAAGCCCTCTTTGTAGTCGCCCGCGTCCTTGTGCAGCGCCGTCCGGAAATTCATATTCACCGTGAGCGTACTGAAGGCCGTGTCCGCAATCTGATACTCGGGCTTTTTAGAGACGGCGGCGTGCTGCTTCTTGTAGGCATCCGGCACGAGCTTCTTAAAAGAATCGTCGATCGCCTCCAGAAAGGGAATGCCGTGCAAATACTGTTTGAGCCCGCGGCGGGTGTAACCCGTCATCCGACACGGTTGGCCCAAGAACGGCGTCTTCTCATAAGAGCCGATCACGCCGCTGGCCACCACGTTATTGACGATCATCTTGCTTTTGACGCCGTCCTGCATGTAGCGCGCCGACCAGCCATTGACATCCACTGGCTTCCGCTTCGACCAATAGACACCCTTGAGATCGATGGGGCCGGCGGCGGCGCCGCGGTTGCGACTCGGGATTGCGAGAAGACGAAAGGCGTCCCAGCCGATCTGCACCTTGTCCATGGGCAGCACGGCCTTGCGGAACTTGGCCAGCAGTACGCGCTTCGGCAGACCCGCTGTCACGTCCTCATGTGTATTCAGACCATAAATATCCACATCGTCGTCGTAAATCGTCATGCCTCGCGTATCGAAAAAGCTGCCCTCGTTCTTTGCAAACTCCTTATCCGAGGCCCGCGCCTTTACCTCGACTTCTTTTACCATGGTCCTCTACTCTGCTGCCTCTTTTTTTGTAAGGCGGCAGTCTAAATCACTCGACCCTTACTTCTGTCAGACAATGCTGAATCATCATAAAATCCAGCTGCGGTTTATCCGTGAAACACGGGAGGCAGATGATGCGCAGCGCGATGATATTCTAAACATTGTACATCAACAAGATAATCTTTTGCGCTTTACTTATTCCGAACGGAGCGATGATGATTCTATCGAAACAGATACGAACACCTTCACGCACCAGGATGCAGTATCGTATCTGTATCGCATGTTCTGGATCACAAGCATTGATGAGGATCCTTTTCGGTCGGTACAGTTCTTCATACCTGGATTTCCCACATTTTTGATGTCGGTGGCCGCGGTCAAACAAAACATGAACAATATTCTCGATCTCTTCTTTTCCGTGTTCCGTGCATGGCCCGCTGTTTCTAATGAGGAGATGGATGAACGCAGAATTCATCGTACGAGAAACCACGTGCAGATCATTAATAATACGATTTCACCGATCCAACCGAATCATAATCCTGTACCGAATAACCACAACGCATGACCCTCATTTCTTATAGGACCACCACAGCAGGCCTCCGACAAAGCCACAGACGGCCGCCACACCGACGACGGTGCCGGCGCCTCGGATCCAGGCGGCCGAGACGGCTGCATCCGTAATCTCCGCATGGGGATTGGAGGGTGGAATCGGCAGACCCCGTTCGCCCATCGCCTCGTAGCGGCTATAGAACTCGGGCATCGTCAGCTCGGGTTTGCCGAGCTTCTTATTGACGGCATTGTGCGCCGTAAAGACCCATTCCGTGAGCTTTGTCCGATTGTCGAGCCAGGTCTCGATCGGCATGCCCTTTAGAATCTCACGGAAGTGGTCGCGGCAGACGGGGCAGGGTAACAGAAAGCCGAGCGCATTGAAAAAGTCCTTGGCCGCGCGCTTCTCGGCATAGGTGGGATCATCCGGATAGGCCAGTGATGTAATATGCATCGTGCTCCAGAACATGGGCCCCCAGATTTCGGGCGGTATATGCATGATCCTCTATTGAGGCCGTACAGTCTAAACGGAAATACCGAACCCGTTGGTAAGGGACCCATGTCAGCTGCGTGTAGTAACTGTGGAAAACCAGGACACTTCTTTCGCGAATGCCGCGAACCCATCACGTCACTCGGCATCCTCGCCTTTCGATGCTGTTCGGCCAAGGCACCGCCCGGCCTTCCTGTACCTGAAGGATTTCATAAGGTCGATTGGCTCTTGGTGCGGCGGCGGGTCAGCATCGGCTTCATTGAAATTATGCGCGGCAAATACGAGCTCCGTGACGCGGCCGGTATTCAATCCCTCGTGGATCAGGCCACGCTGGCGGAGCGCAAGCAGCTTCAGGAGATGGCGTTTAGCGACTTGTGGCGAGATCTGTGGAATGGGCCGGCCTCACGGCGCTATCAGGCCGAATACGAACAGTCCAAGGCGAAATTCGATTTACTGAGGGGCCGGGGTCTTCTGGCCGCCTACGTGGCTGCGAGTAAAACGGCATGGACCGAACCCGAATGGGGATTTCCCAAGGGGCGGCGCTCCTCCTCTGAAACGGAACTGGCATGTGCGCTCCGCGAGACCTATGAAGAGGCGGGGGTTAGTAAAAAGGATTTGCGGGTGCTCGAGGGACCGCCTCTCACGGAGGAATATTGCGGAAGCAATGGCATCAGCTACCGGCACCGATATTGGCTGGCACAGGCGCCGCCCACACTCGAAGTTCGCATGGATGAATCCAATCAGGATCAGCGGCGGGAAATCAGTGATGTGCGCTGGTGCTCTTTTGAGGAGGCCGCCTCACTGATAAGACCATATAATCGTGAGAAGCTGGCGGTCCTAGAGCTCGCTAGGACTAAGATCTAGGAAGTATATCTATACATCAGAGAATGTCCGCAGTAGAAGGTCCTGTATTAGTGGCCGCTTCAGCAACCAAGTCAGAAAAGCCAGAAAAGCCAGAAAAGCCAGCAAAGTCAGAAAAGAAGCCAGCAGCAGCAGCAGCAGGTCCCTACGCCGAACGAACCGCCGCGGAACTGACAGCGGCATGGGGCGATCCCGCCACCCTCGACCTCAAGGAGCGCGATCGCATCATGACGGAACTTATTGTAAGAGATCGTGCAGCCGTTACAGACGCAGATCGTGAAGGGCTCTGGCCCTCTGCCGCGATTCGAGCCCGCGAAGAGATGGCCGGCCTGTACCCGGACCCCGCTGATCCACGCTTCGCCGCTCGGCTCTATGAAAAGCGCGAATTCTATGAAGCGCGGGCTATCGCCGCCTCTGTCGCCGCCGGTGACATGGACGCCTGCTCTTCCCCCAAAGCAGCCGCCGTCTTTGAGCTGACACCGGTGCAGCGGATTGTCAGTCGCTTTCTGAGTCCGCTAACTCCATACCAGGGACTCCTCTTGTATCACGGGGTCGGTGTCGGCAAGACGTGCTCCGCCGTCACGATCGCCGAACAGTTTCTCGAAGTGGCACCCAGCACCAAGGTCATCGTCCTCGTCCCTCAGCTGCTCAAGGACAACTTTAAGCGAACCGTGTTTGATCCCACGAAGCTGACGTGGTCCGGTCAGCCGACGGCGGCCAATGAGAACGCTGGTGTCTGGACCACGCAGCAATGCACAGGCACATCTTATTTGGAGCGCCTGGGTCTTCTCGACAATCCGGATCTGAAGGCGGTCACTTTCAAGACCGAGGAGGATCGGCGCAATCGCTATACGGTGACGGGCTACCAGGCCTTTGCGAATTGGATTGCGCGAACACTGTCGAAGAGTGTGCCGTCGGGCCTCGTCGATCCCGCAGCCCGTGCAGCGGCCGAAAATGAGATTCTCCGCCGGCTCTTTTCGGATCACTTGATTATTGTGGATGAGGCCCACAATCTGCGCGACATTGGAGCACAGGCCGCTGCGTCCGCCGCTACGGAGGCGGTGATTAAAGGAGAGGCCGCAGAGAACGCGGGCGGCAAGGCGCTCAATCCGTTTTTGAGGCGGATCGTGCTGAACGCAGAGGGACTCCGTCTTGTGCTGATGTCGGCCACTCCCATGTACAATTCGGCGCCCGAAATTGTCATGCTTCTCAACTATTTGCTCATGAATGACACGAAATCGGCCTCTTCCGAAATTCGCCAAGGAGATCTTTTTACGAGGGAGGGGGATCTCATTCCAGGGAAGGCGCAGCGTGCCTTGGAGCGTGCCGCCCGTCGCTATGTCAGTTACATGCGCGGCGAAAATCCCTACACCTTTCCTCTGCGGATGCGGCCGCTGGCCGTGCCTGCAGAGCCGGCGGCGCTTTGGCCCGAGATTTCGGCGACCAAGAAACCGGTAGTGCTGACAGAGGAGGATACAGCGGCCATCAATGCACTGCCGCTTATCTTTACGGAGCCAGTGGCCGGATCTCCCGTAGAACAGGCACTTCGGTCCGCAACGAAACGGGGTGCTGCTCCTCCTGTGGCATTCGAAGGCGGAGGTGTTTCGGAATCAAAAGGAGGCGAGGAAGAGGAGGCCGCAGCAGGTCCAACCGTGGATCTTGGTTCCGATGCCATGCTTGATCTGCGTATGCAGATGGCCAACATCACCTATCCGAATGGCCAGTCGGGAACTGCGGGCTGGGATTTCTATTTTTCGACACATACGATTCCGGGCGCCGGTCACAAACTCCGTATTTATAAGCCCAAGGGAGTCGATATTGATACCCTGTTTTCGGGCGAGGGTTTGCGAATACATGCACCCAAGATTCACCGGATTGTGGAGAGCATCAAGACGGCACGGGGCATCTGTTTCGCTTATAGCCGTTACATCAAGGCGGGAGCACTGCCTCTGTCGATCGCTCTGGAGCGCGCGGGCTACCAGCGTCGGCTATCGGACGGTCGTCTTGCTCCGCTGCTACAGGGTGTTCCGCCCGTGGCGCCCGTGTGCGCAGTCTGTGGTAGCCGTGATGGTGCAGCGCATGGACCTGAACATGACTTTCGCCCTGCCTGCTATATCTTGCTAACATCGGAGGATGACATCAGCCCGAATTCGCCGGGGCTCGTGCAGCAGGCGACCACGTGGCCCGCGGAGGACTCAGTGATCGGCCCCCTTGGCTCCAACGTCAAGGTGGTGATTGGTTCCCAGGTGGCCTCGGAGGGTCTGGATCTCAAGTGCGTGCGGGAGATGCATATCTTGGACTCCTGGTATCACTTGAATCGCACGGATCAGATTATTGGCCGCGCCATCCGCTACTGTTCGCACTCGGCTTTACGCGCTACGGAACGAGCCCAGGGTCTGTCTCTGATGGCGCTCAACAACTGTCTGATCTATATGCATGTGGCGATCGTGCCGGCCTCGGCGGCAGGCCCCGCCCTAGAGACGGCCGACATGTATGCCTATCGCATTGCGATTGCCAAGGCCCAGATGGTGGGCCGCGTGCAGCGTCTCCTCAAGAAGCATGCCTGGGACTGCAATCTGGAGCTCGAGGCGATCACATTCGCGGGTCTGCCACCACGGACCCAGATAGACGCACAGGGCAACAATCGCACCCATAAAAACGAAGCGGGGGTCGATGAGCCGGGCTATGATATCAATGACCAGGACTACACTACGTATTGCGACTACCAGCGATGCCGCCACCAGTGCGCCATTACGTTAAACGCCGCGGACCTCAATATCGATACGAGCACATTCAGCGTGTCGGATGCGCGGCGGCTCGTGTTGGCGAAACAGGATGTGGTTCGCAGGCTATTTGATGGCCAGGTGATGGTGCCGGAATCACTTGTCCAAGATGTGTTTGGGGATCTGCCATGGGAGATTGCATCGGAGGCGTTGATGGAGCTGTTAGATGGGCGCAAGTTCCGTTTGACCAGGCCCGATGGTGTTGCGGGGTTCTTGGTGAAAAAGGCGGGATTTTTAGTATTCCAACCGTCTATGGTGACAGATTCGGAAATTCCGATGTCTATGCGATATGCTAGGGCATTCCAGCTAAAGCGCCAGTTTATGAACCCGCAGCTGCCGGTGCTGGGGCGCGCAGAGGAGAGACCACCACGACCCGCAGCTGCTTCTGCAGTGACAGGTCCTAGGCTTGCAACAGCAACAGCAGCAGCAGCAACAGCAGCAGCAGCAGCAGCAGCACCAGTCGATACAACCAACTACAGTGAATGGGCCTCCTTTATCGGCGGACACAGCAAGATTCCTGCCTCTCTGGCATCTAATAAATTATGGATATTCCTTGTCAATAAGTATTCTGCAGTTCCTGAGATGCCCGTAGTGGCAACCCGGTGGTGGTTCGACAAGGTTCTTACAGGTGCCGAGCGCCAAGGGATTCTTGAGTCTGTCGCCACCGGCGCAACAACAGGCCCTCTGGCCGATGCTCTTCGCCAGGATATCTATCGAACTGCATCCCTAGCGGCCTATCGCATTTTGAATAGCGAAACCGGTGCCATCGAATACTTTTACCGATCCGCCGAGTCTCCTGCATTTATGAGGGCCGAGTCCAGTGTTGTCAGCGTGATCGAACGCCAACTGAGTTCTTCATCCGGTATGGATCTGCGCCGTGATGGCGGCTCTCTGATCGGCTTTTTGGTGCCCAAGCTCGGCCGATTCATCTTCAAGACCCTCGACACCACCAAGGAGAAGAAACACAGTGAAACGGGCGCGGAATGTGCAATTGCCTCGAATTTGGGCGAACATCACCCCCGCGTCCGTCTCCTCCATGAGGCAGGGCGCATGACAGACCTAGCGCCACTCATGTTGGCCGATTCCGATGCTACTTGGGATGAAGCGGGATCCAAGGCGCGCATGGCCGCGATGGCGCCGACCCACATGAAGGATATTACGCATCAGCCGCTGTGTCTGTATATGGAATTTCTTTGCCGCCTATTGGATGCCAAACGCGTGGGCGGTCGGCGATGGTTCTTGTCGGCCATCGATGCGGCCCAAGTGGGGCTCAAACAGAAGCGATCTGCAGCAGCGACTGCGGCCGCTTCCGGCAAGAAGAAGTAAAGGTGATGGCGTTGCAGTCAGAGGTAGCAGCCAGGCATGACATACCAACTCTTTGAATCGACGCAGCCCCCCATCGAAGGGTCCAAGAGGCTCTATCTGATCGACGTAGATGGAACAATTGTGACATCGGCCTCAGGACGTCGCTGGGCTTCATCGGCCGACGACTGGATCTTTCTGGGACCCGTTCCATCCAAGCTACAGCAACTCCATACCGAAGGATGGACCGTGGCCCTTATTACGAATCAGTCGGCCTGGAATCCAGCGGCAGAGGCCAAGATAACCTCTATTCTGGCGGCCCTCCAGAAGGCCAACGGATGGGCTCCCTGGTGTCTGGTGGCTACTGCCTCCAGAAAAGAGCCTGTGTATCGCAAGCCAGCCCGAGGGCTTTATGATGTATTACTGACACGAATCGGATCCGTGTCAGTAGTGCAAATGTGCGGCGATGCGGTCGGACCCACCGATCCATTTCCGCCTTATCGATGGGCCGATTCCGATGCGGCCTTTGCGGTCAATATAGGCGCGACCTTTGTTCGTCCCTGCGATCTCTTTGACGCCTGTGTGGCCCCAGAACCAACCGAGAAACTCGTGCTTCTCATGGGGCCGCCGGGCTCAGGAAAATCGACGACCGCGCGACGACTTGCAGCTACCGGCTACGTGCATATCGAACAGGATGCGTATAGTAGTAAGACCGCTGTACTGAAGGCCGTGAAGGCGGCTCTAGCAGCCGGATCCTCCGTAGTCGTCGATGCTACGCACGGCTCTGCCAAGAATCGCGAGCCGTACATAGCTCTAGGTCCCTGCCAAATCCTCTGGCATATTCGCGACGGCCGGCCCTTTAATGAATTGAGGCCAGTACCGGTGCCAGAAGTCGCCTTTGCGATGTACTCCAAGCACTTTGTCAGGCCGGCGACCCCTACCCTAGTTTATTAGCCAAGTTCTGTTTGCCAGTATAAAAAGGTGAGCCGGTACAATAGATGGCAACCGCACGTATGACCCTTTTTAAACCCGTCTTTCTCGATCAACGAATCACGCTCAAGCCCAGCGAATTTGCTGAAGCGGCGGCCGATATGGATGCACATCTGATTAGTAAGATTCGCAAAGATCTTGAAGGCCAGTGCTGTATGCATGGATATGTTCGCCCCGGCTCCACACAGATTCTGGCACGGTCTATGGGCACCGCCGAACACTGCCGCTTCACGGCCGACTTTCTGTTTCTCTGCAAGATTCGAGTCCTCTGTTTGCTGCCCCATGCGGATCAAATTGTAGAGGCTCGTATTCTTAAGGTCAATAAGTTGGGGGCCTATGCTCTCATTGTAGATGAAGAGCGGCTTCATGAAGCCGTGCGCATCTTGGTTCCACGGGACTATCATCTGGGCAACCAGGAGTTCGATGCTCTCAAGGAGAAACAGGGGATTCGTGTGCGGATCTTGAAGTCGCGCTTTCAGTCAAAGGATTCCTTCATTCATGTAGTGGGTGTCTTTGAGGGGCTCGCACCGGCGGCGGATGAAGTAGAGGCGGGAGCTGTGGAGGATGCACTAACAGCGGCCATTTCAAAGCTGCAGCCAGCAGTTGCAGATACAGAGGCAGCGCTTCCTGAAGCAGCAGTAGAATCAAAGCCAGCTGCAGTAGAATCAAAGCCAGCAGCAGCAGAATCAAAGCCAGCAGCAGTAGAATCAAAGCCAGCAGCAGAATCAAATCCAGCTCCCAATCTTGTTAAATCCGCGCGCAATTTATTGATAGCGGCCTTTGCTCCCAAGCCTGCAGCTGCTGCAGGTGCGGAAACAAAAGCCCCCTAAGATACGCCCCTATACCAGACAATGGCCGACCCAGTAGCACTCGATCTTTTTATTCAGGACTTTGTAACCACCAACAAACTCCTGAATATGCACTATCCTTGGGGCACTCTGGCAAATCGCAGCTTTACAGATGACGGTATCACGAAAGTCCTCGAATTTACGAGCGGGGGCGGCACCTGCTATGCCGTGGCGCAGCCCCTGTCTCTCCCGGATGCCGACTGGCTCCGGATTGAGTTGGTTCGCGCCATTCCATCTATAGAGGAACACCGCTTCGATTGTCTGCGCATGATGCAATCCACTACACATGTGGGACTCGATGTTGAAAAAGTGGGAACTGACACTGTGATTATCAAGATGACCACGCGCCACCGTGGGCTCAATAATGTGGTCATCGTGATCCGAGATACACTGGCCCTCAAGAATCCGTTTTTGGTCTGACCAGTGTTACGATACACTGGCCCTCAAGAATCCGTTTTTGGTCTGACCAGTGTTACGATACACTGGCCCTCAAGAATCCGTTTTTGGTCTGACCAGTGTTACGATACACTGGCCCTCAAGAATCCGTTTTTGGTCTAAGCGGTTAAATAAACGACCCCAAACCTCCGTCCTTTTTAGAGATATGGATCCTAGTGAATACGAGCGCCGCCGTGCTTTTTGCGAAGAAATCAAGGGCATGAGCAAGTCCGAAGTGGTCGAAATCGCCCGTATCCTCCGCAAGCACGAGGTGCCCACCAGCGAGAATCGCAGTGGAATCTTTTTCGACATGGGCAAGTTGCCGCAGGAGGTGTTTGACGCCCTGCTGACCTTTCGCGACTTTGTGGCCCAGAACAACAAGGAGCTCGAAAAGCGTGCTCCGCCTAAACGCACCCAGCCCTAAATAGAGTAATGGTTCATCATCGTCACGCCGCCGCCAGTGTGCCCTGGGCCGCCATCGAAGAAGCGATCAAGGCTAATCCCCAGCGATCGACGGCGCTGCAGACGGGCGCCGCCTCCGCATCGATCGCCGCCATTCCAGCAGAACCGACCGTCAGCTGGTTGCCGGGTTGGACCGAAGATGTCTGCCCCATCGGAGACGGCGTGGCGCTCTCCCTCTGGATCCGCGACCCACTCTATCGTGTGGCCGTACCAGCGATTCGTCGCTCCATGGAAATGGAAGAAGCGGCCGATCTCTTACACGCAAGTGAAGCCGCCTGGAAGACCCATAATGGGCGTGTCCGTGGCTGGATCCGCAAACATCTTGAGGAGGATCTCCGTGAGCGATCAGGAGGGGGCGACGCCGCTCCCGATGCGTGGCTCTCAGTCCAAGGAACCAAGAGAGCGGCGCAACTGCTCGACTATATTTGTGTCATGAGAGGCATCCGCGCGGCGCTCTGGTGGCCAGAGAAGAAGGCGGTCACGGTGATTCCTTTGATGGGCGGTTCAGGACCTCTGGTTCAACTCAATTGCGACTCGGGGCGCCTGCTGTTGAATGCGTCGGCGGCCTTTCAGATGCCCGCAAAGGAATGGCCCGATCTCCACTTGACGGTTAAGGACATTCCGTGGTCCCCACCCGCCTGCGCACCCTCGATCGGGGCCCAGACCGTCCAGCAGATTTTTGAGCGCATCCAGGCCATGCCTGGAGGTGTAGGCGCAGTGCGAACAGGGGGGCGTGTCAGTCTCTGGAACTACCTCATGTGGCTGACCTTGAAGGCGTCACTGACCGGAATCGAATCAACAACACCTGCCTAAAGTTGATGGGTCAAGTCGCCGCCCTAAGTAAGGAGTACGATGGAAATACGACGAAGTGATTCGGAAGGACTCGATCGTCTGGGAGCCCTGTGGCACTCGACACCCGGTGCAGAGCTGGAGGCCATGCTGACAGGTCTCGATCTCACCGGCTGGCAGGATGTAATTCAATATCTCCGGTCCCTCGGGATGCGGGAGAATCCACAGCTTGTAAAACTAAATATTTGTCTCTCGAACAACATTCGGCTGACACTCGAAGGCGCCGGCGTCATCCAGGCCTACTGTCGGGACAATCAGATCAAGGGCAAGCCGTTCGTGGCGATGCTCAAGGAGGACATTGCAGAGGCGACACCGGTGGTCTTAGGGGCCTATGCGGCCAAGGTCAAGCTGAAGCGGGAGATTCCGTTGGCCGCCGATGACTCACGAGTCAAGGAGGTGTTGGAACGCTGGGATCAGCTGGGCAAGCACTTTCGCAACATCCAGCGCTTTGAGTTCGTGTCCCCTGGATCTCTGCCACTGCGGTTCGATGTCAGCATCGTGCGGGAGAATGAGGGGCGGCCGGGGCGCACCTTTCAGGAGGCGCGGGTGACGACGCAGCCGCCGCGCTACGAGATCGAAGTCGAGCTCACCGGGTCCCGCGAATCGACGACGGCGACCCAGGCGATCGCTCTTGTGCGTCGCGGTCTCAGCTGGTTGATTCAGGGCCGACAGCGCTCCTTTGTGCTCGTAACGAACCAGACGGCCGACACGATCCGTGACATGGTGTCCGCCACGTTTAATGGTGGCGGCTCTGGAAGGGGTTCAAACCGTGGGTCGAACCGTGGGGGCCGTGCAGGTCCCTTCCGCTTTCCTGGCCCGCAGCCCGCCACACTGGAGCGCAAGAACATTGTGGCTGTACCCGAGGCCGGTGTGCCGAACCTCCGCACCATGCCGGGCGGTTACAATGTGACCGACAAGGCCGATGGACTCCGTGCTCTCCTCTTTGTCAGCCCCACCGGCTTCGTCTTTCTGCTTGACGGTGGCGGTCGCGTCTATGCCACGGGCCTCCGCGTCGATCCATCCACAGCTAGCGGCACCGTGTTGGACGGTGAGTGGATTCGCAAGGACAAGAAGGGGGTCACGGTATCCCACTATTACGCCTTTGACATCTTGGCTCTCAAGGGTGATGTTTCAATTGCGGCCCAGCCCTTTATGATTGCGGGAGCCATGTTGGGATCGGCGGCGGCCGCCACGACACGCCAGTCAGCCATGGCTAGCCAGGTGGGTGCGCTCGGAACGGCCACGCAGTCTATGCGCGGTGTGCCGCCGACCGATTCTCTTCAGATCGGCATGAAGACGTTCCGGGCCTGTCTAAGCGCCGATATCTTTCAGACGGGCGCGGCCGCCACGCTCGAGGATGCCAAGTCGGCTCCTTACACGACGGACGGTCTGATCTTTACGCCTAATTCGGCGCCTCTGCCCTTGGGCCGCGGCACCTGGTACGAACAGCTCAAGTGGAAGCCCAGTCACGATAACACCATTGACTTTCTCGTTCTTGTGGAGAGAGAGCGGGGACCGAAAGGCGAGATCCTAGCCGCCGATCTCATCGGCACCAAGTATCGCGAGGACTCGGGACAGACCGTGCGCTTCAAGACGCTGCGGCTCTTTGTGGGGTCCTCCAAGGACGCCGCCTTTGCCGATCCGCGCCAGACCGTGCTCGGTGAAGAGCCGCTGCCGCGAACCTTGGATGGCGGTGAATGGCGGGAGGTCGAATTCCGGCCCGTGGATCCCCGCGATCCCATGGCCTCGATCTGCTATGTGGCGATCGGGGAAGGCGGTGGTGATCCCGCGGGAGCCACCCGCGCTGCGACGACGCTCGATGCGGATCCAACACTGATCCGCACAACGCGCACGGGAGACGTCATTCAGAGCGACATGATTGTCGAGATGGCCTATCATCCAGAGAGGGCGGCGGGATGGCGCTGGGAGCCAATCCGAATCCGTCATGACAAGACGGAGCGCTGGCTCGCACAGCAGTCGGCCGCGCCAGGGATGCGGAAGGGCGGCACTATGAATGCCGACTGGGTCGCCAATTCGATCTGGAACAGCCTGCACAATCCCGTTACGGAGGACGCCGTACGCACGGGTGTGATCGCTCATTGCGCCTCTGTGCCACCTCTCGTAGGCGCCGGATCACTAGGGGGCGGCCGACGTGTCAGCAACCGGGATCTTCTCAAGATGCAATGCATGAAGAACTTTCACGACTACGTCAAGCGATCGCTCTTGCGTCCCTCTATTCTAACACCGGGCTCCTCCCTCTGCGACCTCGCCATGGGCACGGGAGAGGATTTAAGTAAGTGGATTACGTCATCGCCGTCCTTTGTGTTTGGATGCGACGTGCAGGCGGCGGCTATCAACAATCCCGATGACGGCGCCTATCGCCGTCTGCTGAACAAGATGGTGGAGATGGGAGGGCGCGACAAGGTGCCGCCGATGCTGTTTGCCCAGGCGGATGTGGGGCGGTCCTTGCGCGATGGCACAGCGGGCGCGACACCCGAGGACACGGATCTGCTCACGCGGGTCTTTACGGGGCCCGCCGCGACGGGCTTTCACGTTGTGAGCTGCATGTTTGCTCTGCCGTACTTCTTCCGCGATGCCAACACGGTCGCCGGCTTTCTGAACAATCTGGCCGACACGGTGGCGGTCGGTGGGTACTTTGTCGGCTGCTGCCCGGATGGCGATGGACTTGCCAAGCTGCTCGTGGGAGAGGATCAGACGGCGATAGGGCGCGACGGATCTGTAGATATCTGGGCCTTTACAAAGCGCTACGGATCGGGCATTGGTTCCTCGGTGCCGCCGTCGGATGCGGGCCTGGGACTCGCGGTGGATCTCGATCTGCTGGCGGCAGGAACGACGCACACGGAATATCTTGTGAGCTGGCCGTATCTGCAGTCGCGCCTGGGAGAATGCGGCCTTGAGCTGCTGACGCCGGAGGAGTGTGGCGCCCTAGGGCTTCCAGCGACGACCCAGAGCTTCCGCGAGACATGGTTGGCGGCTGAGGCGATGGGAGAGGTGTTTGTCATGTCGGATGCTCTCAAGCGGCTGTCCTTCATGAATCGCTGGTTCGTCTTCAAGCGGCGCTCGGATAGGCGGCCGTCTCCTCCTACTGCTTTGGCCGCACCTGCGGCGGGTGTGACGGAGGCGCTTCCCTTGCCGTCCTCAGAGGCGGCTGTCTTAAGACGAGCGGCGGCGGGTGTTGCTGCTTCTGCGGCGGGTGTTGCTGCTTCTGCGGCAGCAGTTCCTCTGTCGGCCATTCCTGAAGGGTCTGCGGAGTCTGCGGATGTCATTGATCTTGGTGAAGGACCTCCTGCTCCTGCTATCGCAGCAGCCGCCGGACCCTACATAATTGATGCTACGGTCAAGACGCCTGATCTTCGCCTCGGCCCCGAGCTCGCCGACTGGCCCCGTTATCTGACACTCGGTGTCCAGCCCTTCGTCATTACTGACATCACGGATCCCACGATCAAGTATCCCAGCGTCGAGGCCGCCATCGCCTCCGCCAAGTTCCAGAAGGCGACTACGGGCGTCGGTGCGGCCGAGATGGGACCCATGCTGTTCCGCGAAGACGGAGCCATCCACCAGAAGTTCCTGGCCGAACGGATGGCTTTGACCAGCACCGGTGCGCCACCCGAAGCTATAAACAAGTCGATCGACGACGAAGTGGCGGCCGTGCGTATTGCCTCCGGCGCCGGCAAGATGAAGAGTCGCAAGGTGGTCTGGAATCCCGAGGCATGGGCCGCCCAGCGCGAAGACATTTATCGGGCCTATTTATCCAAGCGCTTCACAGTAGATCCGCGGTTCCGGGCCATGCTGATGGCGATCAAGGCGGCCGGTGGCGAGATTCTGTTTGCAAACGGCACGGAGCCCAGCTATCTCGGCGTGGGTGTGCGGATCGACGGCTCCATTGCGGGCGGCGAAAACATGGTCGGCAAGTGGCTCATGGCGCTTGTCTAAAGAATGTAAGGTCCTAACAGCTTATAATGGAGGAGCTCCCAGTTATTGTCTCATATAGTAACTTCGGTTATGCAAAATTTGCAGAGAATCTGCTGCGAACACTCAACAAGACTGCCCCCCATCATCGCGTCCATTTTTATTGCCTCGATGATGAGATCCTGACGCATTTGTCGGCTCTGGGATTTGCCACTGTAACCTTTGAACGCGTGGAGGAGGCTGTCTCAAAGGCATTTGAGACCTATGGCTCTGCATCCTACAACAAAATCACGCATACAAAAATCAATATTCTGCGATCTGCGCTTCGCAAATTCGGATTTATTCATTTTGTTGATTCTGATGTTGTCTGCATGAAAGAACCAACGGCGGAGCACTATGCCAAGTACAAGGACTACGATATTGTGTTTCAGTATGATTCGGGCTTTCACTCGGCCACGCGCATGTATGAGCATACGCTGCACCACATCTGGACCTGCATGGGAAACATGAGTCTGCGTAATACACCTGGAACCGCATTCATCCTCGACAAAGTATCAGAGTATCAGGTGCGATACCCCACTAAAAATGATCAAGAGTGCCTCTATTCGTTTTTCGATGAGAATGGCATTAAAGATATACGGAACGTCAAAGAGGCACGGCTTTTTACGTATGAGGTTGCAGAATACACAAATGGCTTCTGGCTTAATCGCAACATTGGAACACTAGAGGCTACGTATTTTTTCCATGCAAATCATGTGACGGGGTCGGCGCAAAAGATTAAGTTGCTTCAGAAGGCGGGTCAATGGAACCTTTAGAACGGAGGGGATAATTGTGTCGCGTAAAGACATGAGTGGATGTGGCATGAAACCCCCGTCGTTGATACCATTCGCGCACCGCTGGATCTTCTACCGCGATCAGATGGATGGAGGGGCTGAGGGCCAGAACTGCATCTAACATGGCAGAACCAATTCCACTGCCGTGATGTTCGGGATGAACAAAGATGTAGTCCAGGCAATTCGTTGGAGGGTAGGATCTGCTAACAAGAGCCGCGCCCAAGAGGACTTTGTCCGCGGACCAGTAGCCGAGAGTTTTGAGTTTGTCACGTGAGGTCCAGGCGGTCCTGAAGTAGGACTGTTCGGTTTGATCGAATACGGTGTAGAATAATTGTTTGGTAACGGCGTAATCGGTCTGCTTGAGAGGCGCAATCATTCTCTGTCTGTTTAACAGAGAATGCTTGCGGTCGCTGTTGTGGGTGTTGTTGCTTTGCTAGCAATTTTGGTTATCTTGTACTATGAAATGCAGCGAACTGGGTCGCAGACTGTAATTGTGCAGCGGGAGTCGGAGTGGGGGTGGGGGCCCGGCTTCTGGTGGGGCTGGGGTTCTCATAATCGTCCGGGTTATCGGCCTGTACCGCCGGGTCCAGGTCCAGGTCCGGCCCCTCAACCATTAGGCCCAGGCGGACAGCATCATATGTACGGGCCCGGTGGGACTCAACACACGATGAGTGGTGGTTCTACGGGTTCCTTCCACCCTAGTGGTTCTTTTCACCCTAGTGGTTCCTTTCACCCTGGAGGGGGTGGTGGTGGTCATGGACATCATTAAGCCGCGTGATGTTTTATAATCTTATTCTGTCGGCAGACTAAGATTATAAATGTATAAGGACGTTATTTACATGCCATGCACGGCGGGCATAGCAGACACGCACTTGCCCTTGGCATCCTTCTTCATACCAGGGCCGCAGCCATTCATGCTCTTCTTAGGGGGATCAACAAACCCCTCCGCCGGCCGGATCACATAAACCCAGAGGAAATGGACCGCGACCATGAAGACGAGCGCATGGACCGCCGCAGCCGCCACCGAGGTCTGGCCGGAGCCAAAGATACCACGGGACCCAGGGGGCAGGGTCAGAAGAACACCAGGGCTGAGAACAAAGAAGAGAACCGCAACGAGAAGGTGGAACATCTTATACTAGGGGCGGCGAAATTAGCTCAAATCGGGAAAGGCCTCCTTTAGAGCAGACACCATTGGCTCCTGCCAGGGCCGATACTCGGTATAGATAGCTTCATACTCGGCCAGTCGATCATTAACCCGGATAGGTGCATCCAGAAACCGCTGCAGCTTCTGCGGATCCCGCCAGATCTGAACGGCGGTCGTGGCCGCAGTCTCAGGGCTCATATAATCGGCAACATTCAAAAAGGAAGCCGGGTTAAAAAAGTCCGATACGGTCGTGGTGTCACCCCAGTAGATCGGTACCGCACCTGCATTATAGGCGTAGCCGATTTTCTCAGTGAGATAGCCGGGAAGGACCGCGTTCTCCATCGCGACTACAAAGGCAAATTCATTGAACGCAGTGGAATTAAATTTTCGTGCAGCTGCAGGAGCCGGAAAAGGATTGTCAGATGTGAAACAAGATCGTCCAAATGCGTAACAGGTGCGCTCGTATTTTCTCATTGTGCGGAAGACGAGTTCTCTGATCGGCGCTGGGTTGCTGAATGCATAGGCTGCGCAAAACCGCTTGGGCTTCAAGGTCGCTGGTCTCTCCGTATGCCGAAGCTCGGTTACCAGATGAGGAAACCAGACAGAATTGGGTCTCGAACAGTGAAAGGTATTGAGTTCAAACAGTGGAGGCTCAGAGCCCAGAGGCACGGGCCGTGCTTCACCGGACCAGAAGATCGTAGGACAGCGATAGGGTCGCGCAGTTTCTAAATTAGTAAAGACACCCTTAACTACGAGATCCGCCTCTCGATCATTGTCATAGGTGATCGTGGTATGAGGGAATGTTCGGGCCAACAAAGGCTGTATGATCGCATAGGACCAGGAGCCCATACCATCTGACACAATGTTCATTTGACGTATCAAAAGGTGAATGGCTTTATGTTAGGTCGATCGCCTCGTACGATGCCTCTTTCAATCAGTGACGGTGCTCTCGCGTGGCAGCGCTTGGCTGTGATTAACAAACATCCGCGGGATGACCGCATTCAGTTCGAAGAAGAGACCCACATCTATACGATCGACGGCTCCAAAAATGGTTGGACCAGCTGCACGGGCTTTCTCCACAACTTCTTTGACCAATTCGACGCTGATGCGGTCATTGCGAAGATGATGGCATCGCCGAAGTGGTTTCAATCCCAGTACTTTGGGATGACCGCTGAGGAGATTAAGAAGAAGTGGTCGGACAAGGGCAAGGCGTCGTCGGAGGCGGGAACGCGCATGCACCTCGACATTGAGCACTTTTACAATGCGATGCCCCATGATCTGGCGACCTGTACGTACAGCATGGACGATGGATTTGCGGGCCTGGATGTCGATGGCTGGAAGCCGGAGCCAGGGGCCGAGTGGAATTACTTCTGCAATTATCAGCGAACCTATGTGATACCGAAGGGCTACGTTCCTTTCAGGACCGAGTGGCTCGTGTTTGATCCAGAGCACAAGGTGGCGGGCTCGATTGACATGCTTTATATGAAGCCGGATGGAACACTGGCAATTTACGACTGGAAGCGGATCGAAGAACTGAAGACAGAGAATCGGTTTCAGAGCGGCCTGGGACCTGTGGCCCATTTACCTGACACGAATTATTGGCATTATTCGTTGCAGTTAAACGTGTATCGCTACATGATCCAGAAGCACTATGGGTACGTGGTGTCGGAGCTGGCACTCGTTGTGCTTCATCCATCAAATGCGACCTGGAAGGTGGCGAAACTTAACTTCATGGATGAGGAGGTGGCGGGCATGATGGCTGCTAGGGCTCGCGCTCTGGCGGTTAAAGGAAATGACGGATCGAAGCCGCTGGTTATTCTGGAGGAGTAGCTGGTTTAGATGACTGAATAGCTGGTTTAGATGACTGAAAAGCTGGTTTAGATGACTGAAAAGGATTTAAGAGTGAAGAGGCTGCGCCTTGGACAGTTGCAACAACGGATTCACTGGCTGATTTTGCGGCTTCGCCTACTGCTGTTGCAGCGGTAGCAGCTTGTGTTAGAAGGGTTGGTGCTGCTGATGCTTGGGCTTCTGGTGCTGGTTCTTGGGCTTCTGGTGCTTGGGCTTCTGGTGCTTGGACTACGGCTGCTGCTGCTGGTTCTGGTGCTTGGGCTGCTGGTGCTTGGACTACGGCTGCTGCTGCTGGTTCTGGTGCTTGGACTACAGCTGCTGCTGCTGGTTCCTCGACTACTGGTGCTTGGACTACAGCTGCTGCTGCTGGTTCCTCGACTACTGGTGCTTGGGCTTCTGGTTCTTCAGATTCCTCTTCTTCTAATTCTGGACCTTCCTCCTCAGATATAGGCCCAACAGATCCTTTCGCCACCGTCTCTAGTATAGGATGTGTGCTATCCATAGCTTCCCGCAGTTCCAATGGAAAATCTGTTGCATTAAAACGATACCGTTTCCCTCCTTTTGTTACCAACAACTGCTGTGGCCCCCACAGAATCATAAACATCTTCTGATCGACCCTAGGCCCGGTCGCGGATGCTGCCACAGAAGGTGGCGCAATCCATCGTCGAATCTGTAATGGTTCGGCACCCCGTTTCGTCACAATCAGAACATCCGCCAGTGTCATTGCCGCCAGTACATAGAAGTCTTGCACACTCCATTGGAATGGCCTGGCAGGATCTCCAGGCAGCTTGAGTGCGATGCGACGTTTTTTGACATTTTCCTCCCATGTGCCGAATGGCCTACCGGTACCCTCTGCAAACGCCAGTCGGCGCGCGCCTTCTACATCAGGGGACGGTTCAGGTATGCGGAAGCCCATATCAGTCCATGTGGAGGGCAGGCCTGCACTAACAACCCTAGCACCAGGACCCGGACCCTCTTCATTCGGCACATCTGCTTCCTCTTCTAGGCCGGCAAATCGCAGCATCTCTTCGGGAAAAGAGGTGGCGATCTGTCCTGTAAATCCCAGTCTGATCAGAATCGAGGCGGCTGATTCCTTGGGCTTGGTAGATAAGAAAAGCTCATCCCCTACACGAACGGCACCGCGGGGGGCCCTAATGATCGGCACACGTGATTCCCAGATCTCCCGCTTTTGGGCCGAATAGCGCAGCAGCTCATCGCTCAGGCGCGCCGTAAAGATGCGCGCCACATCGGTGCCCTCTCTGCGGCTAGGTGCATGGATCAAACATCGTCCGCCTTCTGCTGCTGATGCTGCTGATGCGGCAGCTGCCCATTTGCAGGACCCCGTGCAGGCCTCTGCACGTAACGAGAGGCAATCCTTTCTTAAGAGGGACAGAGCAACCCGCTTCTCAGTTTGGGTCACAGTAATCCAGGATCGCACATGGGGCTCTAACAGAATGTCTATTCGCCGGCGTTTTTCATAGAGGGGCAGATTCGACTTGAGTGTGGATGCCAACTCGGCACGAAAGGCGGGCCCGCTGGCATCCCGAATCAGCCAATTGCTCAAGGTCAGGCGCAGATACTGGTAGGCCTCCGCCAACTGCTCCTCCACAGAGGCAGTGGATTCCTCGAGAATGGATCCCATGGCTGTCACCGCATCGGGGCTCTTGAGAATGAGCGCATCCCGTTCCCAGGGAAAGGCATCCACCTGATCCTCGGGTAGGCCAGAGGACCCCAGAGCGGCCGGTGCCGTGGGCACCAGGGTGCCACCCGCGGTGCGAAAGCCAACAATATGCGATTCACCGTCCTCTAGACGAAAGACGGCGTTCGTAGGAGTAAGACCCACATATTCTGCTGAAAGAGCCCTGTAAAACTGCAGATAGGCCTCTAAAGGGATCACAGGAATGCTATCCGCCTCAAAGACACGGGGTATATCCTCTGCCAAGGCACCGTCATCGAGGCAGGGAACAAAGAAGCCGCCCGTTTTCATCAGAACACCCGCCAGGCGATTAGAACGATCGCGCACAAGAGCCGTGATAGGATTTCGCGCCTTCAGACCCGATAGCCGTGGCAGCGTGCGTGTGTCACGCTCGGGTGTCCAGACATGGGGCGGTGGTGTCGGTCGGCCGCAGCCCAGTGAGGAGTCCCGCCATGCTCGGATCCACCGGTCGATTGCCGTTCGGAGTTGAACTGGGATCAGCTCCAGATCCGGTTTGCGATCGCCGAAGAGAAGCACGGCGTCTTTGCTACCATTATAGAGTACAATGGGCTCCCAGCTCTCGGCACGCTTGTCGTGCCACATGAACCCAATCGGCACATCTTTAAAAATGGACGCGGGCGGTATTCCGAACGTGGGGCACACCACTTGAATGGTTCCGCCCACTTCTTCGAGAGTTACGAGCAGGAGACCACGAGGGGTGATGCAGCCAGGGCTGGCCAACAGATGTTCCAGATGCCGCAGCTGTTTGGGGTGCGTAGGGTCTGCCAGATATTTAAGAAAGGTCGTCCAGGCACGGTACAGACGAATTACATGGGGGCGATTTGTTTCGAGTTGATAGCCGTAACGACCGGCGAATGCGGGCAAGGATCCCTCTAATTCTGCGACGGTCACCGATGATTTAGCCGCGAACTCTTGAACCAATGTGCCGTAATTGGCCGATTCAAAGGCGCGAACCATATTCCGTTCCATGATGGCCCGCTGGCATTCTTCGGCATTCTGAAATGTCAAGAGAGGCGCCAGGCCGGCGAACAGATTCAGACCGGGCTGTCGGAGACGCGTATCGACGCCCACGCGAACAAACAGCGTGGCTCCTTCAATAAACGTGGGACGAATGCCGCGACTTTCAACGGATCGCGGGCCGCTCTGGCCAAAAAAGGTATCTAGAGGTCCTGGAAGAAGAGCGATTTTGCCGCCGGTGAGCGCCTTGTCGTTGCCGATAATGTACTGCGTCTTCATGCTGCCGAGAACATGAATATAGTCTATGGCTTTGGCCTCGACTTCCTCTTCTACTGCTTCCAGAGCAGCAGCAGCAGCAGCAGCAGCAGGAGCAGCAGCAGCAGCAGCAGGCCCCCCCTCCTCTGATTCTTCCTCTTCGTCCTCATCCTCGCTGTCATCAATTACAAGATCTTTTCCATAGATCAGTTTTCCTATGTATGCCGCCTTCATATACTTGGATAAGTAGCGGGCCGATGTATCACAGCACGGGAGATCAAATCCATCTGGATGTTTGTTGCGCGTAATAACACCCACGTATTTGTGGAGCTTGCCAGAACTCTTCTTGGGAATCCGAACAATAACAGACTCTCCTGAGGCCGGTGCTTTCAGATTTGCAATCGGTGCGCCGCCGCAGAAGGGACAGGTGTTCGGCGGCTTGGCGAATCCACGCCCCACGGTGCCCTCAAATTCGGATTCGAGGAGCGGCAGATTATCGCGGTCACACCATAGTTTCGTACAGCTAATGTATCTGTATTGGCCGGGTGTAGTCTTGCTTTGATATCCATAGATGGTCCACATTGGCATACCGAATGTGGGTCCAGGTGTCGGGTCCGTGTCAAAATAGTCATCAGAAAGACGATTGCGCGGATTATAGCCAGGATCCTGGGGTAGATCTGCGGGCCTTCGAGGAGGAAGATCTACAAATCGCACGCGGCCCTTGTAGCATCGCTTGACGCGGGCATAATTTTCCAGGGTCATGATGTTGGGCTGGCGGCCATCCGAGCGCTGACAGGATTTGCTGTAGGACTTGGCAAATCCGACTTCATCGCCTTTAAACCCAAACAGAATTACATCGCCCACATCCTTGGACTTTAAACTGGCCATATAGTAGTCTTTATCAACCTTGCGACTCGCTTCGCCTGGGACCCAACGTGTGCCAGTGCATTCACCTTCAACCGCGGCAACTGCGGCATCCAGGTTGGGGCCTGGTGCTGCTCCTGCTGTTCCTGCGCCTCCCTCGAGTTCTTCAATTACTAGAGCAGGCCCTTGTTCTGTAAAACTTGGAGCGTCCGCAGCAGAAGTAGAAGCCTCTTCTTCTTCAGCATCGCCACCGATCCCAAGATCTGCCATCAGCGCCGCCAAAGCGGGATCCATTTCACCAATATCCTCGGGCACACCTCCTGCGGCAGCGGAGGCCGATGCCGTATTTGCCACCTCGGCGGCCGCGAGAACGGCCACTTTTTCGAGGATAGGTGCCGGTGGCTTAATATGGAGTTCCGTGGTCGGCGCGCCCAACAGAACGCCCATTACACTCATAATCCGCTGTAGATCTTCATAGGACTCGGCATGTTGAACCTCGAGTGTATAATCCGGATGTGCGCCGGTAATGGCAATCGACGCTCCTGTAGAATGCGCAGCGACGGCAGTTGCGCCCACCGCCGCCGCGGCCACTGCATCCTCCCGCCGCTCAAACCATCGTCCTATCGCGACAGTAGCGGCCTCCACAGTCATACCGAAGCGCTCTGTCAGCGATTTTTTATAATGTTCCATAAGCTCTTCGCCCCGCCCTCCAATTGTTTCTCCGCGCAGAACAAGCTGGGTAATATAGGCAAACTGGGCGGGCTCCGCCTCGTAATTGCTAACAGCGCGCCACTGAAACACTCCCAGAGCCTTTTCGTCGGGCAGCGCCGGCACTGTCTCTAAAAAGGGCGTCAGGGCCTTAACGCGTTCCTGAAGTTTAGCCATGGTTATCGGTGCCGACCGTCGCGGATCAGGGTGCGACCATTTGTAGGATGCATGGATGTCACGGAGGATGGGCACTGTATCGGGTGCAAATCCCATCTCGGCGACAATAGACCGTAGGAGATCCTGGGCATCGGCGGCGACGGCCGCGATATAGGTTGCACCCCGCTGTGGCACCTCCAGAGTAATATCGGATGTTCCGTCGGCAAACAGAAAGATAGTAAAGGCCGCCCCGCGCTCTACGTGGGCCGATACAATAGGGGCCTTGGCCAGAATTACCGCCGACGTTGCTGTAGGCGCCACCTCATTCAGATACCGTGCAAACACCTTGTCGTCGCTGATTATCGGCGTTCCGTCGGGTTGAAGGCCGAGTTTCATGAGAGGTGCGCCACGACCGCCCTCTGGGAAGTAGCGCAAAAAGGGCATGGCCTCTGTGGCATGGAGCTCGTAAAACGTGGTCTCTAGAGATTCGGGCTTGTGGTCCGGCACCGGTAGCGTCCAGCGCAGGCGCACCAAGGATGTCATGGTCACCGCGATGCCCCCGCGACCGAGCGTCTTTTGCACGGTCGAAATGCGGCCAATACGGTCCTCGATGTAAGGAACCGTGACGGCATACGACTCTTTGAGATGCCTTGACGAGCTCGTGGCGTCCAACACCTGGGCCGGCGCAGTCAGCCACGGAAAGTACAGCTGATAAAATCCGCCGTAGAGATGCGCCGTCATCTCCTCTGCATGATCTGGCATGAGCGTGGAGAGTGAAATGGCGGTGATAGTGGGAATCGCCTGAGAGACACTGAGTTCAGGGGACAGGGCCGATTCGAGTGTAAGGGACCCCACCATTGTAGGTGAGACGGGCAGCCGTGTGCCGGCTGCATTTACGAGTCCAGGATTGGGAGCGCGAGATACAGTGGGATCTGGCAAATAAATGGATCCACCGGTTACTCCCTTGGGCCAATGGAATTCCAGCGGCCTAATACCAGATGAGGCGCGAACACCCAGAAAGACACGCTCGGGTGCCCACCGGGGATCTCCACCTTTTTGAATCCACAGCAGCCTCTTAAGGTCCATCACACTCAGAAAGGGATATACATCGGCCACTGTCTGCGGCGCCTCGCCGACCAGCTCTACGCGGAGACCTGACCATGGTCCCTGTAGATCGCTCAGTAGTGGAATTGTCGTTACGCTCATGGTCCTCTATCGTAGGAGGCCAAAGTCTAATCAGCCCTTCAACCACTCCGCCATGAGCTGACGACCATCGACGGTTTTTTCTGGGTGGAACTGAACCAGAATGGCATTCTTATAGGCGGCAATCATGACTTCACCGTTATAGGCGGCAATGTACGGCATGTTCTCTGTGGCAAAATAGCGGCGATGATTTCTGTAGATCACCATCGGCCCTAGACGTATGAGGCCGCGGCGATGATCCTGTCGCTCTCTAAGGTGATATCCCAGCTGCACCAGCACACTTTCCATGGCATAGCAGATGAGAAGAAACTGTTTATTAGGCAGCGTCAGTAGGGTCAAAGGAATGTGCGGCGACCCAGGATCCGTCGCATAGTGAGCACCGCCTGAGGCGATCCAGTGCTTGATAGGACTTCGCTGGACTTTTTCTAGCATAGAGTCACGGGTGCCATCAACGGTGACTGTTGTGTAGCCCATAGCTTTCAGCGCTGATTCAAGATGATGAATACGATCATTGGGCCCGTACATGTCAATGATGCCAACACGCATCTCTACTGGTACAGTTTAAATGAGAAGGCACTAGACAGTAGCAAATGTTTAACTTTATCGTGTGCGGAGTGTTCAAGAATGAAGCCCATATTTTATCGGAATGGATACGGCATTATTTATCGCGGGGCGTGGATCATATTTACCTCGTGAATGACCATAGCACGGACGATTTCATGACGCAGATCGCTCCCTATTCCGAGAAGGTCACTCTGTTCCATAATGACATTGTGACACGCGATGTGGGCCGACAGGAACTCATTAATAATAAATATTTCGGGCCCCTGTTGGCGAACACCAAATGGATTGCCGTTCTTGACTTGGATGAATTTCTCTATTCGCCGACAGATGAGACATTTGCGGCGGTCCTAGAGCGTTATGATCGGGCCACGGGTCTCAAAATCGACTGGCTTCATTTTGGCAGCAGCGGTCACATCGAGCAGCCGCGTTCAGTTGTAGAGGGATTTACGAAGCGGGCCGAATTTCGAAGGGGCGTCGAATATTACGCGTTTAAAACTATCGCGAAGGCGGCTGCCATCTCTAAAATAGAAATTCACGGCCATCGATTCCGCCCTGGATCAAACGTGATTCATTTGGAATATTCGGACGACAAGCCGCCGCCGCTAGTGATTAATCACTACACGATCCAATCCTACAACTTTTTCATGACGGTGAAGGCAACGCGCGGTGATATTAACAACTGGTTCGATCATGTTCGAAAAAGTCGCAATGAGGCAATGTTTCGCTCCTATGACAAGAACGAGGTGACCGATCTCCGCCTGCTTGAACAGAACAAGGAGCCAGATGAAGTGACACTGGTCATTACCTCCTGTAATCGGCCTGCGCTGCTCAAACGTACGCTCGAGTCTTTTATGGCGAAGAACACCTACCCGATTAAGCAGACCTTTGTCATCGATGATTCGGGCAAACAGGGATGCAACGACGCGGTCTTGGAGCCCTTTCTGGAGCCTCTGCGAATTACAAACATCTATAATCCCGTGAATATTGGCCAGGTCGCGTCGATCGACAAGGTCTATTCCTATGTCACAACCAAGTGGATCTTTCATTGCGAAGAGGACTGGGTCTTTCTGCAGCCAAGATTTATCGAGAAATCGATGACCGTATTCCGTGAAAATCCGGACGAAAAGATTTACACAGTGTGGCTGCGGCCGCATGGCAGTACCTCGGGTCATCCGATTATGCGCGATTCACGGGGCCGCGGCTATTATGAAATGAAAAGGGATTATTCCTATGAGGCAAAGGGAGTCCAATATATCTGGGGTGGTATCACCTTCAACCCAGGGTTGCGTAAGACGGCGGATTGTATGTTGTTGCATCCCTACAGTGCGCGATGCGAGTCAGTCCTAGCGAAGGGTGCATCGCACGTTACAGAATACACTATCAATAAAGCGTATGTGGATCGTGGCTACTATGCAATGATTTTGGCGGATCCTGCGGGTCATGTCAATCATATTGGTGCGGGCCATCATATACCGAATGCATGGGACTAGCTGCGGTACCTTTTATTGATGAAACTATTTTCACGATCATGACGCATCGTCCAATACGACGCGTTGTTTTAGGGCGCCTAAAAAGAAAGTAGTAGAAAAGAGCTAGATGGAAGTGCAGGTGTTTATTGAGATCGAACGGGGATCAGATCAGAAGCACGAGCTCAACAAGCTGACAGGTCGGCTCGAGCTGGATCGCGTGACCCCGCAGCCGTATCCCTACGCCTATGGATTCATTCCTGGGACGCTCGCGGAGGATGGCGATGATCTTGATGCGCTAATCGTGTCAGAAGATGCGATCTGTAAGCAGGGTCAGACCTATACGGCTCATGTAGTCGGTGCGCTTTGCATGGAAGATGAGAAGGGCATGGACGAGAAGGTACTCTGTGTTTTGACGGTAGGGGGGGGAGCTGACCACGGGCGCGGCTGCCGTGATCGAACGGTTTTTCGCGACCTACAAGATTGGCGTACCAGGTCGCTGGTCTCGAACGGGCGGATTCATGACGGCGACGGAGGCAACCGTGTTGGTAGCACGGTGTGTTCAACGGTCCAAGGCTATGCGGCCTTCGCAACGATCATAGGGGGCCGCCCCATTGTGATAAAAATGCTTTATCATTCTAGACCTTTCAGGCCCTATACTCATTTAGAGATCCAATGAGGCTACGCGTCAGGGTCCTTCGCCTTGTCATAGGTCGGCTGGTCTGTGATGTGGATTCCACAGTACTCGACGGGATGCGCCGAAAAATCCGTGTATTCATAGATCTGGATGGCCTCGGCCTTTTTGAGGAGCCAGCCGAAATTATTCCAAAAGAGCGGTGTGTGGCCGACCTCGACGGTACCGATGTGGGCCATTTCGTGGATTGCCACGAAGGTAATAATGTTTTCTGACACGAGCTCCTCGGTCTCGTTGCGCTGCCTCAGGCACATATAGACCTTTTCGCCCTTATTCACCGAGTACGACGTGTAGGAGGCATCGGGAGTCGATTCAGAAAAACGGGCGGAGCTGCAGTCGAAATTGCGCATCATCTGGACGACAAAGGGCTTGTCGGGTTCCGTCTGCTGGAGCGTCTTCATGAGACGGAGGAGCTTGGCGCGGGTGCGGGCCAGGCGATCGGCGGCCTCCTGCTTGTCGGGCAGATTGCGGACCAAGTACTTTTCGTGATCGACGGTGCTCGTCACGTGGGCCATTTCGTGGTTGGAGCCCTTGAGAGCAAAGGCCGCGGCGCCGGCACCGAGAACGCCGAGAACAAGTGCATAGGGTCCCAGGTTACTCATTGCCTTACTGATCCGTTATAAATTAAGACATTTCTTATATCTTAATTTAGAAAGTGAGAGTTATAACTCTATTTACTCGAGAGGACGGCGACTTAAATCGGGTTCGATGGTACTGCAGTTCCACGGGCCGACCTGGACCTGCGGGCACGGCGGCTCGGCGCGGAGCTGGAGGTTCGCGTTACGGAGAGACTGGCCGATCGTGTTGATACCGATGAGTGCGCCCGACGACAGAAAGTTCTTACCGTGGATGTCGCCCGCGCCCGTGGGATTCACCTGCGCCCACTGCGAGTTCGGGTCAGAGGGCAGAAGCTCGACGGGGTTGATGTGTTCGCGGGGGTAGCAGCCCTGGGGCTTCTGGCTGGCGGCCATCGGGATGGTCCCCATGTTGCCATCGCCGATGCTGGCAAAGTCGGCAAAGCCCTCCTTACCACCGTTGGCCGGCTTCACGTGCTTGTTCGCATGGGCGATAAACCCCTCCTTAGCGGCATCACGCGCTCCAACAGCGGGATTGCGACCAGGCGCCGTGCTGACGGTACGACTCTTAGATCCAGCGCCCTGAGATCCCTTAAACAACTCAATACCCGCCACGCCAAGCAGCGCCTTGATCTGCGGTAAATAGTAGTTGGCCGCAACAAGTAAAAGCACAACAACGACTGCACCAACAAGCAAGTTCTGGTCCATGTTCTGATGAGAAGCATGAAAATTGTTATGGCTGAGACGGCGAACTCGCGATCGACTCCTCATCCTCGTCGTCCGTCAAATCGTATTCGCTGAAATGAGATTCACCGTCCTCCAGATCGCCAAACTGGGCATAGAACCGGGATTCCTCCTTAATGGCAATCCGTTCGGCAATCTGGGACTTGAGTCGCGCCTCTCGGACGCGTTCCTTTGCCATAAACTTGCGGGCCTCCCATTCGCGATTCCGCATCTTGACAGGGGCTGCCGGAGAGGCGGCCTCAATCTCCTCTAGATGGATCTCCTTCTCATCCTCCTCACCGCTGCCATCCACCGTCTCACCATCTCCAAACAGTGAGATACGGTCCTCTTCCGGGGCGGCGGTGAAATCGGCGATCGCCCAGACGGGAGCGATCGCGGTGGCAGTCATAGTCAGCCCCATCAGCAGCCAGGTCGCAGATCCGGGGCTGCAATCGGGCTGCTTGCAGAAGAACTGTTCATCGGGTTCGGAGGATCGTCGGCCTGTCCAAGGAGCAAACAGGGGCTCTAGGGTGTCTCGCCGGGGAGGTCGGGAAAACCAGGAGCCGTGGCTCAAGAGTTCGCCGAGGAGGGCGGCACGAGTGGTGGAACCCCAGGACACCCATTCAGGTGTTAGTGCCCATGTATTTACATCACGCACGAGACTAGGAGACTTCAGAGGCGGTGACAGAGCCAGTTCATAGACACCGGTGGCCTGATTTTTCTTGGGTGCTTGCAATGGCATCTTACCTGGGGGCTACGTTCTGCACCTGTCTATAAAACCGCAACCAGCAGCAATAAAAGCAATGATCGATAAAGAAAAAGAGGCAAAAGCCCGCTCCTCCCTTCAGGCATTCGGGCTCGAAATCGCCGATAAATGGGTATCGGGCTTTGAAAAGAAGCCTACACAGCAGCTCGTGCTGCAGAAATTTATTGATCCTGTCGTCCGGCATATATTGAACACCATCTTCCCCTGGATCGTGGGCGTGGCTATTCTGTTTCTTGTCCTTCTGTTCTGCACAGTCGCTACATGCGTCATTGTGCTTCGATCAGAATCAATCTCCGGATCGGGCTCTCATCCAATCGCCATCGCGGCCAGACTTATCCCCTAAGAAGGTTCGGACCCTGTAGGGATGGATCCTAAGAAGCCGATATTGGATCCTAAGAAGCCGATATTGGATCCTAAGAAGCTAGCGGTGGTTGCAACAGATCCTGCATCGGGATCCAAACAGCGTCTCATTGAGGCCGTCCGCGCCTGGATTCATATGGACAATCTCGTTGAAACGCATACGGCACAGGCGTCTAATGCGCGGGCCCTTAAGACCAAACACGAGGCCGATGCGATTGCTCTCATGAAGGAGATGCGGCTCGATAAATCCACGATTCAGGTGTCGGGAGCGTCTTTGACGCTGCAGAAGAAGTCACATCCCGCGGCCTTGACCTGGGGCTATTTTGAGAAGGAGGCGGTGGCCTGGGCGGCCCAGGCACGACTTTCCGCGACTCAAGCGCAGTCGCTCATCAAATGGATGCACGACCACCGTGAGACAAAGGAGACGGAGGCCCTCAAAAAGACGGCAAAGGAAGCCGCGTTAAAATAATCGCCCTCTGTATAATGAACCTCAACGTCATCGTTCCGATTATCCTGTTTGTTCTGCTGAGTCCCGGCCTGCTTCTGACACTTCCCCCGATGTCCAACGGTGTCTTCAACTCGGGACAGACCAGCGTGACCTCTATCCTTGTCCATGCGGTGGTCTTCGGCGTTGTCTATGCAGGCCTGCGTGCATATTTCCCTCAATATTACTAGCGGCTAAAGCGGCCTTGCAGAATAGTAGTAATGGACCGTCATATTTGGAACTCCCTTATTGCTACAAATGAATACGGCGAATGCGCGGCCCGCGACATCGAAGACGTTGTCGGCTGTTTTATGCGGCTCCTTCGAGAATCAGGAGCGGAGCTAGAAATGAAGCCCACCGCAATTGTTCGTCAGATACTCAATTATCTGGTCCAGCGACATCGTAAGTCCCGCTTTCAGATCCCCTATTCGTCTCGGATTTCTAGCACCCCCGATGACTGGTCCGAGTATCACGAAGGTGTTTGGATGGACTGGCTGGATAAAACCTTCACGGAGGAGCGATGGCAGCGAGAGGTGTTGGATCGTGTGTTTGGATTTGATCGGCACATCTGGGAGGCGTCGGTGGAGGGATGGCGAGAGGATATTACAATTCTCTTGCCGTTCTGGGTGCGTCGATCCATGGCGATTGTAGAAAAAGAGGAACCATTCTTACTTCAGTCCGATCCAGAGGGATCGGAGGAGGAGATTTAGAGCTCTAGTTAGACCACTGTCCGCCCGACCACGGCGCAACAGCGATGCTCTCCAGCTCCGCCTTAAAGTCATTCACCTGCCGATCAAAGGCAATGTCCGACTTTTCTTCACGCTCAAGCCGTGCATCCAGCGCAGTCTCTGCCGGGCGTGGGCCATAGCAATTGACGCCAAAGCGCTGGTCCTCATTCGGGAAATAGCCTCCATTTACACCGGGAAGGCCGCACGACATGCGGTCCTCCTTTGGCCCCTTTTGGAGTTTATCGTACGTACCCTTTTGCGTAGGATAGACGGCCAACTGCCCCTTCACCCAGCCATAGTTGCACCAATCGGCCCCCGCCTTGTAAGCGTCCTTGACCTGATCATAGGTGGCCAGCTCGGCACCAAAGGCGCGGCACAGCGGCTCCGCCTCCGAGAAGCGATAGACATTGCGGCTCACGTTAAAGACCTGTTTGGACCCTCCCGTGGCCCCTCCTAAGGCCGACTCTACATCCGTTTCGAGATTGCTCAGAACAGCGCCGAGACCCGTTCCCATGGGAGCGCCCGCCGCGGATCCTGCGGGTGCCGGTGCCGTGAGCTCCGCCGAGAGCCCACCCGGTACCTGGATATCAATTCGCTCTCCGTGCTGTCGGCTCCAGGTCAGCTTATCCCAGCCCAGCTGAATATAATAGCCAATTGTCTGGTAATACACAACAAACACGACGAGCAGCACGAGAAGGGCGATTAGGGCACCGCCCCAGCCCGAGAATAGGCCCATCATATCAAAAGAGGAGCCACTGCTGCTGCTGCTCGCGGATCCGGATACCGACGCGATAGACGGTGGCGCCATACCTTGCTGCGACATATTCATCTTCTCTATCGTATGAAACAGATTTGTTAGTTGCTGCGTTCCAGAACCAGTATGTACGTGTCGGGGCTCGCGGCGCCCCCTGTCGGAGAAGGATAGACAGCAGAATCGTCGTAGAGGAACCAGCCATCGGCGTCACGGTGGCGCATGGCATAATGGCCACCGGTGGCACCGCCCATGTGCTCGATGGTGGATGAGACACGGTACGCCGGTGCGCCCTGGATGGAGGGCCAGGCGCAGAATTCGCCAAGGCCGATATTATCCGGATCATAGGGAATTCGGCAACGAATCTTTCGGTTTGTCTTGGTGGTGCGCTTAATATGCAGAATGAGGTGTGTCGGGAATTTACTGATCGAATGCTCCTTGACTGCCGGCCCTTTCTTGTCGCAGGTCTCGCAGGCGTAATCATCGATCGTCTCCGTTTTAAGCTCCTCGCGAATGCACTCCACCAGCGTGGGAGCCGCAGCGCCCTCCACATCGCCATTCGCCACGGGCACCTTCAAGATGCTCCAGGGCTGGTAGGTGGTCGAACAGTTGCCGCATTCCTTGCAGACGATCTTGTTCTGTGTCTGGCCATAGAAGGGCGTCAAGAGGGGCGAATACTCCTTGCGAAAGAAGGCGGCCCAGCTCTCGTGGCTCTTGATGACCTCCTTCTGATCGGCCGTGACCGCCTCGCCGCGAATCCGCATCGTAACCTCGCGACTCTGTTGGGTATGCAGCGTGTCCAGCAGCACCTGGATGGCCACGCCGGCGCAGCCCTGACGACCGGGGCGGATTTCTTCATCGAATTCATGGGCAATCGGCACAAAGGCCTTGACAAAGGCGGCGGGTCGAATGCTGCCGCCCCCTGGCGTCTGCATCATGGTCACTATCTCACTGACCTGGCTAGTGAGGTCGTGGCCCCGTCGATCGGGATGGCGGTGGGCGGTCCAGGCATCGGTGCCGAAGTACTCTACGAACGTCTTGGTTCGGAAGAGTGCCTGGCAGGCGCTATTAAGATAGCAGGTATTCCCAACATTTGTGAGACCATGTCTTGACGTCATCGTACGACCTAGGGGGGCGGTCAGCACAACCATCACCTTTTGTGGGCCCTACCTAAATGACGCATGCAGCTCTCCGTTATCTCCAGGCAACCATGGTGGGAGGTCTTATCTTTGGTTCCGGCCATGGATACTGGGTCTCACGTGGGAAAGAAGCGACAGAACGACAACGTGCTATCGTGAGCCACGGCACTCATGGTCTCTTTTTCGGCCCCTACGCGCCTCTCTTTGTACTAACAGGGCGTCATCGTCTGTGTCCTGCCCTCCGAAAACAGACACCAGAGTAGGGATGCCGAGTTATGTCGTGTTAGGTCATGGTCTCGAAGACTTTGGGGCCGATAGAGCCGTTGTGCCACCGGGCTGCATGCTCGTGCTCTCGGAGCGGGCAGGCGAATCGGGCATTATCCACTGGCCCTTGTACGAGGCTCTGTCAAATCCCGACAATCGACGCCTATTTAGAAATCCGGTTCGGCACAAGAAGGCACTGGAAACCCTCGTAAATCGCCATCTGCGTATTTACAAGGAGGGCCAACCGTATCCTGCGCTCATCTATGATATTACATTTGATCGCGACCGCGCAGTAGAACCTACCGGCATTTTTCCAATCCCAACGCCGCACTTTGTGCGTCACCCAGAGAAAGAGGGACCAGAACGATACCAGACAAGTTATAATGGCATGGAAAAGGCTCTCGCCGGCTCGATCATGAAACCGCACAAGGCGGTTCCGCAGGCCATTCTCTTTGAAAAGAAGCCGGGTATCTACTACAGTTTTCTGTGTCGGACGCTGAAGACGGAAGAGGATGCCGTTAAAGCGCTACTGGCGTCGGCCTTTCCTGGACGAGATGTGTCGGAATTTTATAGTGACACGGCCTTCGATTTTTTCGAAGGAGCTCAGGAATGGGTCTCTCAGCAGAAGGATCTGACAGAAAGTCAAGTGCCGGTCATGGCGGAGATCAGGGCCATAGTAGATGCGGTCATGCATCACAGGCGGGCATCGTCTGCCCGTCAATCAGAGCGCCGAGGGGCCGCGGATCCTCTTACACAGCTCATGCATCTGTTAGGCATGCGGCGGCCTGGTCACGATCGTCTTGCGGCTGCGATAGCCGCGATTCCTGATGTAAATGCAGTCTATTACAAGACACAATATACACCACTGGGGGCGGCGGCAGCGCAGGGACACAGAGCGGCAGTCGCTGCGCTCCTTGGACGAGGGGCCGCCGTAAATGGCCGCGATCTCTGGGGCGCCACGGCCCTGTACAGAGCCGCCGATGATGAACAGGAGGGCGTCTGTCGCGATCTGTTGGCGGCGGGCGCGGACCTGCGGATTCCTTTATTGTCGGGCGATACGGTTCTGCACGTGGTCGCAGAGAGTGAAGATATGATTGGTCTTCTGGGTGACATCCTCAAGATGGGGCTTACACCCACGGTCACAACCCAGGAAGGCGATACACCGCTCCATTCAGCCGCGTTTCAAGGAAATGCGGCGGCGATTCCTATTCTGTTGGCTGCAGGAGCCGATCCGAATGCTCAAAATAAGGGCGGACTAACACCCCTTATGGTGGGAATTCTTGAACAAAAACGGGAGGTCGTGACAGTGCTGGCCGCTATTACAGATCCGCTGTTACGAACACGGGAAGGACAGTCAGCATTAGATCTTGCGATTGCCGAGCGACAGGATGAGATCGCCGTAGAAGTGGCGCGGTATCAGAAACCGGCGGGGGGCTGGGGCCCTGTTGCCGCGATCACACTTCCTGGGCTATCTGGTCTGCGAGCCTTTGCTGCCAGAGCCTCTTCCTCTGAAAAGAGACGGCGCACCCGCAAGAAGACTAGCTCAGCGTAGAGGCCCGCGTAGTCTCCACAAAATCGGGGTTCGCCATTAGCGTGGAAGCCATCGTCTCGAGGCCGCCGCCGCGCATCGGGGCGATCCACGGCTTGGCCAGGAAGGCCGCCTTCAGAGAATCCCAGTAGCCTATCTTGCTGGGCGTGTCCTTGCACATCGCCGTGCCCAGCAACAGGGTCTGGTAATTGAAATCATTCTTGTATTCGAGCTTCTTCTCACCCACATAGATCAAGAAGCCAAAGAGGGTCAGCACAAGAGAGGTACCGATAGCCCCCGTCTTGACGAGGTCGAGGGTCTTGGCGAGCTCGGGGTCCTCCTTCTGTTGGCGCTCTTCGTACAAGCTGATCAGATAGACGGCGGCTAGCATAATCACCAGGCCGATCCACCAGTTGGCCGTCATGCGGCTCGAGATCAAGAACCAAAAGTAAATGATGACACTGGAGGCCAGGACCGTGCCCAGCGGCATATAACCGTCTAGTTCGGTGTCCGCGACGACAGCGAAGAAGACGAGTGTTAGAAATCCAAGGAGGTGGCGGAGAAGCTGGGAGCCCTCGAAGAGACGCACGGAATGACAGGGCAGGAGTGGATCCAGAAACCGGCCGGCGATCACAATGTAGAGCATAAACATGTTGCGCCCCGAAAAGACGAGATCCAGCATTCCTTATTGAGGGCGGTCATTTTGGAGAAAAGAAGGCCTCGGCAAATTGTCCGGCGGTTCTTAAGATTATTGCATATTATATGAACATTTAATAGAATGAATAGAGATACTAGTGCAACAGCCCGAACCGCTCGTATGCGACAGAAGATTCAGGGTCAGGAATCCGATGGAGGAGTGCAGACGAATATGGATTATTCGCACTGGTTACAAAAGCGACTTGGGCGGACCATCTTCTTTAATCAGACTGTGAATGGTGTTACAACAGATGTACCATGCGCGTGCGTTACTTTATCTTCTAGTTCTACAAACAATGTTCTTGCATCAGGATATTTTCTGGGGACAGCAACATTCTATAATTCTGATGGATCACCCGGAGCAACTCTTACTGCAACTGGTAGCACTGATGGATTCATTGTAAAATACAATTCTTCGGGTGATGTTACATGGGCCACGAAGATTAGTGGTTCTTCTAGTGATACTGTGTATGGCATAGCGATTGACAGTGAAAACAATATTTTGGTATCAGGGACTGTTAATGGGGCAGTAACAATCTATAATTCTGATGGATCATCTGGGGCAACTCTTACTGCAACTGGCAATGATGGAATTATTGTAAAATACGATTCATCTGGTACTGTTACATGGGCCACAAAGATAGGTGGTTCTTCTGGTGATCAGGGGAATGGCATAGCGATTGACAGTGCAAACAATATTCTTGCAACAGGGTATTTTCAGGGAACAACAACATTCTATAATTCTGATGGATCTTCTGGAGCAACTCTTACTGCAACCAGCATTGATGGATTTATTGTCAAATACGATTCTTCGGGTACTGTTACATGGGTCACAAAGATTAGTGGTTCTTCTACTGATACTGGGATTGGCATAGCGACTGACAGTGCAAACAATGTTCTTGCAACAGGATATTTTCAGGGGACAGCAACATTCTATAATTCCGATGGCTCATCTGGAGTAACTCTTACTGCAGCTGGTAGCACCGATGCATTTATTGTAAAATACGATACGTCTGGTACTGTTACATGGGCTACAAAGATAGGCGGTTCACAAGCTGATGCGGGGAATGGGATTGCGATTGACAGTGAAAATAATATTCTTGCAACAGGATATTTTCGGGGGACAACAATATTCTATAATTCTGATGGCTCATCTGGAGCAACTCTTACTGCAACTGGTAGTACCGATGGATTTATTGTAAAATACAATTCTTCGGGTACTATTACATGGGCCACAAAAATGGGTGGTTCTTCTACTGATGAGGGGAGGGGCATAGCGATTGACAGTGCAAACAATGTTCTTGTAACAGGGTATTTTCAGGGGACAGCAACATTTTATAATTCCAATGGATCAACTGGAGCAACTCTTACTGCAACTGGCGACAGCGATGGATTTATTGTAAAATACAATTCTTCGGGTACTATTACATGGGTCACGAAGATTAGTGGTTCTTCTGGTGATCAGGGGAATGGCATAGCGATTGACAGTGCAAATAATATTCTTGCAACAGGATATTTTCAGGGGACAACAATATTCTATAATTCTGATGGCTCATCTGGAGCAACTCTTACTGCAACTATCGTTGATGGATTTATTGTAAAATACGATTCATCTGGTACTGTTACATGGGCCACACAGATAGGTGGTTCTTCTACTGAAGCGGGTCTTGGCATTGCTGTACGATAAATTTATTTCTTTGCTGCAAAGAAGGATCGTAGGTCCGACTGGCCCGCCGCCACACGCTGAGCATCCCGCAGCAGATCACCGAATAGCAGCTCTTCGGCCAACGCCTCTTTAGCAGCAGGTGTCTTGGCTGCAGCGAGCTGATGCGGCTTGACACCTGGAAGCTGATCGACCACGAGACCAAACACCTGGGCGATGGGCTTCGCGATCTGGTTCGTAATGTAGAAGATGTAGTCGGGCTTGAGTCCCTTTTCGCGCATGTAGGACGGCATCTCGATGCGTTCGCCCTGGCTCGCCGTTTTGGGCCACGAACGACCCGAGGGCTGCATCACATAGACAAAGGGAATGCGATCATTCGAGGCGGGCTTGTTGCCTGGGTCGCGCTTGCCGATCCGGTCGGCGAGGATTTTGTGGGCCGGCACGAGCTTGTACTCGGCCTTGAGCGACTTGGTGATGGTGAGCCGCTTTGTGGGAAACTTACCGGCCAGAAGATCGCTGGCCGCGGATCGCACAAAGGCAAAGGCATCTACGATGTTGCGCTGGGCCAAGATGCGCTCGATCGCACCGCCATAGACGTATTTGACAATGGGTGCATTGTCGCGGCGCTTCATCACGATCCCCATCGACTTGCGGTGATAATCCGAATCTTCGAGACCGCCCTCGGTCATGTCACCCACGTAGCGCTTCTTGGACAACAGGCAGAAGCAGCGGAACATCTTGTCGAATTCAAAGTCGTGCGGCGGTTTGAGAGCGCCTGAGATCTTGTGACCAGCCTCTTCAGCCAGCGCCTTGGCCGCGGCCAGTGCGGGTTTCCCCACCAGCCGTTCGCCTGTTTCAGGATTAAGAGGGCGGAACGCGATAAACAGCGAATCTGTGTCCCCATATACGCAGACAGCCGCGCACCGTGGATCCCCCGCAGCCGGTCCATACGCCTGTTCGATACACGCCTTGCTAAACAGAATCTGGTCGCGCCCATGCGCCGTCGTCGAGGCCGCCACGCACTTGCGGCGAATCTTGGAGGTGTTAGATCCCAGCTGGCCGTACAGCGAATTGGCCGTGAGCTTGTAGGCCAGTTGCAGGGCATCCAGCAGGGCTTTGCGGAAATCATCCGTCTCCTTTTCAGCCAACTTGCGGGTGGCCTTGCGCTTGCTCAGAAGCTTCTGAAGGATCTTTGGTAAAGTACTCTTCTGAGTACTAAGTCGCGGCTGGGCGAACCGACAGACACGCCGACCGGCCGGCTTGAGAGCAGGATGTTTGCGCTTATCGGCCGGATCGGGTTTCAGAATGTCATACTCGACATTCAGATAGTCCCAACCTTCGAGATTGTCGTAGGTGTCGGCGCCCTCTTTGAGACAGACAAAGCCGCCCTTCAGGTCATAATCCTTGACCCATACGATCGAATCGTGACTGAGATTCTCCGAGATCTCGGAGGAGGGATACAGACTGCTGAAGTCGAGCGCGGCGACGGGATCATCGTCCAGATAGATGCCGGAGAGCGGGTCCAACACGATGGCGCCTTCGTAGCCCTCCGTATCATCGCTAATAATCTCGGGCACCTCGGCGAGACCCAGGTCGAGCTCCGCTTCGGTCTTGAGGCGGGGCGGTGCGGGGAGCACGGGAATGAGCTGGCCCTCGGCTCTACATTCATAGAAGACAAGCGACTCGGACTTGATGCCCTGGCCGCGTGTAAAGATGAATTCGACGGGCACCCAGCAGACATTCGCCATCGCCATGGCATTGTTGATCACCTCGAGCTTTTGGAGGAGCTCCATGACGAGGTCGCAATCCTGTAAGCAGTACTTGGCGACCTTGGCTCGATCTGCGGGTCCCTTGGCATGAAGCGCAAAGATCTCCTTGGGGCTGACATCGTCCTTGGACTGCGACCAGCGCGAGGGCGGCAAGGCGGCATCTCGCAGAGAATCGCCCCCATCGGTGATACGGACGTGCAGAGCCTTGTACTCCACGGCGACGATCTCGAGCTTGTCGCCGATGACGTCGTTTTCATCGTCCATGAGCACAATGTAGCGACCGGCGACGGTGCCCTTGGTGCTCTTCGTGGGCACGATCCATATGGAATCAGTTGTGCTCTTTGTAACAGACCCTGTGACGGCACCCGACATGTAGGTGGCGGTCACATTGTCGAGGCTGTAGGAGTCGAGAACGGCATTGCGCTTGACATAGGCCATCAGATCAATGTGGAGGCGACCGACACCGCTGATGACGTGAAAGGTATTGTCGCCCATCGCGGAGGAGCTGAGGCGTTTCTCTTGGAGCCGCACGGGCTGGTCGGTGACGCGGCCGAAGGAGAGAAAGGCGCGATTGCAATGGTTTATGGTAGCACGGTCCCAGAGATACTTGTCGTCAAAGCCGAAGATATTGTAGCCCACCAGAATGTCGGGATCGAGCTCTCCAACCAGCTTACACCAGCCCCTGATCAGGGCCCCCTCGGATCCGAGTGAGTGCGTGTGGGTCTCGATGCCTCCCTGGGGTGGCAGCTTGGTACAGGAGCCGAGGACAAAGATATCCTTGCGGACGGGCTTGCCTGCGACTGACAAGACAGAGCCGATCTGGATGATAGGGTCGCCCTCGGGCGGCGGCAGATACTTGGATAAGAGGGCGTCGAAGCGGTCAATCGCGTCGTCGCCGTGAAAGCCGTCGGCGGGCCAGGCCTTTTGCAGAGCCGGTGCGGCGGCGGCGATCTCGGCGGGCCCCGTGGCCGACAAATAGACGCGACTGATGGCTACCGTGGCGGCCTGAATCGCGACCAGCAGGCGAGGCCAGGCATGCTCCCAGGTCGTGCAGTCGGCCTCCACGAGTTCGCGGGCCGGTTTGCGCCAGGTCTTGATTGCGAGTGGAAAGTCCCCGTGGCTGCTCGTACATTCAATGTCCCAGGAGAGCACCTTGAGGGGCGCCGAAGTCATTTGCACTGCATCGGTCGCAGGTCCTACATCGGCGGCCTCTGTAGTTCCCTGAAGGGCCGCCGTCGTGGTTGCGTCCTCGACTTCTTCCCAGCGATCGGCGGCCACCGTGGCCCACCCTGCCGGCTTGAGCTCGCGAATGTGGAAGAAGCGCAGCATGGGATCGATGTTGGCCTCGAAGACACGAAGAGTGGTACCGTTGTACGGTATGGGTATCGCCGTCTCAGCATCCTGACAAAGATCCCGGAGACGCGTCCAGAGGCGCTTGGAGTCGGTCTCGATTTTGAGAAAGGGGAAGGTGGCATTGTTTGTGAAATCCCAGAAGCTCTTGTGGCGCTCTACAGTGAAGCCGATGCCGGCCTGCTCCTTCTCATTTAAGGAGGAGAGGAGCCAGGATCGGTAGGTCAGCTGCTGTTTGGCGTTCCAGGTGGCGGGAAGCTCCACGTAGAAGAAGGGCTTGAATCCGGAGATGGCCAGGCTTACGGACTTGCCTTCTGCCGTCGAGCCGAAGAGAGTGATCTGATAGGCGCCCGCTGCATCTTTTGCAGAGGCGCCTATAATTTGGAATGTGAGAGCTGTCATGGTTGCTATTGATGCTGCTCTCAGAGTAGCAGGGGGTCAAATTTAGTTGGCTTCGCCTTTTCTGTTAGGCCTTGGCCTTGGCCTTACGGCGGGTTCGACGGACGGCTGGACCTAAGCCAGAGGAGCGCTTGCCGGGCAGCATTGCATAGGCACCGAGGAGTGCAGCCGCGGGAGCCGCCTGGCTGGCAACTTGGAGGAAGGCTGACCAGGGGCCGCCGCCTCGTTGAGGCATCTGGCCAATAGGAGGGACGCCCTGATGAGGTGTCTGTAGAGGGACTTGGCCGATGGGAGGGATTCCTTGATGCGTGAGTTTAACTGGCTGTTCGACCAATGGTTGCTGAGGCGCCTGTGGTTGCTGAGGCGCCTGTGGTTGCTGAGGCGCCTGTGGTTGCTGAACCGGAAGTGGAGACATCTCAGACATTGGCTGCGAAGAAATAGGCGTTGCAGGAACAGGCAACAACGGATTCACCATAATTTGTGTCCCTGGAATCTGGCTAACGGGCTGTGACTTTGGCTTAGCAGGTGTAACTGCTTTGAATAAATCAGATGATGCCGATAGCAGTGATGTTTCTGATTCGAGAGATGTTTCTGATGCCAGAGGAGCTACTTCAGCCTTTTGTTCAGTAGTCCTTGCGGTTAATGGAACAATAGGATTAATTTCTTTAGAGCCAGAGAGCGCCTGTTGAAGCATCTGAGAGGGAGGTGCAGCTTTTGGTGGTGCAGCCTCCGCCTTTCTCTGTGTGATCACACGATTCGGCTCCATCGGCGGAGCGATCTCATTCGGCGTGGCCGACGCCGGCGTCATCTGTATTAAATTCTTCATATTAACCTTCTGGCGAGGATCCGGCACCTCTTGAATCTCTCCTTTCGGACCCACGAGCAGCACCGTGGGAACCGCCGAGACAGGGTTCTTTTGCGACAACTCCGTTTGACTATACACGTTGCTCTCCATGCTTATCATGTTGGCCTTCCGTCCCCTAGTCTTACATAGATCTTCCCAAATAGGTTTGAACGTAACACAGTGCGGACAATCATTCCGGAAGACTAGGAGTAATGTTGAGGGGCCCCGATCCAGTAACATATTCATGGCCCGGAGATGGCGTGGAGATGCTGACTTGATATGGAGTACGCGTCCCCTGTGGTGTTTTTGCGTGACGCGGTGTCTAGGCATCCTCTCTATTGAATGGTCCAGTAAATTACGCCGCACAAAGAAGAGGACATGTTAAAGGCAAATGCTGGAAGTTTTGGGACCGCTAGTACGGCGACATCGCCCCTTATGATTGTCAGTATTCTATGCCTACTGGCAGTCGCAGTAATGGTTGGCTATATGATCTTTGGCTCGAGCGGATGTCCCACGGAGATTATTCGTCTTGCAGACGGGACGCTGCAGATTCAGCCATCGGGGCAGATCTTCCCCGATATGAATTCGTTCCAACAATGGTGGCATGGAAACGGGGATGTAAATCGGTGTGCGCTGCCTATCCTCAAGGGGGCCCGTGAGGTCGAAGTCCTGGAGCGGCCAGAGGATGCCAATGAACAGCTGTGGGCCAAGACTCCGATCAACAAGGTCGATGACTATGAGTTTTCCCGTATTTTTGGCTACGAGCGCAACGGGCGCATGGAGGTACCCCGCCAGAATTTCAACCTGATTCTGGACAAGCGGAGCTTCGATTGGCCGACACTGCCCTATTCGTCGGATGAGCGGCGGGCCAAGTACGGGCAGATCGCGGAGGGCTTTACGGCGGATGGCGACCTAAAGTCGATCGTGTTTTCGGAGCCCACGGCGTCTGAAATCGCCCGTGAGGCGACCGCGCGATACGGCGAAAAGCCCGTCGAGGAGCAGGATCCGGACCTCGACTGTCATCTGAGTCGCGAGGCCAAGGAGGTGGCCGCTATGGTGGCCAAGGCCTATGAATCCGATCCCAACTATGAGCCCATCGTGACCAAGGTGGGGCCGAACCAGTGGGAGGTCAATGAGCTCCGGCCGCTGCGCCGCAAGCAGGATAATGAGTATTATACACCGCCTGTCGATGATCGCGTCGTGGATATGGCGAGCGACGCGGTGGATATTCGGTTCAATAATCGCGAGGCCATCGTGGTAAAAGATGCGATTGATCCCTATTTTCCCGAGGACTGGGCTACTTCCGGCGGTATCAACGATCGCCAGTTGCGCGATCCCTATTACGGCCCCGTTCCCAACATGGAGCGCATGTTCGGCCCCACCTTTGATCACGAACAGTGGTATAAGACGGATGCGCAGCCATTTCAAAACTGAGTTTGACAAATAGATGGGGTCCGACTATTATCTGATTTGCACTGGTGCGCGGCGCGTCATTGCAATTCATAAAATCCGAGATTCTGCAATAGCCTGGTTCGATGCACACGTGAAAAAGGCAGACTGTTCGGAGTTTGTCTTTTTGAGTGTGGCCAACATGGATAACTCCGGACATCTCATCAAAGAAACAATGATACGGAGTTATCATAAACAGATGGATGAAGTAACGGAAAGGTCCGAGGATATTACGGCACTTCCTTGAACAGGTCCAGAATATGCGCCAAGTCGGGATCCTCTGGTTGGAAAATGTATTTGGTGGCGACTTCATTCAGTGTAAAGGTCTTGGGCGCAGCCTTCTTCTTTTTAACGGTTTTCCGCCGTGCTGATGTTTTTCCTGCTGAGGCGGCTCCTGCACCTCCCACAGCCTTTCCAACGCTCTTTTCGGAGGAAGAAGAAGAGGAAGAAGAGGACGCAGCAGCTACCACGCCCGCAATGATGACCTCGTAGTGGCCGCCCGATTGGAAATTGGCATTCCCAAAATTGAGCCCGCCGCCAATGTAATTGACAACAATCGTGGGCAGTGTCGGATCGTAGTTGGTCATAGTGACGGTGGCCGGTTTCAGGCTAATATCCTCCTTTACTTGAATCGCTAACAGATTGGATCCGAAGAGGCGGGCAATGATGGGCCCCATCTCTAGGCTGATCTCTTCGCGCTTGCCTTTGAGAATTTCAAAGGATTCCACAAGAGCCGCCGCGCCACCCGCCTCCGCATAAAAGGTATCCGCCAAATCGAGCAGCTCCTCTTCGCGTGCTACAAGAATATTACGAAATGCATCGGAAATCTTGGTGCGGCTGATCTTATTATGGGCGCGATAGGTCGGAGAGGAGGAGAAGAGAATCGCATGTAGCAAACAGTTGCCGTCGCCCACCGTGCCGACGCGCATGAGAGGTTTCAAAGGGAGCACCTGGATCTCGATGGGCTTCGTAGCTGCGAGCATGTCATTGGAGGCCGGATCGGCATACTTGTAGGCGGCGATAACATGCTTTAATGAGGCCGTGCGTTTGACGATCTCTATAACGGCACTCTCAATATCCATCCTAGATAGCCAGCATATATAAACTTGACATCGCGTTGGTCGCGGGTCGATACTGAGTACGATGTCAGACACAATGAAGGTTCTCTACAATAACTGCTATGGCGACGGTTTCGTCTTTTCCGAAGCCTTCTTGGCGGAGTATAAGAAGCGCACGGGCCAAACTCTGGACACCTACAAGGCGCTCTTCCACTTGGGGCCCCAGTCGATTCGCTGCAACGCGACGGCGATCGCCATCTTTGAGGAAAAGGGTTCGGAATGGTGCTCAGGGCCATCCTCGGAACTGGCGGTCTTTGAGGTGCCCGCTCCCTATAGGGCCTACTGGGAGATTGAAGAGGACGGCGGCGATGAGCGCGTGCGCCTGCTCAAGAGCGAGGCATTGGCCGATATCCTGCATGCCTTTATGAAAACGGGCGATCGTGCGGCTCTTGACAGATCCTATGCACTCCTTAGCATAAAGGCAGAGACAGACGATACGGTCAAGCATGGCGAACACGCTGGGTACGGCTACTTTGACGCCGGTGATGCTGATTCTGGACGTTCGCGAAGCGCGCCTCTGTGAGGCCCTCGGTCGCCTCGGTGTTCCTTACACAACGGCGGCACTCGACGTCGGCGATATCCTGATACAGAATAATGAAGGAGAACCACTGCTCGTAATTGAGCGCAAGAGCCATGCCGATTTTGCCGCGAGCAACCAGGATGGTCGCTATCGAGAGCAGCGGGCCCGCCTTTTAGCCGTGCGTGGATCCGGCGTTGCTGTTCTATATATGTTGGAGGGTCTCTGGGCGCCCTCCGATGCAACGCCGGTGGGATGCACGCGGCTCACCCAGGGGCAGCTCAAACGGCTCGTGACCCGGCTCACCCTCCGATACGGCCTCCCAGTACTCGCAGCGGATTCCATCAACGATACAGCGCGCTGGTGTCAGACACTGCTGGCCCAGCTCACAGATGATCCCACCGTATTTCAGCCGGACTCTGAAGGAGCCGCAACGGCGGCCATGACGGGCTTCACCGCGGCGCTCTCCACTGTAAAAAAGGCCAACAAGACGGCGGATTCCACCGCGGCCGCCATGCTGGGTGCCGTACCAGGCCTGGGGCCGAAACGCGTGACCGCACTTCTTGCGGTGAAATCAATTGGTGAGCTGGCGACGATGTCGTCGGCCGAGATCGGCAATCTAGTAGTCGGCGGCAAGAAGCTCGGCCCGAAGGTTGCCGACACGCTAGTTACTGCACTTCAATTGAAACCGACTCTGTGAATAGGGTAATGAAAATTGCATTTTGTTTTATGTCCTACGGCGATATCGTTCATGCGAATATTTGGCGCCGCTTTTTTCAAGATGCATCCGCTGAGCAATTTTGTACAGTACTGCATACAGTAAATGGAATTACAGCGACGATGCTACCGTCCTGTCGGATTATTCCCACCCAGCCCACCGCATGGGGCGCCTTCAGTCTCGTAGAGGTTCAGCAGGCGCTTTTTGAAGAGGCCTGTAAGGATCCAGATGTTTGCAAATGTGTGCTGCTATCGGGTGATGCACTGCCGCTCTACACATTCCCCTACTTATACAAAAAACTCACGGCCGATGACAAGGGCTACATGTACTATAACGATAAACACGACGGAACTGCGTTCATGCCTCTGATACAGCGGACTGCATGGCCTCATCCGTTGCGTTATTCGCTCACCTATCAATGGTGCATCTTGACGCGTCGGCATGTGGCGGCATTAACTGCTGAATTTCCAATGATTCGGCAGGTGTTTGGCAGATCCTATATTCCCGATGAACATGTCTATAGCATGTTTTTTGAGGGACTCAATCTGCTTTCTACATTTCATCTGCAAATGAGCACACTGGTTCTATGGCAAGGTAGGAAAGCCTGTTGTTCCATAACACATTCGCAGAAACCGGTAACACTCCATACAATTGATTTTACAGCACCCTTTTTGCAGAAACTCTATGAGTCGCCGTGTTTCTTTATTAGAAAGATATGCAGGACCGCACTAATCGCAACATCATGGACCGCAGATCGTATCCTAATGACTCCATCGCCGCGTGCGCTGCAAAGACCCTGCAACAGCCCCGTTTATGCAACTATACTCAAGGATTACGTACAGTTATGCAAGATAATGGACCTCAAAAGCAATCTAAACCCGCAGCACTCTAATAGAGTATGACTGACACCGCTAAAATCTATAATCCCTGGAATCCGAGTAATCGTGACATACCCGTGTCCGAAATTACGCGGATTGCAGGATATTCGCCCAAACGCGTGGATCTTTTCCGCCAGGCGTGTGTGCATAAATCCTTTGTTGCGCGGGACCAACACGATGGCCAGCTCATTGCGCCGAGACCGGCTGATTGCATGGCTCTCAAAGCGGCCGACAATGAGCACCTCGAGTACGTGGGGGACGGCATCCTCGATGCCATTGTGGGCGAGTATCTGGAGCGGCGATACCCCGGTGAAGGCGAGGGATTCTGGACATCCCTCCGATCGGAACTCGTGAATAACGAACACCTCGGCTCACTGGCTCTCAAGATGGGCATGGCGCCGTGGCTCATCATGTCGCGCCATATGGAGGAGGTGTGTGGAGGACGGGTCAATCGGCGGATGTTGGGATCGATGTTAGAAGCCTGGATTGCCTCCATGTACCGGGATCGCGCCGCCACGGATCCCAAGACAGCGTTTTGGTACGTGCAACAGTGGATGATTGAGGTGTTGGAGACCCATGTTGATTTCGGCGAACTCATCGCGACCAACACGAATTACAAGGATCAGCTGCTCCGCTTTTTCCAGGCAACGTACCATCAGCCGCCCCGCTATAAGGAGGTGGCGACGGAGGGGCCGCTGCACAATCGGACTTTCACTATGGGCGTGGTGCTGCCGGATGGATCGGTGCTGACAACGGCGACGGCGCGTAACAAGAAGGATGCTGAGCAGGAGTCTTCCCGGCTGGCGCTCGTGCAGCTGGGCCAGATTTCTGGTTAGACTATAGAGGATGTCGAGTAAATTGGCTGCTGCTGCTGCTGCTGATTCAAACAGCAGTGATGAAACGCCTATTGGAAAAAAGACTATGGCCAAGCCAAAGGCGCCTGTTATAAATAAAACGGCAGGATCATTTACTGCTGCAGGTGGCGCGGGAGCAAAACCAAAGGGTACAGCGGCGGGTGGTGCTGGTTTGGCAAAACCACCTGCTGCTGCGCCAGCGCGTAATCAATCGTTGGATCCTATTATTACAAAATCGGCCGCACCCGCGGCTGCAGCTTCTTCAGCGGCGCCCGTTCTTGTTTCTCAAGGAGCTGCAGTAGCAGCAGGAACAGCAGTTAAAAAACCACCCGCCAAGCCAACGGCCGGAGCCTCGGCCGCAGCCACGGCAGAAGTCGCCGGGGGTCCCGCTCCATCGGCCCTCGTCGATAAAAAAGTCAAACCGGCGGTCGTGATCGGCGTTCCAGGCGATGCGCCTCTCATGGCCGAAGCAGATCTTACTGGCGAACTCAAAGCACGCCTAACGGGTACCAAAGAGCGCCTTGATATCATTAAACCGGTTACAGTCAAAGCCGGCGATGGTGAAGCGACAGTGGCCAACAACAAGTTTGTGGAAGGAATGCCTCATGTGGCCGATAATGAATATCGGCCCATTTCATCGGCCTCTTTTCCTGATTTCATTATTCAGGCCTTCAATCAGTATTCACCCTATCTGCAGCGCGTACTTACAGAGGGCCGGGCAGCGGCAGCGGTTCCCAAGCCGCTCAATAAAAACGCCTGCAAAGAGCGTCCCACCAAGCTCGAAACCTTCTACTACCAGAATTTCGTGCGTGACTATTTGAGCCGCGGCACACCGTATCGCGGTCTGCTTGTCTATCATGGTCTCGGCACCGGCAAGACCTGCACGTCGATCGCGGCGGCCGAAGCACTGTATTGGGGCGGCCAAAAGATCATCTACATCATGACTCCCGCCACGCTGTCGAGCAACTATCGCAAGGATCTCGGCAAGTGTGGTTATTATCCGCTGCGCACCAACAATCACTGGGCCTTTATTAAGCTTACAGCGTCCGGCACTGTAAAGAATTGGCTTATAAAGTATCTGGGGCTCCCCGAAGAACTCATAGACCAGCAGGGCGGCGGCTGGGTGCCGAATCCAGATGTTCCATCCAACTGGGACGAGCTGTCGCCTGAAGTCCGCGCCTCTATTCTGAACCAGCAGAAGGCCCACATGGCCCATCGATTCCGTTTCATTCATTACAACGGCATCACGCCCACGATTCTGTCGCAGCTGGCGGCGGCCGGCGTTGCGGAGGGCAAGTCGATGTTTGACGATGCGGTGGTCGTGATTGACGAGGTGCATAACTTGGTGCGCACGATCAATGGCTCCGAAATCGGCGGCAAACCGATGTCCCGTCTGATCCAGGGCGGCGAACCGCGGGAGCCCACCTGGAGTACGCCTATTGGCCGACAGCGTCCAGGGTTCCGCTATCCTCGTGGCTACACACTGTATCGCCTGCTACAGAATGCCGTGGGCGCCAAGATCATTGTGCTGTCGGCCACGCCCATGATTAACTATGCCCAGGAGCTAGCGATCCTCTTGAATATTATTGGCGGCGAACAGCGAGCCGTTGAGATTCCTTTGGTATCGGCGGAGATGGATGCGGCGGCTGAGGCCAAGTTAGTGACATGGGCCCAGCAGCGACCCGATATTGATTTTTACAGCGTGGAAGTGGCAAATGAAGGCAAGCGCGTACTTCTTGTGACGCCGGTGCCGCATGGTTTTACCAAGGTGGTGCGCGCCGATTTCTCGAGTCGCGGATTTGTACGGGAGCGGCCCGAGACTATAAAACCTGTCGCCGACGCTAAAGAGCGGAATATGGATCACTGGGCGGTCACGCTGATAAAGGACCTGGAGGCCAAGGTGAATATCTTAAAAGGCAAGGGGCTCGAAGCGGAGACAGCGGTTGCCGCGGCCCGTGCCACCAATCCATCCTTTCCTACATCAGGCGTGGAGGGCACGGGGGCGGCAAAAACGCATTTTAATCTGCGAACCTATCCACTGCTGCCAGAGGACAAGGATGATTTTGTAGATAACTTTATTAATCGCAACACACTCGATATTATTCATTCCAATCTGCTCACGGCCAGAGCAACGGGCCTCGTGTCCTATTACCGTGGCGGCTCGGAGGAGCTGATGCCACGACCGGGTCGGAATGAACTGGTGCTCATACCCTTTTCGGAGTATGCATATAAGAACTATGTGGCCGTACGCATGGAGGAACTGAAAGAGGAGCCGCCCGAGGAGGAAGAAGATAAAAAAAGCCAGCTAAAGCGGAAGGGAATGACGGCCGCCGAGGTCGATCTCTATACGCAGGCCACCCAGGCACAGGCGCAGGGGTTCATGTGTGGATCTCGTGCTGCCTGCAACTTTACATTCCCAGATGGTCTCGAGGTGCCTCTCTTGACGGGAAAAGAAAAGGCCAAGCTGTTGGGACTTGATCAGGATCGTATTCTGGCTGCGAATTATGCAGAGGCCGTAGATGAAGCAGAAGAGGGTGGAGCGGGAGATGCGCTGCCGGATGCTGCTGCTGCTGCTGCTGCTGGTGGTGGTGCTGCCGACTCCGTAGCGGCTATCGCAGCCGCTGCTCTACAGCCTGCCGCTGCAACAGAAGGAGAACCAGAAGAAGCGGCTATACCGGTCGATGCCAAGACCAGCGGTATCACTAATGATATCATTAAGCGATTAAAGAAAGACGCTCCATCAGCGCTTAGTAGCGATCTTGCTCTATACTCACCCAAGTACGCAGCCATGATTATAAATATCCGCACCAGTCCTGGTCCTGTTCTCGTCTATAGTCAGTTCAAGACGCTCGAAGGTCTCGGTATCTTTGCAGCGGCTCTAGAAATGAGCGAAGAACATTACAATTATCTTGATATTGTGAAGGTGGGCGGTGTATGGCAGATTCCGGCCGCTCTTCTGACAGCGGCTGAGATAGCGAAGCCCCGCTATATTCTCTACACGGGCGACCAGCCGCTCGAAAAGCGCCGCCTTCTTCTGCAGCTTTATAATGCCGATCTGGAGAATCTGCCGCCCAAGCTGAAGGAGCAATGCACCGTCCTTCTTCAGGGTGCTGAGGACAATCGCGACGGTCGTGTCTGCCGCGTCTTTATGATTACACAGTCGGGTGCCGAGGGCATTTCACTCCTGAATACCCGTCAGGTGCATATTATGGAATCCTATTGGAACAATGTGCGTCTCCAACAGGTGATCGGGCGCGCGATTCGTCTTTGCAGTCACATGAACCTGGACTGGGACGATCGTGTGGTCGATATCTTCACCTATCTGAGCGTAATGACGGAAGAGCAGAAGGCCATGGCGCCACCGAAGATGAAGCGAAAGGATGGCGGCAATACAACCGACCAAACAATTCACAATATTGCCACGCGCAAACAGGAACTCGCCAACGGCCTGGCCAATATCTTACAGAGCTCGGCAACGGATTGTCAGCTTCACTTTAACGAACATGGATCGGCGACCCAATGCTTCCAGTTTCAGGCGGGATCGCGGCCCATGTTCTTATATCATCCTAATTGGCGAAAGGACCTGGTATCTGCAACACGGGGCCGCCCTGCAGCGACAGCAGGAGCGACAGCAGCAGCGACAGCAGCAGCAGCAGCAGCAGGATCCGAAGAAGAATAAATATCCATCCAACATATTTTATAGATTTATCTGTCAGACAGACAAATCCATAAAAATGGGTCACTTCAGTTAATCTAGAGAATCCCAATTGTCCGCCATATCAAGTTCCATATCGGACAAACCATCGGCCGGCGATTTGGGTGCCGAAATGCGATAATCAAAGGCGCGGAACCAGGCGATGCCGCCCGTCCATTCACAGCCATCGGGCTGATTATCGCACCCAATCTGAATATGCTCCATGATAAGTGTTGGATCGTAGCGGGGCACAGAGGCATTGCCCGTGAGCCGGCCATCTCTGTAAATGGCATACCCCGAAAAGTCATCGTACCAGACAAAGGACAGATGCATCCAGGTGCCCTTGGTCATAGGCGCGCGTGCGCCTGCTAACAAATTATCAAGAAATGCTTGTGACATGGGCTGTGTCGGATCACGACCATAGGGAAATATATTGGTTTCACTTACAGAAAGAATAAAATCATTTTGACGATCTCCATAAAATGGAAAATCCATGCTATTATTTATAAATCGCGGCGGGCCCGTAGGATTTGCGGATCCCGTATTGTAGAAACCAACTATGCTGGGCGTAGTGCTATTACTAGCCCTCTTCACCGAATCAATCTGGATCATCATCGTGATGCTCTTGATGGCGTGCAGGCGGATTCCCTGGACGTAATTTGCATAGTTAAAGATACCAGAGGCGGGGCCCTTGACGATCATGCAGCGGCGTCCATTGAGATCACCGATGGGTGCATTCAGCCGAAATAAGTTGCGGAAGATGAGCTGTGTGTCAGTAACACCCACCTGACCCGTAGAGGGATCCGCGGCCATCTTGTGGAACGGTAGCTCGATCATGGGGAGTCGATTATTGACCGGCATGTAGAGTTGCGATGGGGGAATGAGTATTGGATTGGCGCCATTCAACGATGTTGCAATTTCAAATGACCAGGTACCGCCGGGATTTAGGATATCGACCACTATTAAATACTGCTGTTCCGCGATCATATCAATCGGCTGCGTAATGGAGACGCTCTGATTCTGTTGGGCCCATCCGAGTATAGATCCATTGATACTAATACGCGTAAAATTGGGCGAGTAAATGTAGAAATTGTACGGGCCACCGGCGGCCGGCATAAACATCGCGGCCATGCGCTGAGCCTCCGTAGTGAATTTACCGGAGGGCGTCTGTTCAAATTCCACAATAGGCCCCACTGCAGGAAACCCATTCTTCAAGATATAGCGTCCCAAAAAGGGCAGATCCGCACCGATCGTAGGAAACCGGTTCGTATCATTCGTGGTGGCCAGATAACGGTACATGAACATGCCATTGTAGTTGCAGCCCTGCTTGGGATACTTGATAGTGATACCATAGACATTGCTGACCGCATTCTTTTTAGCATCAAATACCTCTTTGAGTGCATCCTGCGCAACAAACATATCGGCCTGCTGCTTCCACCCTGCAAGATTATTAACCACATCTTTCCACTGAGGGCAGTTATTATCCCAGTAGCCTTGGCCGATGTTTTCGGGAAGAAGATAGGCTTTCTGCGCATAACCCATCGCGATCGCCTGCTTGCGGATGCACTCGCCAGGAAAGGGGCCGTAATCCGAAGGGCCAAAGGTACAAGGGTCAAATGCCGTGCCATAACACAGATTCGCCGCAGCATTGGCAATATTGTTGGTTTGGCCCGTGGAGGCGGCCTCGCGGATTCCAAACATCCAATTAAACGCGGACCACATGTCGGTTTTGCCATTATTTACAACGGCGTTCATCGCCTGCATGCCATCGCTGGCCACGGCGGTATTAATCTGGAAATAGTGCTTCTGCAAATAATCGTTCGCCGTGTTAAAATCGCTCGAAGAGCCGGCATAGCCGCCACCGGCAAAGGATCGCGCAAGAGTTCCATTGGGGCTGCAGGCGATACCGGCCAGCGCCCCCATACACGCGGGCGAGATCGCACCGGTATTATCCGGCGAACAGAGATAGCTGATACCCTGCACCTGGCCCGCGTATTGGGCATCGAGGGCCGCATCGGCATCCGGTGGCGGACAGGCGGATGAACTCATAATAATATTTGGGGTTCCGTCGCCCGTCGGCGGACAATAGCCGCCCGCAGCATTGGGGTATGCGGGATTTCCATAGCCGTCTGACACAATTCCGTGTCCGCCCGATGTGGCACACCAGCCGAGATTCTGATTATTTCGGGTGCGCTGGTGGATATCGATATCGGGGCACGCCTGGATCGCGCGAGCCTGTTTCATGGACTCGCGCTCATAGGCCGTATCCATGTCCCATATCCATTCACCGCCCTGTTGGAGCGTGGGGTTCATGGGGCCACGGCGGGTGCCATAGGCCGCCACGGAGGTTAAGTTGGGATCATCCTGATACCACCAGCCGCATCCCGCGCGGGCCCCCGGATCGCCCCGTAAATTGGCACCCGGTGTCGTAATGTGCCGGCACTCGGCATCGGTGCCCTCCAGCTTCGCCTGCCGATCGAAAGAGGAAAAGAACTTTTGGACATCGGACATCTGCCTAGTGTCGGCCGGCATGACGGGATCAATCGTGCCCAGTGCCTTATTCAGAGTGTTTGTCGTGTCGGCATCATACTTGTAGCCGCCCTGTACCGGGAGCGCACGGTTGAGTTGTTGAAGATAATAGCGTTGCTGTTTATCTTCAAAAGCATTTTCCTTGACGATATTCGACATTCTCCTCTATCGTGGGGGCCCCAAAATCATCTTTGTTCTAGGACCGATTTGTCAGATAGGTGCTAATGAGGTCGGCGAGTCCCTGGGGCGCGGGTACCCAATTTGCAAAGTATGCCGAAGTGTCGCCCTCCATGGCATTCACTTTGTTCAGCCAGTTATTGCAATTCTGTTCATTTATAGAGTAATTAATGTCTTTCCCCACGCCCGTTGGATCAGATGTCTGACAGATAATTGTACCATTATTGTTTTTGCATAGGGGCACCGCCGTCGCCGAAATGGGCGAATTGAGGTTGAGAGCCGGTACGCGATACCAGGAGGCCTGACTGGGATTAATGGTGGATTGGTCGGCAAGAATAATATTGGCCGGTGAGCCGGCATGGTCCAATGCAATGTAGTAGTTGTAGCCCGGTACGGTGCTACCGTTAATTGTGAATGAGTCATTGGATGCCTGCAGAGAAATCGCGTTGGGATCTCCATTCAAGGCCGGTATAATCTTAAAAGACGAATCGTCATTGTAGGACCATGAACCGTCATTCGCATTGAGAAAGGCGCTAAAGTTAGCATGGCGCAAGTACTGGGTAGGGTAATTAATGGACTGGAAACTGACATAGCCATCGCGCCCGTTGTTGGGATCTACGATGCGTAATGTTCCATCCTGTTGCATTTGCGGAGTCCCATTATACTGTTGCGAATAAAACACAAAATTCTGGTGTTCTAAATAGTGTCCATAGGCCAGTACCGGCATCAAACTGATCTGGATATTGTCCAGCGAAAAGAGAGGATTGGACCAGCTCTGTGCATTAAAGGCATATACATCTGGATTGCCTTGAGTGGGTCGTTTGCCGTAACAATTGACGCCGGCCGTCCCAGGCGTATAAATGTTGATCCCTGGCGAACCGCAGCCCCATTGGCCAGGCGGTAAATTACTGTTACGAGGATACTTGGCATCTGGTGAATCCAGCAGCCAGCCCGTAGAGCACCAGTCGGCGCCCGCACGCTGCGCCTTTACCAGTTCCTTATCTGTTGCCAGCCGAGCTCCAAACGACGCACAGACACCCTCCGCATCGGCCTGCGCCACCGAGTACGTGCCGCCGGGCGCCACATAAAAGACCTCGTCGCCCGCCAGCTTGCTGGGGCCAAAGCACTGCCACTCGTCGGGGTTCGTGGCGGGGCAATCGTCTGTGGAGGGCGGCGGCTCCGTCACACTCACATTCATGCACTGGCGCATTGCCCATCGTTGATCATTAAAATTGCTGCTGCTCATTGTGTCATGGATCAACTGGAAATAGTTACGGATGTTGGGAATTGTGCGGAGTTCCTCGTTGGCTGTATTCAGTATCTCATAATTGACCGTACCGTCGGATCGAATGGGGGCTCCGAGGCCGTCTTTACTGCAGTAATTATATGGCAGCTTGCTGAGGTCGGTGGGTTGTGCATCCTGGCCCGGATTGCCACTGGTGCGCCACAGATAGTCCAGGCAGAGTTCGGAGTGGGGGCCGCTCTGCTGGGTGGGGCCTTCGCAAGGATTGTTGAGAGAGTAGCCGAAGAGCTGCATGCTGGCATTCTGAACCACCGCAAAATCCGTTACAGGAGCGCCATCCAAGTCCGTTCCATAACTGGCCTTGTTATACAGATCGTTCAAGTAATCCACCGTGGCATCCAGAGACCCCTTGTCCCATGTTTTGGCATCGGCCTCTGTCTGCGGATAGGACTTGCCCTGGGGCGTCCCTCCCGCGCCAATGAACAGCTGGCGGATGCAGGACAGACTGGGATTGAAGGAGCCGTCCGCGGAATAGCAGGAGTTGGCGCCCATGAGGCCGGATCCCACTGAGGTCGTGACGATGGGGCCTGTTTGGCATTCCTGGCGATCAATATCGTGGTGTGGATCCGCCAGCGTGGCCGGCACCGTAAAACTCATTTGGATAATGTTTTGCACATCGGCAACCGGTACCATACTGCCCGACGGGAATACAATATTCCCGCCAATATCGTTATTGATATACAGGTAATTGGCCCCTGTATCTCCTGCATTGGCCACGAAATCTTGGTTTCCAGTCGCGGCCTGCTTCACATTAGTTGTTACATCTGCTCGCACATCCGTATAATTATTTCCATACCAGGCCGTCGTTACTGCAGGAGAGATGATTTCACGCCGTTCATACCAGAGTACATTGGGCGGTACAGAGGGCTTGTAGTTCGCCCAGGCATCTGCTGCAAACATATTCATATACTTTGCAACTGTCTTGGAATTGCTATCGCCGGCAATTACATAGCCGCCCTGCGGCGCCATACCGGTTTCTCCTAGATTCAGGCCAATGGTGCGTGTTCCGGCTGGGCTGATCGGTGTTCCTTGATTCGACAGCCATGCACACCATACAGGAGGCGCACCGTACAGAGTGATAACGAGTTGATCGCCCTCCTTAATATTAATCGGAATCTGTGTATTGTAAAGCACTGGATTTTGAGCCGACGAAATGGGTGGCAGCAGAGTACCATTCAAGGTGATGGTCATACCCACCAGCCCATTATCCGAGGACAGCAAATGCGATCCTGTATGGCTAATGTTGAGTAAGGCCTGATACGTGGCGGGTTTTGGCCCCATATAGAGGAGGCCCGTGGTCCCCGGTTTTGCGGAGCCAAAGCACTGCCCGCACTCATTGCTATCAGTGGCCGCGCCGGCCCGCTGACAGACCAGATTCTGCTCAAGATTGGAGCACCGCTGATTCACTAGCGTAAAGTACTCGGGCTTGCAGGTGCCCACGGTGGGCTGATAGGACGCTAGCCGTTTGCCCGCCCGCTCATTTGCACGGACCTGGTCGTCGCTCGAAATAAACATGCCGCCGCGATGGGCCTTCCCCTTGGAGTTCTTGCCATCACGGTGACAGAATCCGCATTCGGCAAGACGGGGATCATCCAGAAGGCCGCAATCGATATTCGTGATGCCCTCGCAGAAATTGATCTTGCTGGCCACCATGCCCGTCTGCTCTGTACCGGCTCCCGTCTTATTGGATCCGTCATCAAGCCCGCCGTGCTTGGTAAAGCCGAGCAGACTTAATAGCGACGAGTCACCTGTTGACGAAGAGGGTGTGGGCACGACCTGGGTAATCCCTGCATCCATTTTATCGCCCGGGATCGTTGTAAAAGGATTCTGGAGACGGCCCAGATCATTGTAGCGACGTTCGCCCTCCATTTGTCCCATCTGTCGCTGGGCCAACTGTGTCTCTGGATCAATATTCAAAAACCCCTCCACGGGGTCTGCTCGTGCTAGATAGAGCAGTCCCAGTAGAAGGACTACTCCAGCTATAATCATCCATAATTCCATGGCGGTCCTCTATCGTAGAGTGCCAAATTAGACAAGCGGTCTATACATTGTCGGCCCGCACATTCGCGACCAGATCCAATTCTCTCGTAATGATTCGAAGAGTAATTTGCACTTGCCGACTCAAATTGAGCATGCCGCCCGTCTGGTAGCTTGCAGGATAGGTTGCTAGATCCGCGGCCATCTCAGCATCGGATGCAGAGGATCCCGTAAAATAGTTCAGTGCATTGGAACCACTGCTGGTCGGATCGACAAACCGATTCCGAATAATGATCCAATTGGCATAGCCCGCGTCATTGGCACCGTCGGTAACCGTCAGGCCCGATGATCCATAGGCCACACCGACGATGACGTGACCCGCAGAGCCCTGCAGCCAGTCCAGAAGTGCTTTAGAACCCGCCGGCTGGGTGGCCGAGGTAAAGGTCAGTCCCTTGAGTGCAATGCGATCCAGCTGATTAAAGGTCCAGATCGAGAACCAGGACTTGGTGTTCAGAAAAATGTACTCGCCCGACGTATCAGAGTAACAGGATCCTGTTACATCAGAGCTGAAGGCGATCGTGCCAAGCAGCGCGGCATCTGGTACTTCTGACAGCAGATGATGCTCCGGATCCTCAATGCGAAAACTGAGTGTCTGGAGATTTGCCAGAGGCGCCGGTGTATAGATCCGCTGGGCCTTCATGAATTTCGGAATAAAGAGGGCATAGCCGCGGCCCAGAGGTTGCGTAGCCGAATGCGCATATTCAGAGCGCCAGGTCGCATCATACTGACAGACGGCTAGTGCATTATCGATGGAATTGTTGGTACCTACATTGTTGCCCTGTAGCTCATCCACAAGCACATTGATAGATGGCAATCCGAGGACGGAGGAAAAAGGGTTTGTGACGGTCGCACCGGAGCACTCCCGGGGTATAATTACAGACAGACCCTCGACCGGCAGAATGGCCTTGACGAATTCAATGCGGCTAATGTTTCGGAGACGTTGTTGAACGTGGGGCTGATAGCCGGTACCCTGGGGCTTCGAGATCGTGTTGAACTGAATCACGAAATTGTAGCGATTCTGTTGGGTATTTTGGAGCCAGTCGCGATCCGTAGAGTTCATCACGAGATTGTATTCCACCTCACGATACTTGACGACATCCTGCTGGGGTGTAATGATATCCTTTTGTTGTACAGCCACCGGTTGTACAGCCACCGGTTGTACAGCCACAGGGGCAATCGTCTCCAGATCCTGGGATTTGAACGCAACCGGTTGTTGCAGTACCTTGTTGGCTTTTAGGGAGGCAAACAGTGTTGCAGAATTTACCTCCGATTCAAACTTTTCCTCTATTACATCCACTTTCGTCTGTACGGCTGCCAGCTGGTCCTGATTCCGTCGGAACCAGCCGGCCATTGAATCATAGGTGAGCCGGAGGATATCGCGTGGCGCTACGGAAGGCGTGGCCTGCTTCAGATAATGCTGAAGTGTTCGATTCAGGCGCGCATCCGCTGTCTCTGTGAGTCCGCCCGGAATCTTTTGTTGAAACGTGTTCCGCAGATCCGCCAAGAGCAAATCGGGTCTGTCCATTACTTTGGTCTGCGATTAGAACTTGGGCGCCCTAACCGATGCCTCAGAGGCGAAGCACCTTGACGCCCTTCTGTGTCGCGAGTTCGCTGGGTCGCTCCGTTGCATACAGTAGGTCGCGCACGGCATTCATGGTGTCGTCCTCCACGCGATTCTTACACAGTCGGCTGAAGACGTCGCCCTTGAGCAGCGAGATAATAATGTACATGCAGTACGTGCCGCATTCGGACTTTTTCCGCTGATGACGGAGATCATTCCAGATGATCCGCTGGCAGCCCTGGTCGCGGCAGCGGCGCAGAAGCCGACGGATTTCGGCGCACGGCTCGTAGCCATAGGAATCATAATAATAGGCCTCCATCTTCTTGAGATCGATGTAGGCGCACACCCAGTGACTGCCGGGCCGGTCATGGGGATCCAGATTGAATACGATACCGATGCTGGTTTTACCGTTGGCCTTGAGGCCGGCCAGATCGAGATTACAGAGTTCGTCCATGACACACTTGCCCCAGCCGTCCGAGGGCTTAGAGTCAAAATCGATGGGCGTCGGCCCGATAAATTCGAAATTCGGATAGGCGGCTTCGTACTGCTCCATGACCTTGGCAATCGTGATGGAGTCGTGCCACTCATTCGGCTTGTTTGACCACTCGGCCGGCTTCTTGGGTCGGAAATAGGTCGCAGACGATTGCTTAGAGGACTGGTCGCCAAGCTCCTGGACGGCACAGTACTCGGTCGAGCACTTGTACTGATTCTTGAGGCGATCACGGAGCTCGGACCAGAGACGCTCCTTCCGATGAATCGTGCCGGTGATTTTATGGGCGGGGTAGCGCTTGTTCCATTCGTCCCGAAGCCGCTCTAGCATGTCCTGGGGCAGACACGTGCTGGTTCGGGTGGCGGGATTGCACTGGAGCAGATTTGCATCATGGGGCTCATTGGTTTTTTGAGTCATCCCTTATTCTGTGTGCCCAAAATAAGAGGAATGGATTTAGATTTAAGCTCACTGTGGTCTTGGACCATTCCGCTATGGGGGCTGTTTTTAATTGTGCTTTTTTTGGCGGGAGTGCTATCGGAAGGAGTGGTGTTAAAAGAACTTAATCAGCCGTTAATGGACGCAAAACCGCAGGGAGGCGGTGCTCGAAAACGGGTACGGTTTTCCTTGTCCTCTAAATAGAGAGTATGGCAGATGCAACTAGCAGTGATTCCTCAACCTTTAAGGTCGTGCGGGATGTGATGACAAATACATCGAAGGGGGCACAATGGGCACAGGGCGCCGTCATTCTCGTGGCGGCCCTCGTCGCCATTATCAGTTTCGCCTTCCTAATTCCGCTGGACTCCGTACCAGCTGTTTCGGGCGTCACGATTATCCTGTGTGTCACATACGGTATATCGCTGTTGGCATGGCTGACGGTCATGTGGTGTTATGCCCGAAATTCCGAACAACTCATCTGGCTCAATACGCACTTGATGTTTCTCGTGATCCTGCCGGCCACGATCGGCGCCACGGCGATGAACGTGACGACGGTGCAGAATACCCGGAATCTGTTGGCGGGTAAGATTTGCACAAATCCCACGAGCTAAGGCCGCTGCCCCAGGGGTATATAATGGCACTCCCGCTTCTCTGGATTGGTCCCGCCGGATCTGGCAAACTAACGGCCGCCCGCCGTCTTCTGGGCGTACCCGCGGGTCAGGAACCGCGCCTTCAAACACTCGAAGTAGGGGACTATTCTGCCCGGTACTGGGAGTTTCCGACGCACATGGAGGTCGATATTATGGATCTGTCAATGATGGACAAACAGATCCTGCCCGAAATCCTGAACCAGCTGCTTTCGACACGGGATGTCTGCGGCTCGGGGCGGAAAGTCATGATCTTGCGGCGGATTCACGGGCTCTCTCCGGCAGCGGCGACGCGCCTCCGTGTCTGTCTCGAGGAGCTCGTATGGTCACCGACGGCGGCGGCCATGATCTGGTGCACGGCGCGCACCGTCAATTCGGCGGTGGCCGGTGTGCTGGACGGGTTCGTATATCTCCGCGTGCCGGGCCCCTTGGAGCCGCGCCTGAGAACGGAGTTGAAGAAGAAATTCAATTTAGAAGGAGTCGAAGTTCCTAGTATTCAGACCTATGTGGGCGAGATGATGCGGCAGATGGTGATTGCGCTGGAAGAGGGGCCGGCCACACTGGCGGCGGCGGCCTGGATACGGGGGCGCATCTATGATCTGTTGGGGCTCATGATCACGGGATCTGATCTGGTGTCGGCGCTGGTGTGGGCCACTGTGCGCCTGGCCGCATCGGGGTCCCTTGGTTCAGCTAAGGCAGCCGCGGTTCTCAGTGTGCTTGCAAGAGCGCGCTGGGTACCGAGTTATAGGACACCGTTAGTGTTAGAGATGATCGTGGTGTCAGTGTATAATGCATTGGCTTAGCCACCTGCGGTAGCGTGGTCACCTGCGGTAGCGTGGCAACTGGTAGTTAGCGACCGCCCGCTCCTCCTGCAGCTAGACGTTTCTTGCGTGCAGAAGACGATCGCCGATGCCTCTCTTCTGACCGCCGTGCCGAAGAGGATCGACGCCTTCTTGTCGTTGCCCTAAACGCATTTGCTTCGGGATCAATATGGGCCGCCATTGCACGACGGGCGGCATCATCCTCGGAAAGAACAACGTGGCATCTCCGAAAGCGATGCTCACGATCATGACCAGGGCGCACTCCAATCGGTGTTCCATCCGCATTAAAGAGCAAATTATCCTTGAAGACACCGGTATAGCCTTCCGTAAAAAGCTTGGAGATCTCTTCTAACTTATAGTGAATGAGATTTGCAAACAGCTCCTTGGTCTCTCGATCAGGCGCAGTATCCATCTCATGTTTTTTCTCGGCAATATCCTCGTTAAGGCCCGTTATACCGCGATCGCCCAACACGGTGCCCGTGAGATACTCCCGCGAACAATCATGCAGAAGTTCTCCTAGAATCTGAATCAAAGGTTTCTTCCCTGGCCTCGTTGGCCAGTTCTTCAAAATATAATGCTTGAAGCGTTCTTTCACGTAGGGGCTGAAGTGCAGCGGCGGATGATAAATCGTGGCCGGCACGGCTAACAGCGTATCCACCTGGGCCGCCGTAATGGCATCTGGCGGGGGCCCGAATAAGCTTCGGAAAAATGCCATTCCTCTGTAAGGGACCATGGAATTCTATCAGAAACGGCTGCGATCCACGTGGCTTTCAACAAAAAGGCCTGTGATAACCGACATTCCTACCAATAAGGGGCAGCTGTTGGGCCGCATCAATGATTTCGATGGCGGAGCGACGTCGCGGTGGCTCACCGGCCTCGGGCCTCGGGCCGTATGGCGTTCCTTACGCGATGCGGTCACCGGCCATGTGATCCATTGTGTCAGTGACCGGCCCTTTGCTGCACTCACACGGGATCTAACACTCGCTCTGAAACTGATGGGTTGGATGTCACAAAGACAGGTGACCTGGTACTGGTGGGATCAGCCGTGGGATCGACTGTTACCGGGATTGGAGGAACCGCGGAAGGAGCACTTGAACGGGGGCTGGGCGGTCCCTGGTGTGCTCGAGGTGCATGTCTATCGGCGGCAGGAGGCACACAAGGTGATGCTGCACGAGATGATTCATGCGCTAAACCT
>Ga0209189_1000072_pt1 | contig 83855 bp, 73 predicted proteins | sample C_130820_EF_Meta_FD_187308 | JGI IMG/M metagenome (GOLD analysis project Ga0209189, IMG submission 187308) | Freshwater microbial communities from Lake Croche, Canada to study carbon cycling - C_130820_EF_MetaG (SPAdes) (version 3) | ecosystem: Environmental > Aquatic > Freshwater > Lake... | reverse complement strand
AGAAGGCGGTAATAATAAATATAAATATAAAGAAAAAACATATAATATACATTTCGGATCACGAGGTGGTAAATATATTGTCGTAGGTAAAGATAAAGAAAAAATATACATATAAATTATTTCTGTTTTGACTTTGATTTTGAAGAGATTGAAAATGTAGAAGGAGATGTTGAATTTGTAGCGACATTTTCTATTGGCCCTACTAAAGAATTATGGCTTCTTATCATATCGTAATAAGCTTTACGAAGTTGATTATACAGTTTTTTTTGCCGAGTTTCATCCAAATATGAAACTTTCTTCTTAAATTCTTCAAAATTATTTTCAACTGCTAAACTTCGCACTAAAGTTGCACTAATACCAGACCCCTCGCGATCTACAGATATAATATCGTGTCTTTCAAAATTCTGAAAATATTTATTATTATTTGTATCCAATATTTGCCGAAGTTCAGGTACACGATCAGAACCTGATATAATTATTATTTTCCGCGCACGAGCTCTCATTTTTTTGAAAGCATTTATAGGTGATGAAGATACAAATACTCTTTTACTATCAAGGCCGATAGATTTCATGGCTAATTTAATATATTTTACTTTTTGTTTAGTAGTTAATGGATTTTTACGATCATTATGTTCTACTAAATTCTTAGAAGTATGTACATTTCGTATTGAAGCGGGTTTTAATACTGGCTTATGTTTATGTTCATTTACAGCAGATGTACCAACATAATAATTATTATATCCCATTTCTTTTAATTGTGATATATTATCTAACATCGATAAATGCCCAATTGTAAAAGGTTGAAAACGACCATATACTAATATTATAGTTTCATCCATTACTATTTACGAGCAAAATAAAAAATGATTTTATATTTTTCCAAAAACTATATAAAGCATAAGGTAGTTATATAATTACCATCCATACAAAATGGAAACTGGTGGTGTTCTCCTTCCCAAGTCTGTTAATGTATCTAACTTCAAATATACTCAACCAAAGACTCTAACAAATGGATCACGTACTGTATACATCACCCATAATTCAAATAAGCTATCTATTCAAACACCTATTATGAAGCTACCTTATGGTGTTGGCGAAGGTTACGAAGCTGAGAAGGATAAGGATAAGGAGAAGGATGATAATAAGAAGCCTCCATCTTATGATCTTCACGTGTCATTTGGTGGACACGATGATAATCCGAAGATGAAGAGTCTTCTTGATCTTATGATTGCAATTGAAAATCAGGTAAAACAGGATGCTTTCAAAAATCGTCTTGAATGGCTTGATGATGATTTCGACGGTATTGAGCAAGTTGTAAATAAGCTATTTACGCCAATTGTCAAGTATGACAAGGATAAGGTGACAAAGAAGATTGTTGGCAAGTATCCTCCGACAATGAAGCTTAAGCTTCCATATGATAATAAGTCAAGCCAGTTTCTATTTAAAGCAGAGGATATGGATAGGAATGTAATTGATTTCAAGAGTGTTATCAAGAATCTTCGTGGCGGCCGTGGCAAGTTTATTATTCAGCTAAGTGCACTATGGTTTGCCGGTGGCAAGTTTGGATGCACATGGAAGATTATTAATGCAAAGGTTGAGGGCAATATTCAGAAGACTCCCGACTTCATTGAAGAATCTGATGATGATAATGATGAGACCAAGAAGTCTATTGCAGGTAGCGATGAAGATCTTGTTGCTGATGCTCTAAATAATGCAACTATTACAAATGATGATGCTGATCGGGTAAACGCAAGTGATTCAGACGACGATGCGCAACCTGTGCCGCCCCCACCTGCTCCGAAGGGAAAAGGCAAGGGCAAGAAGTAATATCTAATAATAATATAAATGATAAAATTACCAAAAGCAACTACACCAGATGATATAAAAACACATTTTTTGGCTTCAAAATTTATTCCACTTATATACAATACAGATAATTACAATAAATTATATAATTTTAATTTTCTTAAACGTATTTTTAATAAATTTACAAAAAAATATAATATTACAAATCAAGAAGATTCGGTAATTGTTGCGGAATTCAAGAATAAATATATAAAAGAATATTTACAAGTTTATTTACACGATATGTTACATAATAAAATATTTTTATCAAGAGCTTGTTATTTTGAACTGTCAAAAAATAAACACGGTCCTTTATTATCATCTGAGATTGCTTATAATTTATTAGAATCCGCTGGATTACCTATACCTGATAAATTTTCTTCAGATAAAGAGAAAGAACATCCACACTCTATATTAAATAGAGTATTCGCTGTCAAGAAATAGAAGATTAATTTCTGTTTGCATAATATCATATTCACGTGGACTAATTGATATCGCTAGTTTTTTCATAATATCATCACTATATATATATTCATCTTGCTTATATTCTTTTAATTTATTTAAAATAATATATTTGAGTATATAAAATACTGTTTTTTTATCGGTAGTTGAATCATTTTTATAATTATTAATGGCATTTGTCACCCGGTTAATAATCAAGTCTGTCTGCATTTTAATTGCAATTAAAGAAACATTATCATTTTTTGCGAAATATCATTTACATATTTTTGAAAATTATTAAAATAATGAATGTAATTATTACTTTTAATTGCTTCAAATAGCATTATATCTTGTTCATACAAACTTAAATAATTATTTGTACAATCTACAAATATCTGTAAAGTCCAATATAGCTGAATTTCTACCTTGGAAATTCCTATTAATCCAAGATATAATACAAATTTTTGATATATATAATAATTAAGTCGTTCTTCTGTTAATAGATTATTACATTTCATACTATCTTTAATATCTAAGTAATTATAATAAAGAGGTTTATATACTTTTTCTCTGCGCATTCTGTGGCTACAAATTAAAATAACGAATCAAATTTTCATTTTACAGTTTCATTAAAATCATTATTATCTCCGTGTTTTTTATACATCACTATTGTATATGTCGGTATATCTATATTATACAATTGAATATTATTAAATTTATTATCTGATATCCATATTCTAAATATACAATAATTTCTTTTTGGTATTACAGATATACCACATACATTTTCGATATTATCCGTAATATTATCTGTCATTAATTTTGCACCTAATTCTAACCAATATTTTGGTACATCTGGCTTGTTTACTTTATATGAAAAACAGCCACCATTTTTATTTGCCGGATCTTCCCATAATGGTTGTATATCTTCTCTCATTAAAAAGAACATACCTTTTGCCCACAATTCTGAATATGATAGATTTATTTGTATCCAGTCTTCTGGTAAACTTATATGTGTTTGTATTTTATAACTTGATGAAACCCATTCATCATCATATGGATCATGAAAATATAATGTCCACAAATTATTAAATATATATTCTTCTCCCATATTTAGATACTATTCTGTCTTCTTTATATAATAGATGCGCGATAAACAAAAACAAATTCTAATTATATTTGTTGCTATTTTATTATTTGCATCAATGTTTGGAAAACAATATAAAGAATATTTCAATGCTACAGAATTTAATATTAAATTTATGTCAAAATATGAAACCCATTATTATATTAATAATGATTTTGATGATTTTATAAAAAATATACCAGATACAGAAAAACACTATGATATATACGGCAATATAGATCTAGATGACTACAGAACCATTTCTGCAAAATCTGCCGTCTCATTTAATGATTATGAAATGAAACAAATTACAATATTAGCAATGGCAATTGATGAATTTCTTATAGAAAATTTTGACTTACAACAACCTCGCCCAAGTAATGTAAAATGGATATTAGCATTAACAAACGGCACTGCATATGAAGAAGGTCGACCACACGTAAGAAATGATATAATATTTCTTTCAACGGAAACTATACAAAAAGAGATAAATGATCAATGTCAATTTGGGTTCACCCTCTTATATTTACGCCAAAACATTATGTTTGGAAAACAAGTGAATACTTCCGCAATGCCTTGGAATGCTCAAGATATTAATTGGAAATTTGCAAATAAATTACCAACTTGTCAATTTTATAATAAAATTAACTATTATAATTTAGTTTATGATTCAACATATGATAATGAATATATGTTATCCGGATCAAATGTATCTACAGATCTAGACAAAGATCAAAATCTTAAATTAATCGCAAAAAGAAATGAAAAAGATTATTATATGAATAACACAGAATATTCTATTCTTTTTTACTAAATAATTCTTCTATATAAGATTCTTTTACATATACATAGCTATATATATATGTATGGATATTAATCCAATCGTATTCTATTATTTTTTCGGTAAATGGATCATATATAAAACATATATTATTACATATAAAACCTATAAGAGCACGCACTCTTCCTAGAATTATTAATGTTATAATACATAATTCAACTTTATATCCTGGGATATTAGCCGGTGTATATAACGTTACATTATTCGAAAGCTCATCTGTAATAGATTCGTCTATTATGGCTTCTATAATTATATTATTAACAAATGTAAATCTATTTGTATACATATCTTTAGGAGTAATTTCTAGATTTATTATTTTTAATAAGTTCATTATAAAGATCATCTGAATCGTAGGATCCATTCCAATATTACGCAATGAAATAAACTTCTTTATATTTTCTAGATTATAACCACTTTTATTTAAATTTCTAATTCTTAATAAAACCTCTATTACGAATAATAAGTTAATACGAGTATTGCAACAGTCTATTGGTTGTTCTTTTATTAAAATTTTATGGTATATATTTAACATATACCTTTTTATAAAAATATTAATTATCTCATTGGCATCTTCTCGATTTATTAACTCTCCATTAACATCTAATAATTTAAAATAATTTAATATACTATATGGATTTGAAATGTCTATATCTATTCTGCATAAATTAGTTAGAAAATCATCCATTATAAATTTACTATTATTCGGATTTAGAAGTATACGAATCGTTATATGTTTCATTACATCACTAAGTATAAATGCGTTCATTATTGTATTAAGCCAACAAGTTGTATTTCTATTAAATTGTTTTAATTTACCAAAAGAACATTTACTTAATATTGCTTCATATCCGAGCATCCTAGTTTCTTTTAAGGCTGTATGTAATGAAGTTTCTTCGATTAATGAAACTTGTAGAAATTTTACTCTTTCTGCTTGGCGGGTAGCAGCAGCAACAATTGCTCTTTCTGCTTCGCGTGCTCTTTCTGCTTCACGTGCTCTTTCTGCTTCGCGTGCTCTTTCTGCTTCGCGTGCTCTTTCTGCTCCGGGAGTAACAGCAGCTTTTAATTTTTTTATATAAGATTCTTTTACATATACATAGCCTTCTACAAGTGTATAATTATTAATCCAATCGTATTGTACTATATTTTTATCATTTGAATCATATATAAAGCATATATCATTACATATAAAACCTATAATCACATGACTTATTTTTGGTCTTATAAAAGCTAATGCAACTTTATAATTTGGAATATTAGCCGGCTTATATTTATATTTATATTCATTGGATACTTGTTCTATAATTAAATCATCACTTAATCCTTTATGTATATATCTATTGTATTCTATTATTGGATAGTTACTTATTTCTAATAAATTTATTAACAATATCATTTCTAATACTGCTAAGCCCGAGCCTTCTTGTACTTCCAATGAAATTAAATACTTTATATTTATTAGAGTATAATTATTTTCATATATTATATTTTTAATTTTTAATAAAATTGATATTACAAATAATAAGTTAATACGAGTATTGCAACAGTCTATTGGTTGTTCTTTTATTAAAATTTTATAAAATATAGTTAACATATACGTTTTTATAAAAATATTAATTATGTCATTGGCAGCTTCTTCATTTATTAACTCTCCATTATCATCTAATAATTTAAAATAATTTAATATATTATATGGATTTGGATTGCCTATATCTATTCTGCATAAATTAGTTAGAAAATCATCCATTATAAATTTACTATTATTCGGATTTAGAAGTATACGAATCATTATAAGTTTCATTACATCACTAAGTATAAATGCGTTCATTAATGTATTAAGCCAGCAACTACCATAATATTGTTCTATTTTACCAAAAGAACATTCATCTAATATTTCATCGTATACTACTACATCTTGTGAAGGTGGCGTGAATGTAATAAAATCATTTTTATCATCAAAGGCTTTCGTAAAATTTTTAGAGGCATTCTCAAAATTATTTCTTGCTGATACATATTTAGCATATGAATCTGTAGTTTTTGTATTATTATATTTTTTCTCAGCTAAAGATAGTAATCTGCTGGCTCTATCTTTAATTTTTCGAGTATTTTCGAGATGATTCTCGGCCTTTTTTAAAAATGTAGATAATTCATGATCAAATATTTTTCTATCTTCACTAGCTCTCTTAGTAGCAGCTCGTTGACCAGTAAATCTTTTTGCAGTAGTTCTTAATTTTTCCCAAAAAGATGTCTCTGGTGCTCTATTCATAGCAATAACTGGCTCCTCTCTTTCTCTTGTATTATCTTCGGGTTTTACTTTATTAAAAAAAGGAAAACAACTTGCAGTATTTTCTTCTTCACATTTATCTTTTAAACCATATTTGTCTTCCAATTCTTTTAATATTTGACTTCGAGTACGAGTACCTCCTTGTATATAACTTTCATCAAGTATTTTTCTAAAAATTGTTCTATACTTATTATTATTTCTTAGTGTTTTTATTATTAATTTTCTATAATCATTCTGTTGTGATAAATTCACAATTTTTGTTAATAATTTTATTTTAGACTTAGACTTTTCTAATTTATTAAAAATATCATCTATCAATTCTTGTTTTTCCATATTTAAATTTATAGTATATAATAATAATTTTACTTTACTTAGATTCTAAAACCTGCCCCTTTTAATAATTTTGCAATTTTATCATTAGTTTTATATTTCTCTAATTCTGCTTGTAATTTAAGTAATGTAGATTGATCTATTATTGGAGGGGGCATAAATCCAGGAATTGTATATTTTCTATCAACAACATAAAATTTATATAATGTATTATAATCATATACTTGACCAGGTATAGAATCATTTAATAAATCTTTAGGGTTGTCTTGTAATATAAATGCATCTTTATAAAGTATATACTTTCTAGTTATAGGGTCTTTTAATCGCCGATAACTATTATTTACTAATTGAACAACTACATATATTTTCCCATCATATGAATGCGTTTTCAGTGTGTTTTTTGTATAATATACGCGTTGCACATTTCTTGATGTATTTTCTCTTGACGTATTACTTGATCTGGATGGTACAATTTGGCGACTTGTTGTATTTTGTTTTTGTGCACGTACTGTTGTAGATGCCATATCTATATTTAATTAAAGTTTTTATTTTTATTTTGTATAATGAACACTGCAACGCGAATCAAACACAAATATTTTTTTTGCTTCTTCAATAATATCATGTAAAGTTATTTCTTTGTATATTTCCATAAGTTCATTATAATTTGTAGCTATATTATACAGTCGATATATATCATATAAAGTTATTACTAAAATACTATTATCTTTATTAATATTATTTATAAGATTATCTAATAAATTCTTTTTATGTACATTAAAACTAACTTGCAATTTACCTTTCATTACATTTGATAATACTTTATATATATGATACAATGCTTTCTGTCTATTTTTAGAAATTGATAAATTTATTGATATAATACTATAATATTTCGTAATATCTAAACTGGATGATATACCATATACTAATTTCTTTTTCAAACGCAAATAATTAAATAATTCTGAAAAATTTCCTGCGCCAAGAATAAAAATTAATAGACTTCGTGATAATATTATTTTTAAACTTATCGCAGAATCATATGGTATTTGAAAATTAATTATTATATATTTCTTCGAAAACTTTCTATCATATTGAAAATACTTTGGCTTACATTTTGTTTTTACAATAAATGGTAATATTTGTTTCTCTTCTTTACAGAATTTGTTATTATATATTTTACTTTTTTTTATATATTTTTCTAATTTACTTTTTGATACTGCAGAAGATACAACAAGTTTCATATTAGAAACAGTATATGTTTTTTGGTAATAATCACGAACTTCTGCAATATTATAAAATGGTATAGTATTTGGAATATCTGCTACGATTTCTCGTAATTCTTTATATATACTTTTAAGAGATTGATTATATAACCATAATTCCGGCTTATCATTTCGTATTTTTTGTTCTTCTAATATTATACGATTTTCATCTATTAATTTCTTACGAGTTATCTTAAAATTATTTATTGTTTTCATAATAAGTTTAATTGCTTTATATATATTATCATTAGATACAGTTATATAATAACATATGCAATCAGTAGAAGTATATGCATTATAATATGCTTGAATATTATAAGCATCTAATAGATATTTTCCAGCATTAAAATGTAAATGTTCTATTAAATGTGACATCCCTGGTTTAGTATCTAATACACTACCGCTTTCAATATATATAGCTACAAAACTTTTTTTTAGATTTTTATTTACAGGTTCTATTATTAAATGATCTAATTGAGCCATTATTACTATTTTTATCAGATAATTTTTAAGATATTTGTAAAAGTTGTTGCGCAATAGTAAAATTATTCACATTATTATATATTAAATTATTATACGTATTAAGCGGGACTTTATTTTTTTCTTTTTCTTCAAGAGATAAATTTCTAAAATCAATAAATTGTCTTAATCTTCTACATTGTATAACTAAAATACGATTTTCAGTGTATTTTACTGTAATAAATTCTTTATTATTTTTATTATAGTAATTATCAAAGTTATCTTCTGTTAATATAATTGGAAAATCTTGTAAATTTTTTCCTGATTCATCATATGGATAATATGTGCCTATTCTATCAAATACTATTATCCTTGATAATGTCCATGCATCATGCATTAAAACATAAGGATCTTCTGTATCTCCGTATTTTAACATAAAATATATTTGGAATAAATCATCTGTATTACCATTTCCCAGTTCAAATTCTGTTTTATCCGGAAAACCATCATTATAATAAGTTTTATCTTGAATATTTGAAAATTTAACTATTAAATTCCTTAATTCATCACTTAAATTACCCGGAATGATTTTTTGCAAATTGCTATCATTTAGAAAATATTTAGTATATACAGAATTTATATAGTTTATAACTGAATCAAAAGTTATATTATATCTTTCCATTTAGAATAAAAAATGATTTTTATTTTATTCATTTTTTAGAAATGTTCAAGTTCGCAAAGCTGCATATTTATGCGATTGAACCAAAAAAAGCTCATCTGTTTGATGCCGGCTTTGATTTATCTGCGTGTGAATATGCGATAGTCTCTGCTCATAGTCAAAAAATGATTAATACGGGCATTGCTATTTCTATTCCAAATGATTGTTATGCTCGTGTTGCACCACGTAGTGGTCTTGCGCATAAGAAACAAATTGATGTAATGGCTGGTGTTATTGATCATGGATACTCTGATTCTATTCGTGTTATTCTGAGAAATCACAGTAGTGAAGATTATATTGTTAATATTGGTGATAGAATTGCTCAATTGATTTTTGAACGCATATATGTACCCGAAGAAATAGATTGCGTAGATTATGATGATATTAAGAATAGTAATGATAATAGTAGCCGTGGCACATCTGGGTTTGGAAGTTCAGGTTGAATGATATTATTTATCTAATGGACTTGATTCGATCATAATACCACAATATTTCTTGGGTTTCGTTTTAAAATCTTGTTGAGTATATATACCTATATCAATAGAATTGTGAAGTATCCATTTGAAATTACTCCAGAACTCAGGAGTATGACCAATACTTTCTGTGCCAATATGTGTCAATTCATGTAAAGCCACAAACATCATAGTATTTAGATCTAATAAATCACGATTTCCATCTTTTTGTCTTAGACAAAATACAATACTTTCGCCTTTATTAACAGCATATGATGTATATTCTTCGCGATCAGTACCTTCGCTTATTTTTTCAGGGCGAAAATTCATTACTATTTGTTTTGTTCTGTTATCATCCTGTGCAGATTTTTCCAAATGTTTAGATAATGTAGTTAGTTTTTCTGCAATTTGAGCAAGTAAATCAGCGGCCTTTTCTTTATCTGGCCGAGATTGTACAAGATATTCGCGACCGTCATATTGCGACTTAACCCATTCTTGCTTCCCCATAAAATATGTATCCCATACTAAATATAATACTAATCCTCCAAATATTGTAATAAATAATACTTGATGTTCCATTATAAATATAAAATTTTAATATTTTAGAAAAATAATGAATATTGTTATAATTGGTGCCGGTCCAGCTGGATTATATTCTTCTTACCTTCTTCATAAAAAATATCCAAATTCTAAAATAACTATTATAGAAAAAGAAAATTACCCTGGTGGCCGCACAAGAATGGTTAATTATGAAGGTGTAGATATTGTTACAGGTGCTGGTATAGGACGTAAAGAAAAAGATATATTATTACAGCGTTTATTAAAGAATTTAGGTTTTATTGTCCCAGAATATCCTTCACATCATTATTATATTAAAGGTATTAAACATACTTTTAGTATCTGGGTTAAGAAACTATTTGCAAATATAAACAAAGTAAAACGTATGCCATTTCGTGCTTTTGGTATTAAAACGCTTGGAGAATCCGATTATAAAAAGTTTGTAATAGCAACAGCATATGGAGATTTCGAAGCAGCTGATTGCAAAGATGTAATGCAATATGATGGATTTGCCGATCATATTTCTGAGTTTACTATTTTGAAAATACCTTGGAATGATTTAATAAATAAATTATCGGTTAATGAAAATATTATATATAATACAACAATAATCAAAATAAATAAAGATAAAAATGAAGTTATTGCATCTAATAACAAAACATACAAATATGACAAACTAATTGTCGCGACAACTATAGATAGTATAAAACATTTATTTCCCGAAAAATCAATATATTCTAAGATAAAAGGCGAGCCTTTTCTACGTATGTATGGAAAATTTTCAGATAATTGCATAAATATTGTTAAGAATAAGTTACACGGCCGCACAGTTGTTGGACCGCCTTTACAAGAAATAATTCCTATGAACCCCGATAAAGGTGTTTATATGATTTCATATTCTGATAATAAAAACGCTATTTTTCTAAAAAATAAAAATAAAACATATTTTGAACAATTATTATCAAAAATACTTGATTATCAAATCTCTTTAGATTCAATACAGTCGCATTTCTGGAAAATCGGAATTCATTATAATCTTATATTACCAGCAAAATATACTAGTCGCGAAGAATTTATGGCAGATGCTCAGATGCCATATGATAATATATTTATTGTAGGAGAAGTAGTTGCTCTTGACCATGGATGGACAGAATCTGCCCTAGAAACAGTGGAATCAATAATAAATAAAATTTGAATTTCAATTTAAAGTATTGCTAATTACTTAATATAATGGAGTTTCCAAGACAAGAAGCTCCTGTATTGTATTCAAATAAATCTATTGAGTTTCAGATAATTGATATATTTATCCCAGAAGCAGATAGAGCAGCACAATATTACGATCGTCTTAATAATTATCCCAAAAAAGAAGGAAAAATACCAGAATATTCAATTGTATTATACGGTATTACTGAACAGGGATATAGTGTTGCTTGTAATATTGTAGAATTTCGTCCATATTTTTATTTAAAATGTCCACTGAATTGGTCTAAAACCAATACTATTGAGACTTTTAAAGATGATCTAGTAAAAAAGAAAATACCAAAAAAAAGATATAATAGAACATCTAAAAAATATGATGAAATATATACTACTGTTGTACCATTTGTATTTAGTGATCATATCGAAGAAATAGAATTTGTAAAAAAGAAAGATTATTGGGGATTTACCAATCGCAAAGATTTCAATTATCTTAAAATAACTGTTAAATCGCTGGGACTTTATAATAATTTGAAGAAATGGTTTGGTGAAAAAGAGCAAAAAGATGCTGGTTGGAAATTATATGGTAGTAATCTGGATCCATTTCTAAAATTTATACACGAAAGAAATATCGAACCTTGTGGATGGGTAAAAATCAAAGGAAGGTCTTATAATATTATTACTGATGAAGATGATGAAAATGATGGTTCATCAACTTCTTCTAATGAATCTAAAAGACAATATAGAACAGATTATAATATCGAAGTAAGTCCTGAAGCAGTTATACCAAAATATTATAAGAAAATTGCGCCTTTTTTAATTGCTTCTGTTGATATTGAATGTACAAGTAGTCATGGAGACTTTCCTGTAGCCAAGAAAGATTATAGAAAATTGGCAACAGATCTTATTGTTGCTGCAAAAGAAAATATGCCTCTTTTTCGGGAAAATGTAAAAAAATGGATTGTTGAATGTTTCTCTAAAGATATTCAAGTTTCACGTAATACTATAATACATCAGGTATATCCAATAGATAAATCATATATTGCAAAAGAATGCGATGATAATGTAATTGCATATATTATTCGTTTAATCCAGAATATTATAGATACAGCCGGAGGTGGGAGTATAGGAGACGACGAAGACGGCGATGAAAATGAAAATGAAAGTATTGATAACTCGGATAAGACGCTAATAGATTATTTAACAAATAAATGCAAATTTCCTAAATTGGAAGGGGATGCGATTATTCAGATAGGTACTACTGTATCTCGTTTCGGTTCTGATAAAATTATTTATAAACATTTAGTCGGATTGAATACTATTGCAAAAGAAAATTGTGATGGAATTGATATTGAACATTATAATACAGAAATTTCGGTAATTAAATCTTGGAAACGTTTCTTACAGAAACTTGATCCAGATATATTAACAGGGTATAATATTTTCGGGTTTGATATGAAATATATTTGGGAACGTGCAGAAGAATTAGGTATTATTGAACAATTTTCAATGAATCTTGGAAGACAATTGAATCGTAAGACTATTTTAGATAAAAAAGAATTATCTTCTTCTGCTCTTGGGGAAAATCTAATGTATTTTTTTGATATGGATGGAGTTGTACAAATTGATATGTTTAAAGTAATGCAACGCGATCACAAACTTGATTCATATAAACTCGATTTCGTCGCAGAAACATTTTTGAAGGACAAGAAGAATGATATCACACCTCGGCAAATCTTTGAGAAATTTCTTGGTAATAGTGAAGATCGAGCAGTTATTGCAAAATATTGTATTCAAGATTGTGCCTTGTGCAATAGACTTATGCATAAATTGAAAGTAATTGGAAATAATATTGCAATGGGAAATGTATGTTATGTTCCATTATCTTTTCTTTTTATGAGAGGTCAAAGTATTAAAATTTTCAGTCTAGTTTCTCGCGAATGTCATTATAACAATTATGTAATACCTGTTGTTGGCTCTGGTAATATTAGTGAAAATGCCGATGATTCTGTAGGATATGAAGGGGCAATTGTTCTCGAACCTAAATGTGATATGTATCTAGATGATCCGATTACTGTATTTGATTATTCATCTTTATATCCATCTTGTATGATTTCTCGTAATTTATCACACGATGCATATGTAAATGATGAAAAATATGCAAATATAGAAGGTATTGAATATAAAACAATAGAATATGATATTTATGAAGGAACAGGAGATAAGAAAAAAGTAGTGGGCAAGAAAACTTGTGTATTTGCACAATTTCCTAATGGAGAAAAAGGTATATTGCCAACTATTCTTATGAATCTTCTTAAAAATCGTAAAAATACTCGTTTGAAAATTGAATATCAAACTTTCACAATGAAAGATGGAAAAGAGATTACCGGATATGTTTCAGAAAATGATTCGAATAAAGTCCTTGATGTAGATACTGGTGTAAAAATAGATATTATCGCGGCAGATATTATTAATAGAAAAGATACATTTACTGATTCAGAGAAATCTGTGTTAGATGCTCAACAATTGGCATATAAAATTACAGCAAATTCGCTATATGGACAAACAGGATCGAAATATAGTGCAATATATTTAAAAGAAATTGCGGCATGTACTACTGCAACTGGGCGCGAAATGATTTATCTTGCAAAAGGTTTTATGGAAAAAGAATATAATGTAGAAGTGGTATATGGAGATTCTGTAATGGCTTATACTCCAATATTATTGAAAAATAAAATAACTGGTGAAATTATTACAAAAACTATTGACACTATTTCTGAAAATTTATGGAAATCATATGATGTATTTAAAGCAGGTGATTCTAATCGTAAATATAAACAACAAATCGAAATTTCAGAATATGAAACTTGGACTAATAAAGGCTGGTCCTCTATAAAACGAGTAATTAAACATAAATGTAATAAGGCGATTTATAGAATTTTAACTCATACGGGACTTGTAGATGTAACAGAAGATCATTCATTATTGTCGGAAAATAAAGAAATCATTAAACCAACTGAAGTGAATATTGGAACAAAATTACTATATGGATTTCCAAATTTACCTAAATCTGATCCTAATTTTATAGATACTTTTCATATTGTATGTAAAACTCATATAGAAGCACAAAATATTTATATGCAAATTAAATCAACAGATAGAGATGTCTATATAAATGTAAGAAATGATGGTGATATTGAATTGGTTTCTATGAAATATAATTTGAATATAGAACAAAACGCTATTAAGAAAATTGAAAAATTATATGATTCATATGACGACTATGTATATGATCTTGAAACAGAAGAAGGAAATTTTCAGGCAGGTATTGGAAATATTATAGTTAAAAATACAGATTCTATATTCTGTAAGTTTCCACTAGATTGTCCAAAAGAAGAGCGATTGAAAAAAGCAATTGAACTTGGAATTGCCGCAGAAAAGGCAATTAAATCTGTATTACCAGCATTTCAATCATTGGCTTATGAGAAAGTATTGTTTCCTTTGATCTTATTATCTAAAAAACGATATATAGGGAATCTATATGAAAAAGATCCTAAGAAATTCAAAGAAAAATCAATGGGCGTTGTAACAAAACGCCGAGATAATGCACATATTGTAAAGATTGTATATGGAGGTATTATTAATATACTTCTCAATAAAAATAATTTGGACGAAGCCGTAGAATTCTTGCAACAAAAACTTCAAGAATTGATAGATGGAAAAATAAATCTAGAAGATCTTATTATATCAAAAACACTACGTTCAACTTATAAGGATCCTAAGAAAATTGCACATAAGGTTCTTGCAGATCGAATGGGTGATCGCGATATTGGTAATAAACCCATGGTAAATGATCGTGTACCTTATATTTATATCAAAACACTAGATACTAACGGAAATATACCAAAATTGCAAGGAGATCGTATAGAACATCCTGACTATATTCGTGAAAATAATATAACACCTGATTATTATTTTTATATTACTAATCAATTATTGAAACCAATTTGTCAATTATTTGCATTATGTTTGATAAAATTACCAGGATATTGTTTTCCCCCAGAATATTGGGAACAAATAGATGAAGAATTGCAAATTAAAGATTTATATAAAGATCCTAAGAAACGTGAAAATCGCATAGAATCATTGAGAAATAAAGAAGTAGAAAATTTGCTATTTAACAAATTTTTGAAACAACTTGAACCTGTTAAAACAAGAAAGAAATCAATCGGTACACTAACTCTAGCAGCTAATGAAAATGCGGTCATTTTAACAATAAGATGTACAGAAGTAAAGAGAGGTAAAGAATATTCTATAGATATAAGTTTTAATAAAGATATATGGAAAAATACATATCTAGAAAAATATACAAAAGAAAAATCGATTGCTAATGCAACAGAAAAAGCTTTTAAATATATTATAACAAATTATGGCGAAACGGAAAGTCTCATTATAGAAATTACAAAAAATGAGAAGAAGTTTGTAGATGAATGGAAACGCGAAATGAAAGAATCTGTTAACGCAAAGAAATTAGCTGAAGATGCAATTAAAGAGACTGATACCGCGAAATTGGAAGAAATTCTAGAGCAGAGAGGCAAATATCAGAATTTAGTAGAATTCTATGATATAATTTCTTATGATTGGAAAGTTGTTTAATTAATAAATATAAAAAACTCTTTTTTAACGAAATTTTTATGTAATCAACATATGTTTTAGTTTTCTCTAAGGCATTGGGACATATAATGCGCGGTGTCATTATTCATTTATTTAACTAGTCTACGAGATGGTTTACGACGTTTATTACCATCAGTTAACGGAGCCGGGGCAATGCATCGTCTACTGTTTTATTTGCATTTGGCGTGGTTAAATTCTCAGGTCTTTTCAGTTCCAAGATCTTATTTGCCTTTTTAATCATATGATTCATTATATGTGCCATCGAGTCCTCATACAATGCTTTATCCTCCGCCCTTTTGTGCCTCAGACTCGCCCCGCGCACCCAATTCTCATTCTTCTCCGCTATCGTATTCCTTTTCTCCGCCTTCACTAAATAATCCATCGGGTTCTGCTTCTTATCTTCGGAAATCTCATTGACCGCCACTACCGCCTCTACCGTCTCTCTCACCGTCGCCTCTTTCCCCCGTCGCCACCGCCCAGCCCGCAGCCACCGCCACCGCCGCTGCCTCGTCCCCTCTGCCCCCTTGGCGTCGTCACCGTTGCCGTCACGCCCGCCGCTGCCTTCGGTCGCCCCCGGTTGCCGCCGCTGTTCTTCGGCCGCTTATGCGACCGCTCCGGGGTGCTGGCCCCGGAGGCTGCTGTCGCTGACGCCGCGACGTCCTCCATCTCCGCGTCCGCCTCCGGCACGGCAGCGGCCGCCGCCGCCCTTGCCGCCGCCGCCCTCCCCGCCGCCGCCCTCGCCGCCGCCGCCTCCGCTGCGTCAGCGCGAGCCGCCTCCGTCTGCGCCGCCCTCGCCGCCGCCACCTTCGCCAGCCCCGCCGCCGCCGCCGCTGCGTCAGCGCGAGCCGCCTCCGCTGCGTCAGCGCGAGCCGCCTCCGTCTGCGCCGCCGAGCGCCTCTCCGCCTCCGCCTCCGCCTCCGCCCTTGCCGCCGCCGCCCTCGCCTCCGCCCTCGCCTCCGCCGCCCTCGCCGCCGCCACCCTCGCCAGCCCCGCCTCCGCCGCCGCTGCGTCAGCGCGAGCCGCCGCCCTCGCCTCCGCCCTCGCCTCCGCCGCCCTCGCCGGCGCCACCCTCGCCAGCCCCGCCAGCCCCGCCTCCGCCGCCGCTGCGTCAGCGCGAGCCGCCTCCGTCTGCGCCGCCGAGCGCCTCTCCGCCGCGAGGCGCGCCTTCTCCTCCGCCGCTGCAATTGCCGCGCGGCGCGGCGGCTCCGCCGCCTCCGCTGCCGCCACCCAGGGCGCCACCCACCCCACCGCCTCCGCCACCGCCGCTGCCCTATCCGCCACCGCCTTAGCATTCTCGCTATTCTTCTCCGCGGTCTTCTTAGCACTCTCTATCACCGAATCTGCCCATTCTGCTATATCCAACGCCTCTTTCATCTTATTATTCACATTATGTGCATTAAGATACATATCAAGATCTTTTATCTGACTTTTATCCGTCTCAAATTGATTGCCATATATTTTAAGAACTATGGACAGGTGTTTATATGCTTTTTGCACAAAAGACCGCAAGGTTGAAGTCTTAAAGCTATTCGCCGCATTCTCCGCATGAAACGCCACATTGCGCGCTGCCACATCCGCATCTTTTGCCGCATCCGCAGCCGTCAAAGCCCGATCGTTTACTGTGGAATAATCCTGATTAATGTTTGCCTCTACATCCGACACAAAAAGTTTATTTATATAATAATTATTAGTAATAAAATTATTAACCAAGTTAGCCATATTCTCCAAGGCCGTGTGCGTTTCCTCCGATGCAACCCATACATCCACCTCCGCTTCCTTCACTGCGCTCACCAACTCCGCCAACTCCGACGGTCGCGGAGGCGGCGCTAGCATGTTGACCGCCGCTAGCGCCGAGAGCGCTGGCGCTTTCAGTGCCTCCCACCTCGCATTTTCAAAGCCCACGGCATTCACTACCTCATTCACCGCCTCCAAGATGAGTGCATTTGGTTTATTCATCAACGTGCCTAGCACATACGGAGCCATGTCCTTTGCCATGTCCTTTCCCAGTTCCTGCCGGGCCCCGGCGCAGCGCCGCACACCCTTCTTTCCCGGCTTCGATAATATTTTATTCTTGGCCATTTCTAATATAATAAAATATTTTTATTGCAAAATTATTGAATCTTATTTATATTTTCCAATAACGGAGCCGGGGGCCATGCGTCGTCTACTCGCAAAAATAGATAAAATTCTCTGAATACCATCGCGCACTTCTACTGATTTATTTGCATTCGGCGTGGTTAATTCTCAGGTCTTTTCAGTTCCAAGATCTTATTTGCCTTTTTAATCATATGATTCATTATATGTGCCACCGAGTCCTCATACAATGCTTTATCCTCCGCCCTTTTGTGCCTCAGACTCGCCCCGCGCACCCAATTCTCATTCTTCTCCGCTATCGTATTCCTTTTCTCCGCCTTCACTGAATAATCCATCGGGTTCTGCTTCTTATCTTCGGAAATCTCATTGACCGCCACTACCGCCTCTACCGTCTCTCTCACCGTCGCCTCTTTCCCCCGTCGCCACCGCCCAGCCCGCAGCCACCGCCACCGCCGCTGCCTCGTCCCCTCTGCCCCCTTGGCGTCGTCACCGTTGCCGTCACGCCCGCCGCTGCCTTCGGTCGCCCCCGGTTGCCGCCGCTGTTCTTCGGCCGCTTATGCGGCCGCTCCGTGCCGGAGGCCGCCGCCGCCGCTGCCTCCCTCTCCGCGTCCGCCGCCGCCACGCGCTGTGTCGCCGCTGCCGCCATCACCGCAAGCACCGCCCTCGCCTCCGCCGCCGCGTCAGCGCGAGCCGCCTCCGCCGCCGCAGTGCTTACCGCAGCCGGGTGCGCCGCCGCCAGCGCAGCCAGCGCCTCCGCCGCCCGCGCCCGCGCCGCCGCCGCCTCCTTCGGCCGGGTCGGCCGCGCCGCCACCCTCCTCTCCGCCACCCAGGGCTTCACCCACTCCACCGCCGCCATCGCCTTCGCCGCCTCCGCCGCCTCCGCCGCCGCCGCCGCCGAGCGCTGTGCCATCGCCCCCCTCGCCGCCATCGCCTCCTCCGCCACCCTCTTCGCCGCCGCCACCCAGGGCTTCACCCACTCCGCCGCCGCCGCTGCCGCCGCTGCCCTATCCGCCACCGCCTTAGCATTCTCGCTATTCTTCTCCGCGGTCTTCTTAGCACTCTCTATCACCGAATCTGCCCATTCTGCTATATCCAACGCCTCTTTCATCTTATTATTCGCATTATGTGCATTAAGATACATATCAAAATATTGAATTATCTGACCGTTATGCATCGCATGTTTATTGCCATATATTTTAAGAACTATGGACAGGTGTTTATATGCTTTTTGCACAAAAAACCGCAAGGTTGAAGTCTTAAAGCTATTCGCCGCCGAATCCGCGCGAGCCGCCGTTGCCGCCGCCGCCGCTGCCGCATCGTTTGCCGCATCCGCAGCCGTCAAAGCCGCACGGTTTGCCGCATCCGCAGCCGTCAAAGCCTGATCTTTTACTGTGGAATAACGCAGGTTTGTCTGAATAGTCACATTCGACACAAAAAGTTTATTTATATAATAATTATTAAAATTTTTAACCAAGTTAGCTATATTCTCCAAGGCCGTGTGCGTTTCCTCTGATGCAACCCATACCTTCGCCTCCGCTTCCTTCACTGCGCTCACCAACTCCGCCAACTCCGACGGTCGCGGAGGCGGCGCTAGCATGTTGACCGCCGCTAGCGCCGAGTGCGCTGGCGCGTTCAGTGCCTCCCACCTCGCATCTTCAAAGCCCACGGCATTCACTACCTCATTCACCGCCTCCAAGATGAGTTCATTTGGTTTACTCATCAACGTGCCTAGCACATACGGAGCCATGTCCTTTGCCATGTCCTTTCCCAGTTCCTTTCCCAGTTCCTGCCGGGCCCCGGCGCAGCGCCGCACACCCTTCTTTCCCGGCTTCGATAGTACTTTATTCTTGGCCATTTCTAATATAATAAAATATTTTTATTGCATCATCAATCATCGCAATTTCAGTATGATCTATCATCGCCAAGGCCGCCGCCTTTGCCGCTGCATTATTTACATCCAACACAAGTTTATTCGCAACCACCGTATTAAAATAACTTTTATCCAAGTTAGTTATTACCATCAAGCACGCCTCCGCTGCCACCAATGCATTCGATGCCATCGCCAATGAATTCGATGCCTCCGCCGATGCCTCTGCTGCCGCCGCCTCCGCACCGGCTCCACCGTGCGCCTGGATGTCATCGGGCACGCACCGCCTGCATCCCCCCCTCCTTCTTCCCCGCCTGTCGTGCCTTCATCTTCTTGCGTATCTTGTCTGCCTCTTCCGCCGCCCGTGCCACCGCCGCCGCCCACTCCACTGCTTGCGCACCCTTCTTCGCCGCCTGTGCCCCCTCCTCTTTCGCCGTCTGCGCCGCCGCCCGCTTTGTCGCCGCTCCCGAGCTCTCCGCCGCGCCCGAGCTCTCCACCGCCTGCGCCCCCTTCTTCGCCGCCTGCGCCCCCTTCGCCGCTGCCGCCGCCGCCTCCTCGCGCCGCGCTGCCTCCTCCGCGCGCTGCGTCCTGGCCGCCTCCGCGCGTAGCGCTGCCCCCTCCTCCTCCGCGCGCCGCCGCGCTGCCTCCTCCGCGCGCTGCCTCCTGAGCGCCTCGCGCTCCGCCCACTGCACCGCCGCCGCCTCCTCGCGCCGCGCTGCCTCCTCCGCGCGCTGCGTCCTGGCCGCCTCGCGCTCCGCCCACTGCACCGCCGCCGCCTCGGACCTCGCGATGTGCGCCACATCCAGTGCGAACTGCCTCCTTATCTCCTCCGCGCGCCGCTGCGCGCGCAGCGCTGCCGCCGCCGCCCGACTTTTCTCCGCCGCCGCCCTCGCCGCGAGCGCCGCCGCTCGCAGTGCAGCCGCCGCCCTCGCCGTCGCCCGACTTTTCTCCGCCGCCGCCGCCGCCGCCGACGCCGCCAATTCCTGCTGCTGCTCTTTTAAGCGCTTCGCGGCAGTGTCTTCCGCCTCCCATCTCGCCTGAGCCGCCGCCTCAACCGCCGCTTCCGCCGCCAGAGCCATTTCTCGGCGCGAGATCGCTGCTTCTCTCCTCCTCATCGCTGTTTCTTTCCTCCTCATAAGCCGATCATCCATATAATTAATTGATAATATATTTTTGTTGCAAAATCTAATCTATATATTTATTAACGATGGGTGGAAGACACTCAAGACCAGCCCCAATATATCCCCCAAATGATCCATTATTTACGCAAATAGGTTGTACAGGTCTAAGACAAAACGATTACCAAAATACATTATTAGAATCTGCACCCTTTTTATATTTCAAAATAACTTCAAATAATTATAATGATTTATATGGTACAATTATATCAATTATAAAACAAATTAATCCGTCAAATGCAGATTTGTCAAATTCATCATCTTCTATTTGGACAAATATAAATGATTTACATTTCAATATAAATATTTCTTCAAATCCACAAATTGATTCTTCAATATATACACCAACTTATTTTAATAATGAACAAAAACAAGCCATTGCTGAAGTATCAAATGGAAAAACACACGTATCAACTTATACGCAACAAAATGTAGCTACAAATAAAAATATAAATTTTTCTATACCTGGAGTTACGGCAAGTACAAGTAAGGTTACAAATAAAATAGCAGATAAAGCGCAACCTATATTTACAATAAATGATAATAAGCCAGTATATGGACCAATATATTTATTGACAGCATTTAATATTAAAACAAAAATTATTGAATCTTATTTATATTTTCCAACTATGTCCAAAGATATGAAACCTTGCACTAATTATAATACTATTGGTATAAATCATAATTGGCTTTATCGTTTAATATATAATTATCAATATAGATATATTCCATATTCAAATTGTCAGATAAGAACAGGAAAACGCCCTACGCAATCTAATATATCTAATTTAATCAATTTAGCAAAAGATAATAAATTGAAACAACCTTCTGAAATGGCGGTGATGCGAAAGACACCGGGAGGAACTTCTTCGTCGATATCACCAGTCTTTTCACAATTAGATTGCCAAAATGCATATGGATATGGATTAAAACAAGGTTGTATATCTACTGATAATAGTTGTCAACAAAGTGATGGAGTACATAGAGGTATGGGAATATATAGAGATGGATTAAATTCGAATGCATATCCATCATTTTATTTTACATCATATACTTTGAATTTAAATGATAGTCGTATAAAAGATTATATAAATTCTAATTCTTTTAAAAATATTCAACGTAATATATTAACAGATATTACTGAATTATATACAGGATGTCAGTATATGTTAATATCGCCAAATGGTAAATACTATTTAGCATTAGGATCAATGAGTTTAATAACATTTTATAATATAGATAATGTTGATCTTAATGAATATTGTTTCAAGAAAAAATCTCCAAAACGTAAAGTTCCTGTAAATGGTAAAATATTCAAAGATTGTACAATTACAAGAGCATTTATGGAAGATGGATTTTTAAAAATATATGGTACAAGTGACTATGATGATACAGAAACAGAACAATTATTATTTGCTATTTTATTAACAAAAGATTTATCTTATCCTATATGTTTAATACTTACAAATTCGGGCGAGTTGCTAGTTATGAATAATTCAAATAAAATTTTAAATAAAATAAATATTTCACAAGATTTTAAAAGTGTCAGTTCTAATAAAGAAAGCGATTCAATTCAAAGCAAAGATAAGATTTCTTATATAAAACAATATAATTCAACAGATGATTATAGGCAACGATTATTAAATCTAATTATGTTTTTGAAAGAACGAGATTTATATCGCGATGATCCATTTTATAGTAATATTACACAAGAATCTACAATACCACATTTTATACCCGAAGCTAATAATATACATACACAAGTAATCACCCATGATATACCAAGGTTTAATTCAGCTTTAAATTATTTAAATAGATTCGATGAATTATCTGCATATTTACAAGCAGCAGCCGCGGGTAATGATTATAAACAAAAAATCATTGAAAATGATATATCAAAGTATCGCCCGGGAGGATATAATAATACAAATACACAATCTCAAAAGAAAAAAGATTTAGCAGATATTATTGCAAATAGTGATTCTTCTTTTGCAAATACGCCAGATAATAATCCACTTGTCGATGAAACTCCTGAAGAAAAAGCAAAGAGGTTAGACGCCGAAGCAGCAGCTCGTAAGAAAAAGTATGACGATGATCAAACAGCAAAAGGCATCACGGAAGATACATCATTATCAAGTGATGCAAAAGATATTAGTAGTGGAGGCGATGGTACTTTAAAAATTGGTGTATTAAATAATAACAAAATTATTGTTCCTAATACATCCAGTGCTACAGGCAAGATAATTAACAATTATCGTGTTGGCGCGCCCGATTATGATGGACTTGAATATAATTATTATTCAAAAGGTGTATATGACTATGATACTGATTTAGAGATTCGTAAAAGAAATTTAAATTCATATTATCTCACGTCAAGTCCAAATAATATAGACTATTATCAACAAAAACAGACAGTAATGCCTGTATTCAATTATAATTATACAGATGATCGAAATAATAGAATGAATATGATCAAAATATAAAGAATCATTATATTAATATAAAATAATGCAGAATAAAGAAGAAGAATGGAATATTTTAGATTCATATTTTCACGATCATATGTATCCATTTACAAAACATCATTTAGATAGTTTTAAACAATTCATAAAAGTTCATATTCCAGATACAATTGCTTCATATAATCCAATAACTATGATTAAATTCGGAGATTCTGATACAGAAGCAGTAAAAGTAGAAGTGTATATAGGTGGTATTCAAAAGAAAAAAAACGATCCTTTAGCAATATATGTAGATAGACCTACTAGTTTTGATGAAGATGGTAAATCTATTCTTTTAACTCCAAATGAAACAAGATTAAGAAACATAACATACGCTACAAAATTATATGCAGATATTGATATTGTTTATTCAAAAGATTCAGAACATTATAAAACTGTGAGATTCAATAATATACTACTAGGGAGCATTCCGCTTATGTTACATTCTGATCAATGTATATTACATGGTCAAGGATCAAAAGTACTTCGTGCATTATCAGAATGTCATATGGATCAGGGAGGATATTTTATAATTGATGGGAAAGAAAAAGTAATAATTTCGCAAGAGCGAATAACAACAAATAAACTCTTCGTTGAAAAAATAAATGACCCAGATATTATATATAAAGGTACTATACGTTGTACGGGATCAAAGGGAGAAACTTCTCTAATACCACGTACATTTCAAATTATTGTTATTAATCCTATACCAAAAATGACAGAACCTAAGAAAAAGAACGATGATGATGATAATCAAATATCAGAAGAAGGCGGATATAAGAATGTACGTGGCGGTATTTTTATATCAATGCATGGTTTTAATAGTATAATACCTCTGACTACTTTATTTAGAGCAATTGGTTTTGAAAGTGATAAATCAATTGCAGAGGCTGTTTGTGGAGATTCTACCGATAAAAACATAGCTACAAATGCTTTTATGAATTTTTTGAGACCGTCTATTGCTTATGGTAATTCGATTATGATGAAGAATTCAGATGGTTTTGTAACAAATTTACATACAATGGCAGATGCGCATCTAAATTTAAAAAATCGTACGTATTTTAAAAGCATACAACAAGTTAAATCGATACTTACATTAGATTTATTTCCTAATATTGAAGATGGTTTACGCGAAAAAGGTATGTATTTAGGATATCTTGTAAAACAAGTAATTAAAACAGTACTTGGTGTATTGCCACCATCTGATAGAGATAGTTATGCATTTAAACGTGTTGATATATCTGGATATTTATTATCCCAATTATTCCAAGAAACATATAGTAAATTTCGTAAAAATATAAGAAATGAATTAGATGAATATTATAAATTCGGACATATTGAAACAACTGGTAAAATAGATGAATTAGTTAATAAAAGTAATATTAACAGAATATTTACTCCGGTTTTCATATCTGACACCTTTACAAGATCTCTAAAGGGTATGTGGGGACAAGTTACAGATGATCCAGAACAAGGTCTAGTTCAAGATTTATCACGTATAAGTTATATTGGGTTTTTATCACATTTACGCAGAGTTAATATACCTCTTGATAGAAGTATTAAAATTACAAGTCCTCATAGACTCCATTCACACCAATGGGGACGATTTTGTCCATTTGAAACCCCTGATGGCGCATCAGTTGGTTATCTTAAAAATTTAGCATTATTAACACATATTACATCAGGTACTCAAGCTACTACTCTCTATCCTCTTTTAGAAGAATTAAAAGTAATATTATTAAAAGATATATCGATAATTACCTGTGCAAATAAAGAAACTATATACGTTTTTATAAATGGTTCTTTATACGGTATCACTGATACACCAGATATTGTAGTAAATAGACTTAGACTCTATAGACGTAATGGATTAATAAATCCATTCATTTCCGTTTCTTGGAATATACAAGAAAATGAGATACAAATTCATACCGAGGCAGGGCGTCCTTGTCGTCCTTTATTAATTGTTAAAAATAAGAAAGTAGCCATTGACACATATAAATCTAAAAAATGGTATGATATGATATTTGGTTCTCATTTACCAGAATCACAGAAGAATGAAGATGCATATTATAATGATGTATTAATACAAGATGATGAAAAATTATTAGAAAATAGTCAAGGATGCATTGAATTTTTAGATGTAGAAGAAGAGAATACTATGTTAGTTGCAATAAACCGGGAAAATATTACAGAATTCCATACTCATTTAGAAATAAATTTAATTACATTATATAGCGTAGTTACTCAATTAGTGCCTTTATCAAATCACAATCAAGCACCTCGTGTAGTCTTTCATGCTGCACAAAGTAAACAGGCAATAGGAATTTATACTACAAATTTTAATAAACGTTTTGATACAATGGGATATATTCAACATTATCCACAAAAACGTATTATTACAACTCGTGGGTCACATTATAATGGTTCAAATTTTATGCCAAATGGAACAAATTGTATAGTTGCTATAATGACTCACAATGGTTTTAATCAAGAAGATAGCGTTATGATAAATAAAGGTTCAATTGATCGCGGATTATATCAGATAACTGCATATAAAACATTGACTGCAATTGAAAAAACACTTAGTCCGAATGATAGATTAATATTTACAAATCCAATTGAAATGCGGAAAGAAGGTAAATTCATTAAAAATATTAAACACGCAGATTATACTTTATTAGATAAAAATGGATTTATAAAAGAAGGTTCTTATATACCACGAGGACAAGAAGTAGTTATTATAGGAATGATACATATTCATCAAGAATTAAAAACAGTAAATAAGGGAGTTTTAACAGAAAAACAGATTGTAGAAATATATACTGATGTATCGATTGTCACAGATGTTCATCATTATGGTATAGTCGATAAAATATTTGTTGGTAATCAAATACCTGGTATAGATCGCGAAGATGTTTCGCGAGTTTGCAAAGTGCGTTTTAGAAAAATTCGCAGACCTGAATTAGGCGACAAAAATTGTGTAACACCTGATCACGAAGTATTAACATCAAAAGGTTGGAAGTTTATTAATAAAATTACAACAGATGATGAAGTATATACTTTATCTGAGAAAGGGGCATTTATTTTAACAAAACCGATAAAGGTTTTTGAAGTAGAATGCAATAATGCAGAATTATATGATTTACAAAGTCCTACAATTGAATTATGTACTACTCTAGATCATAATATGTATGTTAAAACACATCTTCAAGAAGAATATGAATTATTTAAAACACGTGATATAATTGGTAAAAATATTTCTTATAAAGTTACTGCATATAATGACCAATATTATTATCATAATATTGATGGCAAAACTGGATATAAAATAAAATATTTCTTAGAGCTATTTGGTTATTGGATATCAAACGGAATAATTGGTGATAATGTAGTTATTGCACATATCATTAAAGATAATTTTAATCATATTATAGAATTAATAGAATTCTTAGATTATAAATATACCATAGATAACAATAATAATATTATAATATTAGACACTGAATTTATTAAATTTATATCAAAGTTTAAAATTAAATACTTACCTGAGTGGGTATGGAAATTAAATTTAGAGCAATGTCATTATCTATTAAATGGTATAATCGGCACTATAGTTGATAAAATGTTTTTATATACAAATGCGACTGATAGTGCTATTAATGATATTTATTATACAAATTCAAAATTATTAGCAGATGATATTCAAAGACTTGTATTTCATGCTGGATGGTCATCAATTATTAAATTTTTATATAAAGAATTAAATGGTGAAAATTGTTATTCTATTTTTATATCAAGAAATTGTATAAATAGCAATCTAGTAATTAAAACTGAAAAGATAATTAAATATACAGGTAAAGTATATTGTATTGAGGTTCCATCTGCATCACATGTATTTTATGTGCGAAAGAATGGCAAAGCAGTATGGACAGGTAATTGTAGTTCTCACGGGCAGAAAGGTGTAATTGGTTTAATTATTCCTCATGAAGATATGCCATTTACAAAAGATGGTATAGTACCAGATATTATAATAAATCCTCATGCCATTCCATCAAGAATGACTATAGGACATTTATTAGAAACAGTATATGCAAAATTATGTTGTTGTGAAGGTACTATTGGTGACGGGACAGTATATTTACCATTTGATCACACATCGATGTTTGATTCTCTAGATAAATATGGATATGAAAAACACGCTAATGAAATACTTTATAATGGACGCACAGGAAACCAAATTGAAACAGAAATATTTATAGGTCCTATTTTTTATTATAGATTAAAACATATGGTAACTGATAAAATTCACGCACGAGATAAAGGTCCAAAAAGTCAACTTACTAGACAACCTACTGGTGGCCGAAGTAAACATGGCGGTTTACGTCTAGGTGAAATGGAAAGAGATGTGGTATTATCTCATGGTTTAGCACAATTTATTAAAGAAGGATGGCTAGATAAATCTGATAAATTTAGATGGGGTGTATGTAGATATTGCGGAATTTTAGCAAATTATTCGTATCAGTCAAATATAAATGAATGTTTATATTGCAATAGGCAAGATCTAGTAATACTAGAGACACCTTATGCATTTAAATTATTAATACAAGAATTAGAATCAATGGGGTTACAGATTCGCTTAAGTCCCGATGAAACTATAAATGAATATTCTAATTCAGAATCAGAATCCGATTCAGACTCAGATTCTGATATTTCTCTACCTGTTCCCGAAGTAAAAGAAGAAGAACCAGCAAGCTCAGATGAAGCAAGCTCAGACGAAGCAAGCTCAGACGAAGAAAAAAGTACCATAGAAGAAGAATTGAGTGATAATTCCGAATCAACTATTAGCGAATCTTTAACAGAATCTCCTAGCTTCTCTATCGGTCAAGCAGAAATAAATCAGCTTAGTGTAGGTGGAGAGGTAAATAATATTGTAATAAATGAATTATTAGATGATAAATTAGATTTAGATATTGGAAATGCTAATATTATGCCAAACATAGCTGATAGTAGTATTAGTATTGGCGGTACACGTAATAACAATATTATAGAAAGCCCACATAATAATGATGTAAAATTTATTAGTATTGATATGACTGGTGGTAGAATACCAGAGCCTAATAGCAAAAATGATATTTATAACGATAATAACGACGGCGACAGCGAGATTGGAGGTTCAGATGATATGGATTTTTTTGCTTAGATATAATTAGTGATACTTATGGATAGTATAGAAGTCATCATAATATTATTAGTTGTTCTTGGAATTGCCGGAGTTGTCGCATATTATATATATGATTATGTAAATAATAAAAAGAATATAGCAGATGAAATATCAAATACTAATAAATCTCTTAAAGAAGAGAGTAATTATAGATTAGGAAATTTAGCTTATGTTGTTAATCAGGTAAATAATGTTAATTCAGATATTTATACTACTGTAACAAGTAATATTAATAGAACTAATATTAATACTAATACTATAACCACTTTATCATCAAGTAATGTTCTTGCATTTAATAATATCAATTCTTTAAATTCTTCACTTAATAGTGCAAATACTAATCTGAATAATTTAAATGTATATAACACTAGTTTAAATAGCAATCTTGACAAATCATTCAAGTTTTCGACAACATCTACTCCCGGACTTGTCAGCTTTTATAATTTACCAGGTGGGATACCTAATCCAAATATTAATTTAATGAATAAATTAATTACAACTATGGGAATAACGGCAAATAACTTAACTCCCGCAAATAATACGCAATTCTGTGGAGCAATTGATGGAAGTGGTAATTTAGTATCGGGCGCTGATTGTGTAAAATTCCCAAATGCGAATGGCGATACTTATATTGCACCATTAACATCTACAAATAGTGTAGTATTAAAAGGACCTGTTAATATTCTCCCCCAAGCCACTTCATCTAGTGGGGGTACTGCTAGCCCTGCTATTCTTGTAGATGCAGGAGGTAATTTAATAGTAAATAGTTCAATACAATTTAAGTCTGCTACTGGATCAACAATTTCTCTTACAAATGATGGAACTAATTTAAATATAACTGGGGGACCCGTACAAATTAATCCGACAGCCACAGCCACATCCGCGACAACAACTGCTGCAAATTCTATTAAAATTGAAGCAAGTACTGGATCATCGACATTGCCTGTTCTTAAAGTTGGTAACAAACTTGTTCAATTAGCACCTTAATTTCTTTATCTATATTAAACATAGATGAACACTAAAAAAATTAAAATATTAATAGCAGTAATATTATTATTACTTATAGTTTTTGTGGGTATAATGCCGAGACATAGATATGAAATGTTTAGCCCAATTCCGCCTTCTTTATTAGCAACACAAGCAGCAGATTCAACAGAAAGTCTTTATTATAAAACAACTGATTATGCTTCTTTTGATAAAAAAGTAAGTCAAATATATAATACATTAGTTGATGCAACAAATAGTATAATGACATTGAAAAGATGTTACGCTATTCCCGGGGCAAAATTAGAGCAATTAACAGATTTACCATTATATGTAAAATCATTTGGTGTTTATACACGTAATTTTGCTGATGTTGAAAATAAAATTTATCAAACATTATTAGCTTTCGCAGATAATCAGCCGACTAAATTAATTAATGGAGACGTATATATATTATTAAGTCAACAACCATATTATCGTAATGTAGATGGAACTAATATTTCATTAGATGCTACGACTATTAATTCGAGAAATAATTATGCAACTCCAATGTATACCAATAAAAGTGTAATAGATACACAACCAATATATTATTATATACAAGTTATATTTGCTGCTTATGATAAAAAAGGTTCATATAATAAATGTAGCGATTATTTTAAATATATAATGAATATTTTAGATGAAAAATATTATTCTACCGAAAATCAATGTTTTATAACTACAGTTGGTGATAATTCCAAATTCGGCGGATGTGCAACAAGTACTGCGAATTCTGCGAGTGAAAATAGTAAAACAGCGGCCAATTTAGCAGGAACTAAACCATATGATTCGATATGCTTAGGTCCAGTACCTGGGCAACCTAACGAACCAAAAATATATCCTACAACATATGTTATGTTATATATAATAAACCAAAAATATAATATGGCATTTAATTTATCTGCTATTTTTGATCAAAAAGATAAATGTAAAATGATAAATAATATGCCAAATACAGATCCGCTAATAGCACCATTAATGAAATATCCGCGTCCTTAAGGAATCTTTTAATCATCATCAGAATCAATAAACTCCAAGAATGATTTTTCTTGTTTAATTTTTATTGGCATAGATCGAGCTTTGATAACATCATCCCAGAATTGCTGAATTGCTGGAGATAATTCTGTATTCCATCTATTTTCATCAAAATATATGCGTTCTATATATATTTTACGCATTCGCCAATATATAACTTTGCAATTACTAAGATTTAGCTTATTTTTCCATTCAATTGTTTCTAAAATTGTTAAATATTCCGGGCTATATATATATTCCGATGAATATATTTTTTCAATAATTATTCCGTGATCTGTTTTACTTGTCGCAGGCAATGTGTTAATATAATTACTCTCGCTTTTCATATCTTCCATTTCACAATCTATAAAATCACATTCGTTTATTCCAGTGACTGCCATTTGTCCTTGCATTTGTAACTCATATTGATCAAGAATCTCACCAGATACTTTTCGGCGCCAAGGTGTCTTTATTTCTATTAAAACTCCCATTTCAGTTATGCCATCAGGTGATGCACCATAACATTTTAATGTAGGATGGGGAATTAATCCAAATTCATAAATAGTAATATCATTATTACGCTGTGTATAGCAGCGAGCAGTCATGGGCTCAAACATTATTCCGTGTTTTAATGGTGGGCTATTATTATTAAATGTTACTTTTTCAGGAAATGCTTTATTTTCAATTAATTTTGCACGATTTCCATAATGCCCGCGATTCATAGCTTGTCCTGTATCAGATGCTGTAAGACAATTCCTCCGCAATTCAAACCATTCAGGACTTCGTTGTTTAACTTGTGGTATATTTTTAATTAATGCTAATTTATTGCGGTTATTTATGATTGTTTGTACAATATTATATATTATTTCTGAACTCACATCTTCTTCTTTTAATAGATCACAAATATATGACGATATTCCATCAGATTTCAATAAAATATCAAAAATAGTATTATTGAAATTACGATATAATATCCATAAAATATTTTCAATCTTTGTTTTCAGCATTTTCTTTCTTTGTTTTCTTTATCTTACGAATATCAAGTGCTTTTACCCTTATATCGTTTATTTTTTTATCAAAAAATTCAATCAGCTTATTCTGAAAATATTCAGAGTCCATTTAACTTATATAGTAAAATAGTATATACTTATATCATTTTTTATTCCAACTTAATATTATTAGAGCCAGTTGCTGTTACATATAATTTACTAGATATAATACCTAGTGTGCTTGTACGCCATTCAATATCATTAAATATCGGTTGATCTGTGCGAACTGCTATAATTTGTATACCATTAGGGACCATTTTGCGAAGATTCTCTAGAATTACAGGATACAATAGATGCCAATTCTTGCGTGTTTCATAAGCATATATTTTAGAACAAGCGATTGCCATTGCTTGATTAATATGTTTAAAAATTGTTCCATCTTCTGGTACAATTTTATCAATATTTTTAGCCTTTATTTTTGCATCAGATATGAAATAATTTACATAAATAGTAGTATAACAGTTATTGTCATTTCCGCAATTAAACTTATTATCTACATAAACACGTGGAAATTTCATAAATACATTATCTTTTGATATACAAGTCACTGATGTTTTATAATCAGTATCAAATCCGATGTTAATATTTTCAAGTAGATCAATATATGGCAATACTATTCGGATACCTGGTTCTTTAACAGATACTTCGCCAAAGCGATTACGCATACCCTTATGTTTTATAGGTACAATTTGAAAAACAGAAGTAACCATATATAGTACAATTAAACATATTATTGTTCGGACAGGAAGCATTTGTGCGCGAGTTTATTTTGATGAAAAATAAAAATCAATTTTTTATATCGAAAATGTTAAAAGTGCTATTTTCAGTTTCAAGATTAGTAAGTATTTCTAATATTTGAAATTTCTTACTTGAATACGCCCTAGATAATGCTGCATCTACAAAAAATAATTTATTATTTGCAGCAGATGTAATATTTTCTACAGTATTATGTCCGACAAATATTGTTTTACATTCAGTTCTCTGTAATATAATATCAATTATTATATTTAATGCATCTGTATTTGATAAATACATATTTAAATATTCGCGAGTCCATAATATACTTTCTTGATTAAGTGCGAATAAATTAAATAACATTTTATCTTGTTCAGTTATATTGTTTAATGTGATTACTCTTCTAATAATATCATTTATTATATGCAAATTATTATTAACACAATCTAAATGATGTGGTAATATTCCTCCGTGACAAAATAAGTATGGGCCTATTTTTAAAACAATATTTCTTTTCGCTAATATTGTATTTAAAAAATTTCCAGGTTCAAATAATTTCTTTCTTTTTTCGATATCGTATGTTTCTTTACTTTTGGGAGATACGTACGAAAACTCTCCTAAACAATTCATAATTTCGTGATTTCCTAATAATGATAATACTCTACCTCCACCTAATTTGGCTATTTTATCGAGTTTATCCATTTGCAACATTACTTCTATATCAGGCAAGACTTCCCATGATGGATCGCCTCCTCTAGATAAACTATCTATTTGATCACCTAATTGTATTACAATTGTATTTTTAGGTTCTGCTATCCATTTCATATCTCTAGATATTATATTTAATATGTAAAGTGATTCCATTAATCTAAATATATCACCATGTATGTCACCAATAACTATTATTCTTTCAGTAAGAGGGAAATACGTTGGTTGTATATCGTTATACATAATTATAGATAGTGTATTATTATAATATTTATTGATCATACGACCATTTTCTTGTATATAATCTCCAACTAGAATCTTTTAATCCTCTGGCAATATCTTTATTATTATTATTAGCTGACCATTTTTGGCCAATAATAACTAACTGTTTATTTAGGTCTTTAGTTTCGGCATTTATAATAATTGGATTTAATGTTATAAACCGCCATATTACTAGTATTACATCATATATGATGGGTCCAGCATATCGCATAAATAAATAAAGCAATATTAATATAACTGGAATTATAATTAAAAATAATACCAATTTTAAACTATAATAAAATATATTTTCTCCAGGGGTTGCATCGGGTGTTGGATAATCGGGAGAATCTTTATCAACTGTTTTTGTTTTAGTTGGATCTACATTACCAATACTTGAAAAACATATACTATCTCTATCTCTATCTTTACCAATTAAACCAAATGCAGAATCATCTGCATCTTCTCCTGTTGGACAGAATATAGCATTACATGATTGTTTTAATATTGTTATTTTTTGATCAATCATACCAGATGTATCTCCTTTAGCTAATTGTGTTACATATTCTTCTTCATTTTTATGTAAATTACTACATATATCATATGCTCTTGCAATTCTATCGGTTGTATATAAATTCACGCACGCACCGGACATTGCTGGAGTATCTATAGTTGCGTCTTCGAATAATATATTAGCATCTTCTACAAGATTTGTAGCTATATTTCTAGTATTTTTCATTAAGTTATTATAAATTTTATTACGATTTATATTTGATCCCGATGCATGAATAGTTGCAATATAGTCTTTATTCATTGAATCTGGTGTCGCTGAAACTCTATATATCCAAGCAAGTGGGCAATATTCGCTACCATCTGCATATTTACCATCAAAATAAATATTACGCGCGACACATGTATTTAGTTTATCAGATGATGAGAAATCTATATTTTCATTATCAACAGGATCTGATGCATAATTTGGGATATAATGAGGAGGACAGGGTGCATAACATGTTCCATCAGAAGCTTGACTATATTTATTTCCAATATGATAATTTGGTATCATAAACCAGTCACTCCATCTCTCTGAACATTGTGCACGTTTATCTAATTTAGCATCTAATAATATTTTTTTACAATCATTGCCTTCTCTTTCAAACCCGGGAGGACAATCATATGTAATGCAAGTATCTGCATCTCCTTTTTTTCTTATATATCCTGCTCCGTGTTCAAATAAACAATTTGTATTTGCGCTATCACCTTGTAAAGTTTGACGACAAAGAGATTTTGTTCTATTTTCTTTATTGTCTTTTTCTGGATTAAATGTTTTGAGGTCTTTATAACTTGTATCAGATGGTATAATATAATTTACAGAATCATATATTCCTAACTGAGTTAATTGATCAAGTGTACATACTTCTCCAGGTGATACATCTGAAGTATTATCAGCACTACACAATACTTTTGATAAATATGAAGAGTATGGTGCTGGAAAATTCACAGGTGGATATTGTGAATCTATTATTGCCTGATTTGCATTCGCATCTGACATATTATTATTCTATATGAATATTAAGTTTTATGAAATGGATTTTTGTATCATCTGTTGATCTTCTTGCATTTTCCATCCAGTATATGCACGTTTTTCAGCATTTAAAGTACCTGTACTGAAATCTGATGAATTTTTAGCAGAAATCATTTGTGTATAATAAGATTGCGGTATATCTTTATTATACATTATATCAGTAATTGCGTGATCATTTGGATATTGATTATAATCAACCAATATTTCAGCACTCGATGTGTCTTTATCAAATTTATTCTGTAATCTTTTAATTAATGTCATAATTCTTGCATTTTGGGGATTAATAATACCTACATCATTTGAGTTTTTACATCTTTTACCGGCTTTATATGATAATGATGTTTGCTCTTTCAATCTACAAGACATACCATTATCTTCTAATAAATCAGCACGAATACATTTAGATAAATCATTTGGATCGCAATTATATGCATAAACAGCTTTATCACATTGAGGTACATAGAATGATGCTTCGTCATTTACATCCCATGGTATTATAACATCCATTTGATTTTTAATATTATCTTTGATAGATTTTGGCAAGAAAGCATATTCTGGCATCCGTGTAGAATCCATTTTCCAATATATATTATCTGGTGTTCCTGTAGTTTCACAATATCCCATTTCGCCATCTGCAGTTAAATTTCCATCTCCGTCAGTTTCTACCCAAGTAATATTATCAGATCTCCCACTTGTATAAATTGGTCTAGAATTACTTTGAATATTCCCACCTGTAAGAGATATTATTCTAGCAAATTTTTTAAATGATGGCCCTAATGAGAAAAACTTATTTAATGATTTTATATAATTTTTTAAAAACCCTAAATCTTTTTTAATATTTGGTTTAGAAGAAGGTAAGCGTGTTTTACTGCCTTTTTTCATTAAAATAACAATAACTATAAAAACTGTAAAAAGTGCAATATATGGCATAAAATTTTTCAAAAATGCTTTTAATGTTTCTTTTGTATATGTATTCGCATTGTCCTTAGCAGCTTGTGCTGCCTTTTCAGCAGCATGGATTTCTCTGTATTTTATTTTATTAAAGTTCGCCTCTTTAGTTTCTAAAATGTTTCTATCAAGAATTTGTTTTGCCAATATTGCGCCTTCATTCATTCCTCTCTACTGAAATATTTACAAAAAACAAATCCATCATTTATTTAATGAAATATTATATTGCATTTATTATTCTTTTAATTATTTACATTTATTCTTATTATAATTATCCAAAAAGAACAAAAATAATACAAACTCAAATAGATAATTTTAATTACGATTTATTAACTTATAGACAACCAGTTATTATAGATACTAATACAGTTGATATAAATTCACTTCCCCAAAAATGGTTTTATTTAAATCTAGTAAAAAAATTTAATATTGATGCACAAGAAATATGGCAGGATAATAAATTTAAATATACTGTATTACAACCACAAAACTCGGGAGAAATAATATTATATCCTGCATCAAAAAAAATGAAAGATGGTGCCCCTGATCCGGCAGAAACACTGCTCGCTATTAAAATATCTAAAGGTCAATTAATAATATTACCATTTCATTGGAAATATCTTGTTCATGTCGATGTAAAATGTTTAGGTGTCAATGATATCATAACATACTTAACAGGAAATCTCTGATATACCGATAACTGCACAAGCAATACGAGAACCTGAATTTCCTGTTAATTTAGAATCTTTATTGCGACCTTTTCCTAAATCATCACGATCTTTATGAATTATTATAGATCGACCTATAATATATTTTACTCTAAATTTACTTGTATATATTGTCATATTTACAATACCATTTTCATTTGCTGTAATATTCCCCAAATCACCGGCATGACTATTTATATCTTTCAAGCCACCGTGTTCTTTATTATCCGGATTATAATGAGAACAGCAACTATCACAGCCTCTTCTTAAATCTCCAGATTTATGTATATGAAATCCGTGTTCACCAGTAGATAATCCTTCTATATTAATTTCTATTTTTACTCCAGCCCGAGGTATCTGTGTAAATAAAACAGTCCCTTTAATTTTTCCCGTTAATACTGCTATACCTTCCATTATATTATAATAAGATTAATCAATGTCATTTTGCTTTGGCGGAGGAGGAACCGGATCATCTTCTACCGGAGCACTATCAGTAGAAGGAGGTACTTGAGACTCATACATTTTTTTCATTATTGGACCCAATTTACCTTCCACCTCCTTTCGCTTTTCATCGTAATCCTCCGTAGTAGCATCTATATTAGATTCTAGCCACTTAATTGCTTCATCAACTATTGGCTCTGCTTCTTCCCAAGCTGCTTTACCACCATCTGTAGTAGAATCTTTTAGAGAACCGCGCGTATTATATACATAATTCTCTAGATTATTACGAGCTTCAACATTCTTATGCTTCTTCTCATCCTCCTCCTTATACTTCTCCGCATCAGAAACCATTTTCTCAATTTCTTCCTTACTTAAACGACCCTTGTCATTTGTAATTGTAATCTTATGAGATTTACCGCTACCTTTTTCTACAGCAGAGACATTTAAAATACCATTTGCATCAAGATCGAATGATACTTCGATTTGAGGAGTACCGCGAGGCGCAGGTGGAATACCGGATAGATCAAATTTACCCAATTGACTATTATCTTTTGTAAATTGTCGTTCGCCTTCAAATACCTGAATAGTAACAGCTGGTTGATTATCTGCATATGTAGAAAAGATCTGAGACTTCTTTGTAGGAATTGTAGAATTGCGTTCAATAAGTTTAGTCATAACGCCACCAGCAGTTTCAATACCAAGACTTAATGGAGTAACATCTAGCAATAAAAGCTCTTTGGTTTGTTCATCGCCATTACCGGTTAGAATTGCAGCTTGAACAGCCGCACCATATGCTACGGCCTCATCAACATTCACACTCTTATTTAATTCCTTTCCATTGAAAAAATCACTTAGTAGCTGTTGAATCTTCGGAATACGAGTAGAACCACCAACTAGAACAATTTCATCAACAGATGCTTTATCCTTCTTTGAATCGCGCAAAACAGTCTCTACTGGATCCATCGTCTTTTTAAAAATATCTGCACACAGATCCTCAAACTTAGATCGCGTAATACTTGCATTAAAATCAACGCCATCTGCCAAACTGTCAATTTCGATTGTAGCAGTAGCAGTCGATGATAGAGTTCTCTTTAGACGCTCGCATGCTGTCTTTAGACGCTTAATTGCACGAGCATTTCCAGAGATATCCTTCTTATTCTTACGCATTACTTCTTTGATAAAATATTCAACTAGGCGATTATCTATATCTTCTCCTCCCAAATGACAATCTCCTGCAGTTGCTACAACTTCAATAAGTCCGCCATCAATTGTCAATAAAGATACATCATGTGTACCGCCACCGCAGTCAAAGATAAGTACATTCTTTTCCTTATTATCCTTAACTTTGTCGAGACCATATGCAATAGCTGCACTTGTAGGCTCATTAATAATACGTAAAATTTCGAGTCCTGCAATTACACCCGCATCCTTTGTGGCTTGACGCTGACTATCATTAAAATATGCAGGAACTGTTACAACTGCCTTAGTTACTGTTTTACCTAGATAAGTTTCGGCAATTTCCTTCATCTTTGTTAAAACCATCGCTGAGATTTCTTCCGCGTGAAATGTCTTCTTCTCATTTTGATAAGATACTTCAATAATCGGAATATCATTAGTATCTGGCTTTACAGTAAAAGGCCATAACTTAATATCATCTTGTACAGTTTTATCATTATATTTGCGACCAATTAACCGCTTTGCATCATATACAGTATTTTTCGGATTTGCCGAAGCTTGATTTTTTGCACCATCGCCAATTAGACGTTCAGTATCAGTAAAAGCCACATACGAAGGAGTAGTACGATTTCCTTGTTCATTGGCAATAATTTCTACCTTGCCATTTTGCCATACACCTACACAAGAATAGGTAGTTCCTAAATCTATACCAATCGCAAAATCAGAAGCCGCCATCGTGGTATAAAAAAATAATATACAAACTCTTAAATAGTTTTTTTTTCTTTCATAATTATAATAAATGGAGAAACCAGCAGCAGATAATGAACCAACAGAAATAGAATTACTAAATAAAATTTTAAATATTGCTCAATATTTTTATCACGAAGCCGAAGAAGCCAAAGCCATCAGTGGTTATCGGCAGGGGCCGGATGGTGGTGGTAAAAAGAAAAACCCGAAACCGAACCCGAAACCGAACCCGAAACCGAAAGCGGTAAAAAAGAAAAAAACAAATTTGTGAAAAAATATTTTGAATTTAAAAAAAAATTGAAAGTTCACTTTACTTTTTATTAGAAAAAGACTGCGCGATGGTGCGTCTGATGCGGTCACAGGTGGCGAATGCTGCCAAGATGGTCTGTGCGAAGAAGCTTCTCCTTCTGAAAGACGGGGTAGTTAAGAAACGCAAGCGCGTATTTAACCGAAGCAAGACAATGACTCGCTCAGATGACCCGGTGTACAAGATCCTTATCAACGCCCGCCGTATCCTGGCGAATGCTTTCAAGAACTACATCAGCTATGAAACAAACATCATCTTGTCTGACCTAGACTATGACGTCTACAAGTTTACTACCGAGGAGAAAGAAGGCTCCTACGGTGTGGTCAACCTGGACGATATCATTGCCAAGGCCGATGAGAATATGCCGTTGGGTGTGAATATTGACGAGTTTTACGAGATTTCTGTACGGGTGCGACCTGGCTCAGGTGACAAGAAGAAACAGGTCAATGTCCATCCATCATTCAAGGCCCGCATAGCCGGAAAGTGCTACAAGCTCGCACACACAGACATTCGGGCCTGCTAAGAAAAATACACATATTGTAAAATATTACTATTTCAAAAACATCACATTTTGGTATTTATTTTAAGTACTTTAACTGGCTCTTTTATTCCTTGATTGTCATTTATATATAATGGCTCCATTGATAATGAATTTCTCGGATAAAATGTGTTCATAATAGAAGTAGATTCTGTAGAAGATTGTATACTATTTATTTCTTCCCAAAGACTTTTGGCTATTCCTTTTACCTTTTCAATTATAATTAATTCTTCTTTTGTCCATAATGTCGCTACATTTGTTCGTAAAAGATATGGTGCACCCCATAATAAACCGTAGCGAGAAACTTTATGCCCTTGATAATTCCATGAAAATAAATTAAAATTTGTAGCTATATTTTGGTCATCAAAATGTAATAATAAATAACCCCACAAAAACCATACAGGGTCACCTTTCTTTGATTCTTTAATACTTGGTGCAGGCCAAATATTTGGCATAGACATTTTATTTTTTTTACGAGTCAAATATTCCAATGAAATGCGCAATGTATCAATTTCATTTTCTGATAATAGACGAGTCAATCCTGCAAGTATGCGATTATAAAAAGGATAAGCATCGTCATCAATAGATGGTATAATTCTAGAGAATTTCTGTAATCCAGAATATGATAACATTGCGCCTTCTGGAAAATTATCTATTATAAGATTTCGCAATACCTTAACAGTTTCTTCTTTATATAATTTATTTACTTTTTGAAATAGTAAAAATAATTTAGCAGTTAATACAAGTGCATTTGTAACGCTTAATCTATCGGACTCTAATAGTTTATACATTTCTGCATTAATATGTACCCAGGTATCACATCCATGCGATGCAGTTATTAACTTTCCAATATGACTTGTCATATTAATCCATTCTTCTTCTAAATTATCAAATTCGTTATTCTTAATGTAATCGCATGTTTTATATAATCCCTTTGTACTATCATTCTTAAGCATTGCTTCATATAGTTCCATTTATTATTGATATAAAGAATCCTTATACTAAAGTAATTAAAAATGCCTTGTCCAAATTCATATTCAGAATTTATGGAAGGGCCTGCGTTTTTAATAAATATGAGACGTCAAGAAAAGAGAAGAAACATATCTCTTAATCGGTTAAAAGATGCTGGCTTTACTAATGTTATTATTTGGGATGCAGTAGATGCATCTGATCCTATAGTAAATATAAAAGCAGAATGGGCTAAACACGGATCACCGAAATTTGATCCTTCAGATGGCAAATTCTTAGATTTAAAAGGCCACCCATATAAACAAGGTACACTTCTTAGTCATTTAAATTTATGGAAACATATAATTGACTCAAAAATACCTTGGGCAACTATATTTGAAGATGATATAGTTTTTCATATAAATTGGCATAGGTTATCAGAAGTATATTTCGAAATTACACCAACTGATTATGGAATGTGTTATATAGGACATCATTGTGGATGTGGTATAAATGCAAATGTTATTACAGTTCCAGTATATTGTACTCATGCGTTTATATTAACATTGGAAGGTGCAACGTGCCTTTATAATAAAATGATTAATGATCCAAATGGAGTTCGTGCAATAGATTGTTTAATAAACCATTATCAAATGCAAGCATTTAATCAATCTGTACCATTTATGCAATGGTATGCGTGGAATGCCGAAATGTTTCCGGATCTTGAAGCAAAAAAACACCGTGATCATATAAATAAAGATGTAGGATTAGTTTTTCAAGAATTCTAAATAAAAATTTGATTTTTATTTCTTATTAATGTTATAGCCATTACATGGAAGAAGAGCTTTTCGAAGAAAATAAAAATAAATATGTTATGTTTCCCATCAAGTATCCCGATATTTATGAAATGTACAAAAAACTTGTATCCGCATTCTGGGTAGCCGATGAAATTAATTTTGCATTAGATATGGCTGATATTGAAAAATTGAGTAAAGATGAGAAATTTTTTATTTATCACATACTTGCATTTTTTGCAGCAAGTGATGGCATAGTTATGGAAAATTTATCTCAACGTTTTTCAAATGAAATTCCTATTGCAGAAGTAAAGAACTTCTATGCTATACAAAATGCAAATGAAGCCATACATTCTGAAACATATAGTCTGCTTATAGATACATATATTCGTGATGAAACAGAGAAAAATATTCTATTTAATGCCGTAAAAAATTATCCTGCTATTAAAATGAAAGCCAATTGGGCAATTAAATGGATTGAAGATAAAGAAGCGCCATTTGGACAAAGACTAATTGCATTCGCAATTGTAGAAGGTCTTTTCTTTTCTGCAAGTTTTTGCGCGATATTCTGGTTACGTGATCGCGGAATTCTCCCTGGTCTAAGTTTTGCAAATCAATTAATTGCAAGAGACGAATCTATTCATACAGATTTCGCGTGTCTATTATACTCAAAAATAAAGAATAGAGTTACAAAAGAAACGGTACATATAATGATCAAAGAAGCAGTAGAAATTGAAAAGAAATTTATTATAGAATCAATCCCTTGTTCGATGATTGGAATGAATGAAGACCTAATGACAGAATATATTATGTATATTGCTGATCGTCTTCTAGTTATGATTGGATATCCAAAAATATATAATAAAGCAAATCCTTTTCAATTTATGGAAAAAAGTGCAAGCGATGTAAAAGCAAGTTTCTTTGAAGTACGCAACGCTGCATATGCAAAGCCCGTTTCATTCGTTGCTGGTCAAACAGCAATGACCGAAACACTAAAAGTAGATTTTGATGCAGATTTCTAAATTAGACATTCTCTCCATGTGATCTGCGAATATATGAAACTAAATCAGCTTTATATATTAAATGTGAAATAAGATAACTGTAGCTAGATAAAAATGCAAAAAATGCAAAAAATATTTTCCACCCAGTTCCCCAATTTATTAAACTATTTGATCTCCAGCTTAAATATGCCGCATATCCTCCAAATAATGCAATAAATAATATAACAAATATTAAAGCAGCTATTCCACTTGCACTCGCAGGTGTACTCGCAGGTGTACTCGCAGGTGTACTCGCAGGTGCAATTGTAGATGCAGCCACAGGTTCTGATGCAGTTTTTCCATCGAATTTCTCTTTTTGTTTAAGATACATAGTATTCTTAATTAAATACCCCAGTGATATAGCATCCATATTATAATAGAATAATATTTATTTTAGCATTTCTTTATATTTTAAAAGTCTCTTATAACATTTTGTAATAGTTACTTCTGATACTTCACATACATCTGCAATTTGCTTTTTGGAAAAATCTAGTTCATTGCTAGAACAATAATAAAACAGAGCCCCTGCTGCCACAGAAGTAGGTGCATTTTCTGATACTATTTCTAATTCATCTAATTTTTTCGCAAAATTTTTACATTTTTGAACATCTATATAATTCATATTTAATCTCGAGCCAAATCGTGTAATATAATCATCGGGATTCGATGAATCAACATTAACTTGCAATAGTATTTGAAAACGCGCGTTTCCTTTAGTTAATACATTTGGATCTATATTAAACATTCTAGCTATTTCTTTTGGCGACCTAGGTAATTTATTCATTAAACAAGCGTAATATATACAAGATGCAATGAGACCATCTTTATTATCTCCTCTACTAATTTTCTTTTCGCTTGCTTTTTTATATAATACTTTTGCGTCCTCAATTACCTTCATCGGTATGCCGTGATTAGTTGTATTATTCGTTAATTTATCAAAAATATTATACAATGTTCTTTCCCAATATGGCATCGAATTCCACATTTGATACATGCGAATACGTCTCATATCTCTATTATCACCTTTTCGACCCCCAATTATTGATCCAAGTGATGATTTCGGTAAAAGATCATTTGATGGCATACCACATCTTGTAGGGTCACCATCACGTGTATCATCTGCGCCATAATATCTCCATTCTGCAGTTGCATCTATAATACGATTTTGTATAGTATTACAATCTAAACAAATATTTTGACCATCATCTATTATTAAATTAAATTTTTTACATTTTTCACAACAATCTAATTCCAGTTCTTCAGGTAATTTAGGAATATCACCACGTAATTCACTAAGAAGAGCCCACATCTCATCTTCGTTATCATCCATTTTGCGATACCCACTTAAGAAAATAAATTTTATCTTTAAATCATTTTTTCACAAAAGAATTCAAGTAGATATTTAACTAATGGCTCCGAATATATAACAGGTATATTTCGAAAATCTATAAGTGTTTTATTCAATTCATATTGCTTGCGACATTTTTTGGTGTCTATCCATTTTTCCCGAGTTTCGTCATCCATTTCTATTAATTTTTGTGCAGTTTTTTCACCCATTTTTGGACATATATTAATAATATTATCACTTACATCACCTATTAATATTTTTTTAAGCAAATAATTTTTAGGAGTAGTATTATTGCGACTTGTAATATCTTTGCCCATCATATTATATATTTCAATACCATCTTTCTTTAGCTGTAAATAATCATTATCGTTTGTAATAACTATTATTTTTTCATAGTATTCTTTCTTTTCTTCAGTTAAAGTCTTAACAACTAGATAAACGACATCATCTGCTTCCAATCTTTTCCCAGATATAATATTATATTTTTCATCCTCAATATATGTATAAAATACATTAAATATATTTGGATTAAATGTTGATGCAGTTTTGCGAGATCCTTTATAATCAGGAAAAAGTTCCATTCGCCAAATATCTGATCTAGCGCAATCTACGCAGAATATAATATCTTTTTTTATAACTTCCCATTTTTTTTGTAGCTTAGATAGATCTTGTTGTATATGTTTCTTAAATGCTTCTAGAAATTCGGAATTTTCGTGAATTACAGTATAATCAATTTCTTCATTAATATGCTGAAATCCATACCATCGCAAAGTCGCAAAGTATCTATAAAATACATAATAACTTGTATCAATCAATATGATACCTTTATTCATTTTTATAAATTCTTTTATATTATAAAATCAATTTTTATTTTTATTTCAAATAAGTTTTAATTATAAATGTCGGCTTTATCTGCGCTTGTAGATGTTGCCTTCGCAGGTGTAATACGATAGATAGCGTTATTAACCCACATTTTGAAATAATAATTAAGCGGCTTGCCAAACTAAGCATAGCTGAACAAACATCTATAGATTATATAATCTATGTTATGCAATTACAATGATAAGACAATTAACGAAAAGCAGAAACTATATCTGTATTTCCAGAATCTCTTTCATTTAAGAGTTAAACAATAAAGTTTTTTAATAAATGTATTTATGTGTCAGTGAAGGATGCGAATTTGAACTGGATTGGTTAACTCATTTATTACCAGAAGATACGTTATATATTACGCGTGAAGAAAAAAAAACAAAATATCAGGATATTCCTTGTATTTTTATTGTTAGTTATTGGTGCGGTTTTAGAGAAGAAAATAACTTAGATAATATAAAACATAATTTTGGTATTATATATTTAAGCGAAGAGATATTGTCAGATCGATTAGAATTCTTATTCGAAAATGATTTTTGCAAATTTATATGGAGAAATTATGTTCATCCGCATCACGTATTCAATACAAAAGTAACACATTTTCCGTGTGCATATAAAAGTGGTTTTACACAATATATTAAAAATACGGATAAAAAATATACTTGGAGTTTTGCAGGCGCAATTCATGGAGAAGACCGTGCATTACCATTACATATTTTTTCATTAAATTTTGATAATTATAAAATTCATCCAACACCTGCAAATACATTTGATTCGGAAGAAGGTCTAAGTACAGAAAATTATGTTAAATTAATGCAAGAATCCAAATATATATTATGCCCGCCTGGTAAAATCATAATAGAATGCTCTAGATTATATGAAGCACTCGAAGCAGGAGCAATCCCAATTGTTTTATCAAACACGCCAAAACATTTAATATATAATCCATCATATTATTACTATGTTTTTCCAAAAATTTTAGGCGATTTTCCATTTATTATGGTAAATAATTGGGAAGAAGCCATATCTATTATAAATGATATTGAAGAAAACAATGAATATGAACAAAAATTAAATTCTTGTAAAATATATTGGAAAAATTGTAAAATATACTGGAAAGATTTGATAAAATCTCACTTATCTTTATTATAAAACTTCCTCGCTTCAATCATCACAGATGCCTTATCATCGCCTAGCTCCTTCCATTCTTTTGCACCAGTTGCCATTTTCTCCGTATGTTTTAGCTCTGGCTGCTCGATACTGAGTTGGTGAATTCTCCATTTGATAAATATATTATAATCAGTCGGTGCTCTTTTTGCAGCAGGCTTGGCGGCATCGGCAGGCTTGGCATCTGCAGCAGGCTTGGCATCTGCAGCAGGCTTGGCATCTGCAGCAGGCTTGGCATCTGCAGCAGGCTTAGCGGCCGCAGAAGTTTTGGCAGCCGCAGCAGGCTTAGCGGCCGCAGCAGTTTTGGCAGCCGCAGCAGGCTTGGCATCTGCAGCAGGCTTGGCATCCGTAGCAGTTTTGGCATCCGCAGCAGGCTTGGCAGCAGGCTTGGCAGCAGGCTTGGCAGCAGGCTTGGCAGCAGGCTTGGCAGCAGGCTTGGCAGCAGGCTTGGCAGCAGGCTTGGCAACAGGCTTGGCAACAGGCTTGGCATCTGAATCCGAATCTGAATCCGAATCTGAATCCGAATCTGAATCATAATCTGTATTAATTTCTACTGTGGCCGGCTTAGTGGTAGGCTTTTCTTCGGTTTTTTCAGGCTTAGGCATATCATCAGATTCTGAATCGGATTCGGAGTCAGATTCCGTATCGACTTGAATTTGAACAGCGGGTTTCTTCATAACTGGCGAATCCTTGCTCAATTCATCTGGACAACGTACCCAAACGCGCATTCCGTTTTTCATACCAACAATCCACATTGAGTCATCATTGCCTTTCTTTTTTATTCCTACATTCTCAGATATCGCACAATAACCCAAGCCCAATGGAGATTGTTCTTTGCCCGTGTAAAAAAAGCTTTTGTTGTTAAGGCAGACTTTTTTGGCTAAGGGCGCCATTTTTACTAATTAATAAGAGATAAAACAAATCAAATTTTCGTTTTTTAGAATAAATTTATATATATTTTTATTATAAATGAATATCGATAATGATAATTTTAATTATAGAACAAATGAGCATATTGAAAAAAACATAATAGTATTAGATTCAAATCATAGAAATATAAATATTAATGCAAAAACAAATAATTTTATTATTAATCTAGATACCATTCGTGATGTTTTAGCAATTAAATTAATTAAATTTGATATATATGGTGGAAGAAGTTCTTTACAATTATCTTCAATTTATCTACAAATTAATGATTATAAACACACAATTCTAGGAAATGATAATATTAAATCTGCGTTTGCTAACTTTATTACATCTAAAGATGGATTATCATATTATGATACTTCAAGTGTTTATTTGGAAACTGATCCAAATACATATGTATTTAATCCTGTTGCCGGAAAGTTAAATAAATTTGAAATTTCTATTTTAAAATCCGATGGGTCTTTGTTTGATACATTAGATTACAATGTAGTTATTAATTTAGCAATTTATACCAAACGCAATAAATTTAGTCGCAAATAATGATTACGCGTAGAGTCACGTATACAAATAAAACTAAATAATTATAGATGGGCAATAATTCTTCGAGAAATCAAGAATATTATAATTCTATAAAACATGAAAGCGATATTGATCCATATGAAATATTCGGTTTAACAAAAAACTTTGAATGGGAAGAATTGAAAAATGCATATAGGCGAGTAGCCAAATTAGTTCATCCGGATAAAGGCGGATCCGAAATCCTATTTAATAAAGTAAGTGAAGCCTTTAAAATTTTAGCAAAAGAATATAAAGCACGCGAATCAAATAAACAATATGGTGAACTTAAAGGAGGATATAAAGATTATATTAAAAATAATATACAAAAAATAAATGAACAAGATGATAATTTTTTAGATAAATTTAATAGAACATTTGATGAAAATAGATTTGAAGATGATAATGCGATTGGTTACGGTGATATTATGGAAAAATCTTCAAAGGTAAGAGAAGATATTAATCTTCCTAAAATTATGAATAAATTTAATAATGATGTTTTTAATAAAACATTTGATCAAAAAGTCACTGTAAATAGCAAACAAATAACAAAATATTCAGATCCTCAACCTCTTCCCCTTGCAAAATCTATACAATATACCGAATTAGGAGGAGATAAACCTGCAGATTTTAGCAGTACGAATGAAGGTGTATCAGATCACCGAAATCTTCAATATACAGATTATATGGTTGCTCATACGACAAGTAGATTAATCGATCCAAATAGCATAAAATCGCGCAAAGAATATAAATCTGTATCAGAATATGAAAAATCCCGAGATAAAATTATTAAAAAACCTCCTACTGAAGAAGAATTAAGATATGTTGCAAAACTTAAAGAAACAGAGGAAAGAAATGAAATAGAGAGACTTAGAAGATTAAAAGACCGTGATCAACAAATTTCCAGTCATCATGAAAGAGTTAATAGATTATTAGTTAGATAGATAACGTATATAAGGATTTCAATTATTTTTATATCTAAAATGAAACTATATGACATATTAGGAGTTGATAAAAATGCGTCCACAGATGATATTCGCAGAGCATATAAGAAGCTAGCTGTACAAAATCATCCAGATAAGGGGGGGGATGAAGGGAAATTTAAAGAAATATCTGCAGCATATGAAATATTAAGTGATGATGAGAAGCGAAATCAATATAATCAAATTGGTGATGCTGGCCTAGAATCTGGTGGTATGCAAAATGCTGGCGCGGGTCATCCCGGATTTAATCCGCACGATATTTTTCAACAAATGTTTGGAGGTGGTGATCCATTTGGTGGTGGCGGATTTCATCATCATTTTAATATGCACGGCGGACACGGCGGTCATCAACATAACCGACGCAGTGACAATATGCACGAGATACGTATTTCTCTTGCCGATGCGTTTACAGGTGTAAAGAAATCTATTAAAATAATTTTAACAAAAACTTGTTGCAAATGTAAAACTACTTGTAGCGATTGTCAAGGGGTTGGTATGATTACAGAAATGCATCGTGTTGCAATTTTTACACAAATGATTAATCGTCAGTGTGGTCGTTGTGGAGGATCTGGTAGTATTTCAAAGACCCGCAAAGATTGTAGTGAATGCGGAGGTAAATGTACATATACTGTTGATAAAAAACAAGATATTGATATTCATAAAGCAGTAACTCATGGTCATGAAATTCGCTTAGTAGGTCTAGGTGAACAGATTCAATCTGCAAAAGAAACACCAGGAGATCTTGTATTAAAAATTATAATTGATGAAGATAAAAATTTTATTCGACAAGATAATGATCTTATTTATAAATTAAATATTACATTCGTCGAATCAGTAACTGGTAAAGATATTATTATTCCACATTTTAGCGGAGATATACATATGAATATAGATCGTTTTGGCGTTATTGAACCAGGAAAAAATTATACTATTCCAGGAAAAGGTATGACTCATAATAGTAATTTAATTATTATATGTAATATTAAATATCCTAAGAAAACATTAAGTTCTGATCAAAGAAAACAACTAGAAATTATGTTCGCCACATTAGATATATAAATCATTTTCAAATATATAATTATCATTAGATTTCATATAGCGTATTAATTCAGGATCACCTTTATAGACAAATTGTGATGTATAATCTGATTCTAACTCTAATTCTTTATTTTCTATTATATAAATACCTTTAATTATATTGCCGGTCTCTACCTTACTATCTGGTGATATTCTAAAACTATATGGATATTTAGCATTTATAAAATAAGGGAGCATAGTAGAATCATGAGTTAAAATACTCTGTAAGTTTACATTATCAGATGTAATTTCTACAGTAATTATTATTTCATTGTTTTTAGATAGTATAGTATATTTCATAGTATTTATAGTTGAATCTACTTTCTTCGAATCTGATGTTATTATTATATCGTAAATTATATTTTTAATTATATTAATAAATCCATCTTCTTCGGCAGATCCAAATATTGGAGTTATTGGCAGGGAATATTGAGAATCACAACCACATATCAATGTATCAGCATATTGACTTGTATGAGTATTATAATTATATACTTTAATATTCTCGAATTTATTCACAACATCACCTTTCGGACATCCACACGACATGCTAATACCTTTATTCGGTATATCATAATTTATATTATATAATGATACTCCATCAATGTTTTGCACCGTTACATTTTTTGCAGTATTTTTTGTAATCTTTTGCTTTTGTGTATTTTTTTGAACATCCGATGTTATTTTCATCGCTTGAAATAATTGTATTGATAGAACTAAAATGAAAAACATTATTATGAATGGAAAAATTAATTGTAATTCCATTTATAATATATTTATTTTTTATTAATACCAGCATTTTCAATTAAGGGATTAATCATATTTTGAATAGTGATTGCATTTAGATTATTTCGAGTAGCCATCTGCCCGGCAATATTACTTGTTGCAATCTGTGCAACTAATGATGCCGGATATCTATTCCCGCGAGTTGTGCCATCATTAAACATATTTGTATCAAATCCGCCAGATACTATAAAATCTACCAATGGACCATAACCTATATAAGATACATTACTATTAATATAATTCTTATCGGAATAACAAATTGGTATATTCATATTTTCTCCGGTTTGTTTTTCTATAAAATTATACGTAGGTAAAGTAACCGGCCATTTATTAGCAACAGATCCTTCCGGTAATAAACATTTTGTAGAATATTGTTTGCGATTCAAGTCATATGCAATATCAAAAACGGGAATATTGATATTTTTTGTATTATTTTTAACTATTCCAGTTGCAGTAAATACGTTATTTGCACTAGATTTAATTCTTGCATCAATAACACATCTAGATATTTTATTGACAATATATTGAATATTATTATTATAATATAATATACATATTAAACTTAATAGAAAATATAGTATTAAATATAATACTATTACTCTTCCATTAACAGGTTTTAATATTTCTAAATTAACCATTTCTGTTTATAATTATAGTAGATTAATTAAACATATAAGTCAATCCACCATTCGATTCTATAAAATCGAGTAATGGTCCATCACCTATATATCTAAATGGTATGTTTCTATTAGTTGTATAATCTTTATCGGAATATACAGTTTCTATTTCCATCAATCCAGAAGTTTGTTTTCTTACAAAATCATATGTTGGTATTCGCATAGGCCATTTATTTTCAATATTGCCATCAGGTAACCGCGATTTTGTATAAAATATTTTGCGATTTAAATCATATGTAATATCAAAAATAGGAACATTACTTCCATTAATACCCGTAGCAGTATAGATATTTGCGATGCTATTTTTCTTATTTCGCAGACATCTTGATAGTTTATTAACAATATATTGAATATTATTATTATAATATAATACAGCCATAATAGCTACTAAAAAAACTATTGTAATATATAATATTACTTCAGTTACATTGAGAGGCTTTAATATATCTAAATTAATATACGGGATTGTAACAGATAGTGATGAAGCAGTATCAGCCATTTCTATTTATAATCATACTAGAAAATCATTAAGACGGTAATTTCCAAGACATATTATCCATAATTACTCGCAATTGTTTTGTTTTACATAGTGTTAAAGTTGACTGATTCTGAAGCGCTACATATTTTTTATCAGCATCAGTCATATCAGGCGTAACTTGTATTATATTTTCTTCAAGACACATTTGTAGCTGATCTTGTAAATAATCATTATCAGATGGTATAAAACTAGGATCTGTTGTTTTTACTGGTTTTGGCTTTGTTTTATCAACACTTTTACTATCAAATATAGGTAACATATCATTTGAAGTTTTTGCTAAATATGTTACGCTACTTTTGGTAAAATCTGTAACTGCTCTGCCAAATCGCATAAATCTATCAGGAATTGTCGCTCTACTAAATATTATGCCAAATATATTATCAAATAAACCAAAAATACCAGAATTTTTACAAGCGCTAAAAACAGGAATTTTCTTTATTATAATTTTACCTATTAATGGTATTTTTGATATTATTTTATATAATAACCATATAATTATTAAAACAATTATTATGTATCCCATAAATTGTTGACAAATAGACATAAATGTCTGAAATGCAGTGTCCATTATTTGTACAGGTGGTAATGCAGGTATACCAACTTTTAATGGTGGCAATACCGCATATCTTGCAATAGTTATTAATATCACAAAAACTACAAATGCAATCGCTAATCTAATCATTTTTCCAAGATCCATTTTATTTTATATTACTCTAAGAACATATTCTTTCCAGATATACATTCGATAATTTTATCAGTATCAATACAATTTCCACCGGCAACTTCTATAATGGATAATTTAACTCTTTCTATTTCTTTTTTAACCTGGGTAATATGTTTAGATTTGGTATATAAATGTAAATTTTGATACAATTCATCAAAAATTGCATCAATAGTCTCTATAATATCCATTTTTAGACTCAATATTTAATACTTTTGAATATAAGTCATTTTTTATTTACCTAGGTCTAAAATTTGATATTTTATTAATTATTAATTAATAGAATGAATATTCATAAAGAACTTGATACAGTTGAAAAACTTGTGGCTTTTCTAACAGAAGCAAATATAGCTTATCGTAATACATCAAAACCTATTATTACTGATGAAGAATATGATTTACTTGAAGAAAGATTGAGAAAAATAGCGCCAAATCATCCATTTTTATCAAAAGTTGGAGCAATACCAAATGAAGGCAAAATAAAACTTCCGTATTGGATGGGTTCTCTCGATAAAATTCGCGATAATTCTGCTGCTATTGATAAATGGAAAAGTAATTACAAAGGCTCTCTTCTAGTTTCTGATAAACTAGATGGTAATTCTGGCATGATATGTTATAAAGATGGTATAGAAACTTTATATTCGCGTGGAAATGGGAAAATTGGTCAGAATATTTCGCATTTAATACCTTTTATGAATTTTCAGCGTATTACTAGTAAAAATATTGCGATCAGAGGAGAAATTATTATATCAAAAGAGAACTGGGAAATAATTCACGCGATGCATCCAGAATATTCAAATGCGCGTAATCTTGTTGCTGGTATTTTGCATTCTAAAGCACCCAATAAAAATATTGCAAAATATATTGAATTTGTGGCGTATGAACTGATTGAGCCTAAAATGACTGCTTCTAAAAGTATAGAATACATAGAAAATCTTGGTTTTAAAACAGTTTACACATTATTATTATCAAATAATGAATTAACTGTAGAAAGATTATCAGATATATTAATTGAGCGCCGCAATAATAGTCCTTATGATATTGATGGTATTGTTGTAACAGATGATACAATAGTTCATAAATTAATATCGGGTAAAAATCCCGCATATTCATTTGCTTTTAAAAGTATGCTTACTCATACAGAAGCGGAAGTTATAGTAAAAGAAGTACTATGGAATATTAGCAAAGATGGATACTATAAACCCACCGTAACATTTGATCAAATTACACTTGCCGGTGTAAATATACAAAAAGCAACAGGTTTTAATGCCGGTTTTATAGAGAAAAATAGAATTGGTCCGGGTACTCATTTAATTATCATACGAAGTGGCGATGTTATTCCGCATATTTTACGAGTAATTTCAGGTACAGAAACTGGTGCAAGTTTTCCACTAGATAATAAATGGGAATGGAATGAAAGTCATATTGATATTATGGTTGTCCGCGAAAATGAAATGACAAAACAGCAGAAACTAAAGACTCTTGAACATTTTGCCAAAACTCTTGAAATTAAATTTGTAGCCAAAGGTGTAATCTCTAAACTAATTGATGCAGGCTTTGATACTATTCCAAAATTCTTTAAAGTTAAAAGTGAAGATCTATTGAAAATTGAAGGATTTAAAAAAGTAAGTGCGGATAAAATCGCAAAATCTATTAATGATGCATATGAATCGGCAACTTGTGTTAATATGATGGCGGCATCTAATATTTTCGGCCGTGGATTTGGAACAAAGAAATTAGCGGGAATTATTAAAGAATTGCCAGAAATATTAAATCAAAAAATGCCTACTCTTGCACAACTCATAGAGATAGAAGGGATCGCGGAAATTTCCGCAAAAGGATTTCTAGAGGGTATGCCGAGGTTCTTTACATTAATGCGTGAAATTCCGATGGATTGCAAGGGTGAAAAGAAACATTCATCCCCAATACAACAAATTGCAGTACGGAATAATACAATTGATTTCAAAGATGCTAAAGTAGTTTTTACCGGTTTTCGTGATAAAAAACTTGAAGAAATTATTGAATCTCAAGGAGGGAAAATAGCCACATCTATTTCTAAAAATGTAACATTGGTAATCGCAGCGGATATTAATGAAATAAGTACAAAACTAGAAAAAGCAAAAGAATTGAAAATTAAAATAATTTCTAAAGAAAATTTAAGTAGAATTTATGACGCGTAAAATAAAAAGAGGTGGTGGGTTGGGAAAATCTCCGATTGGAAAAGAATATGTACAAGCAGCAAAAGATATAAAGAATCTTTATGAGAATGAATCAAACTTTCTAACACAAAGAACACTAGGTGATAGTTTAATCCAATTAACACTTAAAGCAATTCTTGCCGATAATATTACACTACAATTAATAAATGAGGTAGATGATGATATATCAGATGATCTTAAAATAAAAATTCTAAATGCAGCAGCAAAATATGGTATAGCCTTATTTGAAAAAGATAAGAAAAAAATGAAAGAAGAATTAGACAAACTTTTAAGATTAACTAATAATGGTATATTATTAGATAGTCGGATTATTATGAATAAAATAAATGAAGCCATTAGATCTGCAAAAATACCTACATCACGATCTGAACCCAAAACAGATGTACCACTTGGATTAACAGCACGTGAAGCAGGTCTTCCCAGACTAACAGAAAGAATGGCACATTTTGAGATAGGATCTACATCTCGTGCCGGCCCAAGTACTGTTGCAAGACCTGATCCAAAATCATTATCTGGTAAGCTTTTTGCTTTTGATTTTGATGAAACTATTTTGAAAATACATGCATTTAAAAAATATAAAATTTTTATACCTAGAAATGGAATAATAAGTGAACAGATTTTAAGGGATATTAATTTAGATATTGATGAAACACATTTTGCAGATTTAGTTTTCTTTAAGAGATTTATATCAGATATAATTAATAAAGGTGGGCGCATTGCAATAGTAAGTTTTGGTATAAAAGAGATTATACAATTATATATAAATAAATATTTATCAGATTTTATAAGTAATATTGAAATCTATGCTAATAAAGGTGTATCCGATACAAAAAATTATAAAAATAATTTATTGAAGAAAGCTTGGTTACATAAAGGAGATGATGTTGACGATAAAACCCTTAATGAAACATATTTAAACAAAGATAATATATTTTTTGCAGATGATGATACGGCTAATATAAAACATGCATTCGACAAAGCAACAACATTTCAATGTAAAGATCATAAAAAAGTAACGACAGAAGAATGGAATGCGCTTCTAAAGGGAAACAAAGAAATTGGTTTTACTAAATATACTTGGGAAAAATGGTTAAATTCTAATAATAATTCAAAACTTCCAATTATAAAAGCTCTTGGTCCACCATTTGTACCTGCGTCTGGTGGCCGAAAAAGACGTAAACTAAAAGCTAATAAAAAATGATTTAGTTTTTATAGAAAATTAAAATTATATTATGTGTCTCTTATTTTGCATAAAACCTCCTAAAGTAAAACACGACGACGAAGATCACGAAGTCGGTATTACTATTTACGATGTATCTATAGATTAAATACTGCTATATTTTTCTGCAAATATATATTTATTAAATAAGTCTTCTTTGTATTTTTCGGGAATGCGCGAAAGATCAATTAATCGCGCATTAATTTCAAGATTATTTGCAATTGTTTTTGGTGTGTCATTGCTTTTTTCGCGTCTATCTTTCGTTAATAACATAAATATTCTTTCACCTAGATTATTTGTATTCAATAAATCTTGTTGAAACATTTCGCCGAGAAGTTGTTTATCTACCAGTTCTTTTTCCGCGAGTACAGATTCTTGATAATTTTTCGGCAAATATAATTTTTTTAATAATTTATATGCAGTTACTTCTCCGCAACCACGATATATTGGTTTAATATAATCAGATGTATCTCCACTTAATATTTTAATTGCTCTATCAAATAACGAATCGCCTAATGTAGATTCTAATAATCTACCATTAGTTTTATACACAAATGTTTTATGATCTGCGATTTGTAAATAATCTCGATCATTTGTTATTATATTAATTTTTGTTTCTGGATATATTTCTCTTAGTTTTTGAACAATCAAATATACAATATCATCTGCTTCAAGAGGTTCATAATATATTATTTTAATACCCAATTCAAGACCAAGTCTTGGCATTAATTTATTCCAAAAAAAAATATGTACCCCTGGGTCGAACTCCAACATAGGTTTTCTATTACTTTTGTAGCTATTTGTTATTGTCAATTTTCGCCAATTACGAGCAACTGGTGTATCTCTGACAAAAATCATATTCGTATAAGTTGAATTACTATCAATTTTCAATAAATTGCCAATTTCTCTTCTAAATTCTGACTCAAAATATTGCAAAAAATTAAGATTTCTATGAAGAGATTTATAATTAAAAGAAGTCATAGATGATGTATATTTTTTTACACATCGTAAATAAATACTTAAGTATAATATTGAGGTATCAATTATTGTAATAGTTTTTGATGGTTTTAATATTACTATCATTTAATATGAATCTATATTATTATTTTAACTTGTCTCATAGTATCATATGCACCGCACATATCAAGTAAACCTTCAAATAAATCTGGTGTATATTCCGCATATATATCTCGCGATTTCTTAAAAATACCTAGATTTTCTAATATATATCCAATTACAATATTACATTGTGCACTTTTCTTAGGTAATTTATCAGTTGATTTAATAATTTTGCGAAAAATATGATGCATTATTTCAACATTTGTAGTATATTTTATATTTTTTATAGAAAATGCAGAATTTATTATTTTATGTGGTTTAAATTTCATACGCGCATTATCTCGAACTCTATACCATCCAAATAAAGAACGGTATCGTTTAATATAAAGAATCAAGAGATCTTCGAGCTTTTCAATATAAATCCCACCAGTATTTTCATTTTTATTCTCACTATATCTTTTATATTGTTTATTATTAATTATTTGCATATGAATTATATAAGGAACGCCATCTTTTCCTTTAATTACGATAGCAGTATGTAAATAAAAAGTTCCTACCACAAGACCCAAAAAAGCATATTGTAAAAAACGCGGATTAAATCGATTAATAATTTGAATAATATCTCCTGTTTGAACTTCTCTTAGAAAATCTGCTATTGCTATTTTATCATATTCAACAATTGATGAAATTTTATCGTGATATAAATGAATTGATATTTTATATATAAATATTAAAGCAATTGCAACAATACATATTATTGTTATTAATTTTTTCATTATATAGATAAAATTATATGTTTTTAAGTAAAATTTTACTATTTATTATATATAAGATGTCTTTATCTCCGCATTCAAGAACTCCAAATGCGAGTAGTATAGAAGATAGCCCAAGTTATAAATTAGATTCTAATATACCTAAATATTTAACTGAAATAACAAACCGCGATTCTAGAATATTACAAATATTGGAAAGAATTATTATACAAATAAGTAAAGCACTTGAAGAATTATTAGAATATCAAGATAAAAACGGATCATTTATAGGTTATACTAAACATAAAGAAATGAAAAAAGTCACGAAATATATAGATCATTATAGTAAATTTTATAATAATATATTTGGCTCGGGTAAATTATATGAATCATTTGAAGATTTCCGAAATAAGAGATTTAAAGGTGAGAATTATTATAATGACGCAAAAATATATGAAATACGTAATAAATTTATTGTATATAAAAACGTTAAATATAATAGAGTAGGTAATACCACTCATAAAAGATTTTTTAAATTATTTGACGAATTATCAAAAACATATCCACATGGATTGATAACTATAAGTAAAGCTATTAATTTTGTAGCCAATTTTGAAAATGAAGAAGAATCAAGCATATATAGTAACCCTTTGATGTATTATAGCGATGAAATAGAGAAAAAGTATCTTCCAATTGCAAAATCGAATATTAAAAAACAACAAATGGGAATGATAAAATCTATGGCATTAGTTGCTAAAACACATCCGAAATCGCGAGAATTAAAACAGATATTTTCAAAATGGGCGAAACACAATCCAGATTTATTATAACTAATCTAAAAATACTGTATTAATTTTCGCTTCTTCTAGCATTATTTTAGATACTTTAAATTCTTCCCCCCATTGATTATTTTGATAATTTGGCCGCACTGTTATTATTGTTTTTATTCCAGATTGTATAAGACTTTTACAACATGTACAACACGGATACATCGTTATAATTGCAATTGAATTATCAGTACATACTCCGCTACGACAAGCATTTGTTAATGCGTTCAATTCTGCATGACAAACAAAATTATATTTAGTTGGCCTTTGCCATCTTTCTGCCTTTTCATTAATTCCTCGTGGAAAACCATTATATCCCATTGATAATATATTATAACTGACAGGATTTAGTAAAATACATCCTACTTTTGTATTAGGATCTTTCGAAAACGTTTCAGCCATAAATCTCGCTAAATTTAAATATTTTATGGCTTTCTGTTCATTCATATATTTTTATATATTATATTATCTTAAATAAAGATATAAAGATATATACAAGAGATATAATATATGAATTTTACTATTGTTATAGCAAGATATAATGAAAATATAGAATGGACTAAGCAATTTCCAAATGTAATTATTTATAATAAAGGTGAAAAATTAAAAGATACTTTTAATGAAATTTTATTAAATAATGTTGGAAGAGAAGGACATACGTATTATAAATATATTTGCGATAATTATGATAATTTAGATGATTATACGATTTTTTTACAAGGAAATCCATTTGATCATTCTCCAAATATAATATCTAATTTAAATAAATTTATCAATAATAAAGAATTAAATATTGATTTTGAGTTTTTAAGTGAATATATTTTGAATTGTAATTTAAGAGGTTGTCCGCATCATCATGGACTCCCGTTAATAGATATTTATGAAAAATTATTTAATGTGAGAAAAACTGATATGGATTTTCATTTTGGCGCGGGTGCTCAATTTATAGTGTCTAAAAAAGCAATATTAAATAGACCTAAAGAATATTATTTAAATATTGTTGAAATTTTACAGAATGATATTAATCCAATAGAAGGCTACGTAATTGAAAGATTACATCAATTTATATTTCTTAAATAATTATAATGAATAGCAGAGAAGTAGAAGCATCTATTATTTTTGCAAAAATGTCTAAAAAGAAAACGCCGCAGATTCTTCAAGAATTAATTACTTTAAGCAAAAAACCCGGCTTTAAAAAACTTATAATGAAAGAATTAGAAAATGATAAAAATCATAAAACATTGCGCAAGTGTATTGATAAATGTAAGAAAATGTTAGGAGGAAGATTATTATTATTAAGTAAATTAGAGTTAGAGTATTTGAGAGAAAAGTATAATAACAATTCTGAGTTACTTAGAGTTGATATTAAAGATTTATTAGATGATTTAGAAGAAAAAACTAATAATTTTGTAATAAGTATAAATAGTAAAATAACAGAATTGCGTAAAATGGCACAAAAATTAAAAATAAGCGATGATATGGATACTAATCCAATATTTTCATTAGATATAGACGCAATAATAGAAAGAGCACGACTAAGATTAAAATTAGAGGATTTAAAAGCTTCTTCCACCGATTTAAGCGCAAGAACAGAACAAATTAAAGAAATAGAAAATTTATTAGATTTAAGAGGCAAACCCGCAAAAGAAAGATCAAGTTCTTCTTTAAGCGGAGATATACAGAAACAATTTATAAAAATAAATAATATTGCATCATTACTTGAGGTACTATTATGGTCGTTTTTAATTCCTAAACGTAACGAGGACAACAGGAAATATACTAATTCAGATTATGAAAATTTTCAAAAAGAAAATATTGGCATCGATAGACAATTTAAACTTATTATTGCTATATTAGATAAAGAACTAAGGGGCTTGGACTCTGAAAGTAGTATTGATATTTCTTCACTAAAAAAAGAAATTTATCAATTAATGCAAGATGGCTTAAACTTATATAGCAATTTCGATAAATTATATTTTATGGAACGTATTAGAGATACAGAATTTCATACTAAACAAAACGATACAAAGACACAGCCACAAACACAAAGAAAACCACAACCCCTTATTATATCTACACAAAATAGCAGTACAGGTAGCAGTACAGGTAGCAGTAAAGTTAATAGTATGTTAAGATTATTTAGAAGTAGAAGAGTAGCGGTTCATCCAGAGCCGTTTATCTATGAGGATATAGATAGTGCTAAAACCTAATCCACAAGAGTAAACCCACATATATGTATCATTTGTAATATTTGTATCTCTAATTTCTGGCGCATAGAGACAAGTTCCCATCTGAATCAAGTCAATGTATCCATTATAAAAATAAACAGCAGTTTCTTTATTCTCATAACCAGGTATCTTATATTCATTCTCATTAAATGATTTGAATATTTCATTAAAAGATTCTACAAATTCCTTTGCGCGTGCCTGCGACATTCTTATATTACTATAAGAATCCATTTCATTTTTTTATTCTATATGTATTTTATCCATAAATGTTTTATCTATAAAAGGACTAACTATAAAATATATAGATTTTAATACTATATCAGCATTTTTTACATAACATTTTTCCGTTAAATCTTTACGATCCGTTTTAATATGTTCGTGTAATTTTTCAATAATATATTTAAGTATATTAATTTTGTAGCGAAGTATATTTGCGTTTTTCATATCTACTGTAATAATAAAACTTCTCATTTCCAAATTACATAATAATATTATTGGATCTAGCAATTTAAATAATTCATCAAGAAGTTCTTGTGCTTCTTCATTTGTATTTAAATCTATTATATTAGCTTTTTCACTAATAAATTCTATATAAATATGTTTAGTATCAATGGGATCAATACTAAAAAATATAAAATCTTTAAAGGAGCGAGTTCTCATTTATATATTATAAATCATTTAATTTAACTATTTCAGGCGATCTCCTAATATCATCAAGAATATCTCTCTGTAGTTTTTGTGTAGCCAAACGAATATCGATAGATTCTGGCGAACACATTGATTCAAATATAGAAGATGCTGTATCTAAATTTTCACCTCCATACGCGCGTTTATAATCAGTTATTGGCAAAGATTTAGAATTTGAATAAAGACTATAATCATCTTTCTCTTGAGGTATTGGTAAATCTCCAGTTCCCCCAATAGTATAGCTACAAACAGAATCGGGTTCATGATAAATTATCATATCTTTTTTTTCAAAAATATTTTTGGGCGGAACAATTGCCTCTGCAACTTCATTTGCAGGATCACTTGAATCCATTAAACCACCATAGCCACCGGGAATAGATGCATGATACAGTGATGTATCATTTTTATTATTATAATTTAATAAATCAATACGAATTGCATCTAGAACTTCCTCTTTTGTAATATTGCGTAAAATATCTTTTTCATGTAATTCTTTTTTACGTATAATTTCATTTAAAGTACATATCATAACATCATACATTATAGAATCTGGTAGTTTTGGTGCAATTTCATCATATATTTCCATATAATCGCTCGGTTTAATATCAAGTGATTCCGCAACAACTTTAAGAAATGAAGGAGGTTTCATAGCATCTTGCATTTTAATATAATTATCAAACTCTTCTTGTAATGCTTCATAAGATTTCCCTGCATCAGGTTGATCCGTAATATTATCAAATTGATCTTTTATATATCTATATGCTGCTTGAAGAACAACCATTGCTTCTTGCGACCCCCCTTTATCAGGATGACAAGATAGCGACATTGTATAATATGCTTTACGCAAAGCATCAGGAGAAGATTCAACAGTTAAACCCAAAAACTCATAAGGATTAATCATTCTAATAAATAATCATAACATCTTTATATGATGATAAAAAATGAATTTGATTAAGAACAAAAACAAAAATGAATATAATTACATTCATATTATGCTTTTTAATATATATTATATATTTTTGCTATGACACTGATTTTCAGCGTTTTATTGATTTAATTATATTTGGGATCTTTGGAACTATGTTCTTTATTTATATTATTCTTATTGCTATTCAACCAATGATTATCTTCTGTATGTTTATTAAAGGCTTCTAATAGAAATAAATTTTTTATTGATACGAATATATTTACCAGCACGCGATCCTTCATAAATTACGTATTCCTTATTTTTATAAGAAAATTTTTGGTTAGTTCTTTTTGGAACACTACGTTTGCCTCCTCCGCCAGAATCAGTAGCACCAGGTAATGTTTGGCTATAGAAATAAGGTGGTAGATGTGGTGTTCCGTTATATGGTTCTGATTTTTTTATATATATTCCCGTTTTTTGTCTAAAATAATCAATATGTAATAGTAATATACGAATAGAATCTTTATAGGGCCGATCTATAGGCCGATCTGAATAATCATTCTTATATAAATTATAAATTATTGCATTATCTGACCCCAAGCTAAATTCTGAGATTCTATGCAAATAATTAAGATCTCTGAATGCTTCAGCCATCTTTACTCTTCTATCATCGGACCTGGACTTAAAAAATAAAAACCAACGGGCTAAAATGCAATAACCTACATATTGCATTCTTTGGTTAGTTTCTTTTATTTTATTATATTCATCCATTAATTCATCAAATGTTGGTATTTCTTTGCTTAACATAACAAAAGATCTTAATACTCTATATTGTGATTGATCAAGTACAATATCTTCCCCCATAATAAGTGTAATGAGAGAAAGAGATAAATCCATTATACATATATAATATTTTATTATTTCCGCTTGTTTGTTTTATAGTGTGTTGCTATTTGTATTAATCTTCTTGCTGCCGCCGTCTCTGCCATTCGCGCCTCTTCTCTTGCATTCTGTCGTTGCCTTGCATTTTCTACCATTCTCTGAGTTTCAAATATAGTACGTGATATCGGTTGTCCGCATTTTGGTGGCATGCTTTTCTTAGATTTTGGCGGCATTTTATATAATATAAATATTATATAAAATCAAAGGATATCCGCCGCCATTAAATAATACATCATTACTTTCTATTATATTATATTTTTTATTGAAATCATCTTCACTTATGTCAATTTCTTTAACAATATCATTGCCATAATTTATTTGTAAACAGAATTTACCATCTTTATAAAATGACCAAACAGTTTTTCCATCAAGTTTAAATATATACGGAGTTTTATGATAATCGAGTGAGCGTATGAAATCGGTACAAGTTGATTGCATTTTTATTAAATTTAAAAAATTTATAAAAATCATTTTTTATAAATTTAATAAAAAAAAATAAAAATACGCTCCCGACAGGGGTCGAACCTGTGACCCCCAGGTTAACAGCCTGGTGCTCTAACCAACTGAGCTACAGGAGCAAATCTAGACATATTGCCCAGACTTATAATAAAAGAAGTCATATCTTTATATACTTTTTTCCCAAATATAGAACGAATAAGCTAAAAACGCATTTTTAAATTCATTAGGTAATTTTTTATATTGTGTCAAAATAACTACCGAGAATAATAGTATACCTGTGCTAAAGATTTCAAAAGTAGTTTTAGAATATTGATCTATTAATACAATTAATAAAATTGCGAGAAATTCTAAATCTGTTAATTTTGTATTAGATAAATATAAAATTGCATATAATGTGACAAGAATCATAAAATAAGCCAAATAATGTAGAATATATTTTTGTATATCACCTAAAATATGCTGCGCATGCGTAAAAGTGTGAAAAACTTCAAATAAAAATAGCTACAAATTGTTATCTTTACAGGAATACTCTTTACAATTACGCAAAATCCAAGTAATATTATACTTGATAATAAATTTATTGAAAAAGAATATGGTTGATCGATAAATCTGCGGTGATCCTCTCAATATTCGCATGTATCAAATGGGAAATTATACATTACCACCTAAAATTGATACATATTTATTAACAAAAAGAGATCTATATAATTCTTTTAATTCTGCGTCACCTTTAGAATTCGCTATTTTTTCTGAAATTCGATCTATCATACTTATAAGAGTCTTTAGTAATTCAAGTAATTTTAATCTATATTGATTATATCCGCGCTGTTTATTAATTTTTTTACAATTTTCATAAATTTGAGATAAATATTTATTAGTTAAACTAAAACGACTTAATGATAATGCTGATCTGAATCCATAATTATCTAAATATTCTTTTAATATATTTGCATTCTCGCGTAATTTTACCATCTCACTTTTAATATTACAATTAGATCTTCGTGAATAAGACCTAACTATAGTATCAAGTAATAAACATATGAAATATCGCGTAAAACGTTTTTCATATTTTGGATCTTCCCATGGATAATCGAACTTTAAAAATAATATATCACTGAGATCATATAATAAATAGTCCAAAGTAACACCATAAAATTGAAAATCGCCATAAGTATATAATTGAACATATCTGCCAATATCGTCTTTCATAGTTTCGAGACTATCATCACCTATTTTAGGTATTGACACATCTATTAATTCTGAAGGTACAGACATTGTAATAGATTTCACACCTAGCGGAAATACTTCAATTCGTATATTTCTTTTTAATCTTATTAGTTCAAATAAATATCTCTTACCAGATGCAGTTGTAAAATCATTAGCTATATTTCGACTGACATATAATGAAGGGTCTATTGCTCTTTTATCTATTTTAAAAAATGGATTCTTTGCAAGTAATGAATATTCTTCCGTATATGCTATTTCTTCTACATTATTGTCTTTTATAAATGTATTCATCAGAAAATCGCTACGAAACGATTTCTCTTCCTCACCACTTGCACGGCTTACAAATTTTGTAGCTATTTTTACCTTTTCTCTATCAAGAGGTATATTATATTCTGCAATTTTTTCAATATACCTTGGAACAAGTTCTTTTGTGTTATGTTTTACTATACCCATTTTTGTCAATACTTCGCGATATTTATAAATTACATATAAAACTCTTACAGAAATATCATCTATTGTTTTCTGAAATGTAGATGTGGATATATGCGGGTTTATAAATATCTGGAAATCAGCATCGCTTCTATTTTTCATTAATTTAGAATATTCCTCATTCCCTAAAAATTCTACAAAATGTGTAAGTAATATTCTAAATAAGTTTCCACCTTTGTAAAATAAACAAATATCTTCCGGTATTCGTAAATTATTTTCTTTAGCGTATTCTGAAAGTAATTGAGATAATGGCAAATAAAATTCTCTAAAGTAATTCGCATAAGACGAATCAGTAAATTTTTCTAGAAAAAAATCAGTACTTATATCACCTAATTTTTGTTTAAGAGTTCGTCCAGCCATTATTTTATGTGTCATTTCCCATACTAACCATACACGATCATAGAATATACGATCCCCAACTTTTTTACCTGTTGTTGTATCTTTATATATCTTAAATGGTCGAGTGCTTTCTGTAAATAATGATTTAATTTCAGAAGGTATATCAATTTCTCGAATTATTCTTCCGCTTTTATCTATGAAATCTCCATTTTCATATCTAGATTTTAATATAATATCGGGTACTTTTAATTCAACAAGTTTCAATGTATCCATTATAAAAATTGAATATTATTTAAAAACATAAAAATAAAAAATAATAACGATGCAAGTAGAAACCGAAGAATATCAATATTTGAATTTAATAAGTAATATACTAGATAATGGAGAAAAACGATCTGGCCGCAATGGTTCAACAAAGAGTCTATTTGGCGAAAGATTGGTTTTTAATATTGGCAAAAATGGATTTCCACTTTTGACTACCAAAAAAGTATTTTGGCGAGGCGTCGTTGAAGAACTTATATGGTTTTTATGTGGTTCAACAAATGTGGCGGATCTTCAAGTTAAAAATATTCATATATGGGATGCGAACAGTACTCGTGAATTTCTCGATTCTGTTGATCTTATTGATGTTCCCGAAAATAATATTGGAGCCGGATATGGATATCAATGGAGATGTTTTGACGGTGATTATCCCTCGCGAGATAATGGAGTAGATCAACTCAAATATATTCTCAGTGAATTAGTGAATAATCCATATGGTAGAAGATGTGTATTAACTGCTTGGAATCCTAAACAATTGGCAAAAGCAGCATTACCACCTTGTCATTTTACATATCAATTTTATAGAAATAGTAAAGGTATATCCTGTCAAATGCAAATGAGATCATGTGATGTTTGCGCGGGATTACCTTTTAATATTGCATCAACAGCACTATTTACATCTATAATTGCACACATATTGCATTTATCAGTCGATCGTATAATAATAATTATGGGAGATACCCATATATATGAATCTCACGAAGATAATGCAAAAATTCAAATAGAAAGAACTCCATATAAATTCCCTACTCTTCAAATTCACAAAACGCCACCATCAATTGAGGCATCTATTGATGATATGATTAAATGGATTGAATCTCTAGATGCTAAAGATTTTACACTTGAAAATTATAAGTCTCATCAATCTGTCTCTTTTCAAATGGTGGCATAGATTTATCGAATTCAATCATTGCAAGACGTACTCTTTCTTTAAATTCATTTGGAGTTTCTTTTTCTTGTGGGCATATTTCGGGCATCATAATAATCTCTATATCACGTCGAGGCCGCGATAAAACATTTGCTAACCATTCATTAAAATCATAATATTCTCTTTCATTCTTAAACCAGGTACAATGTATATCCGATTGTCTAATTAAAATAGGAGAAACTGGTTTCATATATACAAATGCACCTGATGAAAAAGAATCTCCTATTTTATTATTATATTTTGCGTGTCCTCCTGCTGGTGCAAATGATAATTTAGCATCTGGATTATTTTTTATAAATTCTCTAATAATTTCAGTATTATTTTTCTTTGTTTTATCTATTAAGATAAAATATTTAATAGATTTAAATAATGCATTAATTATACTCTTTGTATATCCTTTATTCAAATAATTTATATTAATAACCATTGATATATCTCCAAATATCGATGCCATTATTATTCCATCAATTACAGAATTATGTTGCCATATTAAAATCGGATTATCATATTTAAATTTTCTGTAATCTTTTATAGATATTGGTTTATAATTTAATATTATATTTAACATCACTTTCGTTATTATTTTCATTATAAATGGGTTATTTGTAATGAAAAAGAAAATTACAACTCCGAATAATACATATAATGATATTAATATCAATCTTATAATACCTATAATAAATGTAAGTATATTATTCTTACTATATAAGAATCTAACAGTCGATCTATGTATATATAATATTATAACTATAATTATTAATTGTATCAAATACCACATTTATTAAATAGTATATCGAATATAAAAAATGATTTTTGTTCTCATCTTAAGATACATACACAGATATAAATGGATGATACGCTCAACGAAGAACAATTGAAAGTTATCAATGAAGTTCAAAATGGTAATAATATATTGCTTACAGGTGGCGGGGGTGTTGGAAAGTCTTACACTATAAAGTATATAGTTTCAAAGTATAATAACAAAAAAATTGGATTATGTGCAATGACAGGATGTGCGGCAATTTTAATTGATGGAACTACGCTTCATTCTTTTATGGGCATTGGATTGGGTGAAGGATCTATTGAAAATATGGTTCGTAAAGCGGCACGAATTAAAAAAAACTTCAATAAACTCAATACACTCGATATACTTATTATAGATGAAGTATCAATGTTAGATAAAGAATTATTTGATAAAATTTCGCATATCTTTCAAATTATTAAGAGATGTACTAAACCATTTGGCGGGATTCAAGTTATTCTTGTAGGTGACTTATTTCAATTGGCTCCAATTAACGGAGAATATTGTTTTTTATCATCGCATTGGGATGAATGTGATATTAAAACTTTTCTGTTGACAATAAATATGAGACAGAAAGATATAGTCTTTCAAGGTTTGCTGGAAAGATTACGTTGGGGAAAATGTTCTGATGAAGATTTCACGATTCTATCAAAAATGAAAAATACCGTTTTTCCTGAAAATATTATACCAACTCGGCTTTATTCTCGTAATGATGATGCGGATATTATAAACAATCGGGAATTACATAAACTAAATTCTGAAGAACATATATTTTATATAAAAGCAGAGAATGCCATCGCAAAAAACTGGGCAGTAAATGTGGCTAAAATTCAGGAAAAACTTGCATTGCGTATAAATGCACAAGTAATACTTACATATAATGTAAATATTAAAATAGGACTTGTTAATGGTGCGCGAGGATATGTAAGTGGGTTTTTAGGTGAATGTGTTCTTGTTAAATTTGCAAATGGCCAAGAAGTTTATATTGATTATATTTCTAGATCAAAAGATGATGAATTTCAAATATCATATATGCCACTTAAACTAGCATGGGCTATTAGTATTCATAAAAGTCAAGGTATGTCAATAGATGCACTTGAAGTCGATTTGGGAAATAGTATATTTGCAAATGGTCAAGCGTATACTGGTTTGTCTCGGGGGAGAAATATGGAAAGTATTAAGATTACGAATTTATTGCGCAAATCTTTTAAAACTTCACCGGCAGTTATTGCATTTTATAATGACCAGTAAATTTTTTCGAAAAAATCTCTCTCTCTCTCGCAAAAACTAGTAAAAAATTAAGCAAAACAATGTAACAAAAATATTTATTTATTTTATTTTTTCACACATATATGGTAATGTACAAAAATCCCATAAGCAAATAATATGGTAAGAAAAATAATGCAACTATAAATTTATATAAACTATTTCTGTAATAGCGAAAATATACATAAAATGGTTAAACTATATTTTTTGTGACTGGGAGATTTGTGAAATTATTTATTGTTATGAGATATGGTAATACATTATGAAATGTATAAAATACAAAATGCTAGAAAAATTATTCTAAAAAGATCTTTGTTTTATAAAAAATATACCCTGTAATATAAAAAAGATACCTTAAATTTATAAAATTGATACCAAAATAAATAAAAGATACCTTTATATATTTCACACGATTTTACATAATAAAAAATATATTTTATGTAAATATTAACATTAAATATTTAATAAATTAAGTTAAAATTATTTAAGAATAATAATCTTATATTATATATAGTAATGGGAGATAATTCAGATTCAGATTCAGATTCAGATTCAGATTCAGATTCAGATTCAGATTCAGGTTCAGAATACGAACCCGATCCTAAGCCTTTTCATTGTGAATATTGTGAATATAAAACGAATAAAAAATATAATTTAACACAACATATGGTATTGAAACATTTAAATATTAAAGATACTATAGTTGAAAAACAAGAAAATAAATGTGAAAAATGCAATAGAACTTTATGTAGTAAACAGAGTTATAAGAACCATATAGAGAAATGTAAAGGAAAAATAAATCCGTTAGAATGTATTCATTGTAATAAAATATTTAAATACGCGCCCCATAATTACAGACATAGAAAAATATGCAAATTAAATCCTATAAATAAAGAAGCAGTTGCAGACGAGTTAACGCCATCATCTACACCACAAACACAAAATGTGCAGATTAATAATAATCTTACAAATAGTAATAATAATACTATTACAAATAATATTATAAATATCAAGGTCTATAAAGATATATATAGCGATGAATATGAAGAAGATCAAGGGTTTAGTATTGATGGTTTGGAAGATAAAATAAAGAAAATACTTAAGATTGGCAATTTGACAGAAATGACAAGAAGATATAACCGTGTTATTTTATCTAAAAAAGAAAATCAAATAGTTCGCAAAACTAATTTAAGATCTCCGCATTCTCTAGTGCATATAGGTAACAATAAATGGGAAACAATACTTGATCGCGAAATTTATCCACATATGATTAGTTCTTTATCAAATAGCTTTATGGCTTATTTAGATTTCAATAATCTTTTGCGAACTACTTATAAAACATTGGAGAAATTCCTAGATTATATGGCAGATGGAGGATATATTAATGCTGATGAAACAATTCAACGAGAAATGCAAAAAAAGTATAAAGTACTTGAAGCAGATTGTAGATCTTTTATTTATGATCTGACAACAATTTTGGATATGTCAGCAAATTCCTAACAGTTTTTATTTTTGGGTCTATCACTTAATCCTAAGTAATAGTTCATAGTTGTAGGGACTCTATAATAAACATGAGCGGCTATTCCAAATAATATCCAAAATATTATAAATAGTATCCATTGCATACCCGTCTGCAAACCTAATAAAACTCTACCAATTATCCACGCGATTGCTAATGAAAATACCCAATCAAATATGGCTAATCCAAAAATGCGTGCCTTTCTTATTTTATCTATTGGCTTACATTCCATACTGTGATCATTCGCTTGTTTTATTAAGCCTCTCCATATAAATATAAAAATTACTATCGCAATTATCCATTTCAATATAAAAAATCGCAAGTCTTTTACATTCGCATTCATTTAAGATCTAAACTATATATCTTTTTTAATTATAATGGCTACATATTTAAATCCAGTTCCTATTAATTATACAAAATTAGCCTTACCTAAAAGTATAGGAGGAAGTATTCAATTTCTTAATGTGTCATCTCCAGTTTCTATTCGTTTTATTGATACTTTTGATCTTAATATATCAATGTTTACAATACTTGATCAATATTATACAGAAGCTAATCCGCATGCAATTGTAAATTTTGGCACTAAAAATACTTTTAATTATAACCCAACTATGAAAGGAATACTTAATGTATATGTACGCCCGCAATTTATAGGTAAAACTATTTTTAGTCTTGTTATTACATATGCAGATAACAAGACTGAAAATATATGGTCATATAAATTACACGATAATATTGTTGGCTTTACGCTTCCTCAAACTTTTTTTGATCTACAGACCTATAGAGATATTATAAATATTACACTTATTGCAAACAATGAAATTACATTCAATAAACACGATTTTATAATTTGGGGAGGTCGTATGAAAATTATACAAAAAAAAACAAATACATTTATTGGCGGCGATTTACATGTTTCTGATCTTATGCCTATATCTTTTAAATTATATTGGGGAAAAACTAATTACGATTATGCTGTAGTTAATTGGAATTCAGGTGTCACAAATGGTACTATCGCAAGTATTATTGTAAGTTATATTAATTTATTACCATACGACGCAAATACGCTTGAAATAAATTTAGGCCCAGGTAATTACGATAGTATAAATATAACATCTAATAACCAATTAATTGCAACAAATATTAAAAATACTCAGTATAAAATTAAAAATTTATTACCAAATTCATTATATACATACACAATAATTCCATTATCAACAATAGGTGTATTGGGTGAAAATAAAATTGTTACGAATGCTACACTTCCAACTATCGGTATCGCTTCGGCTTGCAATATTACTAGCTCAAGCGCAATTATTTATATAGATGGAGGAGGCGATTTTGCATATATTAATTTAACTGACAATTTATCATATAATAGTCAAAAAAAAGGATATCAATACCAAGTCCCATTATTAGCAAATATAAACTATACTTTTAATATTATTCCTTATAATTTATGCAATATTGCAAGTAGTGCATATTATCAACCTTATACAAAAGTACAGTTTACATCTCTTGCAACTGTATATGGAGTATCTTTAGTGCAAACTACAATAACAAATTCTTACGCTAGAATAATTTGGACATCGGGCGATTATGCATCTATTACCGCTCAATCAATCGATAATACTATTAATATTCAAGCTATTACAAATAATTATATAGATATTTACAATTTAGCAGCTAATACAAATTATACTATTAATATTTGTCCAATTAATCGTAATGGGGATGCTAATTTCCCAGGCTCCTGTAATGTTTATTTTATTACATCAGCGACTCTCGATGCTGTATATGCTTCTAATATTACTGCATCTTCAGTTTATTTATATTGGTCGGCATCAAATACATATAATACTGTTGATATAAATTATAACACAAATACTATTTATAATATAGGAAATTATAAATTATATATAAATAATTTAAATCCTTCTACTATTTATACTTTTTATGGCTACCCGCGTAATAGTTTAAATATTATAAATAAAACAAATGCACCATCTATAACTATAAATACACTTGCAACAGTATATTCTTATACAATTAATACATTACAAACAAATTCTGTAAATATATCATGGAATACAAATGGTTTATATTCTAGTTTATATTTAAATAATATATTATATGCTTCTCAAATATATCAAACATCTTGCAATATTAAAGAATTAATAGAAAATACACAATATTCTATTGCAATAGTTCCATATAATCAATTTAATATGTCTAATTTAGTAAACCCTATACAATCTTTATGCACATTAGGAACTATATCAAAATTATCATATTGCAATGTAACTACAAATTCTGTGTTTTTATATTGGTCAGGTCTATATTCAAATGTTAAAGTATTGTGTAATTACAATAATACTCTTATAACTAGTAAAATATATAATAATAATTCCATATCTATTAATAATCTTTATCCTAATGTATTATATTCAATTGAAGTATATCCATATAATAATCTAAATGTATTGAATATAGAAAAAACAATAAATAACCAGATAAGTTTTACAACACAAGCCAGCGTAACTAATATGTCTTTCAGTAATATTAATATGTATTCTCTATATGTTAAATGGCCAGATTCGAGTTATTATAGTTCAATGCAAGTTTATATAGAACAAAACCCTGTTCTATACGGTATAGCTACAAATAATAGTTATTTTATACAAAATTTGCTACCTAATACAAAAAATACTATTTCAATTATTCCTGTAAATTCTGCAGGATCATCAAATCTTCTATCTATTATATCTTTATCTGCATATACACTTGCAAGATTAGATTATGTAAGTCTTAATACATATGACGATAATAGTGCAATTATAAAATGGGGCGGTATTTTATCAAATTTGCAAATTCAATATACATCAAGTCCCACTAATAACAAGAAAACTATAATTATAGATACTACCTTATATAGTCAATATAAAATAGGATCTTTGCAACAAAATACAGTTTATTATTTTACATATACAGCCATAAATATAAATAATGATTTAAATCTAAATAATAAAATTTCATCTGAACCATTAACTACACTTGCATTATTAAAATCAATATATCCAGCAACTAATATAACTGATACAGCTATTCAATTAAGTTGGGATCAAGGTTCTGCTACATCGGTTACTATTTTACAATATGATATGATTTCTTCATTAATAACTACTATCGTTGATAATATTACTTTATATGGTACTACAACATGTAATATTTCAGGATTATTGCCGAATAGAACATATATCTATAAGTTTCTTCCTATAAATAATGCAGGTATTTCAAATATTCTGTTTGCAGATCAATATTCCCAAATAATTACTACCCAGGCAATAATAAATAGTAATATATATATACCAACATATACAGATACAACAGCCACTATTGCATGGAATAAAACTAGTTCATATAATAATATTAATATATCTTGGACAAATATATCAAAGACAATATATGGAAGTATTTTAGGGATTACAGACAATTATGTTATTGCATCAAATTTGATATCAAACGATACATATGTTTTTAGTGCGGTTCCTATAAATTCCAGTATGAATGAAAATATAAATGCAATTCAAAATATTACATTAAATACATTTGCGAATATTACAAGTGTATTTTCGATTCCATTATCATCTTCTAAAATACAATTAAATTTCGGCAGTGGTACATATAAATATGTATCAATAAATAATAATTATTATTCAAATAAAAATACATTTATTGCAAGTAATTTATATCCGAATACACTTTATTCATATGCTATTATGCCTTATAATAATTCAGATATAGAAAATCCAAATAATATTGTAAATACATCAAATTATACACTGGCTACAATAACTTCTATGAATCTTTCACCTATCTCTTCAAATATATTATTAGCAACATGGATTACAAATGCAACATATGTTAATATTAATTACGGTAGTATAAATATAATATCTGGATTAACTGCAAATTTGGCATATATAAGTAATCAATCATTTATAGCAAATACACAATATTCTATATCAATTACACCATTTAACAATTCTATACCAGGGCTTGCAAATAATAATCGATTAGATGGTGGAACTATTATACAAAGTGCTTATACACACGGATCTATAAATAGTGTTAGTTTCTGTAATATTGGAACAACAAGTGTCGATGTGTATTTTTATGGACAATTTACAAATGCTAATATTACTGTTAATGAAATACCGTATTTTAGAGCACATCAAAACAGAACTTCGCCTGATAGATTTTCTGATCAAACAAATGATAATTTACAAATAAATAGAATATATACTTTTAGTGTTATTCCTGTGAATCGCGATGGTAATGCATACACGAATGGGGCATTTGTATCATCTCGTATATGTACATTAGCTAGTATTAATAATGGTTATACTATTACACAATTAACAGGTTCAAACATACAAGTACAATGGACTGGCATTTTTACTTCGACAAATGTTTATTTAAATTCTCAATTTGTAGCGAATACAACTGATTCATTTTATAATTATATTGGATTATCTGCAAATACACAATATACCATAGCATTTTCTGCAATAAATGCATTAGGTATATCAAATATACCTGTGTCATTTATACCTTCATTAACATCTGCAATAATCGGGCCTCTTAGTGTTAATTTTAATACTATAGATCCAACTATTAGTTGGAATACATATTCCAACAATTTTAATTATGTTAATGTAAATTGCATATCAGGGCCCGGTCAAAATTCTTCTACAATTAGAATATCATCACCGACATTGTCGGTGCGAATTAATAATTTATATCCTAATACGTTTTATACTTATATAGCAACTCCTTATGATAATTATGGTAATCCAAATGTAAATCCAAGTTATATTACATTCATTACATTGCCAAAAATAGACTACGCGTATATCAATGAATTAACTGATGTTTCTGCTACATTAAACTGGAACAGTACATATTCTTATTGCAATGTAAGTATTCAACTATTTAATACATATAGCCAACAAAATGTATTAGGGATACAAACTATATTTACAAATACATTCACACGTACAAATTATAATTCATTAACTGCAAATACTACTTATAATTATACTATTATTCCATATAATATTTATAATAATCAAATACAAACTGGCCCAACTTATACTGGTAATTTTACGACTTTAAGTTCAGTTGGGCCAATTTCAATTGATTATTATAATCAATATTCTCTTAATTTGTCATGGAATTATACCAGTACAAACCCAAATTCATTTCAATCAAATAATTTATTAATTACAGATTCGAGTGGCACATCTATTGTCAATATATATACAAATAATCTATATTATAATATAAATAGTTTAATTCCAAATACATTATATAATATAAAATTAACTTCATATAATTCATCTAATGTAACAAATACAAACCCCAATAAGGTTCAGACAAAAACTATTAATGAACTCGCTGCAATTGGGCAAATTATATTGGAATCAATAGGAACATCCAATGTTAATATATCTTGGAATAAAAGTGCTATATATTCATATGTGTTTATAAATATAATTCAGATATCAACAAATAGCATAATTGATACATCGACATATATATCGAATACATTATATTCTATAAGTAAATTAATTGCAAATACTACTTATAATGCACAACTTGTACCTGTTAATAATGCAGGTGTTTCCAATTTTGTAGATTCTTCGAATATTCAATTTACAACTTTACCTATTATTTCGCAAATTAATTTAAAATCTACAGATTCTAATATTGATGTTAGCTGGTCAAACGGGTTATATTCAAATGTAATAATTAATAAAAATTATAATTATTATGATATCGTTTATCAAAGCCCGATAACAGTTAATAATTTAACACCAAATACAAATTATACAATAACTGCTATACCAGTAAATAGTTCAAATGTACTAGGAACCTTAAGCGAAGCATCTATATATACTCGTGGAAGTGTTGGAAATATTATATTTGATAGATATACGACGAATTCAATAAATGTTAAAACTGATGATGGATTATATAATACTATTAAGATTCAATGGAATAGTAATAGCATTCCTCAATCAAATATATCAAATCTAAAACAAAATATTATATCAAATTTGTCACCAAATACATATTATAATTTTGCAATTACTCCGTATAATATTAGTCAAGACGCTGGAACTACTATTAATAATAACACATATACACTTGCATCTATTACAAACTGCAATATTCTAAATGTATCCACAAATTCTTTTATAGCATATGTAAACGGTATTTATACTTCTTATATTTTACAAGTTAATGGTATTTCATATGCAAGTGCAAGTAATTATTATACTTTTCCACAAGTATTTGCGGAAAATATATTATATTCATTAATAATTATACCTATTAATACTATTGGTTTATCTAATTTAAAAATACCACCAATATATACAGTCACACTTTCAACTGTTACAAATTTGATAAATATTACTTCTAGTAATTCTATTTTCTTATCGTGGAATACTAGCCCTGGCATAAATTATGTAAATATATATCAAAATAATACACAAATATATAATTTATATTCTGCTAAAAGCGCAAATATAATAAATCTATTACCAAATAGTTTTTATACTTATAAAATTGTACCTGTTAATAGTAGTTCTAATATAAACACCAATGGTACAATAATTACATCTAATTTAACTCTAGCAGATACTACAGGAATATTCTCTACATATATAGCTACAAATTCACTTGGATTTTCATGGACATATTCAGGCTCCGCAGATTATATGAATATTGTATATTCTTCTTGCAATATAAACGTATATAATTCGTATGCATCAATCAGTAATTTAACACCAAATACAACTTATATTTTTAATTTATATCCTGCTAATTCTTCAAATATATTAAATTATTATCCTTCTGTATCTGGAATACAATTAAATACTTTGGCAACTATAAATACAGCATCGATTCTATCTTATAGTGATAGGTCAGCTACTATATCTTGGGCATATGGTAATTGTAATGCATTTAATTATGTATTAATAAATAATAATAAATCAGCGCCATATCAAACTGAATATACACTCTCGAATTTAATACCAAATACAAATTATAATATTTCGATTAGATGTTTTAATAATTCTAATATAGAAACAGTCGCACTGAGACAGTTTTTACCTACATTGACAACTCTTCCGACTATTACTAGTTTTATATCATCAAATGTACTATCATCAAATATAACACTTAAATGGTCAGGTTCAAATTCCTATGTAAATATTAATATTATTAATAATAGCACAAACACATCAATATTAAACTCAAATATCTATTATAATTATTTTAATACAACTTGTAATTTATATCCTAATACTAATTATACTATTTATGCAACTCCATATAATAGTGTAGGAATTTCTAATATGGCGTCAATATCAAATATTTCATTAACTACATTAGCACAATGTCTTGGTTTCAGCAATTTATATTATATCACAGATTCAACTATTCAATTTTACCTATTAGGAGATATTTATACGTCTAATTTAATTACATGGGTTAATAATGATGCTACATCACAGTCGCAGCAAATATTTACTACAAATAGTGTTTACGTATCAGGATTATCTACAAGTACCGTATATACATTCACAGTTTATCCCATTAATAGTGCTGATGTAATTAATTATTATGAATACAGAACTATTAGTTTTGTAACTAAATGTATTGTATATTTATCAGTTACACCTATACAATCTGTAACAAGTAATTCTTTAACAATTAATTGGCAACCTGGTATATATGATTACGTTATAGTATCCTGGTATATAGGATCGACATTGATTAATAATTCTCCGCAACTTAATGTATATTCATATAATATAACAAATCTATATGGTAATACATATTATAATATAATAGTAACACCATATATAGGTATTTCATTTGGATTATCTGCAAATATTAGTGTATTAACATTAGCAAATGTAAATACTTCGGCAACCATTATAACTTCATCGAATATAGAATTATCAAATATCGGAAATTATTTATATAATTATATTGAATGGAATGGATATTCACAAAGTAATTATACTTCGTATTTTAATGCTGCTTCTAATTTATTACCAAATTCATTATATTCATTTAAAATTACTTCTTTTAATAATAATAATATACCAAATAATGCAGCAATTAATACTATAAATATAACTACATTGGCAACTATTGGTATATCAAGTAATTATAATATACTTAGTACATCATTAATAGAATATTGGCAAAACTATAATGCCGCTAATGTATCGATTATAATTAACGGCGGTGGTACATTAGTAACACAGACTAATATTACAAAACAAAATCAACCTATATCTGGATTAACTCCTAATACTAATTATATATTTACAATTATTCCTTATAATAGCTCAAATCAACCTCAGCCAAATATTGCAGGCGCTTCTATAAATTATGCATTAACACTTTCATATATTGATAGAATTATTATTCCAAATGCTTATATTACTGCAACTACTGCAATAGTTCAATGGTCTAGTGCGACTACATATAATTCGATCGATTTATTATATGGTATATCTAACTCAGGGGTTTATAATACTATATCAAAAATTTCAAATAGTATTACACAATATCAATTAAATTATTTGAATCCGAATACTATATATACTGTTTCTATAATACCATATAATTCTCAGAATGTTTCAAATATAATCGAACAAACAACAGTTAATTTTACAACATTAGCCACTATAAATTATTTAGTAGTTCAAGGAAAAACTTCATCAAATATTAATATTGCTTTATCAGGGTCATATTCGAATATATATCTTTCGTGGGGTTCGGGATCTATGCGTGGCAATATTAATAATACTGTATTAACCGATTTATCTCCAAACGTAAATTATACAATTATGGCTATACCATATAATATTATAGGTAGTCCAGGTTTATCGACTAGTATTAATGTATATACATTACCAATTATTAATGGTTTTACTTACACATCAACAGGAACAACAGTAACATTACTTTGGAACGATCATACATATAATTATATACAAATATTATTTAATGGAAATACATATGTAAATAGCAATCAATATAATCCAGATTATACGAGTTATACATTTAAAGGATTAACTACAAATACAGTTTATTCAGTTAAGTTAATACCTTATAATAATAATATACCAGCTGATTCGGGCCCTATAATAGATACTATAGTTGCAACAGCCGGTACATATCAATTTACTACATTTAATTTTATTTCAAATAATGTTTCTTCTGCATCAGCAATACCCTTATCTTCTATAATAGCCATAGAACAGAATATAAATATATAAAAATTAAAAATAATATAATTTATTTAGATGACACAAGTTGTCGCAAATATTTCTTATTACAATAATGTAATAGGTTATCAGTTATTTACATTGCCAGCAAGTGGATATTATACTATTATGGCTGCTGGTGCATCCGGGGGATCAACGCAATTAAATGGAGGTAAAGGTGCAATTATTAGTTGTTCTATATATTTAAATCCAGCAGTAGATAGTTTAATAATTATTCCTGGATTATCTGGATCGTCAAATACAACTGGTTATGGATATGGTGCAGGAGGAGGCGGAGCAACTGCTATATTTCGACTATCATATGGAAATATTTCGCCTATATTGGTTGCAGCAGGAGGTGGCGGCGCGAGTCTAACTAATTCAGGTAATAATGCCGCTAGTGGGTTTGTAACAGAGAGTACTATTTCAAGAAATATAGGAAATTCCGTTGACACATCTGCCGGGTGTGCTACTAGAGTATATATAAACGGAGGAACTGATGATGTATATGCGCAACCAACAATAAGTTTAGAAGGCATTCCGTATACTGCAAATGGTGCTATAACAGCCACAAATGTTTATGGAGGTTTTGGAGGAGGAGGCGTTGGGACAATATTTGGTAGTGGAGGAGGCGGCGGCGGTTGGACTGGCAGTTTAAATTCAATAAATGGTGCAGGTGGATACGGTGGTGCTGCGAATATGATAGTATCTAATTCTATAAATAATAATTTTATAGGATATAATATTGGTAATGGTTATGTTAATGTGAGTAATACTTTGTATCCAACATTGTTAAATGCTACAATACCAGTAACAAATGTATCTTGGGGTACAGTTACAATAAATTGGATTAGTAATCCTAATGTTTTATACTCAGTTGTTTCATGGATTGGTGATGCCGCAACAAATTACCATACTGGATATTCTTCAAATGTAGCAAATAATACATATATTGTATATGGTCTAAGCAATTCTGTAACAAATACATATAATTATAAATTTACAATTACACCTTATGATTTATTATATACAGCAGGAACGCCATTAAATGGTTCTTCCGCGAATGGTTATACTGGAAATTTAACTGCTACAAGTGTTACAATACCACAAACCGGCCAAATTACGTTTTCAAGTTTCTCTGTAACAGCAACTAGCGTTATTTTAATTTGGATTAGTTTTAATGGAAATATAGTTATAAAATGGTCAGATATGAATAAAACATATACATCGCCATATATTCCAAATACATCACATTCATATACAACTACTTCTTATCGGCCTGCTGTTAATTTAATTGCAAATTATCAATATTTATTTACTTTAACACCATATGATTTATATGGTATTGCCGGTATTCCATATTCTATTAATATTACAACCGCTTCCCTAATATCATCTATTACAGTTTCAAATCAGACTTATAATAGTGTAAATGTAAATTGGATATATCAGACATATTCATCTGGAACAAATGCAACTCTGTATATATCAACAAGTCAAAACATATCTTCATATATACTATCACGTGCAATTACAATAAATCAATCACAACCTCTAACTTTAACTGCTTCTAGTGCTTTAGATTCTGGAATATCATATTATGTGATATTATCTATTCCATCTACATCATATGCTGCACAAACTACTATAGTATCACCATCATTTTACCCATTAGCACAAGGAAGTATCATATCAGTTTTAGCATCTTCAACATATAATGGTGTTATTATTACATGGAATACTAAAAATTATCCAACAAGTACAGTAGCAACATTATATATATCAACAACTGCAAGTATATTAATACCATTATTAACATATCAAATTAATTTATCTCAATCTCCTTATCAAATAATTAGTTCTTCTATGCAGATTAATACTAATTATTTCGCGATTCTTTCTATTCCATCGGGTGCATATGGTCCGATAACAGATTTAGTATCAAGTTCATTTCAAATACTACCTACAGGTAATATTACAAATATATCGCCATCGCCACAATACAATGGAGTATTTGCATCTTGGTCATATATTAATTATCCAATTACAACGAGTGCAATACTTTATATAACAACATCATCATTAATTACAAGTATTTCAAATCCTGTTATTACCCCAATATCAGTACAATTAGGACAAACGCAACCTTATCAAATAGTTAATACAAGTCCTGCATTAGTTTATTCTCAACAATATTACTTATTTATAGTAGTTCCGCAGAATATTTATTCTTCACAGGTATATCAACAAATAGCATTTACATTATTGCCACAAGGTATAGTTAATAATATAAATGTTTCATCAACATATAATAGTATATCAATTTCTTGGACAAATAATAACTATCCAGCAGCTACTCCATCATTGTTATATATATCAAGTACATCCAATATTTCTAGCGCAATATTTACTCCTATATCAATTATGCTTGGTAATATATCAAATTCATATACGATAAATAATCCAAATTTACAAGGCAATTCGCAATATTATGCAATAATTACTACTCCAATAAGTCAATATGGGCCTGCAACAGCTGCTGTATCTGCTATATTTACTATGATTGCCCAAGGTACTATTACAAATGTAGATTTCACTGTTACTTATAATAGCGCATATGTATCATGGGTATTTAGTAACTATGCAGCAACTATTACAGCATATGTATATATCTCGCCTACTAAATCTATAACAGATTCAAGTATTGCCCCTGTGCAGATAACATTAGGTACAACGCAACCTGTTGAAGTATCTAATTTATCACAAAATACGCAATACTATGCAATAATATCAGTACCTGCAAATATATATGGACCTAATACATATGAAGTGAGTGCAAATTCACATTCTTTACTGGTTCCTGGAATAATATCAAATGTAACAATTACAAATATACTATACGATGGTGTAACAGTATCTTGGACCAATACTAGTTATCCAAATGGAACACATGTATTAATATATATATCAACTACTCAATCAATCGCAAATCAATTATTTGCACCAGTAAATACTACTGTTGAAGTAGCAAGTATTTTAATAATAAATGCTGCTATTAATCCTACATCAAATTATTATGCAATTGTTTCAGCTACATCAGCGACATATGGTAATTCTACTGCTGTCTCTAGTTTATTCACAACATTAGGTTCCGGTACGATATCTTCAGTAACAACTTCAGGATTAGTTTACAATGGTGCAACTGTATCTTGGACAACGAATAATATTTATCCATTAACGACTCCCGCAACCGTATATATATCAACAAGTCAAAGCCAAGTAGACTCAGTCTATTCATCAAATGTTACAATTGGAGCGTTATCTATACCAATTTCTAATTTGGCAATTTCGCCTGCTATAAATTATTATGCAATTGTGTCAGTTACATCAGCGACATATGGTAATTCTACTCTTGCATCTAGTTTATTCACAACATTAGGTTCCGGTTCGATATCTTCAGTAACAACTTCAGGATTAGTTTACAATGGCGCAACTGTATCTTGGATAACAAATAATATATATCCATTAACAACTCCTGCAACCGTATATATATCAACAAGTCAAAGCCAGATAGGCTCAGGC
>Ga0209189_1000071_pt1 | contig 84333 bp, 96 predicted proteins | sample C_130820_EF_Meta_FD_187308 | JGI IMG/M metagenome (GOLD analysis project Ga0209189, IMG submission 187308) | Freshwater microbial communities from Lake Croche, Canada to study carbon cycling - C_130820_EF_MetaG (SPAdes) (version 3) | ecosystem: Environmental > Aquatic > Freshwater > Lake... | reverse complement strand
AACCTGCACGGTTTTACCAGTTCCTTGTTCATCGGCAAGGAGACCGCAGCCGTCCTGTCGTTCCAGCCAAGCCACACCTTCAGCTTGATAATCTTTGAGCGTGAAAGCAAAACCAGGTATGGTGGTCACACGCGGAATATTGTCAAGCACTGACAATACCTCTGGATCAATAGTCAATCCATGTTTTACGGCTAACCTATTAATCTTGCATACGTTAGCAACGGTTGCGGCTACTGAAAGCATGCGAACCTCCGTCCTTGATGCCGTATATTAGCATCGCCTACAATGTTGTCAATCTAAGATATGCGGAAATTAATGTAGTCAACTATGGCCTTGGCCATGTCCTGACCGCAGTAGGTCTCAAAACCTTCAAAGCCCGGGGCACTGTTGGCTTCACAAACCTTGAAGCCGTCTATATCGAACAACAGGTCAACTCCTGCTATGTCAAGCCCTAGAATGCGAGCAGTTTCGCGAGCGATAAATTCAATTTCTGGAGTGATTTCATGTGGAGAACCGGTGCCGCCATTGCTGATGTTGGCCCGAAAGTCATTAGCCGAAGTACGTTGCATAGCTCCGATGACCTTGCCACCTACGACCCACACACGCAGATCGGTTCCGGGCTTGTATCCGATATATTCCTGAATGATCAAACTCTTGTTGGTACTGAGGCTGTTGATCAATTCCATAACTTCGGCAAAACTGTTGCGGTCCTTGCAGAGATACACGCCCTTGCCATAACTGCCAGTTATGACTTTGACTACGCAAGGCCAACCTATCTCACTAGAGACCAAATCTTCGTTGATTGGCCAACGTACCAGCATGGTCTTGGGAATTGGTATACCGTGACGAGCCAGCAACTGGCTGGTTTCTAATTTGTCCTTAACACGGTCAATGCTTTCGCCATTGTTGATCACCGGAACACCAAGGTTTTCCATCTGTCTCATGGCTGCAAGACAAAAATAATTTGAGCCACTACCAGTTCTTGCCAACACTGCATCAGGCATGTCCGCTCGTATGCCGTTTAGCCAAATGTTAGCAAGGTCTTTTTTATTGACCACTAGATCTAATGTATCTGGATGTACCAGGATGCTTGTGATGTTTTGATCAGCAAAACTCTCTAGAAGACGACGATTCTCATATTCCTGAATAGTTTTTCTAGAAAGGATCCAAATGTTTGCCATGCGTCTTATTTATCCAAATATCTGACGGATTAATCACAGCATTATATCAAAGCCATATGCGATTCAAATGGTTAAACCCAGTTCTTGAGAAAACTCTTTTAGTACTTCAACATCATCAATGGAAATTATCACAGTATCCCCGCACAGGATAATGTTTCTATTGTCATTCAGTGCCAGCATCACACGGCTTTCTGCAGTTTTGGCCTGTACTCTGTCTAGATAGTCTGTGAATCTCTGTTCGACTTCAAACTTCCATTGCTCAGCAATCTCCATAATTTTCACTATACTGGTTTCATTTACCGGCACGGTCCACACGCGAGTATTGGCATCCCAACTAGCCCAAAATTTCTTACCGCGGTGCTCTCCTTTTATGGCTTTGACAGCGGTGACCAACTCGAGATCATAGACAAAAGACAAAACAGCTACAGTGTCCCGACTGGTCAATCGACGAGTTGGTACAGGCTTTTCGGCAGTAGAATCTGCCGGCTGTTGCCGAAACACAGGCTGGTCTAGCCAGTTGTCTATGAATTCTTTGCCACCGATCTGACGTTGGTATTTGCGAATTATTTTCAGTGCAGCCGCGGCCTGTTTGATAGTCCACGCACGACCTGCTGCAGCAGCACTAGCAAGGCTGTGACCAAAATCCGTGTCATTCTTGTTGAAGCCATTGCCATCTTCGCTGGCTGCGCCATCGCACATGTTGGCCAACTTGCACACTAGAAATTCGGCAGTGACTGCAGCTTGCGGATTTACGGTCCAAGTTGACATTTCGATCTCCTTGCTTGCCATGCCTACAGAATAGCAGACAAAAATCTTCTGTCAACCAAAACCCTGCTGCAATCTGCTATGATCCGCAAGTTCCTAAATATCACCATCTTGTACCTGGATAAATATCGCTATGGCAACACTAACAAGCAAAAACATGTTCGTTGGGTATTCTACCGTAAACACCTTTGGCAGCCAGCAATTGGCTGACATAGCAATAGTCAATCAAGACCTGTTGAATGTGTTTTATACCCGTAAGAACGAAAGAGTAATGATGCCCGGCTATGGATTTGGAGGATGGGATTATCTCTTCGAACCAATTGATCAGGTACGAGACATCATAATATCAGAAGCACAACAGGTGATCAACAACGATCCAAGAGTGCAGATTCAATCCATAAACGTAGCACAACAGCAGTTTGGATTAAGCATACAGATGACCTTGTTCTATGTGCCATGGCAGGCAATTGGTACATTTGAAATCAACTTTGATAATCGCAGCGCAGCTTTAGCGTAAAAGGAATTTATCGATGGCGACTACACAACAGGTAAGACAGAGCCAATTATTTGCCGCCCATGACTGGCAGGTCATCTATACTGCGTATACGCAGATTAATTTCAGTGCGTATGATTTCCAAACCATACGTTCTGCTATGATCAACTACATTAGGTTGAATTATCCAGAAGATTTTACAGACTGGATCGAAAGCAGCGAATTTGTTGCACTGATTGATCTTCTAGCCTATCTTGGCCAAAGCATTGCGTTCCGTATGGATCTCAATACTCGAGAGAATTTTATAGAAACTGCGCAACGCAGAGACAGTATCTTCAAACTGGCCAGGATGTTGAGTTATCAACCACAGCGCAGCATCCCTGCCAGTGGTCAATTGCAGATCACCAGCGTGATAACCGATCAACCGGTAATAGATGCAGATGGCAACAATCTTCAGAACATAAAGATCAATTGGAATGATCTTAATAATCCCAATTGGTATGAACAGTTTATACTGGTGATGAGTGCCAGTTTCAACAGTACCAATCCCTTTGGTAATCCGGCTCAATCTGGCACTGTTAATGGTATATCAACTCAACTGTATACTATGAATAACACATCTATACCAACCAGCGTGCTGCCCTTCACTGCAACGGCTGCTGGAAATACGCTGAACCTTGAATTGATTAACCCTGGATTCAAAGGGGGCACCAATACCAACATTCTTAACTCTGGCTCATTCTTCGAAATAAACCCCAATCCTCTGAATAGTTGGAACATAATTTTCCAAAATGACGGCAACGGGTTTTCATCACCAAACACTGGATTCTTTTTGTACTTTAAACAAGGTACCATGCAATATCAGGATTACCAGTGCAGTCAGCCAATTGCCAACCGTATCATAGATGTCAATGCGTCAAATGTCAATCAAACAGATGTTTGGGTGCAAACCATTGATGCCAACGGTTTGGTAATTAACCAATGGATACCAGTTCCAGCAGTTGTCGGGTCAAACATAATATACAACAGCCTTGCCAACAACGTTCGCAATATCTACAGTGTAATCAGCCGCAACGTAGCAGGCGGTGATCAAATCAGTATAAGATTTGCTGACGGTACTTTTGGTAATGTACCAATTGGTATTGTCCGAGTATGGTATCGCATCAGTAACAATTTGACTTATCAAATCACACCAAATGATATTGTAAATCAAGTGTTTGCTTTTTCATATGTAGACAATCTCAATAATATTTGGAACATTGCCTTAACCACCAACCTCCAATATACTGTAACCAACGCCCAAAGTGGAGAAACCAATGCACAAATAGCACTGAATGCTCCCCAAACCTACTATACCCAGGATAGAATGGTAAACGGCGAAGACTATAACCTGTTCCCGTTGAGCGAAGCAGCTATATTAAAAGTCAAAGCAGTAAATAGATTCTACAGCGGACAAAGCAGATATCTCAGTGTTAACGATCCAACCGGTACTTACAACGGTCTCAACGTGGTCTGCACAGATGGTATTTTTTACAGTGAAAACGATCTCAGCACTAATATTGTTACAAATGCTCCGGGCATAAATCTCAATGTTATTGTTAAAACACAAATACAGCCGATGATCAATGGGAGTTTTGGTCATCAGCTTGATGCTATAGAATTAGAACAATTTTATTTCTACAACTATCCAACTGTAGCAATACCAAATGGCTATACATGGGGTACTGTGACAAGTTCAACCAAAACCTGTTCAGGAGCAATTTATGTTGGAGCCGTTGCAGTCCAGGTAGGAAGTTTTGCTCCCAGAACTTCATTTCTGCTATATATTACCAAAGGCGCAATTATTCAATTTGCCAGCGGTGCAGTTGCATCGGTGGTTGGTGTAGTAGGTGACGGCACAGGGGTTAATCTCACAGGTTCGACCAATGGTGTAACCTCAGGTCCAAATGCTGGTCCGGGGGCCATTACATTGAGCATACCAGTTGCATCTAACGACATTCCAGTGTCTATCATACCAGCATATCATACAACTCTAAGTGCTACCGCTGTCACAGCCATTGCCGCAGCAATGGCGTTGCGTAATACATTTGGCATACGTTATTCCCAGGCAGGTGTGCCCAACAGTGTAGGTACTCTGGACTATTGGGTAGTAGTCCCCACGGTCGATTTGAACTCTAATAACACTTTCAGCATGCTGTATGCTGGGGATACTTCCAACACCAACAAAGACAACAGTTGGTTATTACTAGTAACATGGACCGGCGCAGGTTGGACAGTCAATGCCCGGGCGCTGCGTTATATTTTTGAAAGTGCATCGCAGAATCAGTTCTATTTTGATAATTTCAACAAGTCTTTTGACCCCAATACAGGTTCAACTAACTATGACTATATCAATATTCTCAGCACCAATTCCAATAGCCAAACTGCCAGTTATCAAACCACTGCACCAATTGTAACCAGAGGTTCCTATTCTTTTTCTGTCCTGTCTACAACAGGTCTATCAGTGGGATTAATAGTAATAGGCGCAGGAATACCAGCAGGATCAAAGGTAGTCAGTATAGTTGGCAATACTGTCAGTATCAATCATGCAATTACAGTATCTGGTACTAATGTAATACTAGGATTTTATCCCAACCCATCTCTAGGCAAAGATTATCTGTGGCAAATCATAGGTCAGCAAACAGATCCAGATGGTTATACCAACCCCAGCAGCGTGCATGTCACCATGTGGCAGAGCAATAACTACGGTGTTCCAAATGATCCAAATGAATACAATCAGGTAGTAAACCCCAGTGATACCCCACAACTACTGTTGTTTTGGGTATCTGTTACTTCAAGTGACGGCTATCAATATTGGCAACCAATCGAAATACCACTGTCACAGATTTTCCAAACAGTCAATCAGATACCACCTATTACTATTATCGTCAAAGGCCAAGTGGTTATAAATCCCTATTGGGTCCAAGGAAAAATTGTCTGGGTCATGAATCAATCAGTTATGTATCAATACCAAAGCATCTCCGCGGAAGTTGTAGGTACATTGGTAGATGTCACGACAAAGTATAAAGTACGTATTGGTCGCAATAATCTAAGTTTTCTCTGGGTGCATACTCCGCCAACAGATCAACGCATTAACCCGGCAGTCACTAATGTCATTGACATGTATGTGTTGACAACATCATATGATACTAATATCCGCAATTGGATTGCCACTAATGGTAGTTTGGCCACACTGCCTCTACCCGAAACCAGTGCTCAACTGGCAGCAGAATTCAGTAACCTAGATCAATTTGCCATGATGACAGATCAAATGGTTTGGCATCCTGTAACATATGTATTGTTGTTTGGTCCACAAGCACCGCAGGAACTGCAGGCCAACTTTGTTGTGGTACCTGTTCCTGGTACAACTTTTACCAATAATCAAATACAGAGTTTGGTTATACAATCAATAAACCAATATTTCTCTCTCAGGAATTGGGATTTTGGTGATAGTTTTTTCTTTACAGAAATGGCTGCATATATCCATCAAAATCTTGCTACTATAATCGGCAGCATCGTAATGAAACCCATCAGTGCGCAGGCGGTTTTTGGTAATCTTTTTGAAATACAAGTGGGTCCTGATCAGATAGTACTCAGTTGTGCAACCGTAAACAACGTGCAGATAGTGCAGAGTCTGACTGATTCAGTATTAGGGATAAACAACAGCAATGGCTAACATCAACACCACTTACCTGCAGCGCTATCCAATTGAACTGCTGCCTGAATATCTACAGACAGATGCACTGAAAAAAGTATTCAATGCCACGGTAAACCATCTGTTCCAACCAGCCAGTGTGGAATTTCTAGACGGATATGTTGGGCATATACCGCCTTGGTATAATCCACTCACTGATTTCTATATACCAGAACCCGATGCCAATCGCCAGAATTATCAGTTAGATCCCACTGTGGTCAGCAGTCCCTACAACAATCCCGAGTTGACCAATGCCATGTTCTATGAAGATCTCATAGGTCAACTGGCGTTTCAAGGTGCATTGGTCAACAACCATGATCGGCTATTCGCCCAAGAATATTATTCATGGAGTCCGCCTATTGATCTTGACATGTTTACAAACTATACCAATTATTTTTGGTTACCAAACGGTCCAGATGCTATTATCCTTCTCAACACTACCGATCTAGTCAATACAGCAGCCGGACAAACTGCCTATTCTTATGTTGGCAGTGTGATATACTCATCAAACAATACCACTGCCACATTTACGGCTTCAGCACCTTTGGTTTTTACAACAGGTTTAAAAATCATACCAAAGGCGGACCAAACTCTGTTGTTGAACGACCAAGAGTTGATCATAGGAGGAGTAGGTCGCAGTATACAGTTGATTAATTTCAGTGACATTGCATATACAAACTGGGACCTTGGAGGTTGGGATCTCTATGGATGGAGTGGTGTTACAGACCCAACCACACTGTATGTCACAATAGCCAGAGGCAGCAGTGACGGTAACCAGTGGAGTAGCCAAAACCGGTGGTTTCATATCGATATTATCAATATATCAAAAACTTTAGTCAGCAACATTTCTAATAATCAAGCTGCACGCCCTATCATTCAGTTTGATGTTGATACTCAACTATGGAACTATGGCACTAACAATCGTGGTATTATTACAATTGTTGATACTGTTAACACAAGTATTTTAAAAAACATAGTAGGCCAACCTTATTGGACAATAAATGGTGTCCCTCTGCAAGACGGCATGAGGATACTGAGTCTTGCTGACAACAGTCCAGAGGCTGCGGGTAAAATTTTCATTGTAAGTGGACAGGCCAACGGTGCAATACAATTAACAGTAGATACCAGCGGTTGTCATTCATCAGATGGCCAACCAACTCAGGGTGACCGAGCAACTGTACAGTTTGGGTTACTGCAGGGACAAAACATTTATTACAACAACGGCGTATGGACGACGAATTGTCAGCAATTGATTGGATTAACTCCGCCATTGTTTCAATTGTATGATATTGACGGCAACAGCATGAGCGACCCCAGTGTGTACCCAAGCAGCAGTTTCATGGGCAGTCAGGTCTTTTCATATGCAATTGATCCAACTCAACCAATAGACCCGTATCTTGGGCAATCTGTCCAACTGGATCAATTTGGAGACTGGGTATTCGACAACAATCTAACCACTGACACTGTCACCTATGTCAGTAATTCCACTAGAATCAATTATAATGGTTATCTTTTTGCCCAGATTGGATCAACATATATAGATTCGTGGTATACCGCGCCGCAATTGAGTCGGCAATATATCATCAATCAATTTGATCTAACAACAGACACCACTGTCTTTGTTATAGACCAAGCTCCAGCAGCACAATCTGACAATACATTGCCAACAATTTTTGTCCGTATAAATGTCAATCAAAATGATAAATTGCTGGTTAATGGAGTTGATTACACTGTAAGCAACAACGTTGTCACCTTGACAGTGCCTGCAGTGGCAGGCAGCATCGTTGAAATAGCATCTTGGAATCCAGTTGCACCTGTAAATATAACAGGTTACTACCAAATCCCACTCAATATCAGTGCCAATCCCAACAATCTACCGATCACCAGTGTAGCACGTAGCCAGTTTCTGCAACAGTTCCAAGAAATAATAGAAAATCAAACCGGTATAGTAGGTCCAGCATTGGGCAAGAACAATTACCGGGACACAGCACAGCAACGAGGCCTTGGACTTAGTATCCTACAGCATCGTGCTCCGATGATCAAATTAAACCTACTGAACAGTGTACCGCTGAACAATATCAATTTAACCACAGCGCCTACTGATCCAGTACAGGCTATGCAATATGCCGAAAATAGTTATACTCGATTCTATAATAGATTCCTGAGAGCACTGTTCAATGTTGCAGCACAGCAGGGATATACTGCCAGTAGTGACCCCAACGTGTGCAACCCCTACAACACAGCTCTGTGGATAACCACAGCACTGAATCAAATCAACATAGGCAAAACTCCTGCATCTCCTTGGGCCAACACAGGGTACGGCGGACCTCCTGGCGCGTATGGTCTGATACAGGCCACTAATCCACTGTATATACCAGCTACTGCTACACGACTGGGCATCACTTCTGCCTTTACCCCTATGGTATACTTTGATACCAGTTACCTAACTCCTCAGTTGACAATACAAACGCACGACGGTGCACGAATCGTGATGGTAGACAACCAAGGTGTGCCTCTTGGTACGATTCTACACAATCAAAGCATGACTACCAATCCAGAACAGTTGACCAATCCTGTAGCAGCCGCCTGGCTTCAGTTTGAACTCAACATGTTCAACAATCTACCACCAGCCTACAGCAATCCAGAGGCAACTTTGGTGTTTGATATAACCACCTATGCTCCGGGTCGTTGGAGAACTACAGACTATACTGCTGCTGAATATATACAGCTACAGCGCGGAGCATTTGACAAATGGGTGATCAACAATCAGATAGATTATCAATCAAATACCGGTTACAATCCCAGCGATCCATTTAGTTTCAATTATAGCACTGTTACTGATCAGCAGGGCAACAGCATACCAGGTGGATGGCAGGGCATTTATCGTTGGTTCTACGACACTGATCGACCACATATTTGCCCCTGGGAAATGCTGGGTTTCAGTCAGGAGCCTTTGTGGTGGACAGAACAGTATGGCGCGGCCCCCTACACCAGTGGTAATACTGCACTGTGGCAAGATCTTGCATCTGGAATCATACGGCAGGGTCAGCGCGCAGGCACTTATTCTGTTTGGGCAAGACCCGGACTGATGTCCTGCATACCAGTGGATGCACAAGGTAATCTCTTGCCCCCAGTACTGTCCGGCTGCGCAGCTTATCTGCCAACTGCCACTGCTGCCCAAGCACCTTGGATTTTTGGCGATGGGGGGCCTGTAGAAAGTGCTTGGATACATTCTCAATACTATCCATTTGTAGAGTCCGTTACGGGATACCTTATGAAGCCTGCGGCATTTGTTGAATATACCTGGGACAGCCTCCGTACCCAAGAGATTTATCCAGCCACTAACGAAAGCCAATGGATCTACATAGATACCAATACAAGACGCGCAAGTGATCAATTCTATATCAATAGAGAAACTCCTAACACATTAGTAACTGGGGTCTACGTTCCCGATGAAACCAATCTTGCCTATTTTGCCAGTGCAGGTTTTCAAGTTTGGATTACTGAATATGTTGTGAGTCAAGGACTATCTGTGACCAACTTTATCGGCAGTGTCATAAGGGGTGGCAACGTAAAATTGGCACATCGCATGGCCGGCTATATCAACACTACTAATTTACGCGGAGTTGTTGACAGTTTTGGCCAAATAGGCTACAACAGCCAAATCATACCAAATGAAAACATCAGCACCTATCTCTATCGCAGCACCAGCACTGGAAATTATTACTACAGCGGAGTTATAGTGCAACAGGTAGTTGGTGGTTGGAAGATATATGGTTATGATGCAATCGAACAATTTTTTACCATAATACCGTCCAATACATCTGGATCCAAGATCAACATTGCCATAGGCAATCAACAAGTTACAGAATATCAAACAGGCCTAACCAACAGCATTAAAATCGTGCTGTATAATACAGTATTGACATCATATCAACAGGTATATGACTTTTTGATCAGTTACGGTCGCTGGCTGACATCACAGGGTTGGTTATTTGAAACCTATAGTAGCAATGCGGGAGCAGTGTTGAACTGGAGCCAAAGTGCTAAAGAATATCTACTTTGGGCACAAGGATCATGGGCCAACGGCACACTGATTGCACTGAGTCCCAGTGCAGCATCAACTCAGTTTACCACACCAGTTGGTATGATAAACTATGTGAATGGTATTATCAGTGGGACCTATCCTGTAGTAGATAGGGCAGGACAGCCAATACAATCACAGCATCTCGATGTGCTACGCAACGAAGGTGTAATGACCGTTCAGCCAAACAACACGCAGGGCATCTACGGCATGAGGTTGTTCACCACAACCATAGAACATGCTGTGTTTTTTGACAATCTTACAGCATTTGGTGATGTAATTTACGAACCTCTTTACAATCTACAACAACAGCGCATCAAACTCTATACCTATCGAGCCAATGGCTGGAATGGTACCATAAATGCTCCAGGTTATGTTGTAATACAGAACAATACCACGGTCAACGGGCAGACAGTTTCTTCAAATACCTGGACCATGACCAACAACTTTGACAAAACTGCCAGCGATTTTACCAAGTACTTCAACATCGATGAACCAAAGAACTATTCAAAAATCACCTATGGCGGTGTCAATACCATTACATCCAGCAGCACGCTGGGGTCCATCGATAACCAAGCCATAGCCAATATATCCAAGCACACAATAGGTTATCAACCACGGGCTTATCTGCAAAATCTCCTTCTAGACGAATCGGTAGAATTCCAATTCTATCAAGGTTTCATCAGGCAAAAAGGTACATTGTCCAGCATCAATGCCCTGTTGCGCAGTTCATCGATTATTCCAACCGGCAGTACATTTAATTATTTCGACGAATGGATGATACGTGTTGGAACCTACGGGGCCACAGCGTTCAATGTGGACATCGAATACATCTTGCCTCAGTCATATATCAACTATGATCCTCAGTGGATCAGATTTTTCAGCAGCACTAGTAATAATCCCAATGACAATGTGTTTGATATAGTACCAAATGATCCATTATTGATCACGCCGCCGGCCACCTATACCACAAAGATTTTTGGTCTACGCAATTCATATGCGTCAGATCCAGCTACTGACATTCCAACTGCTGGCTATGCTCAGTTAGGTGAAACAAACTGGTATGTTGCCAACACCAGCGAACTAAAAGGTCTCTATTCTAGTGTGCTGTACACTAATAGGCCTTTGAACTTCTATGATACAGTTTGGCAATTTATCACTGACAACGGATCTTGGATGGTATGGATTTTGTCTCCTGCTGCAAGTCAACCGTCCTACACTATACCCAGCACGAGTTTTGGTACTCCGACTACTATAGTAACATCTGGTCCACACGGATTGCTCAACGGGGACCTTTGTGTGGTATTTGGCGTAGCAGGTACGCCGGCAATCAACAACACTTATGTGATTGGATCAGTTACACCAACTACATTCAATATACAAATCAGCACATTCACTGCAGGTTCAGGCGGCACTATCTGGGTATATCGACCAATGAGATTTGCCAACATTTTTGATCGAGATACCAGTGCCCCACCTGGCGGGTATCAAGAAGGCAATCTAGTCTATGTCGACCAAGGCGGTATCATACCAAATGCATGGACAGTATATCATTATGTACGCAGCCAATTTGTACCATATAGACAACAACCGCTGCAGGTTGACCCAAACCTGCTGCAATCCAGCGCCATCTACAACATCAAGACTGGCAAAAATCTTGCCAGTCTTGAATACTGGGATCCAGTAAAGGGCAAGATACCAGGCCAGGCACAGCAGGAACTTACCTTTATCACAGATGTAGACCCAGCTACCTACAATAGTGGAGACACCGCCGGATATTTGGTAAATCCCAGCCTTGCATGGAGCAGCGCACAGATAGGACAAACCTGGTGGGATGTTGCACAGGTTAGATATTTAGATTATGAACAGGGCGACGATTCATATAGACTACGCACCTGGGGGCAAATAGCACCGGGCACTGCTGTTGTGGTGTATGAATGGATACAAAGCAGTGTATCCCCAACTGACTGGGCCACATCAGTTGCTGCTGGCACAGCCATTATGGTCAATGGATCAATGGTAATTCCGTCTGGCACAGTAAAAGAACCTTACAATTGGGTTCAACTACAACAGTATAATAATCAAAATCAACCAACAACCTATTATTATTTCTGGGTTGGCAACAGCGGCCTCCCCCCATCTGGTATTAACAGACGTTTAAGCACCTCTGCTATTGCAACTCTTATACAAAGACCTAGCCAAACCGGTGTGCCATGGTATGCTGCTATAAGCCAAAACAGCATCATCCTTGGAAATGTACAGAATCTGTTAAATGGCCTGCAAGTGGCGCAGCGCATTAACTACACTTCCAAAGCCAATAATGCCAACATCTACAGCGAGTGGGAGTTGATCAGACAGGGAGATCCAAACAGTCCTATCAATACCACTGTATGGTCAAGGCTCAAAGCCAGTTTGGTAACCTTCGATGGAATGGGCAACGATGTCCCAGATTACCATCTCAATGCCTACAACAGATACGGTACCTTTATACGTCCTAGACAAACATGGTTTGTCAACAGAGTGTCAGCCAGTGAATTATTTGTCAGTACCTTTAATAATCTAGCAGCATCTAGCAATACTCCATTGGTATATGACGCTGGTATAGCAAGCTGGTTAAATTACTTTGACGCTGCTGAACCAATACCAACTCAATTTAGCAATATCTTGCTGTCAGTAACAGGTACTGCAGCTAATCGTGTTGTGGTAACATCAACCCTGGGTATGATACCTGCACAGCCGGTGGTATTCAACAGCAGCATTGGCGGGTTAATCGGTGGCACAACCTACTATGTTTTGGCAATCACCAGTCAAACTACCTTTAGTGTCAGCATGGTACCTGGTGGCGAAGTCATTGAACTTGCTGATACTTCTGTGACAACTACGGCTACAGAGACCGTTACTGTCTGGGATTATCAAGTGGCTGACCTAACACAACGCGACGGTCTGATTGGAGCAATATTGCCCGGTCAATTGATACTGTGTGATGCCAACAGCAGCACTGATAACAAATGGTCCATATGGCAATATACTAACAACAGTCAACAATATTGGTCTTTGACACGCATACAATCCTATAACACAGCCAATTATTGGCAATATGTCAATTGGTATGCAACAGGCTACAGTGCAGAAACACCACCAAACACCAGCGTTGAAACGATTGCAGATTTATATGCCATAGCCAACCCCACTCAGGGTCAACTTGTAGAGGTGGTCAACGGTGGTGATGGTAATTACCAATGGTGGGCATATTCAAACAGCGCGTGGTCTTTGGTATGTCAACAAAATGGCACCATGCAGGTGCTGCCAAGTGTGTATCAATGGGCTGAAACTTCTGGTGGATTTGACGGATCGCCATTTGATGCTGCTGGTACCAGCAGTATTTTCAATCCATTGCCAGTATTCGATGACAATGCTGCCATTGAGTTTGCCAATATAATAGATGGTATATATTTGGCCATCTTCCCAGGACCAAACAGCATTGAACTTAATTCCTTGTTCTTTGCCATGACCAATTTTGTAGTTGCCGAACAGCTACAGGCAGATTGGATTTTCAAGACCAGCAACATAGTGTTCAACGGTTTCAACCAAACTCTAGGTCAACCGCCACTATTGGCTGTAAACAACACCAACAGCATATTGGCATTCATCAACGAAACCAAACCCTATCATGCCAATATACAGGACTATACCAATGGGTATTCGGCACTAGATCCGGCCAACGCCTCTGTGGTGGATTTTGATGTACCGTTTGCCTATCTCACTACCAATACTCCCTCAAACGCAGTAAACCCATCAAATATCACGGTCAATACAACAAATCTTGAAGGAATTGAATACCGCAATACATATAGTGCATGGTACGAAAATTACCATGCAGCCACATCGGTGACACTACAACAGTATATTGATCCAAATCTTGTAAGACAATTGACCACCAAGATGGTTTTTGATAGGATCAGTAATCCGGCACTGTTGCTGGGTTGGGGCAGCACTTGGTCAATATTTGGTTGGTCAAATGAAAATGCTGGCCAAAACTTTGGAGCACTGACTCGTATAGAAGACAACTATGCACCAACTCCCGGTATGATTCCCAATGTAATATCTGATCTCATGCAGGGTGTAGTTTATCGCGGACAAACCATAGGCAATCTTGGGTTCTCAGCCGAACCAGGATGGAGCGCAGGCCCATGGGGAGGACTATTGGGTTGGGATGCTGACCGAGCTGTGGTAGATGCATATCTTGACCAAATCATACAAGGCGGACAGATACCAGATTATGATACCGCTGTAGGTGACGGCCAAACCGTTACATTCCCACTAAAACGTGGCGCACAAAACCCCAACAGCCTAGTGGTATGGAGTGACGGGGGACTGAGGTTGTATGGTGTTGACTGGTTTGTACCAACATATGCAATAAATGCCTATGTTTTTGATGGCGGCACTGGTTATAGTATTGGAGATCAAATAAATGTGCTGGCAGGGTCTGGCATAGTACCAGTTCGTCTGCAGGTAACAGAAGTAAGTCATGGCAGCATTACTGCTGTAAACATACTGGGTAAAGGTTCTTATACCACTGTTCAGCCTGGACCATACAAAACACAATACCCACCGGCCTATCCAGGTTTTGGCACCAATGCAATGATAGGTGTTGATTGGTCCTGTGCTTGGATACAATTCACTACACCACCAGCTAGTAGTGCAACACCAAATGTCTTTATACTCTATATAGGCACCACATTTGAATCTGCAGCTACCAATCCCAGTGACAGTATCTATGATGGCTACGAGTTTGTTCAGCCTTATGTAGATGACAATCACCCAGAAGAATTGTACCCAATGCTGCCTAGAGATTGTCTAATAATGGATACCTACATTAGGCAGAACGGCGGAAGACCGCTGGTAAGTGCTCGTGCCTATGTTACAGATGGAACAACATCGCAATATGATCTTTTGGTAACACCTCAAAGCGATCAGGCTGTTATGGCATATCTTAATGGCTCGGCGCTGACCGTTGGAACAGGCGGTGATGTTGTTGTAAACTATAATACACGCAAATTGGTGTTTATTAATACACCACCGCCTGATCAAATGCTGTATATAACTGCCATAGGATTTGGCGGAGCCAGCAGAGGCATAGCAGCAGCCTATGTGGTTTCTGGTGGTAATGGATATGTAGTAGGTGATACCCTGACACTGTCTGCGGGGATACCTTTTCAACCAGGGACGTCTGTGCGCCCTGCGCAACTTACAGTGACCAATGTGGGAGTCCACAACAGTGTAGTTGCTACCAACGTTTTGGATCTAGGTCTATATCCGCAACTACCACCACAACCGATAGCCGCTACAGGTGGTCATGGTAATGGTGCAAACTTTATTGTGAGTTTCACAGATGATTTCCAAATGTACCATTTTACAGGAGATGGAGTAAACAAAAACTACCCAGTGCCAGGGACCAGTGACAATTTCCAACCAGGTGTGATGCTGAATATCGACGGAATTCTCACCCCAATAGCAGGTTACACTTCAACCGGTGTTTATCTATCCTCAGCACCAGACTATGGCAGTACTGTAACTTTGGCATCTTTTACCACTTCACAGTTCTCGGTAGTACAAGAAACACTGCTAACCATAAACAACTCGTCAGAGTTGACATATACTATTACACAGGCATCTAGCACACAGCCCAATTACATATCAACTATGGTAAGGCGCAACGGTTTGTTGCTGACACCTCCGTTACTGCAGGAATGGTCTGGTAACCAATATCAAACTCACTTTAACATCACAGTAGATCTTACCAACGCGGTAACAACAACTGTATACATAGACAGTGCTCTTCAGGTCATTGGAGTTGATTACACTATACAGAATAATGTTTTGATATTTGCTGCTGCACCAATTAATCTCGCCACAATAGTGTTGGTATGCGTGAATCCCAGCACACATTATACTATTGCAGGCACCAGCATTACTTTTGCAGCAGGATCAATTCAAGTTGATGATACGGTAATTATCACCACCTATACTCAGGACATTGATTACCAATTCCATACGGATGAATTTACCGCCGTTGAGACAGGGACCTATACGTTGACAGCCTATCCAGAGGATCCAAATACCATACAGGTTTGGTACAACAAAGTTTTACAGGTACCACAACAAGACTATACACTGTCCACCACTGCCGCCAGCAGTGGTTGGGGCAATAGCGGTTGGGACAATTATGTATGGGCCGTGCCAACGCCTAAAATGCTGAATATAATTTTACAACAACCTGATGCAGGTTGGGCCAACGGCGGCTGGGCAGTTTCACAACAACCTGATGAAGGTTGGGATTATCTGCCACCAATAAACATAAACTATATGACAGGAAGACCACAGGCCCCTGCTATTTCATGGCGAACCACTACAGGCTGGGATGCAACTTTGTCCACAGCACTAGATAACACACGCATGACTTATATTCTAAGCAATGTCTATACCTACAGTAGCACTATTGAAGTGGCAGATGTGTCTGTATTGACACTGCCAAATATTGGTATACCTGGTTTGATATATATCAATAATGAATTGATAAGTTTCATGCAGGTGCAACCTGCGCCAACGGCTGTTTATCCAAATAGAGCATTTTTGGCTGGTATTGCTCGCAATAGGTTAGGTACTTCGGGATTGCCTCAAACAGTCTACAACACGTTCTACTACAACGGCAATGGAATCAACACTGTATTTGCCAGCGAGTCTGCCAGTCAAGCAATCTCTACCACTGTATTTGTCAACGGTCAAATGCAAATTGAAAGCATTGATTATCAATTTGTTACCAACCCAACTGGATACCCAGCAGGGTACTATGTGCGATTTATTTCTGCTGCACCCGGCATCGGAATCAAAAACATACGAATAGCCTGTCTAAATCAAATCTCCTACAAAACTAAGCTCAGTCATGCTGTGCCAGCAAATGTTATAGATGCAGGACAACAGGTTGAAATACCCGGAGGCTATTCTTGGGTAGCAACACCAAATGGTTTGCAATATAGCGACTCGTCGTTGGGAATATTTCTTTTAGAACACTCTGCAGAAACTAAATAACTCATGTCAAAAACAGCAACACAAAAAGACCAAACACCAAACGAAAAACCCCGTGATGAAGATGTGGGCATCATGATCTACGGCAATATAAAAATACGTGATCTAGATACAGGTAAACTTTTGGTCAATCAAAGGGCGTGATAGATGTTTGAAGATGATACCAATAATCGCATACAAGGCCATGTATTGATACGCGACATCAACACTGGCGAAATTTTGGTCAACAAGAAAAATGCCATTAATTATGAGAATTTTTCTGTGTCATTAGCAGAAACTCTCAGCAATCGTCCAACCGGATGGATACAGAACATGGCATTTGGCAACGGCGCAGCCACTGTCAGCGGTACAGGAACAATTACCTACCTACCACCAAATGTAGTAGGTACATCAGCAGAACTCTACAATGAAACTTATTTCCAATGTGTCAACGACCAAAGTCCACTGAATGCCAACCCTGCTCAGAACTATATGACCACTGCACACGTCTCTGGGACTACCTATAGTGACGTTATAGTGACCTGCACGCTGGGTTATGGACAACCATCTGGTCAAGAAGCCTTTGACAACACCACAAACATCACTGGGACGTATGTGTTCAATGAGTTAGGTCTCAAGGCCTACAATGCTACCGATGCTGCCAATGGTACAGATACCAATGGTCTGCTGTTGACACATGTAGTGTTCAGTCCAGTACAAAAAAGTCTCAATAGACAGATTGAAATCGTCTATACCATACGTATTCAAACGGTATAAATAGCTGCATCATCATTAAACAAGGGTTAAACCAATGGCCACTAACATTTTTAATTACAATGGTACTTTGCGGACCACAATAGCAGATGGGGCCATTGACAATACCACCAGCATTGCCATGCCCGGTCGTGGTTATCTAAATTATGGGGAACCTGTTAATCAGGACCTATTATGGATCATGCAGAATTTTGCCAACACCACTGCTCCTATCAATCCAGTACAGGGACAGCTGTGGTACAACACTACCACTGGATTGATCAATGTATGGACAGGCGCAGCATGGATTTCCAGCGCAGTCTATGCCGGCAGCAGTGGCGGAGTTGGCAGCCAGCCGGGTGCTTTGTGGTTTGATACAGTGAACCTACAATTAAATGTATGGAACGGTACTGCATGGAATATCGTTGGTCCGCTTGGCAGTCAAATCAACACCGATCCGTTGAATCCCAGCATTCCCAGCTATACTGCTTTCCAGGCTGCACGAATTACAGATACAATTTCTGTCAATCATGAAGTCTGGGAGATAGTGGTAGGAGGTACACTGCTGGCCATTTACAGTAAGGATGCTGCGTTTACACCCAGCCCTGCTATTTCAGGTTTTACCACTGTGAATCCAGGGTTGAATTTCAGTACAACAGTGGCTGGTTCTAGCGTAACGTCGCCAAACATTTTTTCTAATAATAAAAATAACGTACCTGACAGCAACGCTCTCTATAATATGGGTAGTGTTACATATAGATTTGCCAACATGTATGCAATTAATTTCAATGGTCAAGCCACTTCTGCACTCTATGCTGATCTTGCTGAGAGATATGAATCAGATGCAGAACTAGATGTTGCGACTGTGGTTAGTATCGGTGGTAGTGCAGAAATCACTGCTGCTAATACACCCGGTGATACAAATGTATTTGGTGTTGTATCAACTAACCCTGCATATCTAATGAATTCTTCAGCAGGAGATGATGTTACACATCCAGCAGTAGCACTTACAGGGCGCGTGCCCTGTAAAATTGTTGGTCCTGTCAAAAAGGGTCAAAGGCTAATGACCAGCACAGTTGCAGGATGCGCGTGTGTATGGACAGAAGAATATGGACTGTTGAGTATTCTTGGTCGAGCCCTGCAGGATAAAAAAACAGATGGTATAGAAATAATTGAAATTGTAATAGGCAAAAACTAACATGACTTACGCAGTGGGTCAACCCATAGCAGCGTCTGACTACATGGCCTTCCGTGGAGCAGAAGCACCTAATGTAGCGTTTCCCAACGCCAGTGCTGCTACTGATGCTGTTGCAGCATTGGTTGGTGTAGGGTATGGATCTCGCGGATACGGTCAAACATCAATCACACTACCATCAGTAGCAACTGGTGATTTGATCACTGCTGGGCCATGGAACAATCTCTATTCGGCTATGGCTGTGATCAACACACAGACTGGCAGTGGGTTGACATTGCCTGTAGATGTGGTAGCAGGTGATATTATACAGGCAGACAATGGCAGCAGCGGCAGACCAAATCTACCATTATTGATATCAACACTAGACAGCAATCGACTGTTGTATTCAATTTCGCAAATGGCAGTTTCCAGTGAGTTGACTAGTACTCGCATAACAACGTGGAATACCAGTATAGTGCATCAATGGGTTTTGACTTTTACCAGCGAAGATTCTGCAAGATATTTTTTCAATACAGGCGGACAAGTCTATGCATCTGGTAGTAGAACTGGTGGCTCAGCAACACACATCAATGTTGCTCTTACAACGCTCCTTGCACAAATGGGAACCATAAAACTTGGAGCCCTGGCAACGACATATACAGGCTCTGGTGGAACGTCTTATCCAATTGGATATTATGGTCTAACAGGAACATTTCAAACTGTGTTTATACACTATGGGTCGGCCTATGGTTATACTGCAGCCAGTTATACACTGCAGGCCAGGGTAGAAACCGTAACCGGTGTTAATGGTGGTAATGGGAGCATTGTGCGCATGCAGGCTATTTTTGCCACCGGTATCAGCAGTGACGGGACAGTTGACGGAACCTTGACTAGTGATGTACAACAACTCAAAGCAGACGTGTTGACAGTTGCAAGTCCAACATATGCTACAACTATTTCATTATCTAGTTAGTTCTTCGCTGTGCAAGCCCATCCTTGTGAACTATGTCACCAGAACAGTGCCCAAACCAACATCAAAAATGGCATATCACTGCCTACAGAAATCAACACATTTAATCTAGGTCGCCGGCTATAAAACTTGCTATTATTGTCAAAATTATTAACAATAATCAAGGAGGTATTTTATGGACGAGCGACTGCAGAAGGCATTAGATGCATCAAACCTACGTTTGAATCTCATTAATATCAAAGAAAATCTCAAAATAAAAGTTGACACCATGATCACCATGGCCATCAATGGCGGGCTGTTCAAAGCATCTCGTGAATTGATAACTTTCATGCAGATGATCATAGATAGAGGTTGGCAATCAGTAGTATTGATAGATGAAAACGGTAATCCTATTGAAATTACTGATCTTGAAACATTCCGCGATGAACTACTGGATCGCTATTTTAATGCCACTAACTATTATAATCTAGAATACAATAACCTGCGCAAGGCTAGATCAACTGCTGAACAATTTTCAGAAATAGTCAAAGGCAATAATTAATGAGCCGCGGATATTTGATACATGCCTACAATAATTTAGAAATAGACTATGGTACCATGGCCATTTGCTCCAGTCTATTGATTAAAAAGCATCTTAAAGAACAATCTACTGCCGTGGCCACATCACAAGATACCTTATTTTGGATGATCAAAACACATGGTGAAGATCTAGTCAATCATGTTTTTGACCACATAATTATTACAGACATTGATCGAAATGTGCCAAACCGCAGTTTTCACGACACTAGGTATACTAAAAAAACAGCACCTTATTATAATACCAATAGATCTGATAGTTTTGTATTGAGTCCATTTGATGAAACTCTGTTGATCGATGCAGATTTTTTGGTATTAGACAACAGCCTAGATGCGGTCTGGGGATCAACTGAAGAAATTTTGGTCAATAAATCAGTTTGTGATCTCAATCATATAGAAGATTTAGGCGGATTTGACAAACGGTTCAATAACATGAGCATACCGTTGTATTGGGCCACAGTCATGTATTTCAAAAAGACAGACAAGACCAAATGTCTATTTGATTTGATCAAATTTATCAAACACAACTATCGATACTATCAAAGTCTCTACAAAGTCCCACCGGGCGATTATTTCCGCAATGACTACGCTCTGAGTATTGCCATCCACATGATGAATGCACAGTTTGAAGGCGACACTGTTAAAAACCTACCCAACAAGCAATTGATGTTTGCCACCGAAAACGATGATATAGCAGCTTTTGATCAAGGCACGGTATTTTTTACCAGCGAAGCACGACAAGGCGAGTTCAAACTACACAAGGTCAACACCAATGTGCATGTCATGAATAAATGGAGCATAGGACGTGTTGCAGAAAGGATCATAAATTATGCCACCAACTGAAATATCGCGCGGATTTTTTACTATCGCACAAAATACCAACTCAGTTGACTATGTAAGATTGGCATATGGTCTTGCCTTGAGCCTAAAATACAGCCAAAGTAATATCAGCAGACTCAGCATCGGCATCACACCTGGTACCCAAGTTGAAGATCGTTATAAATGGGCATTTGATGAAATAGTTGAAATCCCCTGGGGCGATGATTCAGAACAAAGCGACTGGAAATTGCAAAACGAATGGAAATCAATTTGGATGACACCATACGATGAAACCATAAAACTCGACAGTGACATGTTGTTTTTTTCAGACATTGATGCAGTTTGGCAACAACTTGGCCAACGCCAGCAGTCTGTGTCATTTGTCAACACAGTGCTGGACTGGCGCAGCAATCCCATTACCGACGACTACTATCGCAAGGTGTTCACAGCAAACCGATTGCCCAACATCTACACAGCATTTACATATTTTAGAAAAACGTCAGAAGCCTATGAGTTTTTCAATTTGACCAAGATGATTACATGGAACTGGGAAAGGTTCTTTGAAAACTTTCTTGAACCAAATACGCGGCCAACACATTTTAGTACAGATGTAGCTTTTGCACTGGCAATGAAAATATTAGATCTAGATCAAACCAACACAACACCAAATGCTACTCCAACATTCGTACACATGAAAAGCCAACTACAGGGTTGGAACATTGACAACATTTCAGAAGACTGGAGAAAACACATAAAAGTATTTCTCAATGCCAACGCCAATCTCAAAATTGGCAACCATGCGCAGTTTTACCCTCTACACTATCATGTCAAAGACTTTTTAACTGATGCCATGCTGAAAACCTACGAAGGACTACTGGCATGATCGTAGCATGGTTAATCTATGATCAGCAGACAGGCGACATCAAAAAAGTTTCCTGGCGTGAAATCATTGGCCAAAGCATTGCAATTGACATTTCACTAGCAGAAGATTTTATGAACGGCAGAGTTAGACTACAGGACTGGTTTGTAACAAATATACCGTCAAATCCAACTCTGGCCATTCGTCCAAAAATAGCAACTACCAAACTAGAGTCATTTTGTAGCCTAATAGATCCTTGTGATGAATACATAAATGACCCAATATCTCTGCAAAAGAATTTGGTCTGTATTACTCACGATGACCAAACTAGAAAAAAAATGCTCTATATGACCAAACAGAATGATCCCAGTTGGTTAATTGCCAGTTGGGATCTATCGGATTGTGCTGCACACCACAATAAAATATCATTAGCAGTAGAAAATCACCACCTCTATAGTTTTTATCTAGGATGACCTATGAAACACAGAATGGATTCGTTTGATTTTGTTTTTCTCAGTTTTGATGAACCAAATGCAGAATTACTCTGGGCCAACTTGCTCGCTAGGGTGCCTTGGGCAAAACGTGTGCATGGCGTTTGCGGTTTTGACACAGCGCATCTAGCCTGTGCCGATGCAAGTGATACGGATTTTTTTATAACTGTCGACGGCGACAATGAGATTTATGCCGAATTTCTCAATCTTGAAATCGATATTGAGGATCATCAGAAAGACCATGCTTGGACCTGGGCAGGACGCAACAGTATCAATGGTCTGGTATATGGTAATGGTGGATTGAAATTATGGAGCAAGGCATTTGTGCGACAGATGAAAAGCCACGAGAATGCTGAAGATCCAAGAAAGGCTGTGGAATTTTGCTGGGATTCTCGCTATCATGATCAACGTGGCTGTTACAGCACCAGCCATGTGAATGGCAGTGCACAGCAGGCCTGGCGCAGTGGCTTTCGCGAAGGTGTGAAGATGTGTTTAGATCGCGGCCAAAAGGTAGCTGTGAGAGATTTCCATAAAAAAATTTGGTACGGTAACATTAACCGCCTGTGCATTTGGGCCAGTGTGGGCCAAGACGTTGAACATGGTATTTGGGCCATGTATGGGGCACGAATGGGGTCTAGTCTTGCCATGTTCAGTGACGAGGATCATACCATTATCAGCAACTATAACCAAATGCAGGCACTTTGGTTGGATATCAAAGATACCGATCCGCATCAAGGTTGCCAAAGTCTGGAGTCAGATCTCAAATACAAGTTAGGTCTAGATATTACAACCATGCAGACGGAAAATTCTAAGTTTTTCAAACGTGTTTACATGAATCCACCAAGGCCCTGGATGCCTAACGAAGAGATAGCGCATTATATGGCCACCCGTAATGTATGATTTGTTTTTCATTACAGACAATCAGACCTATTGGCATTCAGTAAAGTCCTGCTTCCCACATGCCAAACGCATGCCAAAGTCAGATGATTATATATCACGCTGTGCCAGTGCTGCCTTTACGCGCATGCTGTGGATAGTGCCTGAGCAGTTGAGTTTTGACAATTCCTGGAATTTTTCATTTATGCCCGAAGGTGATGAACAAAATTATCTGCATCTATGGAGCGCTAGACATCCACGAACAGCAGATGCAGTAGATGGTTGTATACAGTTATGGCCACGCAAATTAGCCAAAACCACAATGAATTTTGATTTAACCAGTTTGCCAGCCAATATCAAAACACACGATGAGCAAACTTCTACCTATGCTGACCAGTTTGATATCTTTTTTGTTTCATACCTCGAACCAAATGCAGACGAAAACTTCAAAAGATTACAGGCCAGATTTCCCATGGCCAAACGAGTACACGGAATCAAAGGCATTGACCTTGCACATCGTACCTGTGCAGAACAGTCAACCACTAGCATGTTTTGGACTGTAGATGGGGATACAACCATAGATGAAACCTGGCATTTTGACCATGTACCCAGTAGGTATGATCGTAATTATATACATATTTGGCACAGCAGGAATCCCATCAACAGTCTTGAATATGGTTATGGTGCTGTTAAATTATGGCCTGCTGCCAAGGTTCTGGCCTATAATGGCCGATGGTTGGACTTTACAACCAGCGTCGGACAAATCAAAATTTTAGATCAAACCATAGCCACCACACATTTTAATTCGTCACCATTTGAAACATGGAAAAGTGCATTTCGAGAATGTGTAAAATTGTTGCGAAATTTAGAAATAAATCCAGATGATATGGAATCACAAAATCGTTTGAACTCTTGGACCAATACGGAGTCAAACGCGCAACATGCAGATTGGTGCCGTCGAGGCAGCAGGGATTCGGTTGATTGGTACTTGAACAATCATGGTAATTTCTCTAAAATAAATGATTTTGACTTTTTAAGTATCATGTTTAATGAACTAGAAAAATAAACTTTAAACTCTTGTGAATCAATGGTTTTTTTATGAAAATATGTATGAATTTTTATGAGGTGAGTCTAATACTATGACCAAAAAAAAACTCAACTGGTTGGGAACAGGTAAATATATGCAAGAGAACTGAAAGGTTGGTCAACATGAGTAGGTCAAAATCAAGTATGGATTGGTGGAATACGATATTTGATAATCTAATATTAGAAAGTGATCCGCCCCCTACCAAGTACATAAAAGATGCTGTAATTGTTACCAAAAATGGTGCCAAATTCCGTATTAGCGCGGAGGATTTTGTAGCTATGATTGAACAGCAGAAATACATAAAATTTGAAGACAGCGACATCTATGCCTGCAGTTTAAACATTGATTTTACCCGCATCAAACGTGATGTAACTAGATGGGCCAACAAGTTCATAGAAGACATTGAAATTGAAGCGGCAAAAATGGTTGAAAACGAGGAGAATCTTCCAAAAAAACAACCTAAATTCAAATAATTGAGTGAACTACCGTTGGTTAATTTTCACATCGCTGAGCACAGCGACTATTTTGAAATGGTCCCAGGCTTCTTTGGCCATGGGATTTTGTTCTAGATCAGTGTCGAGCAGTATGGTTTCTAACCAGTGCTCTCTGCGATGACGGTGGACTGCACCAAACTTGCGAGGCTGATGCAATTTGCCCCGATTCCAAAGATCAACAGCGACGCTGCGAAATTTTTCTCTGTCATCTGGCGAGTGTTTTGACCAAGGTGAATGCCCTGCACCCCCATGAAAATAACCATTCCAAATATCCCACCACTGGTCATCTTGTCTGGGGTCAAAGTCTGTGCCCGCAATAATGACCAGCACATCATCTATATCTACCTTGCCATCTACAATATCACTTAGGCATCGGCTGAAGCTAAGTCCTATCTTCATTGTCGATCCTCTCTTGATGATCAAATCTGTCTAGCGGGGGACGGTTTCTCACTATGCTGTTGTGCAGCTCCATATATCCGCATTCCATGCCAATGCCATAACTGTCCATGTCAAACCCAAACACTCGATACAACACATGACGATAACTGCCTTGGTCTTTCAGTTCACCTTTGCAGATGCGTTGTACCACACTGTAAAAGGCCATCAGTTGTTTGTCAGTGGTGAGACTATTCCAATAGAGGTCACACTCGGTTGCATATTCTTTGGCTCGAGAGCGATAGGCTTCGCCAAACTCAACCAAAGTATCTGTAAACTGCTTGTTGGCATCGCTGGTCATGAGTGGTTTCCTTTTGGTTGATCGGCTTCGTCACAAGTCTTCTGCCAGCATGGGAAATTGGCTCAAAATGATCTGCCAACAGGACTCTGCAATCTCACGGTGTTCTTTCTGTGTGCCGTTGCCGCGGCGTAGGTCGCAGTAGTGTACCCAACTGCGCAGAGTACCGGCCATATATAGTCTGCTATTGGTTAGACCCTCGGGCAACACTGCTCTGGCCTGTTCCTTGGCAATGTTGTGATCAATTGCCCATTTGTAGACATCCATGGCCTGCTGGATCAGCTGCGCCTGTTGATCTGCCCAGGCAATTTCCAGCTCCTGATCTGTGATCTCAATGCTGTTCTGACGGTTCTTGGTATCCTGCAGTCTAGCTTCGCGGTTGCTAAACCCTAAATTACCTGTAGGATCAGCATAGCGTTGGCTGAACTCCTGGAAACTAAAACTCTTATGACGCAGAATCTGGCGAGCAATGTCACGAGTGGTGTTGATCTCAATGACCAATTGAACCATTTCTAATGGCGACCAGTGTGCGTGGCTTATAAGATAACGTATCAGTTTGGCACTGGTGCTGTGATTCTGCTGGTTGGTGGGATTTGATACCCTTGCACAATATGCTACCAGCTCTTCAGCTGTGGTGCATTCTGTAATCGTAGGTTTGGTAATGGCTATGAGACGACAGTTTTTCATACCATATTATGTCTGCAACAGCGAGGCTAGTCAACCTGATTCACAGCTAACTTTTGATAGTTGACAATCTATGATTGTTCAGAGGTGAACGTTTTTCTATCTAGGTGTTCGATAGAAGCAAGTATTACTGCTGCGGCCTTTATAAGCGATTGTCTCTGCTCTTGATAATCTAATTTCATATGCTTTCGTGCAACACATCTAGTGAGATATTGGCTAGATATTGCAATCCAGTCATTGATTGTGTGTTTTTGATCAAATTCACTACCAGGCAGATCATATTGACGTCTACGTTCGGCCGCAATTTCATCCAATATGATCTGTCTAGTAGGTGTCATAGATATCAAGATGCCTTGGGTTTCCTAGGAGATCTTGGCTTTTTGACTGCAGGTTGGTTAGATTCTGCTGCCTTTTCCTTGTCTAACCCCACCAACAAATCTTCTGTTGCTGTAGATTTAGACTTGCTTTGTTTTTTCATCAGTGCCGGATCCATACGATAAGCACGCTCGCGCATCTTTTGTGCATCAGATTCCAACAACTCTGCCTGCCGGATGAGACCCACAGCCTCATCCTTGCGATCAGCACGAGATTCACCGTCCATGTTGTTGGCATGTACGTTAAACTTCTTGAGATCTGCAGCCAAACTTGCGCGAGTTTCCGGATCTAAATCATCAAAACCAACCGGAGTGTTTTCATTCATTTTATCCATAGCATTGATGACCTCTGACAAAGGCCACCGTAGACCCTTGCGGGGTGTCATAGTGACCAAACTAGTTGGCACTTTCTGCAGACGCCCAGCCGAATGGAACTTGTTCAACAGTGTAGTATTACTGCCGTCTGGGCTCATACGGCGTGCTAACACATCTGCAAGGTTTTGGCTTTGTTGACCCTCTGTGCTTTCAACTACACGACGCAGGCTGTCATTGTAGTTGTCAGGCAGAGCATCTGTATCAACGACCAATGCATGGTTTGGATCGCCAGGCAGTTGCATGTATACTACTACAACATTTTTGCCAGTGTTGTTTAGCATACCAACATGCTTGACCATTCCTGTCATGTCGCTCATTTCAAATACCTATCTTTGGAGCAAATGGTGGAGTCATAGGCATAACTGGGTTTGGGTGTGGCATCTGCTGTACCTGTGGTGGCATCTGCTGTACCTGTGGTGGCATCTGCTGTACCTGTGGTGGCATCTGCTGTACCTGTGGTGGCATCTGCTGTACCTGTGGTGGCATCTGCTGTACCTGTGGTGGCATCTGCTGTACCTGTGGTGGCATCTGCTGTACCTGTGGTGGCATCTGCTGCGCTGGTTGAGCCCCAGGCTGCGTGTTGTTTTCAGCTGGTTTAGGTGCAACGCTTTCTAGGAAAAGCGACAACTTATCAAACAATGCACCAATCTGGCTAATTTCGTTACCGCGAAATGCACCCCGGCTAGTTGCCAAATCAATCACAATCAATAGATTCTGCAGATCCTGCAGGGACACATTTGGTGGTGAAGATGGCGATTCAGATGTTACTGTGCTGCTCATAGAAAAATTCTCCTATTATTCTACACTATTGTTGTAGATCGCAGATCTAGATGTCAATTTTAGATTGCTCGGTTTTGACCACTGTGATCACAGATTCATCCCAGTTGAGATATTTTATCCATGTTTCACTAGGAATCTTAATTGGAGTACGTCGAGCATAATCCAACAGTTGATAATAGTCCGGTTTTATTGGTTTGTTATTTGGACGCATGTGTGTTTTGTGCCCCTTGATACTGTTGCACACATAGCAGCAGCACACAATATTTTCCCAACGGGTGGTGCCACCCCTGGCACGAGGAATCACATGATCAACTGTAAGGTCAAATGTGTTGAGTTTCTTGCTACAATACTGGCAGGTAAATCCGTCACGCAGCAACAGATTATATCTTGAAAACCTTACCCCATGTTTTTTCTTAATATAGGTGTTTGATACCATAACTGCAGGAACATCAATGGTAGTACTGGGACTGCGTATTTTCCAGTCTGTATAGTATTCTATTGCAGTTGCATGTCCTAAAAATGATATTTTAATAGCATCTTTCCAAGAAATTGATGATATAGGAATAATGCTCAATGGAGTGTAATCCGCATTCAACACAAGTGTCGATCCCAAAACACGAAATCTCCAAAATTAAAACCACAGCATCAATTTTTACCAGGCGCAGGATTCATAAATCATGCCATAATTTAAATCCGCCACCTACCAAACTGGCAAAACTTGCTCCAAACAAGGCCGAACTTGCCAAGACATTTTCATTAAAACTTTCTAGATACATGGCAAAATGTCCAGAGACATAAAAGGCAACAAATACAGCAAACGAAAAACATAGCTTCTTGAGCAGCTTGGACATGTTAATCACCCCTGACAGCCGTTGTGTTCCTAACGTTATTTATCACCAATCTAAAAAAAAAAAGGTCTCATCTATCTGATGCCAATCAGCATGTGTCTTGTGTAGGCAGTTTCAGGGTCTGTCAGTGATAACTGTCCTCGATATAATATCCTGTCCATAAAAAAAGCATCTTCCAATTCATCCGTGCTGTTGAATTGATAAACAGCACCGGGATCTGGATCGCGACCCTGTATGGCCACCAGTGTTCCAGGAGGAATATTGGCAAACCATCCGGAGTTTTGCATATTGCCTGCACTGGTGTTGATGACTAACCCAGGGCTTTTCATCATGCTGTAGGTAAGAGTATTGGCATCTTTGGCTACAGGAATGATCTTGTGGTCAATATCTAAACGCTGGGCTAGACGATATCCGGTGTCCAGTTTATAAACATTAGTATCAACATTGGCGATCCGATCGAATGTGATATCATGCTGTTGCAGAAGCAGTATGCTGAGATTACCGTACCATGATCCCAGTATATAAATGGTTGCAAAACTGCGATTAATTCGACTGACTTCTCGTATCAACCACAATTTGCTCAGCACTAAATCTGGTGTAAAACTTCCTATCAGGGTATCGGGGCTAGATTCAAAGATTCTCTTTGTCATAATGTTATTTAATCTTTCAAGCGGAAGTCTGTTAACCTAAAGGAAAACAGGGTTCACTTGCAGTGATAATTCTCAACGACTACTAAGTCCATGCAGTGATCTCACAATATTCACAATGAAAAGCGTCAGATCCCAGTTGTCCCCAGACAAAAACGGAGGGACCACACCAATCATCTGTGAGGAGTAATGTATGAAACAGCAGTGATTCAGGCTCTGTTAGTTGATCTGCTATGAGTTTCATTTTGACTCTGCGAGACAACTGCCGAGCTATTTCTGGATCGGTGTCGTGCCAGGTCAACCTACATGGTACAACAAAACTCTTGATCCAGGTTCTTATCCAAAAAAGCATGCTGAACATCTTATGAGACATGTGCAGGGTCATCGTATTCTTGTCTCCCAAAATACACACACTTCTCCTCGCGACACCAACGTCTAGCGAATTCCCAGGCAATTTTGGAATCGGTAATGTCCAATTCATCCTCTTGGTAGTTCTGATCTATAAGACTGGAATCTTCATTGGCATTTTTGGCCCAGTAGTTGATGTCAACCCTGTCAGCTGTAACAGTGATCTCAATGCGCGTTACAATTTTATGTCTTATAGTTGGTTCTAGTGTTGCCACATCTCGATAATAGTTAACTGTGTTGCCATCGGCATCTGGGTGCTGAATGATGTCTTTTTCATACCGTGTAACCACCCTAGGAAGGTAAAATACATGTCCAACATCATACTGAGTTTTGATTTTCATTTGATAATCCTGTGAAACTACAAAATAACATCTGCGAATTGACTGTCAACCGTGGATATGGAAGATTGATCACACTACTCATCTGGTTGATTGAGTGAGAAATGAGCACCACCCCACAGAGCACGAACGGCATCGACTCTGTTTTGGCTACCGATGTGTTTGGCAACCACATCCAGCACCGCTTGACGCCAATCAAAATTCTCAACATCCCAGGCCCGGAAAATTGCCGATTTTAGATTACCGTCCATGACTTTAGCCATGTCTGATAGTGCAAACGCCTTGCGATCAGTGCCGTAAATCCCACGACAGCTATTGTTCACAGTGCTCCAGATCTTTTCAGAGTCTGAAATGCCCTTCCAGAACGCTGTTTCATACTTTTCCAGTTGACTGCGAGTGTCATTGTCCAGCACAGGTTTTATGTCATCTAGTTTTTCAGTCAACATCAAACCAATCGTATTCTTTTCCATCATGATGCTGTCTTTGGCAGAATGCCTTATACAATAGTCCTCCGCTTTGATCTTGATCATTCTACCATCATCAAAGCGTATGATCCAACCCTCCTGGTTTTGCAGCACACGAGTCTCTTCAACCAATGCCCGCATGTTTTCAGCCGTGCCATCGTAAGCACGTACCACTTCTACGTCGTAGGCAGCACCATAGGTCAGCATCTGCTGATAACTCTTATATTGGCCAGTGGCCAAATCACGAATGGCAATCAGCACCAAGCGATCCACAGGATAATCAATGACTATGCGCTGCTTGCGGCTGCACCATTCAAATATAGGCGTTTGTCCACGCTCAAGATGCAGGCGTATAAATTCGTCATAGTTGGGCCGCTGAGCCACCCAGACCTCAGCCTGCATAGCAACTTCTGTCATGCCCATCTTGGTACCAAGGCGATAGTCGTCGCCAATGGGAATCGGACGAACCATCGATCCATCACACTTATCAAGAATAACATGTGGTTCATTTAGATCAATGCAATGAATCTGCGTTTCATCTCTTTCCATGGCATTGAAAAATTTATGTATCGGAAGAGAGATCACATTGCCATGGTGGTCAAAAATCAAACCACGACACTGACGACGAAGATGCCAGTGGGCAGCAGTCTCAGCATCTGGTGCAGAAGCAGGGTTTGGGAATACATCGTTGCCCATACTAATGTAGTTGATGATCTTAAAGTGTTCTCTTTCGGCTACAAAGAATGCATCACAGCCTTTAATAGCATCTAGATATTGCTGGATATGAGATGAATAATGCATGACACTGCCCTGTTGTTGGTTGTTTGTAACACAGGACATTGACAATGTCAAAAGTTTTTGATGGTCACAAACCGTGAAAAAAATAATAAATATCGCATGTGCACCATTATAGCAAAAAAATTTCCTAAAATTGGTTGGGTTGGTGTGAAAAACCGTGATCGACCTGTAGATACCAAAACTCAACTAGTTCGTCTGCAGACAAATGGTATTGAATGTGTGACCTTGATGGATGAACAAACTGGCTGGACTGAAGGAATGAATTCTCACGGAGTCAGCATCATCAGCAGCAGCCTTACTCCAATGACCACGGGTCATCCAACTGTCTCAGAGCATCAAAGCAAAAATGGCCAAAGATTGAAAGCAGCTCTGTCACAGCCCAACGTTGCAGCTGCAGTATCTGTGCTGCGCGACCTCAAAGTCACAGGCTGTGTAATGGTTTTTGATCAAAATAGCCTATGGTTGATCGAAGGCATGAAAAACTATTCCGATCAACAGGTCATTAGAAAAATCACCACAGACTATGTGGCACGTACCAACCACGGTATTTGGATACCCAGTGCTGGGTATTCATCCAACAGTGACAATAACCTGATGGCCATGTTTAGACTCAGCAGCCTAGCACGTCTTGACATAGCTAACTATATTCTAGCCACAGCCAAAACTCCAGAAGAACTAATGCCCTTACTGGCTAAAACCTGGGTGGACAACCCGCAGTTGACCACATTGCGATCTTCGACAGCTGACATAGACGATCAAACTACTGAACAACTTATGATGGAACCACTCAAAAAATTGGTATTGATACGCAACTTGCATAATGTATTGGACTTTCGAAACAAAGCCATAAATCCGCCGGGCAGTAAGATACTAGTCGGTGTGGTCAAGGACTAGGTCATAGGACTTTAAGTACCATAGTGTTGCGGTTGAACTTGCCCAGCAGTGCCCAATTTTTGCCGTTGGTATTGGCCAACAATACTTCCAACCTACGAATGTTAGCAGCGCGATTCCAGTGGGGCAAATCAGTATCTGGATTGCGCAGAATTTTACCAAGGCTCTTGGCATTGTCGTAATTGGTTATGCGAGAACCTTGAACACTGAGTCGTTTGCCAGGTTCTGCAAAATATACCTCACAATGTCGCGTTTTGGTGTTGTAGATCACTGCTGCTGCTGCGCCAACGAGATTGGTAGGATCCACACTGTTGATGCCCAGCGCAGTGTCTTGATCCTTGTAGGTAACCTTGGCAGCGGCTTTTTCCCCGTTGCGATCGCTTTGTTCTAGAGTATTGGTCAACTTGCGTACACGGGCATTTTTAGCACTGGTTTTGATACCAGCGCGATTGTTGACCAACAGACCAAGAGTATCGGCTATGGTTGACAGAGGTTTTACCCAATGAGCAACTGCAGCATCCTGCTTGGCTTCCTGCAGTGCAGTCCTGTAGTGCTCCAGCAGTTGTTTGGTAACCCAGGGTTTGCCGCCGTCTCTAGCAGCCACTATCTTTCGTACCAGTGCGGCCAACTCTCGTGTGCTGATTTTTCCAGAGAGAACTTTGGCTTTGGCATTGTCAATTTGACTGTAGCAGTCAACATAGTGTTGAACTTTCTTGCCCTGAGATGAAGTGGCAATTGCGTCCCAATCAAAATCCACTTCACCAAGACTGCGAACTTTCCAATCTTCTAGAGTCCTCCGCACCTTGTCAATGCTGCTGGGCCGCAGTCTAGCACCTCGATTCATGCAATAGGCTATTTTTCCTTCTGCTGAGATCTGTGCTGCAGGAATCTGTTCTGCAATATCTGTCATCCCAACTACATCTGCATAGGCAACTAATTCACGTTTGAGAGCAGCAGTATCTACTTCATAATGAAGGAAGTTGAGAACCTGCATGTAAAGCCCGTCAAATCCCGGCACAGAGTGATCAAGATTGGCTATGGTGTTATCCATTGCAGTCGCTCCTAGACATCATGTATGTCATTATAACACACAGCAGGAGATTGTCAACTGCTTTGAGATCACCAGGTTTAACCTTTGATCTGTGGCTTCACCGATGTTGACAGATCTATGCTTTTTTTAGACACCTGATGACCAAGATTAATAGCAGTTGCGCACTTGCCAACGGTGAGATCAACTTCACCCTCTCCGTGTTTTTCAGTGATAATTTTTCTATTTTCCTTATAAAGTTCAATAGTCATTATATATCTCCCTCAACTCTATTTTCAGAACGCTCGACTGTAAATTTACCGCCTGGATAGCGAGCTTCCAATTTTCGAATGTTCTCTTCAATTACATCGTTGGGGTTGACCCCAATGGCACGACACGCATTGATCCAATAGAATGCAACATCACCAAGTTCTCTCTTCATGTGGAATAATGCCGCATCATCTAGATTCTTGCCTTGGAAAAAGACTTTCTTGGGAATCTCACAGAATTCGCCAGTTTCCGCTGCCATGCCCAGTGCAGCAGTCAACAACAGTGGTACGTTGACATCCGGTCCGTGCTGCATCTCCCCCGCAGTACCATAGGCTTCAAAATTGCCATCTACACGATCCAAACGGTTCATAAACGCAGTAAGGTCCTGACTTTCGGTACTGGTAATCTCAGCGACAAATTCTGTGTATCTGTTGAGGTCTACGGTCATGTTCAATCCTTATATTCATATCAAATAATAAGGTGGACCAAATCCGGCGTCAATCTATCACCATGGCCACTAGATCAAGATTTAAAATCCACTCTCTGTGTGGATAGCCAGTGTTCATAAGCGCACTGTGCATCCTTTTTGTATTCAGTTTCAAAAAAGGATATGACATCATCCTGCGAGGTTGCCCAACGCAAGGACCATAGCACTTTGTTTATCGATGCCATCATATTGGCCAGCATTTCTATCATAACAACTCCTGTGAATTATTGCGTTGCACAATATTTACAGAAAATTATGGATGATCACAACAACAGATAAACTGGTAGTGGTATGTGCCAGTTGCATAGTTTATTTGGACCTATGCAACTGGCACATGATTAATCCTCAGTTAATCGTCACCGTGTTGATCATAGACATCATCAGCATGGTCATGGCTGCTCGATTGAGCAGTTGACTGATCACTGTCATGCTCTTCAGCATGATCGTCTTCCCACCATTCTTTTGGCATTACAGGTCTCCTAATCTCTCTGTGACAACCTAAACCATACAGCATCGTCTTGACTGGCAAATTCAATCTCAACATCAGTGCTGCTTTTGAAATGGTCTTTTTTGACTGTCACTGTATAGTTATCATAGTTGCATGATAACAGTTGTTCCAGCATGGTAATCCATGTATCGACATTGGTCTTTGGTGTGGTAAACAGTCGGCTTCTCGGAAAGGACAGTTTCACAATTCTCAGCGCAGCATCATCGTTCAATTGACTCTACACCCGACCAATGAATTTTTTTGCATATGCATCTGCATAATCTTCAAGATGTTGTTGAAAATAGTCAACGCCGCTGGCACTGTGTAGGCTGGGTGCTTTGGCAATGCTGTTGCTAATGATATCAGGCAGTTGACCCTCTATCATGTCTAAGATGCGTCGACGTTCAGTGGGCTCCATGTCTTTGGACCAAAAAGCCAGTCGTTCAGCTACCTTGCCAGCCAATAGCACAGCAAGGTCGGCCAATTGCGAGTTGAAATCACCAGGTGTTGACATGCACACATTATTAAGAGTCGTTTATGTGCATGTCAACTTCTGTGCAGCCTGTGACGGCTAGCTATGCCTGTCCCTGTTCTTCAACACCCTTGCCGTGTTCATAATACGCCCATCTGCCAAACGGCGGTTTTACACGAGTCTTGAAGCCTTCTGTGATCACCCATAAAGTATCGCAAAAATTGCTGGGACCCCATGTGCCTGATGGATAGCCATCGGTGAAAACCACCGCTAGTTTTGGTTCAATATGATGATCTTTCCAGTGGTTCCAGAATGCTTCAAAGTTGGTCCCGCCACCGCCCTTGCATTCATATTTCAACAGTTCGTCTTCGGTATCTTTGGTAAAGGTTCTATAGTTGTAGACTTTGGTGTCAAAGCAAAGCACACCAATGTTGAATTCATTATAGAGTTGCATGATGCCATAGACTTCGCTGAGAAAATCATTGGCCATGTCATTTGAGATCGAACCGCTCATGTCGATGGCAATCTGGATATCGATCGTCTCGTCTTTTTTGAGCGTGGGCATGAAAATGCCACCATACATGTGACGTCGATTGGGTTTGGCAAAAGTAAAATCGTCTACCAAACAACTTTGAATGCTCTGCTGCAGGAGGTCTCGCCAATTCACGCGGCTTTCTACCAATTCGTCGATCAGACGTTGTAGCCCAACGGGCATCCTGCCAGCTGCTGCATTAGCCGCTTGAAGAATCTTGCTTTTGATTTCTTCACGCACTGCTTTCATTTCTTCTTCTGTTAGCCCCGGTATCTTAAATTTATCATCAGTGCCCTGACCTTGATCTTTGCCACCTTTGCCATCTTTGCCCAACTCGAGATGCACATCCAAGGTCAACTCTTTTTTCACCTTGCGCTTTTCTAGATCGTCATAAACTGCTTCTGATGTCCAACCAAGATATTTTTCATCATACAATCCAATACGCTGCGAAGTGGTTTTCTTACCGCTGTCGTCAATGTCTTCTACCTTGACACGTTCGGTGGGCATTTTGCCAATTCTATCACGAATCAATGCAGCATTGATCACATAGTCATTGGCCATGTTCCACCACTTGGCGTCTCTGTGGCTTCGACGCCCTAGATGATCAAACGCCACATGCAACAGTTCATGACACAACACAAATTGAATCTCATCCACATTCAATTTTTCAAAAAAATCTCGATTGTAGTAGATATAACGTCCATCTACTGCGGCAGTGGGACACCATCCTGCATCGGTAACATCAACCAATGGCAGGTGCATGATCAACGTGCCAAAAAAAGGCTGATTAAACAGCAGTTTGAGTTTGGCCTGTTTCAGTTTGGTCTCAACAGGACTGCGTTTGGTTGCTAACGGGACTTGTGCCATGATTTCCTCAAAAAAGTTTATAACTGGATTGTAGCATGAAAAACTCAACAGTCAACGTTTTAGATGTCTAGTCAAAGACCATTATCCCACATTACACAGTTGACACCGATAGAAAAGCAGCGGGAGTTGAATCCCGCTGCTGAAGTTGGCCTCTGCTGCACTTAGGCGTTGGGCAGTAGATCGCCGTAGGCCTTTACAAATTCGGTCCAATTGCTCAACAATGGTGCTTTGATGGGCAACTTGTAGGTACCAAGAATGGTTTTGCTGGCCATTACTGCCAACTCATCTTCAAAATTGTCCATGATAAACCGGAAGAACGTGTCAACTTGCTTGTGAAACTCCACTGTTGCTGTTTGATCGCCACTGCGACTGGCTTTCTCAGCGCGCTCACTGGCATCTCGCAGTTCATAGCACAATGCAGTGGTCAGCGCATACATCACGTCAATCTGTTTGGTATTCAACTTTTTGACCTTGCCGCTCAGCACGTCTTTGGCATGCGGGAGGTTTACAGCCTGTTTGCGATAACTGAGGAACTTGATACCAATGCCTTCACCGATAGTGCCTTTGATCATGTCGCCCAGCACATCTGCAGGCAGTGCTGTGTCCACCATAGCCCCAGTATCATCAGTTTCCTGCAGCAGTTCACTGGTAAAATACCAACTGCGCGGTGTAGCAAAAGCATATCCGTCCACACTGGGATTGAAACTGTTCAAATCACCAGGTTGAAATTTGATGTAACCGACGACATCCTTGTGCACACGATTCAGTGTAGCCCATTCGTGCCAATCTTCAGCATCAACTTCCAAAGTGAGATGTGTAAAACGGTTGGCCAACGGCATGGGCATGTTGTAGGCTACACCCTTGTCCTTTACACGGTTGCCAGCGGCAACGATCACCACATCTTGCGGCAGTTCATAGTTGCCGATGCGACGATTGAGAATGATCTGATATGTGGCTGCCTGCACACTGGGAGGTGCTGCGCTCATCTCATCAAAAAACACCAGTGCACGGCTGGCTTCGTCAGTTGGCAAGTCACTGGGAGTGCTCCAACGGAATTCCTTGTCCATGATAGGAACGTTGTGCTCATCGCGCACAATTTTGCCACTGCTGTCATAAACTTTAACTTCAGCGAGATAGGGAATACCTCGAATGTCAGTGGGTTCCATCAGAGGCAAACGGATGTCAATCAACGGACGGTTTTGTGAGCGTGCCACTTCGGCTACCAGTTCACTCTTGCCGATGCCAGGCTGACCCCAGATAAATAGCGGACGCTTTCGGGCAATACTATGTTGAATTGCCAACTTCAACCGACTGGGGTTAATGGTGCTGATTTCCAGCATTTTATTACGTGTTGCAGAAGCCATATCATTTAGTCCTTTGTTTGGTTAAGTTATAATAGGAAAATAGCATATGGCAACATGCATGTCAACAGAAATTTTTCACAAGATGCCGTTGAAAAATCACATGGTTCGACGGTTGCCAATGGTTATTTCACCATATAAAATTCCACAAACCTTTTGATGCTGCCGTCAAACATCAGCAGTTCGAAATGCGTGTTTTGGCTCCATACACAGATATGACGACCTTGACTGTACCACGGGCCATTGGTGATCTTGCTCATATTGACCAATACACGACCAGTTAGAGCCACATTGTCCGGATGCTGCACACTCCAGTAGGTAAAGATCTGTGAAAAGGCCATGACTCCAACAAAAGAGAGTTGCCAGCTGTTTTTCATAAAAAATATCTTTACAAAACCTGCTGCGTCATCAGGCAGTGTGCTGCCATACTGCCCTTGCCATGTTTTGACCACTACAGGGTTTGATAACAACAGTGCCACAAGATCTTTTTGATTTTGGTAGCCTTGCGGCAACTCTATGAGATCATTTGGTTTTTTCAGTGATAATCTCGCCATTTGTTAACAGGTACACTTTGAAACCGTCTGTTTTAAAAAGTTTGTTGAGTTTTTCGGCTAGATTGAATGCATGTCCTGGGTTGGCAAAACTTACCTTGCGGTATTTTGGTCCAGGATAATCCAGTAATTTGTTAAGGCTGCGTAGGTTGATTGGTTGATTATGGTAAAATACTGCATAAATACCAACCGCCTGCAGAACCTGTTCGCTCTTATAGGTACTGCTGTCTGTATAATCCAAGAGTATTGCGGGTTTTGGTCGGCTCATGCATTGTTCTCCGCTCATATTTATGGCATGAGCCAATTATCACTCAGTGCAGGGCACAAACTTGTCGAATTCTTCCATGCTCCAATTGCGCATAATGGTCTCTATTTTATTGAAAATATCCCAGCACGTGAACGCACGGTCTTGTGGTTTGTTTCCGTAATTTGGCCTACTAAAACTCTCCGGATTCATTGTGATAATCTGCTGTATATCAGCAACATCTAACAGATGATGGTATGATGTAGACTTAGCCATGACCCAGATCATCATGTTGACTCCTATACGGTAGGGCAGGACAATACCACCTATGCAGACGTATTTCTCCCGGCCAACATCTGCATAATAACAACCACCGGTCAGTTGGCTAAAAACTCGTGTTTCTTCTAGAAATTTATACATAGATATCATCAGTCTTGTCAATTGTTTGGTGTTGGTACTGCTGCAGCAACTCGGCTAAAATATCAGCATCAGAATCAAACCCATAAAAACCGTATTTGATTACTCGATTAAATTTGATTTTTCCATAACCAAAGTTCTTTCGCAGCCTACGGCTGTCAACATCTGTCACGGCTGTAGCATCGGCCACCACTGTATGGCCATCTGTGGCAAATTTACACACAGTGAAATCAAAACTATTCCATAAATCTACTAGACTGGGGTTCAACGATTTGACCAATTGTATTTGTATCAATTCTCCTGCTATGTATATCTTATAGGTCCAGGCATTTCTGGTCTGCCAACTGGAAATCTCCAAGCTAACCAGTTTGTTGGTCCATTCATCATATTGCTGTTGATAAACGGCCTGCAGTCGTGTCTGTGCCTCAGCAAGGTCTTGCTGGTTGCTGAAGAAACAATCTACATCATTATTGATCCACGACATACCCTGCCATAGTCTACGAGGACAGCCTCCTGCTATCCAAGGACCTCGTGATAGATCAAAATGGCCAACTGTGTCTATCACCATAGACAGCAGCGGGTCGCGGATAGACTTGTACAAATCTGTCATGACATGCCCCCTGTGTTGATTCCTAGGTGAAACTGCCACCCGATAGATCAATCTCATTCTTGTCTGCCAATAGTTTATCCTGCAGTTGAATGACTTTGGCACTGAGTGAATTGACACTAGACAACACCAACGCAATTGACGTGGCCAGTTCTTCAGCATCTTGTATGCTGAGACGTATCTCCTTGCTGTTGTAGGATCTTGCAGTTTGATACTTTTTGACAAATACCTCCAATGCCGATGTACTCATATTGTCTTTTCCTTGTTTTTGGTTGTGATATAATGCTGCATCTCCAATTTGTTTTTGAAAGGACCAGCATGTTCATAATCGCCTAGTGTGTTTAACCTTGGACAGAAACTGTGTGTCCATCCCTGCGGGAAACGCAATGCATAATAACCCGCTGCATATCTATCCCGACCCTTGGCAGTTCTAGCGTAGTTTGGTACAGGATCCATACTGGAATCAAAAAATGTGTTGTGCTTAACAGGATATCCATCAATGTTGCCCAACTCGGGTTCACGTATGTTCACTGTCATGGCTTCTATTTCTAACCTACCCCCCAGTCTAGTTTCCAATGCAGCAAGATCTGCATAGTGCTTGGGTTCTAATCGACCTATTACGTTTATTTCGCCGTTGATCTTATTCACAAGGCCAATACGATCCCCATCACCAGTCAATAGCCAACACTGATCGCCTAGAGGTTTTAAACTGTATCTAACCGCCATGCTGCTATTCTCCTTGATCTTGGGTCTGCAGGAGATTACCAGTATAGACCGCACTGAAACAACTGCTGTATTCTCCGCTGTTTTTTTCTATCTTTATTAGACCATGTCTGTTGCAGAATTTGATCAAAGACAATCCAACCTGCTTGCGTATTTCAGTAACAATGCTAGCACGTATGGTCTCATCAAACTTTTCCACAAGATCTGCTGGCTGCATGCTGAGATCAATCAGCAGTTTATTGCGTTCGAAATCATCTCTCACACGATGTTCAACACCTTCATGATCACTCCATTTGCTGAGCATGAGATTATTCCAAGCAAAGCCCCTGTTGTTGCGATCCTCATAAGCCTCCTGGAGTTTCTTGCTGCGTACACCTGGGAAAGCGCTCATGACATTGTCACTGTCATCACCGCGCATGCATTTTTCAAACAGCAGCCATTCGGGGTTAGGCACTGGCAATTCTTCTCCATGCTTGTTTTTAGCAATCTTGCCGTCCTTGTCATAGATGCCAAGTTTGGTATAGAGCAAGCCGGATATACCGTTGAAGATCATCACATTGTCGGCCACTAACTGTTGGAAATCACTGTCACTGCTGATAATGATGTGCGAGTCCTGCGGATGTAGACCAATCCAACGTGCAATCATGTCATCTGCTTCTGCTTCAGCATGGCGCAGTACTGTGCAGTTGGTTTGATTCTTAATGAAATTGATGAATTCGTCCATCACTTCAAAAAATATCGTGTCTTCTTCAACCTCACGAGGAGTACGTTTGATTGCTGCTGCCTTGCGATTGGCCTTGTATGGTGCATAAATATCCTTGCGCCAACTGCGACCTTCTAAACAAAACACCGTGTGTGCAGCATCAAATTGATTCCAAACTTTTTTAATGCTGTTGAATATGATATGCAGTGCCAGAGCCAACTGCTGTTCAGCATCAGGAGCACGGACTCCATGTCGAACCCTGAGAAATAAATTTTGAGTGTCGATGACAATGTAGGTCTGTGACATTTTTAATCCGTTTAGGTTGCTGCAGTTTTATTATACGGCAACCAGGATGACTGTCAAGATGTCAATTGTCTAGGGGATCTGCACGCCTTGTGGGAGTGATGAGATCTGCTTCCATGCCATTAATCTCTTCGGTAATGCTGATGCAGATGTCATTCAACCAGTTGTTGATCACTGTATCTTCTTCGCCTTCATAGCCGTTGGCCAAAAGATGCGGATAGAAATACTCGTTATATTCCAATTGAAAATAAGTTCGACTACTGGTCAATGGATCCCAATTGATCACAGGCATACTGACCCAGGGTTCCTTGAGAATATCTGCACGCTTGCGATCATATTCCAATTTGGTTAATTTTTCATGCTTCAGCAGCAGGTCAAGTTCGGCCAATTCCAATGTGGTTTGGTCATCTATTTCCAAACGTAATTTGTGTTGATCATAGACTATATCAGATATTTCACGGAGTTTGCGACTGAGTTCCAACTGTCTGCGAGCCAATTCTTTAGGATCATCTCGATAGTTTATCTCCAGCAGTTTTTTCTCTAGATCGCCTTGCCTTAGTTCATATTCCGCCTGTGCTATCTCACGAGTCTTGCCCCTGAGACCCCATGAGCCGGGCATCATCCAAAATGGTATTAGTGGTTTTCTCATTTTATTTTCCAATCTGCAGACTGGGTTGGATCCTATTATAGCGTAGGTTAGTGCCAGATACTATATCCATAGCTAGAAAAGCCCCAACATGCGGCCAGTTGGTAGTATAGAAACAGTCTCGTCCCGATAAAAAACTTACCGGCTGCTCTGGGCCAAAATCATAGCCATATGATTCCTCAGCCATAGTCCGTTCGAGACATACAGGCAATGGTTGACCTTCAACCCAGTGGTGTAGCCATTTGGTACACCAATGTGTATAACCCCGATAAACTCCCTGACTGTCAGCCCAAGAAGAAGGTCTATGATCCCAGGGTACAGATTCTTCTATCCAAAATGGTAGATTGTGTTCGATCAAACGCACATATAGGTCATAGTCCTCATGACCAGTACCAACATATCTTTCGTCCATACAGCCAATTTGTCTGAACAACTGTTTTTTAAACGCAAAAAATCTAAAAAGTTGTAGACCAACAAACGCATAGCCTTGTTCCAGCAGGCTCAGTGTTTTATCCACATGCTCTTGTGTTGGACGCACCTTGTCACTCATCAGAATTACTGTTTCTGTGTTGGCATATTCAACACAGGTGTTGACCAATTGGCTGAAATTTGCCACATTGCTACCATCAAAATATTCCAGATGTTGGCTGCCAAGTCCTGATTGTATGACATTGTGATATTGAGGTTTGTTTGATATAAGATACAGCGAGTATGTCATTAGGCTAGATTACCAAATAAATGCAGTTGCATATTGAATACAAACCCATTGCTGACAGCGTATCTAGCAGCATACTCGTGATTGCGTTGGTTTTCTGCCATGTTTAACAGTCCGGGTGTCCACCAAGAAATCACTTCATCTACAGTACTGCGTTCTTCAAGTGAGATCTGATTCTTTTCAGCGCGCAGACGCTTGCTTTTCTGCGGTTCTTCATTGTAGATATTCATTGGACTGACAAACACAGGGTTACCTGTTTTGTCGCGCCACTCATGCGCCCAGATTGGAACAGACCCATAAGGTGAATTGAGATCAGCATTCATTACAAACTTCAAACAATTTGCACGTTCAAGCATCTTGGGATTTGGTGTAAGATACTGTGTTGGTTGTCCGTTCTTTTCATTGCACTTTGGACTTACCACCAGCGTTGTGGATTCCGGAATGTCTTGAACCAGCAATCCGTTGCTTTCGATCTGAGTCTTGACAAACTTCTTGCTCATATGCTTGAGAAATGGACCGATGTTTTTCTGCAGCATGGGTTCGCCGCCTGTGACTACCAACACCATATCTCTTGGTTTAGCAGCCTGAAACTCTGAACTGGGTAGTTCACTGGCCCATAGTGGAATTGATCCATTAAAATACTGTTCAATCACAGTTTGTATGCGTTGATCAATTTGATCTACTGTCATCCAATCGCCGTCATCAAAAAAGGTATCACAGAAACTGCAGGCCAATTGACATTTGGCCAGTCTAACAAAAACTGCTGGCTCGCCTCGGTACGGACCTTCGCCTTGCAGAGTCACTCCAAATATACTTGTTACGAATAGGTTATCTCCAGCGTCTTTAAAATAAGACTGCCCAACTATAGAATTATGTCCAAACATGTCATTTCTTTCAATCTACTTTTTAAGTGTGTTGCGGTTCATCTAGATTGTCAAACTAGAAAATTCCTGTACCACACAGCAGGAATTAAGTTTTTGCGCGGTAGTTCACTCATTTCGATTAATGTCACTATTTTCAAATGTAGGATGCCAATCAATTTCTTTCTGTTGTCCGGGTTCAAACCAACGCAGGCGATAGAGCAGGTTAGCATTACTGGTCTTCAGAACGCAAATCTTGGGATTCGCACAAAATCCCCAATCAATTCCTGCTGTGAGATTTTTCCTCAACCAGTCTATTCGTTCTTGCATGTCTTCACTGCTGAGATGATCCCATAGCAGTAGAAATGGTTTGCTGTCATTATTCATCTACAGCCTCGTCCTCACACAGGGTCATCCACACAGCCTTGCTCTGCCTTGTGGCAACTTCTTTCTCCAGCATGACTATGAAGTCTTCATGGCTCATGCGTTTGGCCTGGCGCAAACAGCGTTCAATTGCAAGGCGATAACTTTTGGCCAGTGCACGCTTGCCAGACGTGCTGCAATCGATCACATGTCCAAGAGACGTTAAAAAATGCTCTGCAGCCTTGCTTGCAGGTCCAGACCATTCTATTTGGCCGTCTGGACTAATGGTTAATCTGACGTTGTTGCCGATTGGTATACTTAAACCGTTCTGACAGCTGTTGACATTATAACTGCCCAGCATAGAACTGTTCAAACCGCTGGTCATTGCACCTGCCACAGTTATTGCACCGGGATTCACTATGGGGCCACTGTGACCAGCAATAGATGTGTTATGACTCCAACCTCCATTTACTGTAAATGAGCCAGTGTTGGCAGATGATATGTTGAATGTAATATACGGATTGCTGGTTACTGACATGGTATGTCTCATCCTGTTGCTGATTCACACTACATTAGATATCGATTTTGGCCTATTCAGTCATTGACCTTTTTGACTACCACTGCGTCTGGTCGAATATCCCAGACAACACTGTCACCTTCTTGCCAACCAAGGTCCAACAGCATGCTGGCTGGAAATACCAACACCAGTTCGCCGTCTTCTTTGGCCACTCGACCTTGGTAAACGGTGGCCATTTGATCAGATTCTACTAACTTGCTATCAGACATTTTTCATTTTTCCTATGTTGGTTAACTGTATTTTCGACCGCAGCTATCAATGAAATTCTACATCGTTCACTGTGGTCAACTTGTTTGGAAACTACAAACGTCAACACCGTGAAACATGTTCAAGAAAATAAATCGTCGTCCCATTCTCTATGACCAACACGAAATGCTAGGTTTGATTGAGTTTCTCGAACAGACACTTTGTAACACCAAATCCTTTCAGATTCGTTACTTCCCCATTGCTCGGGTATGAACACAGCGTTGACATATTTGTAAAGCATATCTGCCAGTCCTTCACATCCCAATTTGGGGAGAATGGTAAGTTTAGCGATTCCTCTGCGCATGGCTTCTTGATACCAATCCAAATGAGGGTCTGTTTCACTGACCAACAAGGTATGATCAAACAGATCTTTCAGAAAATCTTTGAGAGGTCGCAGTGCCCCATAATCAGCTACCCAATTTCGTGCATCTAGTGAATTGGTACCAAAATAAAATTTTATACTGAAACTGTAACCATGTATCTTATTACAACCAGGAATATTCCCCGGTTTGTCATCTGCCAAATACTGTCGATAGGCACATGGAAATTCATCTATGTATTCTTTGGTGCTCACAAATTTATAACTGATTGGTTGATTAACCATTTATATTACCTTTCCTATTGTCACATGTGATACCCATTTCATGCCAGTTCACTATTTCATCCTAGCAAGTATGTCAAAAAACTCCTTTTTGATGTGCGGAGTATCTCGAAACACTCCGCGCATCACACTGGTGGTCATGTCAGAATCATGCTCTTTAACTCCTCGCATGGTCATGCATCCGTGCTCTGCCTGCAGCAGCACAGCAACACCTTTGGCTTCAGTTTCACGTTCCACAAGATCGGCAATCTGTATGGTCATTTCTTCCTGAATCTGTGGACGGCTGGCAATCCAATCTACCATGCGATTAAACTTGCTAAGACCAATAACGTTCTTGCCTGGGAACACACCAATATAACACTGGCCCTTGATGCTCTGTAGGTGGTGAGCACATGTCGATCTTACAGAAATTGGTCCAGTCACATAGACTTCATCATATGCTGTGGCGTTGGGAAATGCTGTGATCTTGGGTTGAGGAAGATATCTGCCAGAAAACACCTCCGTACAAAACATCTTGGCTACTCTGTGTGCAGTTTCTCGTGTGTTGTGATCGTTCTCAGTGTCAATTACCAGGCTTTCCAACACACCCTGCATCTTAGACTCGACTTCTGTCATCAACAGGTCAAATTCTCCGGGTTCCATGTATTCAGAGATATTGTCGTTGCAGAAAAACTTACCCCCATTGGTTTGAATTCGATTGCGTATTTTAATGCTGGTAGCAGTCATGATATTGTCCTTGCAATTGCACTAGAGTTTAGACTGGGAGTTTTTAACAACACAATTAAGGTGTAATTTGTTTTGCAATAATGGTTGTACTTTGATAACTGGGATTGGGCACACTGCTAGACCCCAGCGCTCCGATTGCCCCGGTTGCACCACTGTAGTGACACCCTTGATGATTGTAGTATATATTTTTGTTGTTAATGCTCTTATGAGCAAGATGAGAAAGTTCACTGTAGTCGCTGGCATATCCCCAGTGATTTTTTTGTCTCTCAGACGGTTCGCTGCGCAGTTTGGTCTCTACTGGATCCCAGTCATTGTCTATCATCAAAGTAATGATCTTGCGCATGCTGTCGATTTCATATAACATATCCTGTACCTGATGATTTTTGTTCATCAGGTCCTGTTCTAAAACATGTATTTGTGATTTTAGCAGGGCTAAATCTGCGGTCTTTTTTCTGTAATCCTGCAAATAGTCTATGGTCTGTTGATTCATATTGGTTGATCCTTACTGTATTGGTTCCAAGCTGTAAACTCCCTGCGAGAAGTGAGATCATGAAGGCTATGGCACCACACGCCGGGGTTGGTTGCACGAAAACCACGATCATCTATTTTCAACGTGGCATTATAACCCAGTTGGTTTAGATAAGGTATTTTGACTGATATCTGCGGAATAAAGAGGTCATTGTCAGCATACCCACCTTCGCAGACCCAGTCCACGTACCGTAGATCAAAATCCAACGTGGTCAAACAACCAATTGTCAACACGCTGTTGATCATATTATCCCAGGCATCACTGTTAGTGATGTTACCTAGCCAACCTTCTGTGTCAAAACTTTGATTGGCACCAAGATAGATGTGTTCACACCGGTGCTGATCAAACAGTGCAGCAACACGTTCAATGGGTTGAACACCAACTACAAACAGTGTTTTGAGACCCCATGCAGGCGTGTGCTCCACTTCTGTTCCGGTAAAAAACACCACATCATTCTTGATGCCATCTTTATAGTCACGTTTCATCAAAAGTCTCCAACTTCCATGTTGACTTGGTTATCCGCATCCATGCCAGTAATGTTGCGCAGCAGTTTCTCATGCTTGTTGATAATATCCATAGGTCGTTGGCTGGTCAATATTTCGCCGCAGAGATCTTTAAATTCCAGCAGATCTGGAGTGACTCGTGCTGTTGCTGCTGCCAGAGGTAGATCCTGTGCTGCACAGGCTTCTTGAATTGCACGTATATGCAACTCAACATTGTGGTTCATAGCAATGATATAGGAAAAACCATCCATGCTGCTGGGCCATTTCACTTGATATTTCTCATGATCTAGTTCAAATTTGCTGCTGCTGAAATCAAACAGCCCGCCGTGATCCCGACTATGTGATAGATACTCTTTGTAATCATTACTCCATTTGAACTTGTCTCCGGCACGACCTTCTTGACTGTTGAGATATGCATCAGTTTGCAATTCCTTTTTGGTCCATGCTACCTTCTTATAGGCAAGATCCTCGTAGCCTCGCACACAAATATCTCCAACAGTGCAGCGAGAACCAATGGCACTGGGAATTATAAAACCCTTGTGATCATTAGCAGAAATCCAGTCGTTCAACAGCAGTTGACTGTTTTTTAAAAGTTTGTCATCGACTATGCTGCCACCTTTGAATCGCATGCTGTTGTGGCTGAGTTCATACCCATGATACATCTGTCCTTTAGCCACCATCACAAACGGCGATGCTGCATCAAAACTCAGTGTAATGTTGGAATTGATATGCTGTCTAATGGCACGCTGCAGCGTGGTCAATGCACAACCGGCTTTGATCTTACCATTGCCGAGATAGTGTAGCCAATCGCGTCCATCTAAATACTTGCCATCACGCATGATGATCAAACGCCGCAGGTTGATGGAAAAGTTTGATGCCTGAACGTTAGAAAAAGCCCAGGTTTCAAACGGCAGGTCTTTCACAGCATCCCACCAAACATCGCCTTCTTCTTGGTTGCGACCCTGCAACACGTTTAGAAACTTGGTAGCACCTTCAACCCTGTTTCGTATAAAGAAATCATAATTTTCAAGGCTGACATTGAGACAGTCGCGAAAGGTCTTCATTCCGGGATGCAGACTTTCTCCTGTGACAGGATCAAATCCAAATTTAACAAGACCGTAAGTTGGCACGTCGAGCACAGACGAATAATCTGCAGTGGCTTCTAACCATCTTAAAATCGACATGCGCAGTTTGTCCTTGTCACGTGCCCATTCTAAATCATCTTGATTTTTCTTTGGTGTCCATGGCCATTTCAATACGCCTGTGGCAATCTGGAATCCGCCACTGTCACCTATTATCACCGTTCTTGAACGATCTCGCTTTTGCACCATGCTTTCGTAAACATTGCTTTCATTAACGTCTAGATATGCATGGCCTGCACTATAAAGTGCAGCAGGATAGTAGAATAAACTATTGTCTTTGTTGAGGAAATTTAAGTCTAATCTATCATTATTGAGTCCATCGGGCAGCCTTTCACGTATCTTGTATTCCGGCATACTGACGATCTTGGCATAGATCGCCGAAATTGACGGTAGAAATACTGCATAGTCTTTTTGCGATTTTGCAAGGTTTACTGCTTGTTTGTTTAAACCGCGCTGGTTTTCAAATGGATTCATAGTTGATAATTCCTATCTAGCATCAGTATGATGCTGGATCATTGAAAGATCAAGTTATGTCCGCGTTAGATGCAGACGCATCACAACAAGGATGTCAGATTTTCACATAACAGAGGTTATTTTGGTCCAACTACGCAACTGGGCGATGGCCAAACTGTTATGCAGGAAATCACTTTCATGTTGCCATTCGGTTGATATATTCTTGAAATTTTCCACGAGCTGTGGTTGGCAGAGGCTGGCGATATTCTATGAGATCTAAATCATAGGGCCACCCCAGAGCCTCTTGTACTAATGCTATGAGTCCTTCACGCTGCGCTGCAGTCAGCGGCTGTTCTGTAAAGCAGCGAAATTCCATGCCGGTCAGTGTGTGCTGTATGAATTGGTACTGTCTCACCGGTGCAATGTCATTCATTTTGGCGCCATAGAATATGGGCCAGATGCGAGTGCCGTCGGGCCGTGAAAGTATGCTGTGTTCTCTGCCAACAAATCGCTTGATAGTTGGCAACCCTCGTCCACATCTGCAGGGTTCACCCGCTTCTGCCCAGTCGCCTATGTCATAGCGTATCAATGGGCTGGCATGGTTGTGTAGGTCAGTGACCACCAAACGTCCCACTTCACCTGGTACACAGGGCTGATCCTGATCATTGATGATCTCTACTATCACAGTTTCTGTCATGACATGGTAGTTGTCGGTGTCTGGACACTGCATGGCCATGCAGCCCATTTCATTGCTGCTGTAGTTGTCTTCTATCTTTACTCCAAGAACAGCACGAGTCTTGTCACGCTGCCACTGGTGCACAGTCTCACCGATGGTCTTGACATGCTTGATAAATCCAAAGTCGCTGCCATCTGCTGCCATTTCGTCCAAGATAATGCTGAGATTGTTGGGATAGATCAGCAGTATGCCAGGCTGGAATTCTTTGATGATCCGCAACTGTTCTCGTACATCATAGGTAGCCGGCATGCCTATACTGCGACCAGTCTGCCAGATGTCTGCTATGGGCTGTCCCCAGTTGGGCGACTCGCCGTACTTCCAGATGTCAGCACGTATGCTCAGCAACCGGTGGCGAAAATCGCGACGGGCCCAGAGATGATCTCTTATAGCATGTGCAGTCCAAAACAGTGCATCAATCTGTGTCTTGCGTATCTTCACAGGTTCACCTGTGCTACCACTGGTGCGAGTCTCACCCGGTTGTCCATGGCTCTGCGGTATGTGTTTACTGTAAAAACCATCGCCTGCACGCTGTATGTCTAGGCGTCGCAAGGGCGGCAGGCGGCGAAGGCTGGCCGCGTCAGTGATGTCAGCAGCTGTCAATCCAGCTGCCAGCATTCTAGCAGCAAACTGCGGGCTGTATGCCGTGTGATGAGCAATTATCAAACGCAGTTGTTTGAACTGCTCAGCAGCTATGACTTCAGGATCTAACCACATTGTGCGGTCCAACTCGGCCAGCAGCGCCATAAGCACTAGGTTAGGCCCAGTATACATCTTGGGCCATGTCACACCTTCTAGGTTCACAGCGGCTTTCTCCAGCGCATGATAGGACAGTGTTCTGCAAAATCATAATCTGTTGTATAGAGCCATTCCACATCAACTGCACCTGCAGGTATAGTGCTGGCATATTCCTCACGATTGGCAAATGTCACTACCTGCCCACTGGTCTGATAAAAATCCACTGTCTGCACCGCTTCAGCAGACCAACCTGTGCGATCCAACACTGCCTCTCGATCGCCGCTGATCTCACGCCACAGATCTAATATCTGCACACTGGCAGTGGCCGCACCGTGTTGACCTGCCAGATACATGCCCATCTTCCATTTGAAAGCATGAAAGTTGATCTTGGCTGGTCCGCTGATGTCAGCCAGTAGTTCTTCCAAGGTGATGTTGACCATGGGGCGCTCAAAGTAGCGTTGCGCATAGGTACCCCCAGGTGCAAGCCAATCCCAGCAGCGAGACAGAAACTCTTGTTGTCGTTGCAAGGTACCAAGCATGACCACACCACAGTCACTGACTATGCCTGTAAATGTGTTGTGGGGCCAAATCATGTGCATCCAGTCTTGATTGATCACCTGTTTGGTGGCAGTGTTGCCTGGCCACACAGTGGCAATCATGTTGGGATCTCTGTCCACAGCAGTGATGTGATCAAACGCCGCATGTATCTCAGGAGTGCAGCCCAACTGCAGCACATGACCTTCGCCTATCTGCTGCTGCAGCACACGGATCACAGCAGTGGTGGGCCGCATGGGTGCTTTCAGCAGATCCCAGTTTTTGCTGTAGGTATCCCACAATCGATTATACTCCTGCATGTCTAGCACCTGATTTGCGTGTGAGCCAAGTCAGCAGTGCACCATACAGCGGCAGCAGCAGCAGGAGATTCAGCAGGTTCTTGATGATCAGCTGACTGGTGGCCAACACATACCAATGACTGCTGAGATAGGGATCGCTGCCGCCTGCAAATGCCACACCCCAAAACAGATATGTCATGAATATGGTGGTCACAACACCGCTGACAGCAGGTGCTACATACCACGCAGATATACGATGGCGCAGCCAGGCAAAGATCCAGACATCCAACAGCATGGGCAGCAGATAACAGATGCCACTGGCTACCGTGAGGCGAGTGCCATCAACTAGGCCGCTGCCATAGAGCCAAGCACCAACCGCAGTGCCCAGCATGCCCGGCACCAGAGTGGCCAGCAGCACAGCTCGTGCAAGTGGTTTGCCCACTAGGCGTGTGACCAGATCAGTGATCACCATGAACAGTGGTGTGCACCATATGCTCCAGGCCAAGGGCCATCCCAGTATGGCGAATTTATAGTGTACCAAATAGTTGCTGATGGTGATCAGCAGTGATTGGATTATGACCAATTTCCACAACAGACCGCGGTCTAGGTCTTTGAATACAGCAGGTAACATGTGCGAGAGTTCTCCTATCATACAGTTTAGTTGCAGAACAACAGGTTCTGCAATTTTCTATTAGACAGTCTTTGGCGCAAACACCACGTTGCTGCGATATTGGGTGAGCAAATGGTATCCACTGCGTTGCAAATGTTCCGCTGCTGCACTGTGGTTTCTACAATTAAAAAGCTGTGACGAATCTACTGCTAGGGCAGGTTGATCACCAAATCGCTAGACATGCCTTTGGCAAATCAAATCTACCCACGGCTTTCCATGCAGGATTTTGGTCATAATCCAAAAGTTGTCTTATTCGCTTGAGGTTATCACCTATTACCCTATCAATGCAGTGACCAACGGATCTGCACTAAAGTATTTAGAAACTGTATGTTGATTATAATCTTTTATAATTGGCAACATCTGATCATATCCATTCATGATAGATCTAATTTGATCTACCAACTTTGATCTGTGTCGAAGATAACCTTCCCAGTTTTCAGTCCATTCTGATGGATATAAAAACTCTTTATGATTTGAGAATATCTCACTGTAGCTGAGTCTGTCTGGACAATATGGTATAGCATTACACAGTGATGCCTCAGCGCATGCAGAAATACCTAGGGTTTCTTGTAGACCGGCTGAAAATACAACCTTGCTCTCACCAAGTATGGTATGGTATTCATGTTTGGTCAATGGTGTATTCTGGCAAACTACCCAGTTGTACTCGGGCATGACCAACGACAGGTCTTTGAAAATTTCCAACTGCTTTTCTGGTGCAATACGATGTGGGAAACAGATCTGCTGCTTCTTTTGTAGATTGCTGTAGGGTTTCAGTGCATCAACGAGATAATCCATGGGCCAACCTGTGATCTTGATTCTACGGCGTTCAGCCCCTATGGCATGATGAACCCATTCGTCAGTTTCATCCTTGCGGAAAAAAATCTCAACATCAAACATTTCACGCAGAAAAAGATTACTGTGAAATCTCGTAGCAAACCAATTGGTGTCATAGGTGTAGAACATGCTGGTCTCGGCATTGCGTATCCAGGGCTTGTCACCGATCAATCTCCCTAGAAAATCTTGCGAATCGTAGCTACCAGCATGCCAAAGACCATGTATTTCAATCTTTTTGCCAAACAATTCTGCCATGTAGCGCAGTTGTATACATGTTGGGTTCCATGCGTCTGTATAGAGGAACTTGTCGCCATCTTGTATCTTTTGCTCGCGGAACAACTGTGCAATGATCATCAATTGGCTACTTTTCCATTGATTTGTTGCGGCAAAATCTAAAAACGCCCCAGGAGTTGGCGTATCTGACACTGCTTCGCCGTCTACGATCACCACATGTTCTGCACCTGCACGGTCTAACAGAATTGGAATATGGTCATACCATTGTTTTGTATAGCGCGTGGTTACGGGTTCAATTGGCACGATGTAGATTGTTGTCATTTTATTTCTCTTGTGATTTGTAATCTCAACTCACCAACGTTTCACAGCGTCTGTGCAAGAAATACTCGCCGGATAATCGTTGTTGTATTATATCAGCTGCTATCAGGATGACAACAGTTTGGTCATATTGTGACAGCAGTTGTATGTCGGACATGGTGAACTACCGCGCAGCAAACTCTCGCGGGCTTTCGCGCGAGATTGTCTTTCACACTGAATATCACGGTTGATATTCAGTGTAAGAACCGTTGATACCTTCTTCGCTGATATCTATCCTGATCTCCATTCCGGGATATCTAGCGGAGATTTTTTCATACAATGCGTCACTCATCATTTCGCAACTTTGATTGTCAAGTTCGAGAGCACCAGTTGAATATAAACGCTCAATCCATCTACGCAGCTGTATAAACTCAATTTGACGGTTTGCATGAGTCACCTCAACCCAGACTTTGAAGTTGAAGTAGTGCATGTGCCTAAATCCCAGTGCACTGACATCGTATACATCACCTGTGGCATATTGAGGATCAGTGTCGGCTCCGGGAAAGAAATGGTATCCTTCCTTTTGAAAGGTACAATAGACAAATGTCTTTTTATTCATCACCGACCTCCAAACAAGATATCATTCAGTGCAGCGGCATATTTGCAGATGACTTTGTCATTGTTAGTTGAATAGATCGTTGTGGTTGGTTCAATTGCCATACATCACCTCTTGTTTTCAGCTGATGATAGTCTAGTTAAACGATAAGATCAACCAATGAACATCAATCTTCCACTGAGCACCAATACAACACCATCCAATTGCCCTCTTCGTCTTCTACCAATGCGCTGCAGGTTTCAACCCAGTCGCCGGAATTCATGTAGACAATATCATTGATGAGTTTGATTTCGGGGACATGTATGTGTCCAACAATAACCCCATCATAGTTTTTGTGCTGTGCATAGTTGGCTAGAGTTTCTTCGAACCGATAGATAAAATCCACAGCACGTTTGACCTTGGTTTTGAGATAGTGGCTGAGGCTCCAGTATCTCAGACCAAAAAGGCCGCGCAGCCAATTCACCGCTCCATTCATGCGCAGCAGCCATGTATAGGCGCTGTCTCCGCACATGCTGACCCAGCGATGCAGATTGCTGACTGTGTCAAAGAGATCACCATGCGTTACCAAATATCTGCGACCATCAAGACCAACATGACAGCATTCGTTTACCACTCGTATTTTGCCAAGGTTAATCTTATATGGTATGAAATTGCGGAAAAAATCATCATGATTGCCCAGCACATATACTACTTTGGTGTTGCCGAGACTGATCTTCAGCAGGCGTCGCAGGACCTTGCCCTGTGTTTTGGTAAAATTCCACTTGTTTTGTTCTATTTTCCAACAGTCAAATATGTCGCCGTTGAGATAGAGCCAATCCGATGAATGATGTTTGAGGAAATCATTAAGTAATTTTGCTTTGCAACCAGCGCTGCCCATATGCAAATCGCTGATTACGATAGTGCGGAAGTGCTTTTGATATCTCATCTTGGTTATTTATAAAATCTATAGGAGATCACTGTCACAGTGATCTCCAAGATGTTCAACGCACTTTTGCAGGGAAAATATAACGATAGGTTCCTACACCAGTATTGAGGGTGATTTGAATAGCACCTTTGATAGAAAAAGACATTTCGCAATCACAGGTGTCTGCCAATTTCAAAACCGACAGTATCTGCGCAATCTTCCATTTGTGATCGCTGACAAATGTTTCACTGCGTTCGCTGGCAAATACTACCCCACCGCGCTGTGTTGCTGCATTGTCTTCACCGATGAAAAACATGAGGTCTCCATCCACAATCTTGGGAATGAAATACTGCTCATAGGTACCAAGACCATTGGCTGCCCAGGTCAACTGCTGTATGTTGGCCTTGCTGGGTGTTACTGTGACATCCCACTTGGGCTCCATAAACTTGGGCTGGTCTGGCAGCAGTTGTTTGGCCATGAATCGATAGTTGATATGGCTTTTGCTTTTGTTTTGATAGGCCAGTTCAGTTGGGATCTTTTCTGCTGCTTTGGACTCATAGGTGATGGCAAGTGTGCTTTCGGCATGAGGAAATTGCTGATCGCCGGTGATAGTCTGCAGCAGTGAAAGATTACTGAGCCCAAACTCGCCAGTAAGGTCGCTCAAAGGTTTGGTAAAGCGACCCTTGAGAATCACTTCCTTTTCCTTTTCCATGGCTTCAACTGTGATTTCTTTGGTAGTAGCCGCTACCTTGATCTTGTCAAAAAACCCCGTGGGAGTCACGTAGGTGGTAAGGTCTTTGATATAGTCTTTTAACGCCATGTCTTTTCTCCAGTCTTGTGTTGATAGTCTTCTTCCTGTTTCATACGCATGTTGGTTTCGATCATTTCGTCTGTCCAACCGCAGAGCCACTTCAGTATGAATCGCTTTGACAAGTATGATGGCGCTCCATTGAGTGCGTCAACAAGTGTTTTGAGATCAGTTGGAGAGTATATCGTAGTGGGTTTAGTGGCCATTATTTGCTGTTCCTTGTTTTAAAAACTGAATAGATCGCTGAAACTGCTGTTCTCGCGATTTGACTCGAGGTCCCATGACAGCACTCCCAGAAGGTTTTGACACTTCTTGTCAATCAATGCTGACTCCATTGCTTCTTCATCAAATGGTAGATCTTTGAACCATTGCGGCAGTGTCAATTCATCAACAGGATATGCTACGGATGTTAAGCCACTGGGATTGGATCGCAATTTACACACTATGACTTTGGCACCATCTTGTATTGACTGGCTATAATGATCGCCATAGATCTTTTTCAATCGATTCCAGTTGATGCTGGCCAGCACATGTCCGGGAATGGTACCTCGCGGACCCTGACTGTTGATGATGTTTTGATAGTGTGTAATCTTGTTGGCACGCTTGGGAGAACCCTTGAGCCAACCAGGCCAACTGCGAAATTCCTTGCGGAATTCTAGAATTTTCTGTTGAATGTCCCGTTCTGTACTGCCAGTTAATACATCAACCAAGATGTCACTGAGAAAATCCTGCACGATCTTGGGAGTATCGCTGCGTTTGAGATCAAGACCCATGGCTTTGATCTCACCTGGCTTGCCATTGGAATCTTTCCTCTTGCCTTCTTTGTCATAGATCAAAACAGCATAGCGTTTTTTAGTAATGAATAGACCTTTCAGTGCGCAGAGTTCTCGCGCTGCACGTATAATGGCTCCACTGCTGGGCTGACAATTGAAAGCTGCACGCATAAAATCAGGAAAACTGGCATTGGTTATGTCTCCAATCTTGTCATAGAGTTCTACCACTGCTTCCTTGGTCCATTCAAAGTCTTGGAAATCTGGTGAATCTTTCATCACCGGATAGGCCGAGAAATAAGCGGAGTTGTGAACCAAAACATCATTTGCAAAGAAGTAGGGGTGAGTTGGATCAATACCTATGTCATAGACATACTCATCTTCAAATTCTCCCAATTCTTCAATTGATTCAATCGTCTCTATTAGGTGGTTCACCATTTAAAACCTTCCTCTATGATTTGTTTGAGAATTTTCAAATTCTCTCCAGCAAACTATTTCACTTAAAAGCATCTTTCTGTGGCGACCTTGATCTTAGTGTGTTGAATCCGTTAACCAAACCCAACACACCAGGCGCAGCATAGTTGAACAATTGTTTATGACAAGGTAATAACCTTATCATTTTTTGTCAACTGAGTTGGCTTTTTTTCTACCAGTTGTCCATCAATCAACACCATAACTGAATGGTCTTCAGTAACAATAACTGATTTGCCACTAGACGTGGTAATCCTATATTTCTTTTTCCGTACCTTATGACGATAGACATAATTATATTTGGACAGAGTTGTCTTGTTTTCTTCAGGAAGATAGCTGACAACTTGGACTGCATCGTTTCTTGAATATTCCTTGTTGCCCTCTTGCCAAAAAAGACTACCACTCAGAAACAAGTCTTCAACAGTTTTATCACCTAAATTGGTTCTAATAATTGATTCGGCGTCAACCGAATCGGTATCCCCGTAAATTATTGATACCCCTGTGTGATTGTAATCGCCTGCAATCGTTTCATTAATCTTTCCTGCCATGTGTTTGACAATGCAACGACCAGTCAAAGTGGTGCTCTGTGCCACTCGGTTGTCTGCGAACCTTGAGCTGGGATTACCAATAGCTCCATACACCTTGATCTTCAGACAGCGTCGTTAATGCTGCCCCGTGCTTTAACAGCACTGCTGCATGTTACCATGCAGAGGAGACTATATCACCATCCACGTGGGATGCTGCCCATTTCGATCCACTTGGATCTACGATCTTTCGATCTAGTCGTTGAACCTTCGTTGTTTCCAACGCTTGGCTGCTGATTGTCCCTGTCAGGGAGTTTCCAGCAATTAGAGCAGTTGTCATCTGATTGTTGCCAATCAGCGTCGCAGATCTACGAATTAAGCAAGATTTTCTTGATAAGCTGGCGCTGATCATAGAAGTCTTGTTGGCGCTTGCAGCGAGTTTTGGCTTGACTCGATACGGCTGTCATGCGATTGGACTCGTTTAGAGCCAATCCATTGGATTCGATAAATGCTGCTATACCCCGAGCATCCCGTTTCTTTACCAAGCTGTCAATTGTTTCCATTTGGAGCTCCATATTGTTCATCATAATATACCAAACCTGTTGATGATATGTCAACAGCCAACCAAAACGATGCAATGATCAAACTTAGGTTGTCTGGTTTGCAGCAAGGATCTGTCTAACCTCATCTGCTAGATCAGCTGACAATTCTATGCCGTTGGCACAGAGATCCCCATATCGTCGCATCTCAGCCTGCAGTTCTTTTCTCTCGCTGTACCAACGACTCAACAGACCGGGTATAATGCCCTGCTTGTCACCGGTAAATATAGTACCATTGGCACTGAGTATGAGATTCTTACCACTTTTGAAAACCAAATCATACAGTTCACTGGCTGACACAGTTTGACTGTTACCGTCTTCAAAATCCACTGTTATTGGTGTGAGATCTTGATTAATCACTTGGTTATATTCCAATGTGCCAAACATGCTGTTCCACGCATCAGCAAATGATTTTTTTTCAGACTTCATGCGTTTGGTGATGAGCTTGTCGGTGCTTTCTGGGCGGATATGGCCAACGATAGTCTCCGGACTCATATTCAGTGCACGAATGGCACTGGGATAGAGACTGTTGATGTCAACACCGCCAATCCAATCATGCATGCCCTGTTTTGGATCAGCCACATATGCCCCAACCACACCAGATATGTCGACCGAATCGTCATCCTCATCGTCGTCGTCACTGCGGTGTTTCGCGCGATCATTCTTGCGATTTGGTACAACAAATCCAAGATCCCAAGATTCGTTAACAATAGCCTGGTCGATCAACCCCACTGCACCCATAGTGGTTGGCAGCAGCACACAGTTTTCATGTGCTAGATTGTTGCTGAGTTCTATGAACTTGTTTTTAGCATCGATCTTTACCAACAACATGACGTCTTGGCGATTATATTCTATGAATCTTTCAAAATCGTTGTTGTAGAGACTATCTAAACTGCCTTCGTAATGTGTTTTCTTATCACCAACTTCATATTCTCCCACAAAGTCCAAACGATAACTGTGCATTTCATGATAGGTATTTTTGCGATACAGTTGTAGATAATCAAGGTGTATCCTACCAACTAGATCATACGTCACAGTCTGACGTCCATAGGCTTCGTATTCACGCCGCTTGGGATATTTTCCCCAGAGACACAACTTGCGTGTTTCTTCCTTGCCCAAGACCTGTACTATGCGATTGTGTATATAGGGAATATCATAGCCTTCGGAATTCCAACCACTCAGCACATCAGCATCATCTATGATGCCCAGAAACAGTTCTAGCAGTTCTTTTTCGCTTTCACACAGAACTGTATCGGCAAATTTGGCTACAATTTCTTCAGCAGTGGTTTGATCCATGTCTTTGGGTTTGATCACCATGGTAAAGTTTCTTTCCAACCATTTGAGATAGATTGAGATGGCAGTTATTGGCGAAAATGCATCATCTGTGCTGGAAAACCCACGTAAAGGATCAAAGTCAGTTTCAATGTCAAAAAAAGCCACATGCAGGTCTGGTCCCGGTACACCCTTGTAGTTGTCATAGAAGCAGCGGAACACTGGATTGATATCCGATTCATGCTGAGTCAACTTGGGAATGATATTAATTTCTCGTGTAAATTCTTTCAGTTTAGTAGTTTGATACTTTTCACAGGCAGTACCGTAGATATTCTTAAACTTGCCACGAGCGCTGGGCCAATACACACAGTATTTGGTAGGAAATTGGTTGTAGATGCGTTTGCCAGCGCGGTTGCGCTCTACTACTAATATTTGATTTTTATCACGTTCATAGAATGCATCAACATACATGTCTGTACCTCCTAACTCAGTTATAATCTCTCTATCAGAGACATTCAATAGACAATTTTTGCTTGCGTTAATGAACGATACATGTCACTGTTGTACCATTTGAAACTGTCCAAAATGATGTCATTTAATCCACGACTGGGTTGCCAACCCAGTAGTTTTAATGCACAAGCATTGTTGGAAAATCTCATGGCACTATCTCCATCCAAACGATTGCCGTATCGATATGGCAGTTGTTTGCTCAACAACAGTTCGGTAGTGTTGATCATTTGCTGTACACTGCGACCTTGGCCACCGCCAAGATTCATCACATGCGCGCCGTGATTGTTTGGCAGCCATTTTATTGCCAATAAGACTGCATCGGTAATGTCTAAGACATGCGTATAGTCACGTATGGCAGTCTTGTCCGGAGTAGGCCAGTCCCTGCCCCATACAGTGAAATCACGGCCATCTACTACACTTTCCATAATCTTGGCCATCAAATGGCTGCTGCCCTGCAACTCTCCAAGATCGTATTTGGTATGTGCTCCTGCTACGTTGAAAAAACGCAGGCTTAGGCTGCGTATACCATGCGCCCCGTACCAATCTCTCAGCATCATTTCGCCAACCATCTTTGTAGTAGCATATGGACTGTAGGGGGACAATGCATGCGATTCATCAATGGCCACATGTTGATCTGCATAAACCGAACTGCTGCTGGCAAAAATTACATTGCGAATTTGATTCTGCACACAGCATGACAGCAACTGCTGCATTTTGGTCACGTTGTTTTCCCAGGTGCCAGCAGGATTGGTCATACTGGAACCAATCGTGCTGTTGGCAGCCAGATGTATCACAGTTTCTGGTCGATATTCGCGAATGGCTTCCTGGCTGACCTTGCTGGCAAAATCCTCATCGGCTACCATATCGCAGAATTTAGTAGTGTGTACTAATTCTTTAGCACGTCGATCGATCAACAGCACCGAATAGTCAGTCTTGTCTTTGATTTCAGCTGCTACATGGCTGCCTATGTAGCCGCATCCTCCGGTGATGAAGATCCATTTTTTCATTTTTATGCTCGACCTGCTGCCATCAACACCTGTTCAACCTCGTCCAACTCTTCACGGCTTTCGGTCAGTTTGTCCTTGTTTTGGTTGTTTTTAAAGGCAATGGTGATGGCCTTGTTCAGCACAGTCTTTTTGATGTCCAGTTCTTCTGCGATGTTTTCAATGGTTTCCTTGAGGCCATCTCGCATAGATGCAATATCAATCATGGCCTGCACGCCTTCGTTGATCAGACCCTGTAGTCGTGCCTTGTCACCAGCGGAAAGTGAACCTATACTCATTTTATACTCCTTATTGCAGTATATCAAGCATATGGTTATCTGCAACTGGTGGTCAATCAAGCATTGACAGTTGACCCCTGTACTTCAATACCGTTGTTCCAGGGTTCCCAGGACAAGAGATTGTCTGTGTACCACATGGTCCATTGATTGAGCCCGCTGCGTGCCCAGGCCAACCATCTTGAACCATTGTCATAGTCAAACACCGTTACACCGTTGAAAACATAACCAGATACACTGAATTTGGAAAAAACCAAACCGTTTAGAGTGATATAAAGCCTATTCACCCCAGTGACCACCATAGCACCGGTGCTGTTGACTGTGATGGACACAGCAGTATCTTCAGCATCCAAACTCACTTCTTCCCAGACCGTGTCATGCAGCGAATTGGTAATAAACAAGCGGCCTTTGCAACCCCAATACCACACCAGTTGTCCTGCTCTTTGATACAGCGCTGTGCTGTAGATAATTTCAACACCCTGTGGTACTGCTGCTGCTGCCCATGATAGACCATAGTCGAGGCTATAGATTATTTCACCACGGTTGCTGCCATTATTGCCCACAGCAACCCAGACATCAGCAGTCTCGCTGTTGCTTATTGGTGCGGATTTAAAATATGCCACTTGATACAAGAGGCTGTTGTTGTTGCTGGTCCAAACCATAGCCCAGCCAAGATCAGCGCGGTTGGATCTATATATTTGTGCCACTTCTGAAAAGGCAGGATAGGGACCGTATCCATTGATGTAATTGTAACTGCCCACAGCCAACCAATGATCATGACCGTTGTGATCCCGGGCATGACCAAGGCCAACTGTGCCAAATCCATCATTGATCTCAGTATGGCTCCATGTGACCATGTCAGTTGTGGTGGCTAGATAACCTCGCTGATTAGCCACTGCGACCACACCACCATTTGTGGCCAAAGCAGTACAGAAATCACCAACGTCAAATGGTCTAGTGATGTCGCTCCAAGTTATGCCGTCATCGCTTTGGCTGGCCGCTGGCCAACTACCATAGGGCTGATTTAAAACTCCGGCTACCAGAATAGTCTGCATGATGATTCCCAACGCTGTGTAGGATATTTATCGGCGGTTATTTTTGGTTTACTTGCAAAGCAATACTGTCTATATAATCACTACAGATTCCCCAGACATCAACTTGGGCTATGGTGTCAAGCATGCCTGCCGATTCTGGCATAACGCACACACTCAAGGGTGTCAGTGACTGCCCCGGAAATGTCCAAATATATCCACTTGTGGTCAAAGTCACAGGATCATTTTCATGGAAAAACACATGGCCGCCCCAGCGACACAGTCTCAGTTGATAGAGAGTTTTTATGTCTTTGGCATGTATCCATACGTGGTGCATGTCAAGATTATCTTGTCGATCCATGGTTCTCAGCCAGGCAAGATCTAGTGCATATTGTGGCTGATCATGACCCAACCACCATGAACCATCACAGTACCAAACATCTATCTCAACATCATAGCCCTGTTGTCTAGCCTGCGTAATGGCTGAATGTGTATTTTCAATATGGGGGTCTGGACCCCGAGTCAATCCACGATGTGCAATCAAAACAGTCACGATTATCTCCAATTCTGTGCATAAACATAGCAGAGATTACGTCTCTTAAACAATAATTGGTCTGCCCATTTTGCCATTGACCACAGGATAGGCCTTGAATACCACATGTGGAAACTGTGTTTTCAAAGATAGAAATGCTTGAAGATTGGCCATATGATCATCAAATAGCCGAGTTTCAGTAAATCTACCAGTTCTCAGTAATTTTTCTATGATAATTTTCTTGTTTTCAGCCGAACTGCCAGAACCAAGATTGCCTGCACGGAACACATGCACCTTGCTCATATCTAGGCCATGATCTTCAAAAGTTTTGAGAAACTTGCTCTTGTCGTCAAGGTCACTGCGCGCTGTAACTATAACTACACGCGAACCTGGACGACGACCTACTGTATTCACTGTTTGCTGTGCAGTTCTCCAGAGATCTTTGATGGGTCTACTGGTGGCGCGAAAAAGTTCCGCATCTTTAAACCGACCAAAATCAAATTCTTCACCCGGCTTTAACTTATAATGGTTGAATTCAGCAGAAGTTAGTTCTTGTTTTGACCCGTCTGGCCTGCGGATCAAAACAGTTGCAGTGGTTTTCATCAGCGTGTCATCTATGTCAAAAATGGTCAAAACAGCACCTTCGTCATCTTCTCTCACCTGTTTGCGACCAAGACAGTGCAGGCTCTTGTACCATTTGGCTCGTTTTTTATAGAAATTGCCTGCATTGGGATCATTTAGAACCGAACCGGCTTTTCTACAGGAAATTTTGCCACCATAGTTACGTTTGATGTAGTTTTTCAGTCTGCCCGAACTCTGCCCAGGGTAGGGTGCATGTGTTTTTTCATTGTCATCTTTTTCGCTAATAACAGATTCACTCTGTGAGCCGCCGTCAGCAGCAGACATATTCTTTGGTTTTTCTAGAAATTCTACAAACTTCATGTGATTGATCCTGTATCTATCTCTTATTTAACAGAGTGTTGGTGAACTACCGCGGAACAAGCTGTTGCAGTCATCTCCGCACGAAGAATAAATAACAGTATGAAAATAGGTGAAATCTTAATCCATCGCAAGATCGATGAAAAACAGATGAATATTGCGGGCATGCGCAAATATATCGGCACGCCCAAAGATAGAATAACAATATTTTTGGACAAGGTTCGCAACCGATCTCCATTTACCATCAAGACTCATCAAGGTCAGCAACAGGTGATTATAGATCCCAACGAAGCAGATCGGCTGGAAAAGGAATTCAATGAACCTTCTGACAGCAAAACCATTTGGATCAACCTTGAGACAGATGATAACCAATCTACACCATCTCGTATTAAACTCAGTGACATCGTCAAAACAGCCGAATTCGGCGGAGAAGAATCTGGATCCAGAGAAAAACTAGAGCAAATGCAAAAGGCCAGTGTAGAATTACAGTTGAAGACCTTGTTAAATGATAGAGATTACATTTGGCTCAATCTTGGTACCACAGCCGATCCTGTAATGGTACACGCAGCATCGGTCATAAAGACACCCGGAGTTATGAAAAGCGATATGACTATTTTAGACGAGTACCAACAGCCAGTCGGTTGGATCAGTCTCAAAGCAGGTAAAGATTTTAAATGGGGAGGCTGGCAGCATCTATCAGGCAACCCAGACATAACAGCATGGATAAACAGGATAAAAGATGTTACAACTTCAGCATCAACAGGTAAACCCACCTTGTCTCCTGGTCAATCGTTTGGTTTAAGCACTGCAGCAGTACCCTATGAGATCAAAGAAAAGATATTGTTTGGCAAAAACTTTGGACAAAACTACGGAGTTTCAAATGTCAACATGATATTATACGGTATACCGTTTATCAAACATGAAAAAAACGATATCTATACCTTAGACGCTGATAAAAAATGGATAAATGGCCAAATTCCTCAAGGTGAATATGAACCATTTCTACTGATGAGATATATCGGTGATCGCCAAGACAGTGGCATTTTGCATGCTCGCGGCGAAACTGCTTGGAACACGCAACGTAATATTACCTGGCTAGATAATCAACAACAGCAGGCCGATTATCTACAAAAAACATCGCGTCAGACAAAACCAAAAACAACATAGGCAACAGCAATCTCACTTGAAGTGTGGCAAAACTATCTTTGCCGCAGCAGCGGCATTTTTTCCATAGAGATCCTGCAGAACTTGACGTTGCAATTGTGCGTCATTATGCGACAGCATGTTGCGTATGTCGGTAGCACTGATGATGTCTTGTCCAGCAACAGTGAACTGCACCACAGGTGTTATGGTAACATATGCATGTCCAGATTTTAAGTCAAATGGTGCCATTGGTTCGCCCGGATGATAGGGCTGTAGATAAGCAGGAGTGCCGTCCTTCTTCAACCCACCTTTTAATCTATCTGCATCTTTGGCACTTACAGCATAAATCACATGATCAACTGTGGGATCGTAATGGGCTAGTATTTCTGTGGCCTGATATGGGCTTTTTACTTCGGCAATTCTGTTGGCAGGAATCCCCTGCAGTTCAGCAAGACTTTTGCGTTCAGCAAAATTGAACGGGCTGTCAGGACCTGTCTTGCCAGTGGTAGCGATCCAAACGTCGGCATCTGGCCATTTCTGCTGTAGTTCCCTGTAGGTTTCTGCATGTCCCTGATGAAAAGGTTGGAATCTGCCAGAAAAGATAACTATAGTCTTGCCCTGTTCTGCTTCTATTAGAAGTTTTTGTCCCGCAGTAATAAAATCAAAGTATTCTTTGAGGGTAGGTATCTTGTGTTCGGCAAATGCTGACTTTACCGCATCAAGTGCGGAGGTCTTTTGCTGACCTTTTGCAGTGCCAACTTCACCAGATTTCACACTGACCATGCTGGAAAATACACCTTCCATCCTGCGATTACTGCGAGGATTACGTATCTTGCTTTTGGCCTGTTTCAAAAGTCCAGGAAAATTGTCTTTAAGATCATACTGCCACAACAGGGTCTGGAGATCTTTTATATTGCGAGAACTCCACAAAACTATCTTATCAGCAGTGGTAAATGTACCCGGCTGATAAGTGACCTTGCGTAGTTGCAATTCATTACTGCTGAGATTGAATTCATACTCTTGATCTGGACCAAGACCTTGGGGATCAAGTCGTTTGATGTCAATTCCTAGAGATTTAAACAAGTCTGCAGGTTCAGTTTCTATGGCAGCAATCTTGACCAAACCCAGTATCAATCCTTGAGTGGCTGCCGGATAATCTAGAAAGCCCTGTTTGAACTCTGCTTCAGTTGAATCCAGTGCTATAATGTTGTCGATCTGTGCAGAATAGCCGAGATCTGCATCGTGATAACGCACAGACACAATCTCACCGCTGTTGTAGGTGCGCTTGCCAACATATTTGGGATTTGAAAACGGTACTATAACTGTGTCAGGCTGTTTTGTAAACCAATTCACTAGATCTTTTTTGAGTTCAGGTTTAGTTTTGGATGATTCGATATGCACAATGAGATCAATGTCACCAAAATCCTGCTTGCTGGGATCGCTGTTATAACTGCCGCTGGGCTGCATGCTGACAAACCCAGGGTATTGGCTGATCAGCTTGCGATAATCCTCCATGAAGTGTGCAAAATCTGCTCGACTTTTGATGCGATCTGCACCTGCTACACCGCTTTCGTCTATCATAACTAGTCCTTGAGTTTGGAGGTGTCTGGCAGAAATTTGCCTGTTAGCCCTAGTCTATCCCTGCGATCACGCCATTGATCCTGAAGGTTATCTGGAATATCTGCTCGCGTGCTGTCTAAAATCTTGAAATAAACATCCAATAACTGATTATAGTCATCTGGCCTCATCTTGTTCTTGAATAGATCGAGAAGTTTAAAATAGTTTTCAGCATCGCTGGGAGTGATACGGAAGCCCAGTCTGTCTCCTAGTATAGTCAATGCTTCATCTGGATCTCTGCTGATAATTTCCCCAGTGGCCTTGTCTTTGACACCATTGATATGGTTGAAAGAAAGGTCGGCAACTTGAAAAGCAGCCAACATCAATTGTGTACGATGAAGTCCTTTGACGTTTGAACCAGCAGGGGTCGCTGACGAATAATAGGAAAATTTCAACCATTTGAGGTTGCCTACCATCCAATCTATCTGTACACCTACGCCAACTTCTTCACCATCGGTGTTGATTTGAGGATATAGGCCAAACAAGTTGCCGTCTGTGACTTTTTTCTCATCACAATGCAGTTTTGGCGCATGACTATTGATATAAACTGCTAGCAATTTGAGAAAAGCTTTCATCCTGCTCTGTTCTGGTGTGCTGGTTCTAGCACGTTTTTGCAATGCTGCTGCTTCTGTAGCAACTGCTGTTGGATCTAGACCCCACTCTGCAATACTCGCATCGCTCATTTTTTCATCAAGTATGTCAAGTGCACTTACTGCTAGGTCAATGTCACCCGATTCTAGCTTTTTTCGAACACTACCAACAGGATTAAAATGTTCCTCATTGAAGATATCTGCCTTGTTGGGAAATACCCGCTGTAACTCAGCAAAATACGCGTCAAGAGTAGGAGTAATATCATCCAATTTGATAGCAGCAGTACGGCCAGCAAACACATTACCGCCTTCTCTGAGTCTGCGCAGTTCAATTGGATTGGTATTTTTTTCTAATAGGTCTATTATTTTCATCAGTGGTGATCCTTGAATTTTCTTACTGGACTGATTTTATGTACCCAATCTGCCTCACCGCTAGGGGCTTTGGTCAATGTATCATTGTTGCGTTTCATTCTTTTCAGCATTTTTAAAACCTGCTGATGTTCGATCTCAGTATAGGGAACTACCAGAGGTTTGTCTTTCATCACGCTGTTAAGAGGAATATTGGGATTTTCTGGAACACCAGCCAGAGCGGTCAACAGCCGATAGAATTCGTAGTCGCTGTCAAGGTCGGGGACCAGTGTGCCATTTGGCATGGCTTCTCTACTGGTATCCGGCACGTCAGCATCACCACGATGTTCAAAGATTTCTCTTGCTCGCACGATATTAACCTTTGCAGTAATTACAAATGTTATTTATCTTATTCCCCATTTGCAGTGGTCATTTAGATCATCAAACATCTTGTGATAGAATTATCGCACGATCAATTACATCTTCTATCAATTGGAGATCATAGCCTTCTGCACGCAGTCGTTTGGAAATGGCCACCCAAGAGCGATCTCCCATACCAACTCTCATAGTTTCGTACATCTCTAAAACATGCAAGGCCGTGAGACTTTCATCAATCGCAGCAGTTGTTGCGGTGTTTCGAATGTTGCGATCATGTATATCTGTGCTTTGTTGTGCCCACTGCAGCGGCGTCAAACCACCTTGGCTGCTTTTCCATGCCTGCATAAGACTGTTCATATCAGTGCGACGTGTTTTGGCCAATATGTCATGCATGATTTTGTTGACAACCTCGTCTGATATCTTCTTACCAGTTCGTCCATATTTTATCAGTGCACTGCGTAGATCTCCAACTGCTTTCAACGCTTCATGTTCGACCTGTTGTTCATCTAGGTCAGCTCGGCTAATACGACTCTTTCTAGACAATTCTTTAAGTGCTGCTACCATAGTATTGACTGTGTTGGCCAATTGCTTGACTGAATCAGCCGCACTGTGATAGTCGACTGGATCATTACTCAGCATATCTGCAAGATTGGCAGATTCCCGTGCTGCTTTTGTACGCAGTGCAGACATGGTGTATCGTTCGGCGCCCCCAAGAATCAGTATCTCACTGTTGTTCATGGGATCTTGACGATCTCTGCGATAGACAACATCCTCCGCCACTGGACTGCGTTCCAACATGTTGTTGATAGGTACATAGGTGGCTGCAAGGTTTTTCAATTCCTCAATCTGATGTTGAAGATTATCGCTGTTGGCAATGTGTGAACAAAGTTGCGACAGTGCATTGAGATGCTGAGCTATCTTAGGTCCAACTTGAATTGTTGCATCCATGTCTACACCATGATTAGGTGTTAATATGGCTATCATTTTTGGATTTAGATGATTGACATTCATTGCCTGCTCCGTAAACTACCATGTATTTAGCGGCTGCGGCAGCTGCTGACAAAAAGTCAGAATGACAGAGTGGCCTGCAGTTCTACAAGCATTTGCATACACTCTGACATTGGTTAAATCCCTAGCTACAACCGTCCTAAACTAACCCAAGGATCTTTGCTTGTTCGGCCAGTGCAAAACTGGCAAGGTTCTTTGATTTAGATTCGCACATGATATCGGCAGTTTTGAGAAAAGACAACGCCCATTCATTCACAACACGGTTTGGATAAAAATCGCTGTGAGCTCTGAGTTTCTGTTTTTTACATCCACCGGCGAGCAATTTTGTCATGTCTGGCATACTTGTGTGGGAGAAACCACTTGGTAAATGCTCGTTGCGACTATAAGAGTAATGTATAACTGGCCGCGCCCCTGGCCAACTTGCAATTACTCTCTGGTATCTATCATCAGTTGGTTTGATGTATTCGCCTGTTTTGATAAAATGATGATGTAAATCTAATACTAGTGAACAATCCTTTTCCAGATACAAAACATCTTCTAAGCCCCATGAATTTTCGTCATTTTCAATAGTAATGCAGTTGCGTGCTTCCGGGGATAATCTCCGTAGTGCTTTGCGGATTCCATCCGGTCCTTGCCTTCCGGCAATATGCACGTTGATTTTGAAATCATTCTTTGTTTTACCAAAACCAGCCCACCGAGCCATATCAACATGATATTCAAATTCTTCTATAGAACGCTGTACAATATCTGGATTTTCACTAGCCAAACAGACAAACTGACCCGGATGCATGCTCAGTCGCACGTCTAAATTACGAGCAGTGGCACCAACCTTGGCAAATTCTCGTGCACAATAATCACGAACATCTGCACGTTGCCAAAAATATCTCCAGGTGGCTTCAGTATAAACGGGTAAAATATCACTGCTCAATCGACACATGCGCTGTTCTGCAGGCAGTTGGCCAACTTTAGCAACCAACAACTGCGCAGAGCGTATGTTGTGTTCCATGAGATCCCAAAGTCTCTGTTCAGCTACTGCACGAACCTGTCGATTCAACCAGGCCACAGTTGTGGTACTGGTGTTCAACTCCCTGTTTCGCGCATTAACCTTCATGTTGATGGTTTCGCTGGGATCATCCAGCCATTTGCAACAAAAACCCAAACGCTTGTGTGTCAAATCACAATCCATTCATTCCAAGTTAGTTGAGTCAACAGCATGTCGTTTTCATGTTCAAACCACAGCTGGGTTTGGTTTACGTAACCACGGTCAACAATTTCAACAGCAACATCGCCTAGACACCGCTGTTCGACAAATCTACGCAATTTGACCAGCATGTCAGTATCAGCTGACAAGCAATGCCAATAGTCAAAACCCAAACTGAATGGAAACAGTTGATTTGGCCATGGAGTGCCAAATCTCCTATCATACTTTATCAATCTCTTGGGTATGTCGTATTCTGATAGTCTGTCACTGTCAAGCAAGAAAAATTTTCCCATGATCTTATCCTAGCAGAGTTTCACATCCATGTCAAGGTGAATAAAACATAGTCATGTCTTTTAATAAACCAAAATATAGGTTGTGGTACGTGAGATAGTCCCCACACTCCCTCAAAATGATCTAGGTATCTAGTTTCAAATTCATCAAAAGCCCAAGTTGGCCTAGGCTCGCCAAAGGTTTCCACAAGCCAAAACACCATCCTGTCTAGATATTGCTGTTTTTCTTCAGGTACCACGACAGAGTAGTCCATGATGTATCTAGCAACATTGAGACTATGTTTGGTCCTGTTCATATAATTGATCAGACATCAAAACTTTATACGGATTTCAACTGAGCCCAGACTGGATCCCAACCACACTCGGCCAAAAGGTGCAGATAGGTCTGCACCTTAGAATCCAAGATGGCTGCAGCACAGAGTTGATTCTCCATGTTGCTGGTGGCAAGACAACTGTCATAAATGCAGGTGAACGCCAGTTTTTGCTCATCAACTGTGAATTGATTGACCCATGCAGCAGTGTCACTCATAATTTTTCTCCAGGTGTTGTGCCGCGGAATCCCATGAATACAGGAAATCTCAGGCTGTAAGTGCCATCTTGATTCTGTGTAACTGCATCTCCTTTGATTTCAACAATCCTGCCAATGACTGTGTCTTTCTCAGCCCAGATTTGGTCACGCAGTTCTTCTGTATAGCCGCCTCCCACTGTTACTGTGATGATCTTGCCTTGGTCTTCACCCTGACACACCAAACCTCCCAGGGTATGAGCAAATTTGCTTTCTGGTTTGCCGGACTCAACTGCAACAACGGCCAAATCAACTGTGACAAAAGGTTTGATCTTGAGCCATGCATCAGTGCGTTTGGTCTTGTAGGGTGCACCGGGGTCCTTGATCATAACCCCTTCATAACCTGCAGAAATCGCATCACGGTTGAACTGCTGGAATTCAGCCTGCCCTTGCGTAGTGTTGAGATCAACCTGTTGTTTTGGTACTACATAGACACTACCATGACTATCCCGCAGCCAAGGCATGAATTCAGCCAAGGCCGCATGACGTTGGGTCTGCGTTAAACTGCACTCCCCTGCGATGAAATCTGTCAAAGGCAAGCAGTCAAACAGTGCCAATTTGGCATCATTGGTATCCACATCTTCCTTGCGATTCAGCTGTTTCATCAGTGCTTGAAAATTTCTACTGACCATTTCACCATCAAACACCATGCTGGTAGTGATTACAGGCAGCAGCCTAGCCAAATACTCTGCAATCTGTGGGAAGTTATCGTTGACACGTCCATCCCTGCTGTACTGGGTGACTGTATTTTTGATCTTGTCCAGAACAGAAATAATCCTCACTCCATCCAATTTGATGTCCAGCAGTTTTGGGCCTTTCATCTTTTTTGGATGATCTTCACCGTTCTTGGCCAACTGGCAGGAAAAAACCGGAATGGCAAAGCGATTTGCTGCATCACTATTTTTGGTCAAAATTTTGTTGATGGTGGTTTCTGTAATGCCGCATTTGAGATCTTTCAACAGCACGCGGCGGTAAAAGCAATTCCATTCTTTTACCGGAGCAATGTTAGCAGCAGCACGCAGTACTTCTCTGGCTTGATTGCCGGTGAGCGTGCGATTTTCCAATTTCTCAGCGATTGATTTAAAGCGTGACCAAGTAAAACTAGTATCAGTATTGTCGCTGTCCTCAGGGGCATCTATCAGGGGTACTTTTTTAACGCCGTATGTGCGCAGCGCATCATAGGCCATTTGTGCCCCTTCAAAGAATTCCAATATCTGATTATCCCAAGCGGTTTGGATGATGCGTTCTTTTTCTATGCGGCTGTTATTGGCCTCTAGGGCCATAACAACATCTGCTGCAGATTTCATCTCAGAGGTCCTTATAAACTACATTTAATTTAGCATGTTTTTATCCCTAGTCAATGGCTTAATTTTGCTTTCCCTACACATTTGCGGTTGGTTGGGTCCATAGACCATATCTCCCCCGCGTTTAAACGAGGGAGAATGTATGTGAGAAAATTCTGCGTACAGGCAGTCCCCACAGACCAGTTTTCATGCTTGATCGTTGTCGATCGTTGGCGGTTGCCCGGTACCAACATTACATGCACATCCTGGACAGAGTCCAGCAGCGGAAAACAGCAGAGGAATACTGATCAACCTCAGCCGTTCTTGATCGTTATCAATGGTAGATAGAGCGATCCATTTGTAGCCCATGCAGCACATGGGGCGATGATTTTACAATCTATTCCTGATCTTGATTGAGTATTCCGGGATCGGGCTGGAGATATTTTCACCACGAGGACAGCCGATACTTCCCGGTCAGGCGGATGATGCACCTGTTTATTCGGGTTCCTGACGGCGACCGTCCCTTCCCCGCGCAGACACTATACTGCGATATCCTGTCATCTTGTGTGATTGTGCTGTTTTGTGAGAATATAATGAGCAATAAATGTGAGTGAGGTGCCGTTTATTTGTGTGCTGTTGTGGGTATCTCGGGAAATAATATTGTGCTCATGAAGTGTTCAGCCCCAGCGTCTCCCAGTAGTTTCACCAAAGCTCGCCTGGTGTGTGGGTTCTTCTGTTGCTGTGTACAATAGCGATTCTGTCTGGCAATAATCAAATCTCTATTGCCGTTTTTGCCCAGTGCTTTGAGATATTCAGTCAACAGCCGTTCAGACTCGAGACCTATTTTGGTCATGTCATCTGCTGTGGGCCTGCAGGCTAACCAATGGTCACTGAATATATCGCCCCATTCTGGACGCTCTCTGTTGCTGGCGACAGCAATTTTAATGAAAGGCACTACTGGTTCTTGCACAGGACTGAGATCCAAAAATACTCCGGTGATTTTGTCTCGTCCTGCTATTACATCAAAACCAAATATGGGACTTGGATCAGTCTCATGCGGAAAAACGCACACATGTACCACAGCAAAATTTTCCTGCAGGAACAGTTCCACATGGCCAAGACGGAATTTTGGACTGACATATCTGTGATTTTCCCAGCCATATTCATCTGTGGGTATGCTATAGGCCAGCAAATCATCTGCTATAATATATTGCAACCTGCGTGCAATACCTGTGATCTGTTCAATGCAGTTCATAAAGTTCTTGATAGATCTCAATTATGACAATAAATGCAGCCTGTGCTTCGGCAATATCAGTTTCGTTAAGATCAACCAGTAGGGTTTGTCTTATCCAGTCGATACTGCGCTGGGCATTGCTAAAGGTCATGTGGTTTTTAGGCAAGGACAGTTTTTTTGCAATTATTTGTCCACCATATAGCCAACCAAGATAAAAGCAGTAGATTATACCTGCTAGATTTCTAGGTTCCGTGCACTTGATGTGATTGAGATATTGCTGTGTGGCAGGCAAAATTCTTACCAAACCTTGGCGAGATTCTGCAATATCCTGTACAAATGTTGACCGACGCTCTAGGTCTGGTGGTAGGTCAATTTTGTGCTCAATTGCATCGGTTATCAGCCACATCTGGTAGCACATGTTGCGATAGATATCTTGATCGACATCATCTGTAATCAAGGACTGTGAGAATCGTGTGTTTTCAGCCAGTTTATGAAGTTTTTGAACAGATTGCCTAAGTTCGGATTGATTGATATTGCTCATGATCTAAGTTTATGATTTTTTGGCCATCAAACTCAAATTCATTTCCTCTAACACCTGTATGAGGCTGATCATCCTATGGTACTCGGCTGCTTGGTATCTTTCATTCAACGCATGCCATTCTCTGCACATGGGACTGACTTTGCCTCTGCTGTTGAAATTCTGTCCAAATCTCCAACCTTCGTTGATTTTTTTGTTTAACCATTTTCCATGATTGCGTTTAGACGCTTCTAGTGCAATGGCCTTTAACAGATCTTCCTGAACGACAGCATAGCGATCATCACTTTGGGGGTGTTGGCTCCATGAGATTTCAAAATCACCGCTGGGTATGCTACTGTCAACTGCCAATGCTATATTGCGCACTTCTTCGCCCTCAAGATCTCTGCAGAGTACTACGCAGTATCTATTCATACCGTTGATTTTTCTACGATAAAATCTCTGAGGTTTGTTGTTGGCTGTTAGTTCTGTAGCAGTGATTATACCAGACGGCCCAGCTTCATCCACTGACTTAAACCATGATTTGATGCTGTCGTCGCTGAGATCGTCTTTGGTACTGAGACAGATATAGGGATGGTTGAACATGTGTTATTTATCTTTTGCTAGACTTGTCTAACACCTGTGTTGGTACGAGGCCAAACTGCGCCACTGCTGGGACGGAAACCATAATTGTTCTTGGGCCACACGGGACCTTTCCTGATCAACAGCAGAATCTTAGTGCCATTTGGACTGCCAAGGCCGGTGCAGGCATCCCAACCAGTAGTGGCACTGTAACCTGTGGTGACACTGCTGGGAGTATAGACATTTTGGCCACTGATGACATCGTTAAACACCGCAGGAGAACTGTAGAGCAGTGTGTTGACCAGTCCTAGGTTTTTGCCAGTTAAGCAGACTAATCTTGCGATCAAACCAGCCCATAATGGTGCCACAGCACTGGTACCTCCCACTTGTGATGCTGCTAGATTTCTGTTGCTGTAGTAAAAACTATAGCCGCTGAACGGGTCTGCATTACCAGCCACATCTGGGACACCGCGTGTTGCTAGGCTAGTCACAGTATTGCTGGGATACAGTTTGTAGGTCAAACCAGTTTGATATGGAGGTTTGGATTCATAAATGCTGATTCCTCCACCAGTAGCACCTGCTTGAGCGCGTGATTGGTTCCAAACCACTTCACTGGCTATGGCCGAGCCATTCAACAACAATGAAGTTCCACCGCATGACAGTACATAGGGGCTAGATGCCGGATATAGGACTTCAACACCTAGACCATCCCATGTTGAACCGCTGTCGCCTGATGCTGCGCATACTGTAATGCCCAATAACGCAGCCTGTGACAACACCATGTCCATGGCCTGCATGTTGACACGGCCAAAGGCCGCTTCTGATTCTCCCCAACTGATGCTGAGCACACAGGGTGCATTAACACGGTCGTGTATAGCTGTGTTAATGGGGTCATACCAGTTGGGACCTGGCAGTGGATTACCTGCCCCTGCACCAAAGTACACTGCAATCTTTGCATGTGGAACCACTGCTCCTGCAATGAAAATATCCAGCATGACCTCACCAGAACTGTCAGCATCTGATGGGTCATTTGTGCCTGTGTCAACAGGAATAGAAACCACCTGTGGATTTGACAGGCCTATGGCCGAAAAACTGCTGGTTATATTTTGAGCAGTATAGCCTCCACCGTATTCGATCAGACCTATGCATTGGCCGTAGCCACTGCTGGCTGGAAAATTATATGCAGCAGCTACTTGAATTGGAGTCAAACTTGCAAGGCCAGCAGATGCAGACACTGCGGCAGTTGGTTGTTTTGGTTTGGTCAAGAGATGCCGCATGGTTGCTGGATTGTTGAGTCCGATGACATATTCAACCACCTGATAAAGTGATTCGGGGATAGTCAAGATGCCATCATAGCCCATCCAGGTCTTGCCGTTGGATTCTATGGTCAACAATTGTGTTTGAAATGCTGTATTTAATTGTTTCACCGTACCGCGGACCTTTACCATGGCAGCAGCGGCACTGCTTTCAATCACAGTAAGGCCAAAATATCTAGCAAAACCAACAGCATGTTCTAGATCTTCTGCACTGCTGCTGTAACGTTGTGCAAACTCTGAATAAGAGAGTGTGTCACTGCGTTTACCTGCTATGATGGCATCTGCATGCTGTTGCATTGATAGGCCATCAAACTGCTGCCGACGCAACAGCATAACTGCCGTGGCGATCTGGCCAAGATCTGCTGGTACAGTGGTAGAGTCCTTTGGTACGGTGTTGCTGCTGTTGGTCAGCAGCACTCGCTTGTTGGTATTCATATTAGACCTCAGTCTGTAGGACGGTCAACGTGACTGTGATTGCAGCAGCACTATTACCAGTGTTGACAACCTTCATTGAAAGAGTGGTGTTTGGCGGAGAATTATTAAGGTAACCGCCAACACAGGGTGTGAAGTTGACAGTTTGTGCTCCCGTTGTTATGGCTTCGGCAATTACACCGCTACCTGGGACAGGATCGATAGAAATTGACCTGCCGGTATCGGCTGTTGCAGCAGTGCTGGTGTTATATACCGTAACCCAAGCAGCACTACTGGTTTGTATAGAATAGATGTTGAAACCATGATAGGCTGTGGTACTAATGATACTGGAGTTGTTTACCAACATTGTTGGAGTGGTCGCAGTGATTGTGGTACGAGCAGACAGTGTGCCTGCACCAGCAGGGCCAGTTGCTCCTGTCATAGTAGCCGCACCGGCCGCACCGGCTACACCCGTTGCACCAGTTGCACCCTGTGGGCCGATGCTGCCTGTAGGGCCAGTAACACCTTGATTGCCTTGAGATCCTTGAGATCCCTGCACGCCAGTAGGTCCTGTGTTGGATCTACCTGTTGGCCCTGTAGGACCAGCTGTACCAGTTGGTCCTGTGCTGCCTATGTTCCCTTGCGATCCGGCACGTCCGGTTGGTCCGGTTGGTCCCGTAGTGCCTGTGCTGTTTGTAACGGCCATGGTATTGCTCCTTTCTGATATTTACCGGCGGCATTGGCAGAGGATGTTAGATTGACAGGTCAAATTTTGTAGATACTGCGCGTAGTCTGAAAGTTTATGTCTACCTCTTGGGCGGTGAGGCCTCGATTATACACTCGCACTATACCAATTCTGCCAGACCAAAAGGCGTTAGATATGCCTAGGTTAGTATTTGATGCTGCTCCAATTATCAAATAATACTGATTGCCATACAGCCACGGCACTTGTCTGCCTGTGGCCCCACCAGTTCCAGCAACTGCATTGTTGTAGCCCTGTAGGGTGCTGCCGTTGTAGGTCAATACAATCTGATACCAATTGTTTAAACCAGTGGTAGTAGTGCCAGCAGTGACCGCAGCCACAGCACCATTCCAAAACCCCACTCGAGGCAAAACACTGTTGCCCATTTCTATATTGTTGTCAGTCCAGCCTGTACCCGGTATGGTATTGCCATTTTCCAACATGGCACAACCCGCCGCCGTTGGATACAACCACATTTCTATGCTGACAGCAGTGCTGCCAATAAAAGCACTAGTCATGCTGGGAGTTAAAATGTAGGTGTTAGATCCATTATATGTAAAATAATTCCCTGTTGCATTGAAGGTTGGACTGTTGGTCAGTGTACCATTGAATCCATTGTTTGACAGATCGTTAAGGGACGTACCTGAACCTGGATAACTGACAGACGGATTGTAGTACAACTGTAGACCATTTGAAACAAACTGTTGATCATAAACAGTGAGATTTCTCAACGTTGCACCTTTGATTATCATCTTTTATCCTATGTAGGCAACACCCCAACTGTCGTTGCTGTCAAAGGTAATAGTACCGTTGGTAACAACTACCTGCAGGGTATCATTAGTATTGAGTTTGAGTATTCCGCTTACCCCCCAGTGCGTGGGCCCGCTGAGATTGCCTGCACTGGTCTCCCAATACAGTACCTGTGTGCCGCCAGTTCCGTTTTTCTTCATAGCAGCAGCAGCAGATCCAGAGCCACCTGATATGCGCAGGTTCATAAACGCCTGATACAATCCGGCAATGGGGGCAGTGAACACTCCTGTGCTGTTGTTGTAATATCCACCTTGGTTGTAGTCCACCAACTGGTTGGTTATTGTTGTAGTAGCAGTAAAATTGTTGCTGGTGCTGGCGGTAATTCTCACTGCTGGACGAGTTGGCAGCGTAATACCATTAGATCCTATCACTGCCCATTGAGTATAACTGCTTGTACCTCTGAACTGGAATGCACCTCCTGCTGATCCACCAGTGCCTAGATCCATGTACATGGTTGTGTAGTTGACGCTGTTGTCGCGCACGGCCATGTTGCTGTTCATCAACAGTGCTACGTTACCTGCTGCTGCCAAACCTGCGGTGAATGCCACTGAAGCATTGCCTATTATGGTGCTCTGAGTGGTTATAGTGCTGGGTGTGGTTATAGCTCCGGTTACTGCTAGAGTGCCGGTGACTGCAAGGTTAGCATTGCCATCCAGAGTCATCTTGGTCACGCCTGGCTGATACCACCGGAACACTCCATTTGAATTATCTATTTCCCAGTTTTGTGTGACATTGCCATTGGCAAACAACACTCTTGGAGTTTGAGATCCGCCAGTGCCTGTATTACCAACGTAGACACCGGCTACATTGGCCGTTTCATTAAATGTTCCAGTAAATAGTCCATAACCAAGTGTACTCAGATTACCTAACACATTTACCTGTCCGCTGCCGGCTGGATCCAAACTGATGTTGGTGTTGCCAGTAGTGGCGATCACACCTGTGTTGGTCAGTGTTAGGTTGCCAGTGTTGTCAAACGTCCAACTGTATGATCCAGCAACTAGCTGTACATTATTACTAGTACCTGTAACATTGCCTGTGATGTTGATGTTGCCGTTGATGTTTGCAGCTGTGATGTTGCCTGATACAACTATGTTGCTGCCAACGTAGAGGTTTCCAACTATACCCACACCACCTGCTACTGTGAGCGCACCGCTTGTGCTGCTTGTAGCCGGCGTTGTGTTGGTTATGCTGAGATTGCCTATGACCACTGGGCCGCTGAGATAGCTGGCCACGTTGGTGTTGCTGTAGTTGCCCGTGCCACCGCCGCCTGCTGGCCCAGTTGGACCAGTTGATCCTGTTGCACCTGATAAACCGTTTACCCCTGTTGGTCCAGTAACGCCTGTGCCAGTTGGTCCGGTGGCCCCTACGTAGCCTCCAGTAAGTTGAACCCAAGTGACACCGGTAGTTCCATTGGCGTCAATAAAGCTGCTATAACTGCCTGTACTTGCAAATGCTCGCATGGTATAGGTTGCGCTACCGGTAGTAGTAAGTATTATGCGGCCGGTGCCTGTACTGCTTTGCGAAGCCACAGTAGTGTTATAATAACTGAGTATTGCGCTGTTGGGAACAAGTGTACCAGTTGGATCATACAGCGCAAACTCACCTGCAAATGCAGCGTTTGTGCTTTGTGCACGCATCCAATAACTCACATCCCAGGTACCCGCACTTGGTAATGTAAACGTTACTACTATAACTGGTGTATTACCTGGTATTGAGATCGTACCGACTGCTTGATAAGCACTGCCACTCACTGGAGGACTATTTGGTATAGGTCCCGTAGGGCCTGTGGCACCTGCACCTGTAGAACCAGTCGCTCCAGTTGATCCAGCAGTACCGCTTGGACCTGTAGGGCCTGTTGGACCTGTTACTGTACTGGCTGCTCCGGTGGCACCAGTTGCTCCATAGCCACTGTATCCCGAATGCCCACTAAAGCCGCTGTAACCACTGCACCCACTGTAGCCGCTGTAACCACTGCACCCACTGTAGCCGCTGTAACCACTGCACCCACTGTAGCCGCTGTAGCCGCTGTAACCACTGTAACCACTGCACCCACTGTAGCCGCTGTAACCACTACACCCACCAAAGCCACTGAATCCTGAAAACCCACTAAAGCCGCTCAAACCAGAACAGCCGATTAGGCCACTGAATCCTGAAAACCCACTGAAGCCGCTCAAACCAGAACAGCCGATTAAGCCACTGAATCCTGAAAACCCACTGTACCCGCTGCAGCCGTATGGTCCAGTGGCACCCGTTGAGCCGGTAGCACCAGATGGTCCGCCCAGAGGACCAGTTGGCCCTGTGTTGCCTGTGGGGCCACCAGATGGTCCAGTCCAACCAGTTGGACCGGTTATAGTTGATGCTTGTCCTCTACTGCCTGTTGGTCCTGTGTAGCCAGTGGGGCCTATTCCGCCCGCTGGTCCTGTCACAGGCGCGCCTGTTAGAAATATTGTAATATCTATCGTGGCATTGGTTACAGGGGGCGCCGCCAATGTCAAAGTTGTGCCACTAATAGTATAATTGATATTTGGTGTCTGTACCAACCCGTCAACGTTCAATATGGTGTTATAGACACTTTGGGGAGAGGTTGTCAGTGTGTATACAACGGTATTACCGTCACCTATAAAACTATTAACGACCAGTGTAGTCAACAACACACCTGGTACACCCTGCGGGCCAGTTACTCCGGTTGGGCCTGTTGCGGCGTTGTTGTTCAATAACCAACCCTGTTGTATTGACGACCATGTCCAGGATCTTGGGCCTATGCTGTAGATTTGGCCATCAAATGGATTTGCGGGAAATGCTGACATTATAGTGTATTTATTACTGCTATATCTAGTGATGATTCGAAGATAAATAGTTAAATGAAAGACTGAGGCCACTTGATGAAAAAAATCTTTGCCATTGCTGCGTTGATGTTTCTAGCCATATATCCAGCCTTGGCAAACCAACAAGCCCCTGCACAGCCAATTGCTGCTTGTTCGTCACAGGCTCCGTGGGGTTTTCCGCAGATTGCGCACAATGGGGTGACTCTATGCCGTCATGCCTATGCTGTGTTTGTTGATCCAATAGCTAAAATACCTCTGTGGGTCGTTTATACTTTAACACCTGAGCATGCTCTGGGCTGTTTGCCTCGTTCAAATGCATTTGCCGCAGACCAAAGCATGCCTGGCAGTGCTACACCACAAGACTATGCAGGATCTGGTTTTGACCAAGGACATAATGTCAGCGACGGAGATATGAGTTTTGATCAACAGGCTGAAACAGAAAGTTTCTTAATGACCAACATGTCGCCACAGGCACCGTCATTCAACCGGGGCATTTGGAAACTCCTAGAAACTTCAGTGCGTGGTTGGGCTGTTGAAACTGGGCACACATTCACGATATATGTGGGCAACATATATGGGCCAGGGGACAGGACCATAGGACACGGTGTGGTTGTCCCACATGCCATGTACAAAATTGTAATAGACGACAACACCAAACAGATAGCAGCCTGGGTTATTCCACATATTACCCCTTACCCAAATCTTGGCAATGATCTCACCAAATTTCGCATGCCATTTGCTCAGGTCCAACAGATCACCGGGATTGTTTTTGGTCTGCCATCTGATGCTAGCGAATTGGCCGTTGGCCACGAATGGTCAGTGGATTTTGGTGTTTTAACAAAAAGTAAAAAAGTCAAATGCGGCACGTCTGTTGAGTGATTATATTTTGAAATTGACCTAATTTGTCGTTGACATTTAAGATAAATATATTATGTTTGGAAAGATCGCGGTATTTGAATTTTTTTTGCTACTAATTGGAGCAATTGGTGGCTACTTTTATTTTGATTATAATCAAAATATTATCAACACTTTAAACGCTAATAATATCAAGTTAGAATTGGTAGCTGCTGAACAAAAAAGCACAATTGAAGCACAACAGGCAGCAGCCAAAGCACAGGTTCAACAATTCACTGTACTGCAGAAGAGCGTTGCTGATGCCGAAACTCAACGCAGAAATCTACAGGATCTACTACGACAAAAGGATCTAGCAGCCATGGCTCGTGCCAATGCTGCAGATCTTGAACAACGCATCAATCACGCAACTTCTCGTGCATTTGACGACATTTCTAAACTAACAAGGGCTACTGACCAATCATCAACAACTGCTCCCAGTAAACCTTTGAATTATCAACCGCCGCCACATCCGCCGGTGACTGCCAAAGGCCATGAAAAATGATTCATAGACTGATTGCAATCTTCAGCATGTGTATGTTGGTATCAGCCTGCGCCGTTTGGCCATTTGGTTCAACACCTTCGACTATAAATGTTGTTTCAAAACCAATAGATATCATGATCGCTCAACCTATTGACCCCGCTCCGGTGAGATTCAACACAGTAACCTTTAAAGTGGTCAACAAAGATAATTTAGACAGTTTTCTGCAATCTATATCTAAATCACAAGGCAATATCAATCCGGTGTTTATTGCAATCACCACTACCGATTATGAAAATCTCAGTTTGAATCTAGCAGATCTTCGTAGATATATTCAAGAACAACAGGCAGTCATCGTATATTATAAAAATCTCACAACGCATACAGATGCTCAATGAGATGGATTAACAAACCATATTATTGTGCGATTGTCCATCTAAATAAACATATAGTTTAAACTACTGGAGGAGATCGCACATGCTTCCCGACGATAACGAACCATTGCCTCGCCGTCGGGCTGCATTGGATGAAATTGGATCACCACTACCTATTACACCACTACCTATTACACCACAACCAATGTCATCTATACCAACATCTCAACAGACATCAGTGCCGTGGCCGACACTGCCGCCACAAATGCCTCAACAACCGCCACTATCTCCGCCACAAATGCCGCCACAAATGCCGCCACAAATGCCTCAACAGACATCACCTCAGGCCTTTACAGGTTGTAGCAGCATAGGTTCTGCAATGATTAATCAACAGAATCTGCAGATGAGCTCTATAACAGCCGCTGCACAGGCGCAGGCCAGTGTGGGGTTGGCACAAACTGGTATTGATCAAGAAATTGTAGCTGATCAAATAAAAAAGGAAGAAGAACACTGGGTTAAAGCCTATTGGCGTCCGGCCATGGGTTGGTTGTATATGTTGATGTGTTTTATGGATTTCATAGGATTTCCATTCTTAAGCATGATTCTACCAGTTTTTTACAAAAAAGATGGAATTGTCACTAATTATATTGCGTGGCAAAGCCTAACGCTGTCAAATGGAGGTATTATACATTTGGCATTTGGGGCAATACTGGGCGTAGCTGCTTGGTCGCAGGGCAAGGAAAAAATAGCTACACTTAGGTGAACTGCTTGTTTTAGACTTTTTTAAGTATTTCATCTAGCCAAGGTATTTGGTCAGCTAAGTTTTCGCCTCTTAGTTTGTCTACCTTGTGTAGAGTTTTCTTCAACTGTGGAAGATATTTGGTAAGATCCTCCTGCCACATGAATCTTATTATACCGGAATAGTATTGCTCTATGTTTTTTCTGTCATTTTCTCCAAAATTTTCAGACACCCAATTATAGAATTGGTGATATTCTTGTTCAATAGAAGATTTAATTTCTTTTGGTAATACTTGAATGGAAAAGTATTTTGGGCCATGCAGGACATGCCAGGACGGAATGCTGCGTATGCTTGTGAACTGCTTTGAGATAGCCCATTTTGTCAAATCTATGAAATGCCGTATGTTCATAACGCTGACGGTTGTGGCTATTCCGCAGCTTATCTGGGGAATCTGTCCATAGCCTATAGAATCACAATTCTTTTCAACGTCTGGCCACCTTCCTGGGTGACGTATATATGATGCAAGACTGCCGATAGCATCAATACTGGCCCCTATGTTGACAGCGTAAAAGTTCTTCCACAGTTTCAGCAGAGACTGGGGGATGGCTACCATGTTGCTGTTGTATTCAAGTGTTATAGAATGAGATTTTCCAAGTGCTATTATTTCCTCAAGAATTTGTACATGATATTTGTTTACAGTTGGTTCACCACCTGTAAAATATATGCGCGTAACATTTTTCACTATCTGTCCATTTAACCATTCATGGAATTCATCACTTTGATGCCAGTTGAAGTCATCAGAGTCAATTTTCCAGGATGAACCATTTTTTTGAATTTTGTAGGTATTTGCACCATAGAAGTTAAACGTTGGTGAGTCCTGTTCTGTTAATAGATTCCCATGATCTTCCACCCAGAGACTACTGTCAGTTGGGCCGCAACTGCGACATTTCAAATTGCAGAGATTACCCAGTCTTAGATCAAGATACGCTAATGGGGACGCTGTTATATCAATAGTGCCGTCAGATTTGGTTGCTGCAAGATATTGATCGGCAGGATAAATTTCATTCATTGACATACGCTTGCTGACAATACCCGAATCTTCTTCGGCCCAACACAAATTGCAAGCCGTTGGCCTTTGACCTTTGAGCATGGCCGATCTAATGTTTTTAATGCTGTGGTGGTTGCGTATGGTGTCAATGTTGTCCGCATCAAATCGTATGGCCTG
>Ga0209189_1000070_pt1 | contig 84578 bp, 81 predicted proteins | sample C_130820_EF_Meta_FD_187308 | JGI IMG/M metagenome (GOLD analysis project Ga0209189, IMG submission 187308) | Freshwater microbial communities from Lake Croche, Canada to study carbon cycling - C_130820_EF_MetaG (SPAdes) (version 3) | ecosystem: Environmental > Aquatic > Freshwater > Lake... | reverse complement strand
ACAGATGGTGGTGTAGTCATGGATTGAGGTAATACAGATGGTGGTGTAGTCATGGATTGAGGTAATACAGGCGGTGGTGTAGTCATGGATTGAGGTAATACAGGCGGTGGTGTAGTCATGGATTGAGGAGTTGCTGGTTGTATAAGTGCGGGTTGTGATGATATAGGTGGTGTAGATGTGGGTTGAGAAGTTACTGGTTGTATAGCAGTGGGTTGTGATGATATAGGTGGTGTAGATGTGGGTTGAGAAGTTACTGGTTGTATAGCAGTGGGTTGAGTTGACATAGGTGGTGTAGATGTGGGTTGAGATGACATCGATTGTGGTGTAGATGTGGGTTGAGTTGACAACGATTGTGGTGTAGATGTGGGTTGAGGTAACATAGATTGTTGCATTGGGATCGGTTGTGGTGTAGGGCTTTGAAATAATAAAGGTGATGTAGTCATTTGTTGAGGATATATAGGACTTTGAAATACTAAAGGTGCTGGTGGTGTAGCAATGCTTTGATACAATATGGGGGTTGTATTTGGTTGTTGAAATCGCGTGTTGGGGTATGCATATTCTGGATTAATAACCTTGACTTCTGGCATATATTGTTTTTTTTCATTAAGCTTCGATAAAAAATCAAATAAAAACTTGAAAAAATATTCTGCTGCCTTATTTATTTTGTCTGCACCATTTATTTGATTATCACTTTGATTATTATTTTGATTATCATTAGAGCTAGAATTTGTTACATTTTCAAATGCTTCAAATGCAGCAACTCTAGCAGGAAAGGTTGAACACGAGCATAATAGATGACTAAAAAGTATAATAGAAACAAAAATAATTAATATTAAAATTTCAATTCTTAGATTAATAATCATATATACATAATTATTAGATAATAATTTTGCTAAATATTTTATAGATAGGAATAATGTAATATTATTTATAAAATTTCAATTTAAAAGCAAAATAAAATGTTTCTTTAAATGGATGATAATGCTAGATTGCAACTTCAAAAGATGATCAAGGCAAATAATGTTGAAGACCAAACAGAATTGATCCGGTCTTTAAAACATAGTCTTATTTTAAGAAATGATATTGAATTACTTATTCGTTTAAAAAATACTTACAATGACAACCCAGAAGAATTGTATAATGTCTCTATGAATGAATGTAATTTCCTTTTTACTTATTACACTGATATTTATAATAAGATTAGAAAGGATGAAATTAATTTAGATATTTTATTTAAATTTTTGGATGTATTGAAACAAATAGAAGATGGTGAATTGGATCAACACGAAGGTTCGTTCGCTGTAGGAAAACTATTGAAGGAAATATATGTGGACAGTGCCTTAAGAAAGGCTGAAAAATTAGATAAGGAAAATAAGGAACCAGAGAAACAAATGAGAGAACCAATTAATATTGATTGGAAAAAATTTAAACAATTAAATAAATAAAAACTTAAATATAAATAATTATAATCAACAATGAAAATATGCGTTTTGATGTTTTATAATGATGAGATTGAAGATTATGGAATAATTAATTATAAAATTAACAAATTGTATTGTGATAAATATAATTTAGATTTAATTCTCTCTAATGAAGTAAAATATAACGATAGAAATGTTTGTTGGGAGAAATATCCATTATTACTTGAACATATAAACAACTATGATTATTTGATTTGGGTTGATGCGGATGCGTTCTTTTATTATGATTCCAATAATATTGTTGATATTATAAATGAAAATCCAACAGCCAATTTCATTTTCAGTAAAGACAATAGGTCTGAATGTGATTCAATTAGTAGTGGAATAATTATTGTTAAAAATACATCATATAGTATTAATTTGCTTAATAAAATTGCGTATGATGATGAATTGTTCAAGAATAACCCGAATCCTAAATGGAATGATGATGGATTATTGACTTATCTTGTAAATAGTAATATGTTAGATATATCAAATAATAGTATTATATGTGATTATTGTATTTTACAGCACTTTAGTAAACTTGAATTGTCAGAATTCAAAAATAATTCTACACCTAAACCATTTATTTTTCATTTAACAAGAAAACATAATAAAGCAGTTAGAAGAATAGTTTCAAATAATTATTATAGAGAGATATCAAACGACTATCAATATGCTCAACTATAATTCTCAAAGGCATTCAATATATCCAAATATTCATTTGTTTCATTAAATCCACCTATAAATACTTTATTATGAAAAACGATTGGAAATGTTCTATGATCCTTCTTTGCTAATTCTCTTATATTTTGTAAGAATCCTGTTTTATTTTCAATCAAATAATTGTCGCAATCTATTATTAGAAAATCTTTATTCTGATTTTCTAATAATTTTTTAACTTCTAAACAATATTTACATCCGCTCTTTGAGTATATAGTGAATATATCATTATAAGGTAATTGTATTATTATACCGGGATCGTCATCTTCATCTACAACTCTTTTATACATTAAACTATTTACTATAGAGAGATAATAATCACATCAATTTCCATTCACCATTTTCTTTTTCATTTTCTTTTTCCTTTTCCTTTTCCTTTTCCTTTTCCTTTTCATTTTCCTTTTCTTTTTCTAAATCAACCAATTCCCTATATTCATCTAATTGTATCTGAGGGGTTTTATCTTTATTTTCACACGATATGAAAAAACTGCAAAATAACCAATATAAGTCTCTAATTATTTTTTTAATCATAATATAATTACTTATTTTCTCTTTATCTTTATTGTCTTTTTTTGCTTATTTATTTTTCACTCTTTTTATTCTACAGTATTCATTAAATTCTTTGCCATATCTATTTTACACCTTTTTTCATTTAAAAAAACATTTTATGCAAAAGGTGATATTTTCAAAAATTCACCAGTATATTTTCTTATAACATATACTAACTTTGTTTGTGGGTCCCAATCACTTTTCCAATTGGAATTAGAAGTAATAATACGCATATGCAGATTATGTATATGATAATAATCACTCGCTTCTTGTTTACTTTTAAATAATTTATTCATATAACCAATATGTTCTTTTTTTCCATTCCATTCTGGGTGTGTAATATGTGCGTCAGTAAAAAATTGTTGAACTTCTAAAATATATGGCATTATTAAATATAATAATAAATTTTTATGTTTTAAATGAGAAAATGTGTAATACACGATTGTTAATTTAAAATTAAATTATTAATTACAGATATATAATGAGAACATTATTAATTGTTGAGTCATATTCTAAATGTGAAAAGATAAAATCATTCTTGGATAATTCATACAAGGTAATTGCTTCTTTAGGCCATGTAAGAGAATTAGTATCTCTCAAAGATATAGATACAGAAAACAATTTCAATCCAAATTATACATTAATCTCAGATAAAAAGAAATCAAAACACATTGAAAATATGCGGAATGAGATAGTAAATGCAGATGAAATATTGTTGGCAACGGATGATGACCGAGAAGGAGAATCTATTGCTTGGCATTTATGTATCTTATTTGGAATACCAGTAGATAAAACAAAAAGAATTGTATTCCATGAAATAACTGAAAATGCAATTAAAAAAGCTATAGAAAACCATAGATTTATAGATATGGATGTAGTTTTCTCTCAACAATCAAGACAGATATTAGATTTATTGTTAGGTCATTCTGTTACTCCAGTATTATGGAAACATTTATCCGAAAATAAAAATAAACCATTGTCAGCTGGAAGATGTCAAACACCAGCATTGAAGATAGTTTATGATAATTTCTTGGAAAAGAGTAATGAGAAAAAGAAGAAAGTATATAATACTACAGGATATTTTACGAGTAATATAATACCTTTTGAATTGAACGAGAGATTTGAAAGTAAAGACGAAATCAAATGTTTTTTGGAAAAATGCATTCATTACGAACATTCTTATTCTTGTAGTGTTCCTGTGAAAAAAACAATGTCTCCTCCAGAACCACTTACAACATCGCGACTTCTACAACTATGTAGTGTAGAACTGAATATATCTCCAAAAGAAGCAATGAAAATATGCCAGAATTTATATGAAGAAGGATATATTACATATATTAGAACAGATACGAAAAAATATAGTTCGGAGTTTGTTGAATCAATGAAATCCTTTATAAAAAAAGAACACAACGAATTATTTATAAATAAAAAAATAGATGATTTGATTATGGAATTTGAACCAAAAGAACCACATGAAGCAATAAGACCAACGAATATTATGACAAACATTGCGAGTATAACTGTTCCAAAAGAAAAGAAGGTATATCATTTAATATGGTGTAATGCATTAGAAAGTGTAATGGCGGAATACGAATATTATTCAATAACATCGCGACTTTCTTGTCCAGACGGTTTATTCTTCTCTCGTAATTCAGAAATGGATATCTTTCTTGGATGGAAAATAATAAAAAATAAGAAAAATTCTAAAAACTATTACAGTTATTTAAAAACAATAAAGGATAATACAATGTTCCATTCAAAAAAAATATCATCAAAAGTATCAATAGAAAATAGTAGAAGTAATTTGACAGAAGCAAAATTGATAGAAATATTGGAAGTGAAGGGAATAGGAAGGCCGTCAACTTACGCAATGTTAATAGAAAAGATAAAAGAAAGAGGATATGTAAATATAGAAGATATAAAAGGAGAAACCATAGAATGCGAAGATTATAATTTGGAAGACAATGTAGTAAATGAAATAAAAACGACGAGAGAATTCGGAAATGAAAAGAATAAAATAGTAATTCAAGATTTAGGGTTAATTGTAATTGATTTTTTGAATAATCATTTCTGTGAATTGTTCAATTATGATTATACGAGGAGTTTGGAAACAGAGTTGGATAAAATAACAAGTGGGCAAAGAATATGGCACGAATTATGTAGAGAATATTATACTACGGTCAAGCAGTTGTGTGAAAAGATGATGCCTTCAAATGGTTCCGTAAAACATATTAAAAAAGAACTTAAAGAACCTGGCCAAATATTAGGTCGCTATCAGGATGAAGATTTGGTATTGAAAAAAGGAAAATATGGGTTGTATGTTAATTGGGGTGATAAACATAAAAATCTATCTTGCTTTGGAAATAGACCAATAGAAAATATTAGTTATGAAGATGTTTTGAAAGTTATTACTTTAGAAGATAAGAATATTATTCGAATAATTGATGAAAATATTATTATAAAAAATGGAAAATATGGAGATTATATTTATTATAAAACAATAAAAATGAAGAAACCTAGTTTTATAAAGTTGAATGGTTTCAATTATGATTATAGAAATTGCAATCCAGATATAATAAAAAATTGGGTTTCTATAAATAAATAAAAAAGATAAAAAAGAATATAAAGAAATCAAATAAGTAATTATCCTTTTTTCGATGACAAACTAGATGAACCATAAATAGCACTTTGTGCTGGATTGTAAGTTGTAAAATTCCTTAATATTTGTGGAGTCAATACTTCAAAAACAAGATTGAATGAAAAATTGAAATTATCAAAATTCACTTCACGCCCATTATGATATCTGAATTTTACTTTAATCTTTGATATTCTCTCTATAGGTGGATTGAAAATAGAAATAGTTTCCGAGTTTGTATCATAAAATTGAGAGACTGGAGTAGATGTAACAGCTAATTTAGCAAACGCAGAATTATGAGTTCCTCTATTTGTATTATTATGCGATGTATATTTTTCAGTGCTAAAACCGAAAGGTATAGATTCATCAACATTATTCAATCCATTCAATTCCATATATATGTGGGAATACCCCAACAAATTTATTTTACCTGGAGATTCCATAAAATAAACGGTTGTTGTATTATATGATGGATCAGGAAGAAGCCAGTATCCATTGTCTCCAGGTGTCAGTGCATCTCCATAATTGAATTTGGGATAAACAAAAGGTGGAACCGGTGGGACATTCACAATTGCAGCACTATAATTTGAAACACTTGGAATAGGACATCTATTAAAACCTAGAAAATAAGGTAACCCCCAATCACTATACTCATTAACATCCAAGTTATAATTTATATTAGTTGGATTATTACAGTAAATAGCATTTTCTATATTTTTAGTTACATTATAATAATTATCATCATTCGTAATTGTAAACCCTGAACTTTTGTTACCAAACCACAATGATTGTGTAACTGGATTATATACAACAACAAATTGAGTGTATCCACCTGACTTAACGAATTGGTCTACATATTGAGGAAAATTCGCAGTGAAATAATTATAGATAAAATTTGTAACTGTTTTATTAAACTGGTTTGTTAACTCAGTAGCCATTTGAGTAGGTGTATAATAACCTTCAGTTATAAAGAGATAGTAATAATCGTCAATATGTGAATATAATGCTTGATACATTGCGTCAAGGTATGGATCATAAAACCCGTTGTCTGCTGGGTTATAAGGGTTTTCTATCGTAAAACTTAATGAAACATTGTTGTAATCTGATACGAAGACATCGTAATTAGAAGGAAAAGTATATGTTCCTAGTTTTACTGCAACAATATTCTGTATATCATCTGGAAGCGCAAGTTCAAAAGTATTGGATTGGGGATATTTAGACATATCGCGATCTTCTGAATGGATACTAACAACTTTATTTATGATCATGTATTCATTTAAGTTTTTGATGATTGGATAATTTGTGCTGTCAGTATTAACGGTTGTATTTTGAGAAGGTATGCGATCATTTTTTCTTAACATATTTAATAATAATAATACAAAATATTTTTTTTAACTTAAATGAAATAAAATAAAATAAAATAAAATGAAATAAAAGAAAATAAAAGAAAAGAAAAAGAAAAATAAAAAAATAATATATAAAATGAGCCCCCTTTATTCGTCACTAGTGTTAATTGGCACGATCATATCATTATTATCTATGTTTAGTAATTCAACCACAAATATGAGTGGAAATATAATTGGTTATTTGTTATTTATAATTGCTACAATAATGATAATGTTTAAAAATCCATATATAATTATTGCGTGCACGATTATATTACAAAATATAATTTATTCATTATATTTAATAATTAATTATTATAATAAAACATTGAAATTGCCTTTAGAATACAAAAAATATAATATTATTTCATTTGTATTAATTGTATTGCAATTATGTTTGTATATAAATGTAAATGAACCAATAGACAAAATATACATATTTCTCTCTTATTTAATTGGATCGATAAATATAGGAGTTTTAATGTATTATGGTTATATTTTAGCAAATTTTACTACCGATGGATAATTTATGAAATTTGTATGTAAGTCCAAAATGTGTGTCTGTTTCCCATATTCCAGATATTTTCAACATAAAGTAATTATCTACAATTACATCATCGTTAAATAAAAAAATTTTTATATTACCATTTTTAATTTGGTCGTAAATCTTGTATTGCGGAATTTTCTTTATATTGCTTTTTCTTAAAATATTTCTCTCAATGATTCTATATTTTTCAATAAAGTCTTTATGAATAGAAGGATTGAATGTGCATTTATATTTATTATAGTATTTGTTCAAAATAATATCATTCAACTGGATTAATAAGTTAATCCCATTTAAAATGAAGAGAGAATTAGAATAAATTATTTTAATGAAATAGCTATTGTTTATTACATTATTTTTTATGGGTTCGCAGAAATATATATTTTGTTCATCATATTGGTCATAGTCTTTAACAATAATCATTATAATAATAGGTTCAACTGTTTTTAAACCATAATTATTATTTATTGGAAAAGTGTAAAATAAAAATAAAAGTGTAAAATAAAAAGATAAAGAATATTGAATAAACTATATAATGAAGTTCCAAGAAACCCATTTTGAAGAATATATTAATTCCAATAAGACAGTTAATTTACATCCGAAGTTAGATAAGGTATTCAATAAGTTTCCTAAAAAAATAAATAACCTAAAAAATATTATATTCTACGGTCCTTCTGGAGTTGGGAAGTATACTCAAGCGTTAAGATGTATAAAATTATATAGTCCATCCGAGTTGAAGTATGAAAAGAAAATAAGCATAACTTACAATAAATTGCAATATTATTTTAAAATAAGTGATATACATTATGAGGTTGATATGTCTATTTTGGGGTGCAACTCTAAATTATTATGGCACGAAATAAATTCTCAAATTATTGATATTATATCTTCTAAACCAGAAAAGAATGGAATAATTTTATGCAAATACTTCAATGAAATCCATAACGAATTATTAGATAACTTTTATAGTTATATGCAAAAGAACCATTATAGTTCAATAGACATAAAGTATATATTGATAACAGAAGAATTGAGTTTTATTCCAGATAATATATTGAGTTGTTGTGAAATAATAAATATTCCTAGACCATCTAAAACGCAATATAACAAATGTTTGTCTGTGGATACAAAAATTCCGAAGAATTTCAGTTTAGAAAATATAAAAAATATAAAGAGTTTGAAGATATCCAATAATGGAAATCAATTAATGAAACCTCACAAAATTATATGTGATAAAATATTAGAAGCAATTATAAATATAGACGACATAAAATTCCTGAAATTCCGAGATTTAATTTATGATATACTAATTTATAATTTGAATATAAATGATTGCATATGGTATATTTTATCTTCATTGATAAAAAAAGATAAAATAAAGGGAGAATATTTATCAGGATTATTGATTAAAACATACAATTTTTTTCATTATTATAACAATAATTATCGTCCTATTTATCATTTAGAAAACTATTTTTTCAATTTAACTTCTATTATTCATAATTTGAAATAATTGATTATATCTATTTATCAAATAATTCAAATCTATGTTTGTCTCTATTTGTTTGTAGAAAGAGAGATGAGATACGAATAAATCGCAATATAATATATTTTTGAAATTTCTATTTTTTACATAATCTACTGTTAATATTCTCTCATCATCGAAATAACAATCTGATATTTTGTGCCAATTACTTCCTTTGAAACCGAAAAAGTTAATACTGAACCTTGTATTAATTGGTATAACTATATTGTGAAAATTATAATCTACAAATGTTGAATAATTATCTATAAAATAATTATGCAATTTTTGTCCTTTCTCTCCGCTTTTCCATAAAGAACCACCACCACCTAAACCATATATATTATCATCTGGAAATTCTAGTTTCATTAATGTAGAAGGAATTAAATCAAAATAGTTTTGTTGATAATAAGCAGAAACGCCATTATTTATTGTATTAGCAAAAACTAAATCATAATCGTTATTTTTAACGAAATCAATGAAGTTCGGCAACTTCTTCAAATCAATAAAAACAATATCATCGTCGCATTTAATTATTGTTGAGCATTTATATTGTTCATCCGTATAATATTGATAATAATTTTTCCACGATTTTTCGCAAGTGTCCATAAAATAAAACCCTTTATTATTGATGGGTTCGTAATCTAGGATTGTTACAGAATCATTAGTTGTTTTAAAATATACATTTTTAATTTGAAAGTTATATGAAATAATTGTTTCTATGAATAAGGAACCATTTTTGTAAATAAGTAAATTATTGTGAATAATCGCAAATTTAATTGTTTCTGTTCTATCTTCTTTATGTTCTTTTTTATTTTTATTTTCCTTTTCTTTTTCTTTTTCTCTCTCTTTTTCCTTTTCTCTCTCTTTTTCTGAAAAGAAAATTTTATTATTATTAAAGAAAATTGTGTTTCGTTCTCCCAAAATAATCTCATATTCATCCATTATTATTTGTATATTACCAATTCCTTTAACACGCAAGGTAAATGAGTTGTTAATTATAACTGGATTGATTAATGTATAACTTAAGGAAGTGGCATTCGAAACTCTCTTTAAATTACTTATACTCTTTATATATTTTTCATCGGAAAGGCATCTAGTATTGTTCCATAAATGAACTTCATCAATGATTTTCAAATCCAACGCTTTTCTAAGATATTTGCATAATATTTCCATATTTTTCTCTCTTCCAGCAAAAACAGTAACTATATTCTTTTCAGAATAACTTGAAGAATAAAGATTATTTTCTTCATTTCTTTCATCTCCTTCATTCTTCAAATAAGCGATTAACTGGCTTGCTACTTTAACATTTGAAAATTTAAAATTATGTCGCAATGATAATCCTTTTTCAATATAAGAATTTCTCAATTCATCATTTTCATCTAACAACTTTACTTTTTCAACATATCTATTCAAAAGAGGATATCCAAAATTATGATTATATTTTTTCCAATATAATAAGTCTTCTTTTGGTATCAAATCATCTGTCTCTATGTAACAAATCGCATCTCCATACAATTCTTCGTATACTTTAATTTTTGGTGCAATTACAACTGTTCCAAGTAATAGTGCTTCTAAAACAACATAACAAAATGTATCATAATGAATACAATTATTATCTAGATCTATTAAAGGATAAACGAAATACCTACTTCTTGAAATATTGTTCAAAATATTGTATTTAGAAGAATTATCCAAGACAAAAACATTATTCTCTCTAGTAATAAATAAATTCCGATGAATATCAGCATAGGTATTTGTAACTAATTTGTAATTGTCCAATTTCTTCAATATTTCAACAACCATTTTATATCCTCTTTGAATACACGCAAAATAACATAATTGGTTTTCTTTGTTAGAATTATCCACATAATTAATAAAGTCATTGTAATCTATGGAATTGTGAAGTATTATACTTTTATAATTATTCAAGAAAGGTTGCGTGTTCAGAATATTTGTTTTTGCAAATTCTGAAATGTAAGAGATTAATATTTTATTTGGTTCTATTTGAGCCAATAAGTTACAATAAGAAAACTCGTTGTGTGTTAAAATTATGATCTTCTTATATGATTGTATTTTATTCAAAATAATCAATGACCTAAGTTCCATAGGAATAATGATATAATCACATTCGGTTCTCTCAAAATTATCAATATTTATATAATTAACATCTAAATAATGACATTCAATAATGTTGTTTTCAGTTGAAACAAAATCAACTGAATTTCGGATATCTTTAGAAATTGCTTCTGCGAGATACATTTGAGAATTATGACTTCCAGATACGCCTCTTTCATATCTAGCAGTATATCCGTTCCATTTTATATCAAAGCAATCCACAAATACAAAATTCATATATCTTGATAATATATTACTGTTCTTAAATACTTAAAACGAAAAATAAATAAAATAAAATATGAATATATTATTTGCTTGTGAAGTATTGGAAGTAGACATAAATAATTTAACAATTGACTTACTAAAAAAAAAGTATCATAAATTATCTCTCAAGTATCATCCAGACAAGAATAATAATAGTGAGATATCTACCGAAAAGTTTAAATTGTTGAATGAAGCATTTCACTTCTTGAAATCAGAAATAGATATAAATCAAAATCAAAATCAAAATAAAAACGAAGAAGATAATTCGGAATATATTAATCTATTGAATTTATTTATAGAAGGAATAATAAAGGGAAAAGGTAATTTCATTTCTTCAATAATAAAGGATATAGTTTGTGGATATAAGGAAATATCATTGAAGTTATTTGAAAATATAGATAGAGAGAAGATAATAACGATATACAATTTTATATTCAAATACAAGGATATACTGCATATAAATGAATGTATTTTAGAAAAAATAAGAAAAATAATTATAGATAAGCACAAGGATATAATGATATATGTATTGAACCCAAAGATGGTTGATTTATTCAATAATAATATATATAAACTAGAAATAAACAATAATCTGTATTTTGTTCCTTTATGGCATAATGAATTATTATTTGATGGAGAAGACGGAGATATAATAGTAAAATGTATTCCAGATTTACCTGAAAATATAAATATAGATGAAAATAATAATATTATAGTAGAATTGAATGTGAATTTTGATTTCTCTCTAATAACCGATGAATATATTGAATATGAATTGTGTGAAACAAAAAAGTTAAATATTAAATTGGATAAATTGTATTTTAAGAAGAACCAACAAGTTGTCTTTAGAAAAGAAGGAATAACAAAAATAAATGAGAATAATTTATATGATGTTGTTGACAAAAGTGATATCATAATAAAAATAACAATTGTTGAATAAGTATTTGAAAATATTTAATTTAATTAAAAAATTAAATATTTTTTGGTTTTCGTTTTTATATTTTTTTGGTTTTCGTTTTTATTTTTTTTGTTTTTCATTTCTTTAAATTCTTTTTTATATATTTTATTTCTTTCTAACAATCTTCTTCTTTGCAGGTTCAGGTTCTTGTTTTACTTCTTGAACGGTTAAACTCGGAGAAGGACTAGGTGTTTGTTCTACACTAGTGGGTTGTGGTGGTTCATTGTCTTCATCATCACTTTCATTCTCTTCATCAGAGTCTTCAACATTAACATTTACATTCGTTGTTCTATCATCATCCAAAATATTTTCGGTAATTGGTGCTGGTGTTGACTTCAATTTTTCTTTATCAGAAGCTTTCAATTTGATAAAGCATTGCCCAGTCAATGATGCCCTTGGTTTTTGAACCACTGCTTGTAGAAGTTTCCAAGTTACTCCAAATTTTCCATTTGCAAACCAAATGCCGCCACATTGCATTAATACAGCTACATTTGTTCCTTTTTGAATGAAATCAATTGGAGATAATACAGAACTATCTAAACTCGGGAATAGTTTATTACCGTCTTCATCATAAATCTCACATTTCCATACATTTTCCCAAATTGGGATTTTGACACGCATTGTAGGTGGTCTATTATAATCAGGTTCTCCAGAGAATTTATCCTTACTGTATTTGAGCATTGGAGTATAAAGAGCATCAACTACATCTGCGTTTCTATGAACCTTCCCAAACCATTCTTTGGAATAAGTCAATGCATCATCTTTGATTTTCTTTTCCAAATCTTGCATATTTTTCAAGAATAGACTGGCATCTTCCGTCTTATAATCTTCACTTGGAAATTGAAGAGACATTTCAAACTTTCCATTTCCTTTACCGGTGTTTGGGTCGGTAAAATCAGATGCACCCCAAGTAAGCATTAATGGTGTAGATAATCTTAATCCTGAGTTAGTTTGTTTATTTAAAATATTAATACTTTTTCCACCCGAAGCATTTGCTTTAGGAGATGAATATTTAATATTATTGACATTTAAAAGAGTTGCATCTACGATTGTGTCTGACATTTTATTTTCTTGGTTGTTACTATACTGTATTGACTACTCTTTAAATCTATTTTTTTATTAATATTTATTATGATATTAAAGTGTTATCATAAATATATTTCTTAATAAAAATAATACAAAGAATATATATAAATAATATATATATATATTTTATGATTACCCAAAATTTAAAAGACCGTGAGCATTTAGATAAATATATTTTTTTTTTGAATGACAAGTGTAAACCTGTGTTCTCAAAGAACAATAATGTTTGTAAACATTCAAAATTAAAAGAAAATGAAATAGATTACAATATTTTCAATAAATTCAAAGATTATTCTCCCATATTCAGTAATAAATATAACATCCAACAATTAAAAATATTTGCAAAAAAATATAAATTGAAAATTGCTGGAAATAGAAATGAATTATTATTTAGATTATTCGTTTTTTTATATTTTTCATCGTATATTGTTAAAATTCAAAGAAATTTCAGAAACTATATTCAAAGAAAATATAATAAGTTAAAAGGTCCAGCATATTTGAAGAGAGAATTATGCACGAACCAAACCGATTTTTTGACTATGGAAGATATTAGTGATTTGAGTTTATCTCAATTTTTCAGTTTTACAGATACAGACGGATTCATTTATGGGTTCAATATAATTTCCATATATAATCTAATAATTAAATCGGATAAAGATATAAAAAACCCATACAATAGAAATGCTATTAATACTAATGTTATTCAAAATATTGAACAACTTATTAGAATGAGTAAGGTATTGAAAATAAATATTGAAATAACTATTGGTGATATTAATTGTGATTTATCTATTCAAAAAAGAATTGAACTTAAAACATTAGACATTTTTCAAAATATAAATGCACTTGGAAATTATAGTGAACCACATTGGTTTCTCTCTTTGGATAAGGTTCAATTATATAAATTTGTGAGAGAATTATATGATATATGGGATTATAGGGCTCAGCTTACTATTGAAATAAAACGAAATATTTGTCCACCATACGGAGATCCTTTCAGGAACTTTCATAATAATGAAGGAAAATTAACAAATATTCAATTTAATATTTTGAATTTATTAGATAGGTTCATAAATACTGGAATTGATAATGATAGTAAATCATTGGGGTCTTATTATGTTCTTGGTGCTTTAACCCTTGTAAACCCTGTTGCTGCAGCATCATTGCCGTGGTTGTATCAATCAGTAAACCATATTTAATTTTTCTTTCCTTTTTTATTTATATTTTTGTTTTTTATATTTTATTTTTTCCTTTTTTGTTTTTTATATTTTTGTTTTTTATATTTTAATTGTATAACTTATTTAGATTTAATATATATAAGGCGTAAAATAATATAAAAAGTAATCATTTAGGTAGTATATAAATGGCGAGAACAAATAAACCAAAGACTTCCGAACAAACAACAATGAGCGCACCTGCACCTGTCGAACAAAAAGAAACTACCACAACTACTCTTTCTCTAGAAGTTCCTTCTACTAATGATATTAAACCCAAGGCAAAGAAGTCAAGGGTTAAGGTTGCATCATCTGGTGCAGAAGAGGTTCAAACATCTTCTTCATCTGCTCCTTCAGTTCCAGTTCAAGAAGAACCTGTAGAAAATACTGTTGTTGAGGAGGCAGTAGTTGTTTGTGACAATGAGGTTTCACTTGTTGCGCAATCTGACGAATTTTTCAGTAAGATCCAGCAAATTGGTGTTCTTATTTCATCACTTAAGAGCGAGTTTAGAGTTCTTGAAAAGAAGTGGTCTAGAGAACTCAAGGTTGCGCAAAAGCATAATTCTAGACGCAAGAGAAAGTCTGGAAATCGTGCACCAAGTGGATTTGTAAAGCCTACAAAGATTAGTGATGAACTCGCTAACTTCTTGGGAAAGGACAAGGGAACTGAAATGGCAAGGACTGCAGTAACTCGTGATATCAATGCTTACATCAGAACACATCAACTTCAAGATAAGGGAAATGGTCGTAAGATTAATCCTGATGAGAAGCTTGCATCACTTCTTAAATTGTCTACCACTGATGAACTAACTTATTTCAATCTTCAAAAGTATATGAGTCCTCACTTTCACAAGAATGTTAAGGTAGATAGTGTTGACCAAACCCAACAATCTGTATCTCTATAAAAAAGAAAAAATATAGAAAAGAAAAAATATAAAAAATAGAAAAAAGAAAAAATATAAAAAAGAAAAAATATAAAAAAGAAAAAATATAAAAAAGAAAAAATATAAAAAAGAATTAAAAAAATAAAATATAAATAGAACATTATTTATATTTTATACAAGATGATTAAACCAGTTATAGTGTGTATATCAAAAAACCAAGAAAATTATATTGATGATTTTATATTTTATCATTTAGATATTGGATTTGAAAAAATATATATATATGACAACAATGATTTTCCAAAATATAAAAGTTCTGGTAAAGTTATAGTTAATCATTTACCATTTGATAATTATAGTAAACCTATTAAATATATTGCAATAGACCATTTTAAAATCAATTACTTATTTGACGATAATATAACACACGCACTTCATCTAGATGTAGACGATTATATCGTTTTAAAAAAACACAAAACAATAATTGAATTTATAGAATATGAACAAAATATGAATGTGGATATGAATAAAGGAATTTGTATAAATAGTAAATTGTTTGGGTTACCTCCTGATAATATTAATAAATATACAATAAATCCTCAAATACCTCTTATATTAAGGTTCATTGAATGTGGTGATTGTAATATTAGTAAAATCATTTTTGATAAAAAATATTTTGACCCTTTTTCTTCAACATCTTTTTTCAATTCTTCTTCTTTTGCACAAATAAATAGTTATAAATGTAAATCATTTGAAGAATTCAATTGTGAAGAAAACGATCCTGAAACTTATAATTCATTAAACAAATATGATAAAACTGACTTCACCTTATTCATTTACTTCAGTAAAATAGTAGATTATGAGAGAATAGCAAAATATTATGACTTATAATTTATCACAGTTCGTTCAGTTCTTTATTCTATCTCACAAATAGTCATTCTCAAATTCTTCAACATATTCTTTTTGATCATTTTCTCTTCAAAACAATTAATCCCTTCAAGCATGGATGCAGATTTATAATTCTTTTCTATAAATTTATAAAATTCATCTAAATTTTTATAAGTTTTATTGAAGTTAATGAGAGATAAATTATGAACACTACACCAATTCAAGAACCCTTGATAATTATTCATCAATACTTGTTTTATTATATAATAAGATAGGATATTTGTTTTCTCTCTATAACATACTTTCCGTTTTTCATCCAATTCATAATCGTTCAAATATAATTCTTCATATCTTAAATTCATAAACTTCAATATTTTCACTATTTGAAGAAATCCGTGAACTCTCTCTATGTTAATGAATAATTCAAAATTATTCAAAAAATTGTCATATTCTATCATCCCATCTTCCAAGTAATAACTACAGAAAATACAGTTAATCATTTGCCCCCAAAACTCAGTATATGCTTCGTACATATTAACATTGGAATTGACTTTAAAAATCCGTTTAATCTTTTCATTGCAAGAATCTACATTCATATTTGAGAAATCAATACCGAAACTATGCATCATTTCATGAGCTAAAACTTTGAACCATTCTTCTTTTCTATAAATAACAATCTCATTTTCAGGAGAACAAGTATAGGTGAAACCTGTATTCGCATTCACGCTATCGATAATCTCAAAACTTCTATTTGGCAATTCCTTCTTTAAGTCAGTTAAATATATATATATGCCCAATTTCTTAGAACATTTCTTGCCAGAATATTTATTTAAGAAGCATATCAAAACTAGTATTCTGTAGATATATGAATTATAAACATTTATATCTTTCAAAATCTCATCTTCTAATAACAAATGGATATTTATCTCTCTATTAAAGAGAGAAAATGAATAGAATAGATCGTAGTTTATATAATCATCAATCCGTTTTATTATTCCAGAAGGAAAACTATTTTCGTTGAACAATTTGGGTTTTGGTATTTCCGATTTTGATATTATTTCTCTTATTATCAAATTATAGAATTCAATACCTTCAATTACTCTCTTTTTTCTTATATAATGGTTCGCGTGATTTACCTCATTATATAAACTCTTCAATATATTATTCGTCTTTTGTGTTATTGAACAACTTTTATTTAAACATTCAGTTTCCAAAATAGATTTTATGAGAGAAACGGATGTTTTAGTAAATTTTAATTTCATTGCTATAATATAGTATTTTATTTTTTGCATTTAATCTTTATCATTTCTAAAAATAAACAAAGAAATTTTATATATATATGTATATTATATTATGAATAATTTAGGTGGCTACGACCATAAATTTATATGGGTTTCGCACGGCTCAACCATTTCAGTAAGTTCTTCAAATAGTGAACCAAGAGTGTATTACAAAAAATTTCCACAAGTTGCTGAAATAACTTATTATATCGGCGAAGGAAATATACTTTTTGGAATAGATGAGTATTATGAAAAATTACAACAGTTTGTTACTATTCCTGTAAAAGATAACCGGACTGGTTACTTATTACCAAACCCAAATCCAGGTATAATACCCGATCAGATAGATCCGAATCAATTGTTCGATAAAACTTTACCAAAAACAAACGAATTACCAGAATATTGGACATATGACGAATGGAACAAATTTTATTTAGGAACCTTGTATTCTGGACCTGATAAAAAAAAACACGCAGTTCCAACCCATATATATCATGATGATAATAATAGGTTCGCAATCAGACCCATAATATATTCTGCAAGTGATAATGATACTGACTTATATATAATACATACACATAATGGTCATCGGGTTCAAACAAAAAATTATGGGAGAAGAATGTATGCAAATATTATGGGACTCTGGTATATGGGACCTAAAAATAATCAATGGAAAATAGAAAAATTAATTACTATAACTGACATAATTAATATGACAAAAGTAAAAGGATTTATTACTCAATTTGATATTTATAACTTAATTATGAAAGAAGTAAACAATAAAAGTATAACTGATCCTATTACTATAAGTTTTTTTTCTTGTCAAGATCCATATGAAAAATACTATATTAATACCATAAATAATTTGACCAACATTAAAGAATACAATGATAAATTAACCAATTTTTATAAAAATTATTATATTGATGATTTTAATTTTAATGTTATTTCAGATGAAGAAGATATATCGATCGAATTATCTTATTTTACTGTAAAATGGGGAAATATTTATACCAATATTGATGCAAGTAAAAATAGAATGGATTTAGAATATGATTTTACTACATCAAAATTTAATAACGGTTCTGAGATCATTAAAATAGGAATTGATATAATGAATGTATACAATGATGAAGATAGTAACCCAATTTTTCCTACTGATAAGTATAAGGATGAAAACCAAAAATATACTGACTTGAACATACTGACATTTTGGGGATTTTATATGAAAGATTTGACAAAAGAAGAAAATGTATGTTTAACTACAGAAAACCTACATATTTTTAGAATAATTAATACTTTAATACTTTATGCAAAAAATGTTCGATATGGTCCTAGAGTATATTATGGTGAACCAAAGGTAGAGATTGCAGCGTTAAGAATTCCTTTTAACAAAAAAAATTTTGAAAGGTATATTAACAAATTTACTGGAAACGACAATAATATTTTATTTATCAAATTAATAATTGATCAAAATAAAAGTTATACTACAAGTGTACTTTATAGTGATATAAATGGAATAACACATAAATTTATAGTTGACTTATCATTTTTTAGTATAGTTGATGTTACAAGTAATATTTTTGAACTTGATAATTATATTCATCACTTGTTGATAAATAAACATATAACATATTTTGAAATAATAACTGTTGTTGATAATAATAATGATAACTTACAAATTATTGGAAATAGTATGGGAACTTACGACGATGTTGTAAACGATTATGGACAAGTAACACTTATAAAAGGTAGTGATAATGATGAAAAAGATATCACTTTAAAGGGTGGAAGAAAAATAAATAGAAAAACGATAAAATACAAAGGAGGAAAAGGTAAAAGACCAAAACAAAGAAAAAGCAAAAAAATATCAAATAAAAGGAAACAAACAAATATAAAGAAAATAAGAACGAATCGAAAAAGTAGATGATAATATAAAAAAGTATTTAAAGAACAAGATAAAATAATATTTAAATAGATAAAGCCTCCCGAATAACCATTAAATCATCGGAAACAATTGGTTCTTTAGATTTTGGAGAATATACTAATTTCGCATTCTTCGTAGATATTAACAACTTCTTTAATTCTTCATTTTGATTGAATTTTGCGTCCAATGCTCCTTTTGTCATCTTCTTCACCGTTTCTTCATCATACTCTTTATCTGGTTTAACTTCTTTGGGACGAACAAGAACCGTTTTTAATTTCCCGGTTTTGCTTCCTGCTGCTTTCGCCATTTCTGGATTTTTTGATAATTCCGAGTTAGAATCAAGAGTAAAAGATAAATAGAAGTCAGGATTATTTTCTTTGAACTTGGATGCCTGAACATAATGTTCAACACTTTGCCATTTATGTCCGTCTAAAGTAAAAGGTTGAGGCCATGAATTATCTAATTTTTTACGCCAATTTGTAATGGATGCAAGTTCGGAGAATTCTCTAACCATATTCTTTGGTATTTTCTCTCCACTTCCTAATCCAGGAAGTTTACTAGCAGATGATAAATTATTATATCTGAATTCAATTTCTTCATCGTATAAACCTTTTATTTTGGATTCGGATAGTTGGTGAGAGATTACTGGACTTGGACCCTTCAAATTTTCTTTGAATTTAATGAAATCTGGAATTAAATTGAATGCACCTGCATTCCTTTCCATGCATTTATCAACTACCATATTTTTAATATTATATGGTAATTCTTTGAATTTAAAAATCTGTTTCTTCTTATAACCGACCAATTTATAATGATAACCACTATATTCAACCATAATATAATAGTCCGGTTTGAAAATACCTTTTTGTTCCAATATTACATCATTCAGTTGTCCGCAATTCAACACATTGGAATATGCGCCCTCTTTATATTCTTCTACAGATAATAATATAAATTTGATATTCAATATTCTTTCCAATGTGGATATCGACCAAGTTTCACCCCAGAATTCACAACTTCTTATTATCTTTTTGAACCCATTCAAATCGTTTGCCTTTTTCATATATTTATATTCATTTGCTATTTGTTGAGAGATTTTCTTTTCTTGAATTATTTTATCTCTCTGTTCTTTGATTATATTCCCAGCTTCAGTCAAACTCTTTTTCTCATATCTATCTGTGGCTTGTTTATACTTATCTTTTAATATTTCATATTCTTTTTCCAACTCCTTAATTTTTTTACTATCTTCTAATACTGCACGGTTTGCAAGTTCGAATTGTTCTTTATAACCTTCAAAAATAACTTGAGTTGCTTCTTTGGATAATTTCTCTCTCAATTTATTAACCGTTGTTTGTTGAGCTATTTGACTGAAAGCATCGCGAATAGTTGCAAATAGACAATCACCACCACCTTCATTATCTACAATATAATAATTACCATTTTTCATAAATTTTTCGATCCATGTGTCGGTTGATTTCTCTGTGTAATTCTTCTTCAAATCTACTGCTTCTTTTTTTGTTTCTTCTTTTAATGTAGAAGGTATAGGCACTCCTTTGGTTAGTATAAAAATGTCTTTTCTAAAATCAGAAATACTTACTTCTTCTTCTCCTTCTTCTTCCTCTTCCTCTTCTTTTTTCTTTTCTTTTTCTTTTTCTTTTTCTTTTTTCTTTTCTTTTTCTTTTTCTTTTTCTTTTTTCTTTTCTTTTTCTTTTTCCTTTTCTTCTTCATCCTCTTCAGGAACTAATCTTACTTTATTTAACATGCCTTTATTCACAAACTTGTAAAGTAAAGGACCATCTATTTTCTCAACCTCCAAATTATTTTCTTTATCTAAATATTTTTCCTTTGAAGAAGTATTGATTTCATACAATCCAATTTGCATAACCTTATTATTTGATTTTACTAAATAAATCGGAAAATAGGTTATGTTACTATCAGAATAAGTATTTTTCTCATTACCTACAGCAATTATTATATCCGTATCTTCTATTTCAATTTGATACAAATTTGCTTCTTTATTTAAATCTTTTTTATCAACTCGTTTAAATTCAGGATAATTGACACTTTTATTGAGTTTAGATAAAACCATTTATATTTATTGAATATAAAAAATACACATAAAATACAATTTAATTATTTTGTAAACATATAATAAATGTATTCACTCGTTTTGTTTGCCGCAACCTGCTTACTTCTATTATATATCGTGTCTTCGGTAGATATAATAATGAATTTCACAAAAACCTCAAAGATGCTGAAAGAAAAAATAAAAATCCATATCCCTTTATTATTTTGTAAGTTAGTGATTTTTTTAGTAATCCTTTTGAAGACACTTGGATCAATGACTATTTTATATTCTATTATAACAAAAAAATATAAAAAAGTTGCATACTATTTGATACTAGCATTGATTCTTTTCAACATTGCGGCAACATTATTGTTTCATATCACTCCATTTGAAAGAGAGAAAACAAATATGTTGAAAAATGTGGCAATTACAGGTGGATTAATTCTTTTACTGAATGAAATAAAATAAAATAAGATAGAAATATTATAACTCAACAATATCCATAAGTTTGAATATAGACTTGCTAGTCAAACTATTATATTTTTTGGTTGAAGAACTCGCCAATGATTCAATATGTTGAATGAATGATAATCCATCTATTTCGAAATTCTCTCCCAAATTTTGAAACCATTCTTTTTTGTATAATATTGAAATATTCTCAATAATTTCGTCAACTTCAGACTTCCGGTTCTTTTCTTTTATCAGAACCAAAACTTTATTCAATAGATTGAATGATAATTCAATAATTTTTTCCTTGGAAATAACGCCATTAATCGTTAAATTAATAAAAAAGGAACTTAAAGACTTTCTTTTTTCATTATCCCGATTAATTTTACAGAACATATCATAATTTTCTTCAGAATTGGCGGATTCAATATTATTGAATACATCTAAATAGTTTAACAAATTATTCTCAAAAATAGTCTTCATTAAATCAAAATCAATAATTAACCTTGTATATAAATCCGCGTATAATTTAGAATAAAACCTGTTATTTGAAGCAATTTCAAATATGGCAGTTCCAACCTTCATCATATTCTCTTCTTCACCCGTTAATTCATTAAGAATAATAGAAATATTTTTGTATTGTTCTTCATAATTTTTTTCGCTAATTTTATTCAAATAAGAACGAATTAAATCTATTTTTCCATCTAATCCTTGTTTAACTTCTATTTTAGTAGATTTATAGGATTTTATAGTTTCCCATTCATCGTAATTCTTCTTCTTTTCATTTTTTTCATTCTTATATAATCGTTCTCCTCTTTCAATTCTATCACCTTTTTTGAAAACAGGTTGTTTAATATTTGTCGTTGAACCTAGTTGAAAAGATAAGTTTTGAATATTTTCAATTAATTCTTCAGATAATTTAAAATCAAACCCATTTAAAAAAATATTATTAAAATCTGTTAAATCATATTTTTTCATATTTATTGAAGTATAGTAATTTTCATTTATATCAATTTATTAAATATATATATTTTAATATTAACTTAAAAATATTATAACTATTTATAAAATATATAATGTTAAATGATACTAATAAAAACGAAGATAATTATGTATACGATACTTCATATGAAATAAATGATTGGGACGATTTAGATATCCCGCCAAATTTATTGAGAGGAATATATGCTTATGGTTATGAAAATGTAAGTCCTATACAGAAAAAGGCAATTAAACCTTTAATTATGAAAAAGGATATTATTGCCCAAGCTCAATCAGGAACAGGAAAAACTGCTACATTTACTATAGGTGCATTAGCAAATGTTGATTTGAAAAGTAATAATGTTCAGGTTGTTATTCTCTCACCAACGAGAGAACTTAGTAAACAAACAATGAATGTTATTAATGGTATTGGTGTTATGATGGAGGGTCTAAAGGTTCAAACACTTGTTGGTGGAAATTCCATAGAAGAAGACACGGTTAAGTTAAAGAATACAGTTCCACATATTATAACTGGATGTCCCGGAAGAGTCTATGATATGATGAGAAGAAATGCAATTGATAGTAAAAAAATAAAACTAGTAATTTTAGATGAAGCCGATGAACTATTTTCAGATGGATTTAAAGAACAAATATTCAAAATATTTCAATTCTTCAATTCCAATATTCAAGTAGCGCTTTTTAGTGCAACATTACCATCTTATATGCATAATGTTGTAAATAAATTAATGAGAGACCCAGTCCGCGTTTATGTAAAAGCAGAACAATTGACATTAGAAGGAATCTCGCAATATTATATTGCAGTTGAGGATGATGTACAAAAATACGCGACATTAAAGGATTTATATTCTTATATTTCTATGTCACAGTGCATTATTTATTGCAACAGTTTGAGTCGTGTAACAGATTTATATGATGCAATGATTGAAGATAAATTTCCAGTCTGTAGAATTCATAGTGGAATGAATAAAGATGAGAGAGATGCAGCGTTTATGGACTTTAGAACAGGTAAATATAGAGTATTGATATCTTCCAATGTTACTGCAAGAGGGATTGATATTCAACAAGTGAGCGTTGTTATCAATTTTGATGTTTCTAAATGCGTTCATACATATCTTCATAGAATAGGAAGAAGTGGTCGTTGGGGTAGAAAAGGTGTAGGCATTAATATGATTACGAGAAGGGATGTGCCTAAGTTGAGAGAAATAGAAAGTTTTTATAGTTGTCAAATAAATGAACTACCTTCTACAATTGATAATTTAATGAAATAATAATTCGTATTAACTTATTTATTTTTATTATTCTTTATTTCATATAGAATAATGATAACTAATTTCAAATTACCTGTTTCGTACAATAAGAAAAAAATGGTTCTTAATGAACATATTGTTAAAGACTTGGAATTGATAGAAACTATAGATCCTTCTTCTAATTCTATTTACCAATATATTTGTCAACCAACTACTATTCTTGGTAAAACCATTTTGAAAGACTTTGTTACGAATTACACTACAGACATTCAATTTTTGAGGGAAACCCAATTATTATTGAAGAATTATAAATCAATTGATGAAAATAAAGACAAAGAAGATGAAGAAAAAAAAGATAAAGAAAATAAAGATAAAGAAAATAAAGATAAAGAAAATAAAGATAAAGACAAAGAAAATAAAGAAAATAAAAAAAATAATAATGATAATATAATTAAAATATGGAATGAAATTAAGAACGATAATGGATTCAAAGAAAAGTATCAATTTATTCACTGGCCATTCTGGGAATTTTTGAATAATAGCGAGATTTTTCTGCAATTGTTGAGCGTATACAATTTATCTTCTCCAATTATATCATTCTTTGTTCCTTTCATAATTCTTATCATTCCTTTTTTTATTCTTCAAATAAAGGGAATATCTCTTACATTCAATGAGTATATCGAAGTATTGAAAACGATTTCTGCCAATCACTCGATCGGTAAGTTATTCACTAAGTTCAATAGTGTGAATATGGATGAAAAAATATATTTATTAGTTAGTGCATTCTTTTATATATTTTCCATTTATCAGAACTTCTTAACTTGTGTTTATTTCAATCAGAATATGTGTAGGATACACGAATACTTCCACGATATTCGTAAATATGTTAAATATTCAATTGAAAATATGAATAACTTTCTTAATTATACTTCTAATTCAATAACTTATTCGGAGTTCAATGCCCGTGTAAAAAATACTATTTCTACTTTAACTAAATTTTGCGATAATACAGATTTCATTGGAAGTTATAAATTATCTTTTAAAAAAATAACTAGTTTTGGTTCTATTTTGAAGAACTTCTATGAATTGCACAATGACGACAATTATAATGAAGCATTTTTATATTCATTCGGGTTCAATGGATATATAGAAAATATGGAAGGTCTTATTAAGAATATAAGAACAAAGAAAATTAATTTTTGTAAATTCAAAAAGGAATGTAAAGTATATAAAAAAGAATTTAAAGAAGGTAAACAAGAAAATGAAGATAAAGAGGGTTTCGACGCATCCTATTACGCCACATTGATTGACCAAAAACCCGTTCTAAATGATATTAACTTGAATAAAAATATCGTCATTACTGGACCGAATGCCAGTGGAAAAACAACAATTCTTAAATCTACATTAATAAATATAATTATCTCTCAACAATTTGGTTGTGGGTTCTATAAAAAGGCAAATATTAATCCATTCAAATTTATCCATTGTTATTTGAATATACCAGATACTTCAGGGAGAGATAGTTTATTTCAAGCGGAGTCCAGAAGATGTAAGGATATTATAGACCTTATACAGAATAATAAGAAGGATAGACATTTCTGTGTTTTTGACGAGTTATATTCAGGAACAAATCCAACAGAAGCAGTTATTACAGCGACTTCTTTTATGAATTATTTAGTTAAATTCAAAAATGTGAAGTGTATTTTGACTACACATTTTATTGATTTATGTAAAAATTTAGAAAATAATAAGGCTTTCGTAAATTATATGATGAAAACTGAATTTAATAAGGATAAAATTTCCTTTAATTACAATTATAAATTAACACAAGGTATTTCATTTGTACAAGGTGGAATTAAAGTTTTGAAAGATATGAATTATCCAAAAGAAATAATTGATTTTTGTAATTCGTATTCTTAAAAATATAAAAATATATTAGTTTTCTAAAAATGGTTCCATATTTGATTTCTTTAGGAGTTATTGTTATTATAGCTGTTTTTGTTGTTAGATATTTGCTCAATAAAATTGAAACTCAAAATCATAAAATTACTTCTATGTTTAGTATTATTTCTACAATTGCGGATGATTTACAAAATATGAAGAAGGTAATTAATAGTAATAGTGAAAATAATGTTCAGAGTATTCCTGTAATTAACGATAATAAAAAAATAGTCATACCAGATTATTCAGAAGAACAACAAGAATTTAATGATTCTGAAGTTGAGGATGATGATGATTCTGAAGTTGAGGATGATGATGATTCTGAAGTTGATGAAGATGAAGGAGTTGAACAAGTAGAAGAACTAGAAGAACAACAAGTAGAAGAACTAGAAGAACAACAAGTAGAAGAACTAGAAGAACAACAAGTAGAAGAACTAGAAGAACTAGAAGAAGAAGAACTTGGAGATGAAGTAGAAGAACTTGGAGAACAATTAGAAGTAGAAGAACAAGTAGAAGTAGAAGAACAATTAGAACTTGGAGAACAATTAGAACTTGGAGAACTAGAAGAACAAAAAGATGAAGATAAGTATTTGAATAATATTAAGGTAATAAATATAAAGGATACTGAAGATGAATTAATTAACGGAACTGTTTTAGAACCTGAACATACAGACAATATAAAAATAAGTAATGAAAGTCTCCAGAATTTAAAAAGCATTAATTTAGATGATGTGGATTTTCAAGACTACAAGAAAATGTCATTGAACCAATTAAAAAGGGTTGTAGAAAAAAAAGGTCTTTTAGATGACGCTTCAAAACTTAAGAAAAATGAATTGTTGAAATTATTGAATGTAAAATAATGTTTTTATAATATATTAGAATAATATGTGGGGCACTTGTTACGACGGATCAAATAACATTCATTTTAATTTTCCACCTATAATGGCTGATGGCCGTAACTATTCTTCTTGGCAACCAGATGCTGTAGTAAATAACAATATTAGAAATTATAAAAATATAAAAAGTAATTGGGAATATCGCCGTTTTTTAACTGATAATGCATTGAATATTATGAAATACAATAAAACAGAAGCGTGTGATGAACTCGGGCTTCCTACACATACAGATACAAATAATACACCTTCTTCTAATGTTCAACAAATGTATAGTTCTGTAATGAATACAAGTAATCCAGGGTTTGGTTATCGAACTACCAATCTAAAAAGTCCTTATTTAACGAGAGAACAATTAGAAGCACGAATGAATCAACCTCAACAAAAAAAATAAATATTATACATCAGCAGAATCCTCCTCACATAACATCAATCCCATAGCAGCATAATTATGCAAATCTAGCAATGTATCTTTAATATTTTCATCTTCAATTAAATTAATACCATTATTAGTTATACTAATAGAACGCTTAATTTTATCTTCAATACGAATTAATATTCCAATAATCCCATAAGTTGCAAAGGAGTCACCATAATCAATATTCTTTCTTCTAAAAAGTTCCAATGCTTTACTCTGTATTTTAATCATTTGTTCAACGCGGTTAATAGTTTTTGGATTGGTTTCAGTCTCGGTGTTATCCATTTTTATATTATATTACATATGTAAATGTATTTAAATATGTTACTATATATATTTAAATAAGAAGATGAAGATATTGAGCATAGATGTGGGAATAAAAAATTTAGCATTTTGCCTTTTTGAAAATGATAAAATAAATAAATGGGATGTTGTAAATTTAACTCAACAAAATGAACGAAAATGTTGCGAAGAAGTAAAAGGTATCATATGTAATAAATCTGCAAAATTTATGAAGGATAATATGTGTTATTGTTTAAAACATTCGAAGAAAAAAGACTTTAAAGTTCCCAATTCAAAAATGTTCCCGACTTATATAAATAAACAGAATATTAATACATTAATTGGTTTAGCAGAGGAATACAATTTGAATTTTACAAAACCAATAAAAAAGAAAGATTTAATAATAATTATTAATGAATATATTTGTAATAATTATTTTGAGCCTATTGAAAATAAAAATGCGAGTAAGTTGGATTTAGTTAATATAGGAAGAAATATTCAGCATAATTTTGACAATATTTTCAATGAAGAAATAGTTTCAATTGATAAAGTTATTATTGAAAACCAAATAAGTCCAATTGCGAACCGTATGAAAACAATTCAAGGAATGATATCTCAATATTTTATAATGAGAAACAACAATATACAAATAGAATTCATAAGTTCTTCCAATAAACTGAAGATTGGAAATACTGAAAAGAGTGAAAAAATCACATATAGTGAGAGAAAGAAACTAGGTATACAAAAATGTCTTGAACTAATTAATTCCCATAATTATAACGAATGGGAAATGCATTTCAAAAACCATTCAAAGAAGGATGATTTAGCAGATTGCTTTTTACAAGGGATTTGGTTCATTTCAAAATAATAATAATATATTTTATTCGTTAATACTTAAATTTAATGTTCTAAATGATAATAAAGTATGTCCGAAAATGATATCATTGATATTTCTTCATTAAACAATAATTTTGACGACAACAGGGATTTCTCATTGAAAAAAAAAAATACCTCTAGTAATTTCGGTGGTGGAATAGAATTGTTAATGAATGATAAGAAAAAAGAGAAGTCTGTAAGTTCTGGAAATGGCATTGATATAGAAGACTTGAATTTTTTGGAGAATGAGTTGAACGAATTAGCAGAAGAAAATAGTAATAGTTATGAATCTAAGTCAAATTTATTTAATAAAAGTATAAATTTCGATGAAAAACCCAATGTAAAGTTTGATGATAACATTAATATTGGAACTGCAACGGCCAGCGCGAATGCTAATGCCAGTTCAGAAACAAGCGGAAATAATAAAACTTGGGATGGTTATTCTAAATTCAATGATATTCCTGTTAATCCTGATGTAAATGTTCCACATCAACCTCAAATTAGTAAAGAAGAATTATTGAGAGAAAAGTTTAAATACTTAAGACGATTGGAAACATTAGAAACCAAAGGAATTACATTAACCAAAAAGTATTCTATGGATTCTCCTCTAGCAGAAATGCAGGGTGAATATGAAATGATTATGGAAGAAAAATCCAAGCAAAACTCAATGAAATTTCAAGGAAATATGCTCATGGCGATTATTAACGGAATTGAATTCTTGAATAATCGATTCGATCCGTTTGATGTAAAGTTAGACGGTTGGGGAGACCAGATCAACGAGAATTTGAATGACTATGATGATGTTTTTGGGGAACTTTATGATAAATATAAGACTAAAGCATCTCTCGCACCTGAACTTAAGTTATTATTTCAACTTGGAGGAAGTGCAATGATGGTTCATATGACAAATACTATGTTTAAAAGTTCTATGCCTGGGGTAGATGATATATTGAGACAAAATCCTGACTTGATGCGTCAATTCCAAACTGCTGCTGTCAACACAATGGGACAAACAAACCCTGGATTTGCTGGGTTTATGAATGGCGTAATGAATTCAGAGGGTCCTCCTCCACCACCGGTTTCTACTCAATATCAAGATCCAATCGTAAATCGTCCTGGTAATAATAATTCTGTGCCATTTTCTTCATCATCTTCTTCATCTTCTTCCGCTTCTTCTTTCTCAGCAAATAAACAATCTGTAGGAAGACCATTTTATAACCCTAATTCTATAGATGACGGTATTAATATTAGAGAGAATGATAGTAGTCAAGCATTTGTATCTGATCGTTCTTCAAGAAGACCGGAAATGAAGGGGCCAACTGATATCTCCGATATTCTATCTGGGTTGAAGACAAAGACGATTAATATTCAAGAAACAACTCCACAAAACAACGATAGTTATATTAGTATAACTGAACTTAAAGAACTACAGTCCGAAGGAAATATGCCAAAGAGAAGTAAGAGAAGACAGAAGTCGGATAAGAATACTTTGAGTTTGGATATTTAGGAAATATTTAGGGATAGGAGTTTGGCACAACTTTTTTCAGTATATATAATAATCAAACTATTTATAAAAAATATTGAAATGAAATGGCTGTAAATTAATAGTAGCAAAAATATATAAAAAAGATAAAATAAAAGATAAAATAAAAGAAAATTAAAAATGTCAAGAACTTGTGGGAAATCAACAAATATCTTTCAAGAAGCAATCGACCATTGTCGTTGGAAAAGTGTGTTGCATAATGTTTTACAAGAAGTAAATATAAAACATTATGAAAATATGATATTTGAGGAAATATTTAGTGAAATATATGAAGTATGCAGTAAGTATAAAGGTGTCGGATTACTTTCTGTATATGACATATCTTCCGCAATATGTAGAACATATAAAATACCAATAAATAGAGTATTTATTATTGGAGGCGGTCCGAAAAGAGCAATAAAGTTATTGAATATTAAATCAAAAAAGCATAAGATTAATGATAAAATAAGTGTGAAGTATGTTGAAATAGATGATATTGTAAATGCTTTTGATAATAACGGATTTGGAACAGAATTAGAAGATAATATTAGAAATAGTAAAAATGGAGATATATTTGAAACATTTATTTGTAATTGGCAGAAAAAAAAAGAATAGAAGTAATTTGTAAATATTGTAAAAAAAGAAAAAACAAAAAGAAAAAAAACAAAAAAATGTAAATATTGTATTTTTTTCTTTATTTTAAGAGCGCTTGGGTTATATCTAATACTCCATTCAAATAATTAAACACCGTATAATATCGGATAAAGAGTTCCAACCCACAGCTTATGTTGAACGATACATAATTGTTATAGAAGAAATATAAAATGAATAACGAGGTCCACGCCGTATATTTATTCACTTTATACTTGAAATATATATTCTTGTAAATATAAAACATTGCGACCTGAATAAAAATGAAATCTACTGTTGTTTTTGGAACTAAATAGAATATAACATTTATCCAAAGAGATAATGAATATATAATATGCCACATTCTTGCACTAATTATACTTTTACGAACTAATGTCATTAAGAAAGAAGCAATCTGGATTGCGAATAAGGGAGAGAAACACATATCCATATTACTCAGCATAAATATGGTTGCCGATAATTGCATTGAACTATTCAATAAAGTAATGTTTTTCTGGTCGCTCAATGGTATCCCGTCGTCGAACGGCATGTTTGACATAGTTGTTCCATTACTTTTTACTTCCTTTTTTTCTGGCCATTTTTCTTTAAGTTGTTTTTCTTTATCTTTAAAGTGAACCGTTATTTTATCCGCAACAATCATAGTCAAATATATGACAGCCATTTTGAAAAAATAATGCAATCTATAATATTCAATGAAACAACATAAAATAGAACGACTAGCGAATGCAATCGAGTGTAATCGGAATTCAGGATAAATCATTGGTTTTTGTGGATTTCTTACAGAAGGAATATTGAATATTAAAGAAGAATAACTTAATACTCCATGAACCAAAATTGAGAATAACCCGAACCTATTATCTAAAAACATCTCTCCATAACGAATTAATAAATAATAACGATAAAAGAAATTACATAAACAAAATACACCAACAGTTTTGTGAATAAATAAATTATCTTCTTTTGTATTTAATTTTTTGAAAATAAATAGCATCAATAATTATTCTTCATCATTTATTTTTTATATTATTTTTTATATAAATATGGCTTTTGAAAATGGACTATTTATTTTTCGCCGTGATTTAAGAATAGTAGATAATACTTCATTAAACATTGCGACATCTAAATGTAAAAACATATTTACTGTTTTCATCTTTACTCCAGAACAAGTTTCTAATTCAAATCAATACAAGTCTAACAATGCTATACAATTTATGATTGAAAGTTTAGAAGATTTATCAAAAGAAATAAGTAAAAATAATGGCAAATTATACACTTTTTATGGAAATAATAATAAGGTTATCTCTCAACTAATCCGTTTATTGGATATAGATTATGTTTCTTTCAATATGGATATTACTCCTTATGCGATAGAGAGAGATAGAGAAATAAAAGAACTATGTGAAAAGAATAAAGTGGAAATGGAAAGTTATCAAGATTATTATTTGAATCCAGTTGGAACTATATTCAATTCTTCAGGAGAACCTTACAAGAAATTTACGCCTTATTATAATGTTGCGGTGAAAAAACATATTGATTTACCTTCTAAACCAAGAAAAATGGGGTTTAAGAAAACAGGTATACATCTTCCAAATGAAATCTCTATCTACAAAATCCTGAATAATAAATACAATGAAGATATTAATGTTGAAGGTGGGAGAGAAAACGCAATCAAATGTATTAAGGTGGCTATGAAAACGCAAAAGAATTATTCGAAAACACATAACATAGTTTCTAAAGATACAACTCTTCTCTCGGCATATATTAAATTCGGTTGTGTATCTATTAGAGAAGTTTATAAATCCTTCAAGGGAAACCACGACTTAATAAGACAATTAATTTGGCGAGACTTCTATGCGAATATATTGTTTAATTATCCTTATGTTTTAGGACATCCAATGAAAAAAGAGTATAATAAAATCAAATGGCATTATAATTCAGAATACTTCAATTCTTGGAAGAATGGTAAAACAGGATTTCCGATTGTGGATGCAGGAATGAGACAAATGAATACGACAGGATATATGCATAATCGTTCAAGGTTAATAGTTGCTTCTTTTCTTGTTAAAACACTTCTTATAGATTGGAGGAATGGAGAGAAGTATTTCGCCAATAAATTGGTAGATTATGATCCCGCAAATAATAATTTGAATTGGCAATGGATTGCTTCAACTGCAATTGATTCGCAACCTTATTTTCGCATATTCAATCCTTGGTCGCAACAGAAAGAATTAGATAATAATTGTGAATATATAAAAGAATGGATACCTGAACTGAGAGATATTCCGAATGAAGATATTCACAATTGGAATGAAACATATGGTAATTATAAAAGTATTAAATATAATAAACCGATTTGTAATTATGAAGAACAAAAAGAAAAGGCATTAAAAATGTATAAAAATGTTTATAATTGAGTTATTTTTTCTTTTTGTTATGTATGCAAATATTCTTTTTCTATGACAAATTTACTAATGTTGAACTTATCAAAGAAATCACTAATAATTTTATAATGGAAGATGGATATATAACAAAAAATGGAAATGTTTTAAAAGGGAAAATTGTTTTCTTTAATGCAGAATTTTATGATATTTTACAGAAAATAAATGATATTCATAAAGATAAAAATGAAAATAAAAAGTATATATTGGATAATGTTGAAGCATATTCATATTCTACAAACGGCGATGTTTATCAAGCTAATATAATTTATTGAATAACTTAAAGAATGTGGCTAATATCTAACAATGGGTCTATATCGTTATTTACATAATCAATGACTTGTTCTCTCGTCAATTCGTTAGTATGAGTAAAATCTGGATACTCATTTATCAATAAATCGTGAATGAAATATATTATTCTTTCACGACTAGGAATGTATTTTTCTTCTCTTCCCATTCGTTTTGTTTTCAAATGAAATAATTTACTAACCAAATTTATTATACCTTTATAGGAATCAATAAATGAACAAATCCCTTCATAAGTATCCGTAATTAAATCATCTTGTGTATTATTCAATAAATAATATAAATTTTCAAGTTGTTCATTGAAATAAACAGTTTCTTTGTCATTGTATTTTTGGTTATAATTTCCCTTTAATTTCCCGATTATAACAGCAGGAATACTTCTTATGTTCATACTCATTAAAAAGGTTATTAAGAATATCTATTATTCAAGAAATCGTTTAATTTAATAGTGCTAGATGTTGAATTATCCTTTTTTTTGTATTTTTCTTTATTACTATTATTATTTTTATTATTTTTTTTATTATTATTATTATTATTATTATTATTATTATTATTATTATTATTATTATTATTATTATTATTATTATTATTATCAGTATCATATTTTGCTTTCAATAAAATTGAAATTGCATTATTAAACTCACCTTGACTTATAACGCCGTCATTGTTCTCATCAATTAATTTATGCAATACTCTATGTTTATGAGGAACAATACAAACCGAACTTTCTTCATTAAACAAGTATTCAGATAGCACGATAAATATAGCCGTTAATGATAGTGCAGTGTATATATCTCTGCTTGCCATCCATCCCATAGCAAAAACTAATATTTGCTTACTTAATGTATATTTCAAATATTCTTCTGTTGACCGACTGAATTCAACAGAAACAACTTTTGAGCCAAGATTCAGTAATAACATTATAACTCCTGCAAAAAATTTACTATTGTTCAAATAAGTTATATGATCATGTAAAAAGTATAATGGATTTTCAAAAAAACTTACACTTTGTATCTGTAACGGTTCTTCCTCCATATATGGTGCTGAATTAAATGGAACTTGCATTGGTATAGGTTCTATAGTTGGTATAGGTGGTATAAGTTGTTCTGATGGAGGTATTATTGATGTTGTCGATGTTGTAGATGGGATTTGAACTTTTTTTTTATTTTTTTTTACCATATTATATTGATAGAAATTACTTATTTATATTTACTGTTTTAGAATGTTTCCTTAACATGAAAATAAATTTGTTTTGTAAATTATTATCTTATTTTTTATTAAGAATGTCTTTAGCAATGTATGCTGCACCATTTAATGACGAAGATAATAGTAATAATAAAACAAAGAACAATCTGCCACAAAAAATAAATAATACAGAGAGTAATAAAGTGCTTAATGTTTTGCAAAACATACGAAATTTGCCAGAAGCGGATGAGGAAAATAACTACATGAACTTCCAGCCACTGTTACCACCGCCTATTTCTTCTGGAGTTGAAAATTCTATAGAGAAGGAAAAAGAGAAGCACAAAGAGAATAGATACAATAGTAATGATAAAAATACAAATAAATCAACAAATCATTCAACAAATTCCAGTATAGAAAAATATTCAACAATATATCCTGATAATAATAATTTAGATCATTTAAAAACCGTAAACCCTCAATACAAAAGATTTATCCCAGATTATGAAACAATGTATAAAAATGCGAATCATAATTATAAAAATACTCGTAATAACAACGATAATGACCTTTTAATAGAGAAACTGAACTACATGATACACCTTTTAGAAGAAAATCAAGATGAACGGACAAGTAATGTAACAGAAGAAGTAATCCTTTATTCGTTTTTAGGAGTTTTCATAATTTTTATTGTAGATTCTTTCTCAAGTATGAAGAAATATACAAGATAGGATTGTAGGATCTTTAGGCTTTTTTCAAAACATACAAATAATTATTATTATAACCACTATTCATTAAATCTATTTTTTTATCAATTAGAAACCCCTCATCTTTTGCTATTTGTAATATTGTGATGTCATTTGGAATATACATAATATGTTTATTCCTTTTTACCTTATGAGAATTTTTCAATTTTATTTTTTCTAAAAATGTAGCCATATCATTATCTTTATCCAATATAAAATTAGATTCATAATCGAAGTTATCAAATTTAAGGTGTTTTCTTTTGCTTACTTGATTTTTATTTTTACTAAAAACGGGATTGAAGTTTTCCCTATCTACCAGATTTATTATTAGATAACAATTTGGTCTCAACCAACGGAAACAATTTGAAAAGAATAAATTCTTATCTTTAACATAATAAATTGTATAGTGTAAACAAAGAATATGTGTAAAAGAATTTGGATAAAACATTGTTGTTTTCAATGTATCAGCAAGGAAGAACTTGTATTGAGGATACAATTCTTCTGCTTTATTAATCATTTGTGCTGAGTGGTCTATCCCAAATATATTATATTTTTTATTGCCAAATTCATTTACAATTCTTCCTGTGCGACAACCGACATCTAAAATAACACTGGAATCATTTGGATATGTTGAATTTATAATTTCACCAACTTGATAATCATCGCTCAATGTATTGAAGAATAAGTAATCGTAAATACTTACATAAAAATCATCATAAATTCCTTCACCAGTATCAAAAGCGAATGTTTGGCTATTTTCAAATCCTTCGTGACGCTTATTACCTTTATCCCTTTTATAAGCTACAATTATTATTAAAATTACTGTGATAAGTAATAATAATTTTCCCCAAACAGAGAGAACTTTATATATATTAAAAAGTGATTTAAAGGGACTAAATAAATTCTTAAGTTGCATTATGTATATTGTTAGGATTTTTTTTGGTTTTTTTTGTTTTATATTAGTTATATAATGAATACAGATACTGAAATAAATGATATTAGGAAACAGAGTGACTTCAAAGGAATTACATTTTCTGGTTTTAAAAAAACAGATGTTAAAAAAGAACTTATCGATAGTCTAAACAAATCAAAAATAGAACAGTGTTGTTATTGGTCTGCTGAGTTCATATGTTCGGGTCATTATGAGGACTTGTGGGACATTATATTATTATTTTATACTAAATGTATACATTCTGGAAATCCTAAACTAGCAATATATTTAGATTTAAGAATACAGAAGTTCAAAGAAATAATCAGCAATGGTTATTTGAATAATGAAATTAAAATGAGAAATAATAATATCATTCGTCGTATGTTTTGTGAAATTATTTATGTTATGTGTAATGCTAAGAGAAAACACAATTTGATAGAGATTAAGATTAAAAAAGAAGATTTCAATATTACACAATTGTCTGAGAAGCTAAAGGCTCCTAATATCAATTATGGAAGTTCAATTATTAAGGATGAAGATCCTAAAGAATTATTTATTTCTATTAATGAATTCGCATATTGTATATCCAAAGATTGTAAGAATACTATAAATGCATGTTATTGGATGGAATGGATATTAGAGTTTGAAAATATTTGTAAAATAAAAAAGGAAAAATGTAAATGCGAGAGAAGAGTTATAATTCCGGTTGAAAGCAAAAATCAAATGGATATTGTTTGGATAATATGGAATGCTATATTAAATGAAAGTAAAAATCATTGTTCTTTCGTTCAAAAAGTGATAAATAGTTTATTGAATTTGTTTGTGCTGAAGTATAATAATTCCACCCCAAGAAAAAGAAAATTTATAATGTATTTTGTGATTTCTTTGTTAACTGAGAATATTTCTCTCGATGAAGAAATAGTTAAAAACAAGGATGAAATAAAATTAATTGTTGATAAAATTGACAATATTTATAAACAAATTAAGAAAAATGAAGTTTCTCCAAATACTGATTATCTTTTTGAAAATATTAATAAAAGTAATTTAGATAAAACAATTGAAAAATTGGAAAAGATGAATAGTTTCAATGATACATTTATTCCTAGGGTTTAGAAAAAATAAAATAACAATATATATATGAATATAAAAAGGACAGGAAAACAAAGGACAATAGGATTTAAAAAAAGAACTATTAAAAACAGATTAGTTAATCAAAACTTTGAAAAAGAAATAGTAATTAAGTTATTGAGTTTATTAAACAATATTAAATTGTATCATTGGAAAACAAAAATATATGCAACCCATAAAGCTACAGATGAGTTATATGGAAAGTTGAATGATAATATTGATCGGTTCATCGAAGTTTTATTGGGTAAAATTGGCAACAGAATTAATCTTTTTAAAGTTAATTCAATTCCTATTCGTAACATTGAAACAACCGAAGATATAAAGAGAGAAATAAATTATTACAAAAGCTATTTTGTAGGTTTGAATAATAATAAATTCATGAAACAAATGACTAATTCCGACCTTTTTACTATCCGTGATGAAATACTTGCGGATTTAAACCAATTCTTGTATTTACTCACTTTCAATAGTCTTTAATCGTCTTCTTTTCTCTCTCTGAAATATTTCATAATATCTTCTTTAAACTCATTATTGAACTTTTCAGATGGTATCATTATACCTTTTTCATCATATGTCAAATGTTGTTTAGGTGAAAAATTATATTTAATTAAGAGTTGACATCTTTCCATATATTTCCGGTTCTTCTTTGAACCGTGATAATGATGTCTTATAACTCCCGGAGTATATCCTAGCCTTAAATATTTTGCCTTTTTCTGATATTCAATAATACTGTTCTTGTAATCTACATTATATTTTTGATTTATATTGTATTCTGTTTTATTTATAAAAGATAACGCCATAATATTATCACCTGAACCTAAAACACCAACTTCATATATTCCTCCGATTTTTTCATAAGCTTTTCGTGTAATTGCCCATGCATATCCTGGATGCCAATAATCACTATTTTTGTTATTATATTTTTTCTTTTTATTGAACGAATACCCAAAACCGTTAAACAAGTTCAGATTTGTATAATCGTTATTCATATCCACACAATGGCTGAACAATTGAACTACATCCTTTGTTCCATTTAGTATTTTTAGAGTATCTAGTGCCCAATAATTATTTTCAAACTCAATGTCTGTATCTATCCATGCAAACGCTTTATAATCTTTAGGCAATAAATATTTGACGCCTAAGTTTATCATATTTTCTTTATGCCATAAAGGGGTTTCTGTTTTCAATTGTAAATGATTTTTATTATTACTATCTGTTACAACAAATTCTTGTCCATTGTAAATCAATTCAACGACATAGATATTTACATTTTCTTCTTCTTCATCAAATCTTCTAATAAATTCTTTGAATAGCTTATATCTTTTCAAATATGAGCACGGATTTGATATTGAAACTATCACATTTAATTTATCTTCTATTGGTTCATTATTTCTTATAGCATATTTAATATCATTTATTTTATAGTCAATATTATCTTCTAATAATTCGTAAAAATTTACGACTGTCATAAATATATTAATTAATCATTATATTATATTTAATATATTTATTTTTAATATAATATAATGAGTAGCATAAACACTGCAATCCCTGATTATTCAATATTCAAAGCAATGAGTATTATTGTATCTAAATTATTAGTGTTGTTAATTATAGTTTTAGCATTTTTCGGAATAAACATTTTCGTGTTTTTAGCAATTGGAAAGGATGAATTAAAGAAAATTATTGGTTCGATTACAGAAATTGTTGAATATTTGGCACTTCATTTTGTTAATGATATAAAAAAGACATTTACATTTACAAAACTGAATTTAGAAGATAAACACAAAGATAAACAACAAGACCAACAACTGAAAAAAGTAAATATTAATAAAAACCAAACAGATAACAATAAACTATATAAACCGGATGATGCATATAGTTCTATACAATACATAAAAAAAGCAGGTATGTTAGCATTGTGTAACATAGGTATTGGAGATAATTGTATATCAGGAAATATTTTTCCAAGCAACCGTGTTTAACTAATTCTTCTATTCGGAATTTCAGAAGAAACCAAATAAATTGAATTCTCTGTAATAATAATAAACTCATTTCCACTTTTGTAAAATTTAGAGATAGGAGATGTATATTCATCTTCAGTTTTAACAAGTAGTTTTTCTCCAGATTCTTTGATACCAATAAGCGCTTTTTTATCTAACGATGCAGACCAGTAATCCAACATAATAGGTTTATCCTCTACAACAGCCAATTTGGAAGCGTGTCTTAAAGTAATATCGGTTGGTAAAGTATAATTTTGCGTAGGTTGTGCATTTTTATCAGACATTACTATATTATAAAAAATTATAATTATCTTTAAATAGTTATATAAATAAATTAATTATGAATGATAATAAAACTCAAAATTTGTTATATTCATTAAACAATTCGGATAATTATAAAAGTAATTTGAATACAACAACAATTTGTTTATTACGAAAATACAACTTATTAATCATAGAATATTTGAATTTTATTAATATAAATAACAAGTTCGTAATAATAAGAGGATTAACAACAATAACACATGTCTTCAATATTATCTTGTATTATACAAGAAATATAGATGTGGCGTTATACCACGGACAAAAATCATTTTATTATTATGTTGAATTCATCAGTCAAATAACAGATGAAGATAATTTATTTCTCAATCTAAACTCTAGAGATGCATCACTTTTCGTATATAAAAAAACTATATATGAAATTAATAAAGAATTTAAAGAAGCAAAAGATAAAGAAAAAGAATTTAAAGAAGCAAAAGATAAAGAAAAAGAATTTAAAGAAGAAAAAGATAAAGAAAAAGAATTTAAAGAAGCAAAAGATAAAGAAAAAGAATTTAAAGAAGCAAAAGATAAAGAAAAAGAATTTAAAGAAGCAAAAGATAAAGAAAAAGAATTTAAAGAAGCAACAGATAAAGAAAAAGAAGTGAAAGATGAAGAAGAAAAAGATAAAGAAAAAGATAATGATAAAATAGATATTTTAAATATGAACACCAAAATAATTAAAAATATCCTATTTTTTTTAATAAATAACAATTTTGAAAAAAAATATATTGAAATTATTAAAAAGATATTGAACAAAATTAATAATAATAAATTTCATAAAACATTAAATGCTTTTAATGACTTTTTAGAAAATGTTGACAAAGATATTAACAACGATAAATACATCAGTTTGATACATTCATTTCTTAAGGGACAATGTTAACAATTATATTCTTTTTCCTTACTTTCTTGTTCTTTTCTTTACTTTTATGCATATCACTTGTTATTATCTTCTGATTTATTTGATTAAATTCTGTATGTAACATCTTTTTCAAATATTCATAAATATAATACAACACATGATCCTCACACATTCCGACAATAAGAATACTACCTGTTCTAAAAATCATGAATGAAACCTCAACAATATTTTTATACTTCAACTTATCTTCTTCTGGAATTTGAGAACCAGTTTGCACTATTAAATCTTTGTTGTAATAGAATTTACATTGAATTCCTGGGTATGAACACGGGTCATAAATACATTGTATATTGTATTTGAACTTCAATAAATCAAACAAAACCTCGCGATTTATGTAAAACCCGCAATTGAAATTAGAATTTATTAAAATAGTATCACTCTTTTGTAAATAATCTAACTTTGTTTCAACGAACGGTTGTAATATATTCAATATATTTTCTAAAACAGTTTCATATACTTCATCATTTTGAACTCCAGGTATTTCCATTTTTCCTGTATTGAACACTTTTATATGAAATTCACGAAATAAGTCCTTTATCTTTATTCTTAAAATCATTACAAAACAATTATAAAATGCACTCTTCCTTTTACAACGATATGATAAAATATCCTTTTTTGAAATGCCTATACTTATCTTCCGAATATCTTTGAATTTTATTCTACCATTCGGATTGTCTATGCTAGTTATTATATGTTCTTCATAATATTTGTCTTCATTTTTTAAATTTTCATTAATAATATTTAATTCTTCTCTCATAGTAGAATTAAATTTCATCTGTTTTTTAACAACACCATTAATTGGAAATGAGTAATCCAACACTTTTACACCCCAAAATAACTTCTTCAAATCAATCACTTGGTTCAAATATGCTATTTTAGATTTAGTTGAAATATAAATATCAGACGATATTGGAATATCTTTGTCTTCTATTTTTTCGGTTTCTTCAATTTTAATATTTTCGACTTCATCCTCATCATCTGAAGATATTTCATTATACTTTGGCATCATATAATTGGACCATTCTTCATCGACTGATAAATTCATTTTTGTTAATCACTGTTTTCTTTATATTATAATATTGTTATTACTTTATATTCTTTAAGTTAAATATATTTCAATTATTTTTTTTATTATAATATATAAAGATGATAAAAAACAACATTAAAAAAAATAATAATAGTTTGTACTCAATTAAAATGAACATAGACAACACCACCCCATTTAGCAATAATTATAGTTTGAATAAAAAATTGTTCGACCCTACAATTAATTCTCCACCAAATGATTTTATGAATAAATTACAACAAAGAATGAGTGTTTATTGCACTAATAACACCTGCAATTGTGAGACTGCATAATTTATATAATATAAGTCTTTACATTCTTGATTATGCATAATATTTTCTGCAATAACAAGAAATTGTTTTGGTAAATTGTCCATCTTATGTTTTATTATATAATTCAAAAAAATCTTGATGATATTTTTTTTATCTATGTTATAGTTTATACTTATATATTGAATTTCACTTGTCAGTTTTTTCAAGCTTTCTTTATTTATAAAATTATTGTATAAATCTTCCAAAATATTATTATCTATTATATTCAAATTTATTTGGTTCGCTTGTATAAAATTTATCATACTTCTAATGTCCGATTTATATAACTGTTGTATCTTTTCTATTGACCTATAGTCAATATTAAAATCCTCTTTTTCTATTATTTTTGTCAAAAATAATATAATATCTTGTTCTGGTAATTGATTAAACCTCAATCTCAAAAATTCATTTTTTAATCCTTCATCAATACGACTTATGTAATTACAAATTAAACAAAATCTAACATTTCTCGTATTATTCTGCAATAAGTATCTCAATGCTTGTTGTGCATTTTTTGTCATATAATCTACCTCATCTAATATAACGAATTTCATTCCTTCATTAAAAAGTGATTTTGAATTTACAAATTGATTTATTTGATTACGAATTATATCTATTCCTCTATCATCACTCGCGTTCAAATGTATAAGCGTGCATTTCGTTTTATTATAATGTCTCTCTTGATATGTATTTATTAAATTTATTATCGTTGTTGTTTTACCTGTTCCTGGTGGTCCATATAAAAGAAGATTAGGAAAATAAGCAGTATTTATAATGTTTTCCAATATTTTTTTATTCAAAGGATCTAATACTATTTCTTCGAACTTGGTAGGTCTCCATTTTTCAACCAATGGGATACACAAATTATTTATTTCCATCATTATTTATTATAAATAATAAGTTTTTATGTAAATTAACATAAGAATTAATTAATATTTCAAATATGCATTCAAATAATATATATACTACATTTATAGAAGATATTACACACAATTATCGTGACATCGATAATTCATTTTTTAAATCTATCGCTTATTTGAACGGTATTCATTATACTTGCGAGAGAGTATGTAAAAATGGAAGAAATGGATTATACTTCAAAATAGATAATACTGAAAGTTATAGAGAAGAAGGATTTAATATAGAAGCAGAAGACCCACGCTTGTTTGAATTCAATTCAGAAATTTATGTAATTTTCAATTGTATATCACCATATCAAAATCAAAATAGATGTTTAGCTATATCTTCATTCAATCATTGGAACCCTCGGTTTTTGAGAATAGAAAATTTTACATTGAACAAACTAGAAAAAAATTGGTCTCCTTTTGAAAAAAATAATCAATTGTATTTGATATACAATTATGACCCATTAATTATTCTGTATTATGATTTCAATGAAGAAGGTATATGCGATGTTGTATTCACTCAAAATAATGTAAAATTACCAATGGATACAAGCAAAATGTATTTGAGAGGAGGAAGTAATTTTGTTAATTTCAATAATAATTATTATATTGGTTTGTGTCATTGCACTTTTAATGACTATTATAATACTCAACTTGTATTATTGGATACTTCAAATTCAAAATGGAAAATAGTTTATTTATCTAAACCATTGATGTTTAATGACGAAAACAATAGTTTTAATCTGAAAAAGATAAAAGATACAACTATAATATGCGACACAAATACATTGAGCGTGCCTGATAGACCATTTCATATCATCTATCCAACTTCTTTAATTAAAGACAATGGTTATTATATTGCTTCTATTATGATTAGTGAGAGATATACATTATTATTTGAATTACTTATAAATATTAAACATGACGACATTAAACAATATAAAATCGGTGAAATACAGGAATTAACATATTTATATAATAAAAAATATATATTAAAAGAATAACAATTTAAAAAATAATGATGAATTATTGTTTAAATTGTCGTATATGTAATAGCGAATTATTGCACGATGTAATTTACTTAGGTCAACAATATATTACTTCTAGATTTCCCAAATATGGAGACTTTTCAACTCCAAAAACGAACATTACATTATGCATATGTAAAGATTGCGGTTTAGTTCAATTAAGACAAACGACCAATTCAAATGAATTATATGAACACGAATATGGTTATCGTTCTGGAATAAGTAATACAATGAAAAATCATTTGAAGATGTATCATTATGAAATATTGGAAAAGGTGCATAATTTACAAGAAGGTGATGTTATCGTCGATATTGGCAGTAATGATTCAACCATGCTACAATATTATTCAAATAAATATAGAAGGATCGGTGTTGACCCAACTGGTTCTCAATTCTCTCAATACTATGGGGATGTTGAATTATTACCAACTTATTTTACTTATGAAAATTTTACTAGTAAATACAGCGATGTAAAATGCAAAATAGTTACTTCTATATCTGTCTTCTATGATTTACATAACCCAGTTCAATTTGCAAAAGATATTTATAATATACTGGAAGACGATGGTATTTGGACTTGTGAGCAAAGTTATTTATTAACAATGTTGAAAATAAATAGCATTGATACCATATGCCACGAACATTTAGAATATTATTCTCTTACCCAGATTAAAAAAATTTCTGATATGGTAGGTTTCAAAATTATTGATGTTCAATTCAATGAATGTAATGGCGGAAGTTTCCGAATATATTTCGCTAAAAAACACTGTTCACTTTATAATGAACAAACGGAATTAATTGCGCAAATATTGAATGAAGAAATTGAGTTTGATATAATAAATCCAAATACTTATACAAAATTTATCGATAATTGTAATGCGGAAATTAGATATCTAACTAATTTTATTAAAAATGTAAATAAGAATGGAAAAAGCGTTTATATTTATGGCGCATCTACCAAGGGCAATTGTTTATTACAATATGCAAATATTGGAGAAAAATTATGTAAATATGCAGTTGAGAGAAATCACGATAAAGTTGGAAAAATGACATCTACCGGCATAGAAATCATAAGCGAGGAAACTATGAGATTGAACCCACCTGATTATTTACTTTGTCTTCCTTATCACTTCAAAGAAGAGATATTGAAGAGAGAAATGGATTTCCTCAATGGTGGGGGACAATTCATATTTCCATTTCCTAGGTTTGAAATTGTCGGTTCAAAACCGAAATTATTAATTACTGGATGCGACGGAATGATTGCTCATTATGTAAAAAGTAACACCAGTTTTATTCAAGATTATAATTTTTATGGAATTGGAAGAATTGGAACTTACGAAAAAAATATGATGAAATTTTATTTTGATATGAATGATACAAATTATTTAGAGTTTATTATCAAAACAATAAATCCAGACGCAATAATTCATTTAGCATCCATTTCAAGTTCTATAGAAGCATTTAATAATCCAATAGAAGCATTGAAATCCAACGGAATGATTACTGCCAATTTATGCGACATTATTCATAGAAATAAATTAAGAACAAAATTATTCAATTCATCCAGTTCTGAAATGTATAAAGGTCATATTGATTACGAAGTTAAAGAAAATGACCATAATATGTTCCACTTACATCCTTATTCCATTGCTAAAATAATGGGACATTCTATGGTGGAATTTTATAGAAACACTTATAATCTTCCATTTTCTAATGGAATATTTTTTACTATTGAGTCTCCAATTAAGAAACAAGCCTTTTTGTTTTCAAAAGTTGCAAATCATATAAAGGATTGGTTATCTGCAACTGTATTGAAAACTCCTTTGATTGTCGGAAACTTGGACTCTTATAGAAATATTATGCAAGCAGAAAAAGCAGTTGAAATGATTTATAAAATTATTTCCAAAAATGAAGGGAATAATTATTTAATTTGTGACTATAAAAGTCGTAAAATCGTTGATCTAGTAATTGAATTATATGAAAAATCAGGGATTATATTGGTGCAAAAAGAAAATATTTTATACGAAAACAATACGAATTTACCGGTTGTAATTATTGATAACGAAATAAATAAAACAGGCATTGATACAACTCCTACTAATATCAGAGGATTTCCTTCAATATTTCTTTGATCACTTTTTTTTTATTTTTTTCAAGATATAGATAATTATTTTCAAGACATTTTTCTTTTACCTTTACATCTTCAATATTTTCATTATAAATGAAAGTATGTAAATTCAAGTTCTTTATATTATTTTTTATTGTTAAAAAATAATTATCATCATAATTATCAAAACAGAAAATAACAATATCATTTTCTTCAAGAGGAACATTAATTTCGGTTCCATCAACTTTCATATCTAAATCATATCCTACATTGAAAATATGCTTAAATATTACAGTGTCATGAATATTATACCAATCATTAATAGTTCTTTCATTTGCAAACACATGAATTCTTATATCAAGTTTTATTCTATTTAAAACATCGTTTAGACATACAAGTGGGGTCCAATTAATAAAGTTCGGGCTTTCTATATATCCATAATTGCCATTTCCACGATATAAAATATTGAAACAAGGGTATGGTATTCCAATAAAAGTATCGTTGACACAATAATTATTCTTATTCAAAATATAATTTAAATATGTAAAAAACTGCATTTCAGAACCAAATCTTGGAGAATATATTAATTTATAATGAGGTCTATAAATATCAAAAATGAGTTTTTCGTGAATTTTCAAATAATCGTCATCTGTAATTGTAAAATAACCATAATATTCTATTAATTTGAATATTTCTTGTAATTCTGGTTTTACAATATATATTTGTTCGTGTTCAGTTATAAATAATTTATTCGTTGTTTCCATTATTTCAAATAATAGACTTACATCTTGCATAAGCCGACTATCTGGACGAATTCTAATAAAATAATCATATTTAATATTATTTTCTTCTTCATAACACTTAGCCATATTATACGCACAATATAATCTGTAATATTGATTTATATGAGATAGACATTTATCTTCATTTTTAAAATCTATTTTCAAATACTTTTCTTTGTAATATTCAAACCCTTTTATTTTGTGTTTGATTTCATTTAAATACCAATCATTTTCTGTTGAATGAACATTATCTAAATCAACTAATTGAACATTTTTCAAGTTATTTCCAAAAGTTTTTAAAGCATAAAGTAAATCTATCGTATCCGTTGAAAAGTATATGTCATAGTCATAATTATTTTTAAATGAATTATTCAATAAATATTTTTTAATTGAATTAATAATAATATCGTCGTCCTTATAAAATGGGTTCAATGAATTACTCCTCATCTTTCCTGGGAATAATATTGCTACTCTTTTCATATATTGTATAATCAAAAAACAGTATATTATTTAACTAATTCCTAATTCGCTTATAAATGAATTATAATATTTTTTATTTTCTCTCTCAAATTTTCATTACTATGTAACTTTCTATAATAATCCAAATATTCTTTGGAATTATTAATAATATAATCTACACTTCTTTTATATATACATATATCATCTGAGTAAATATGCCTATACATATTACTGTCACTTACTGCGATTGGTCTATTTACAGATAAAGCATAATCTATCACACTGGATAATCCAGCATAAGGCACTTTATCATATAAAAAAATATTTAAAGTGTTAGAACCCAGAAATTTTAATAAAGCATAATTATCTATAAATTCAGAAGTAATCATTAGTTTTATACCTGGTTTTACATTTTTATAATTGCAACCGATATTTATGTCAGTTAATACTTCATCACTTATAGCTTCTAATTTTGGCATAATTATTTTAATTATAGCTCTGTCATACTGTTGATTTATTATTTCGACAATTTTTTCGTAGTTTTTTATATAACCTGCAAAACCAAATGAACCAAAAATAGGAACATTATCTTCTTTATATTCAATGAATTCTTTTATATTATCACTTAAATAACATTTTTCTATTAATTCATTTACATTTTCATAAATAGGTCTTGTAATATTGTATTTATTTATATCTTCTATTAAAGTAACATCTAACCTTAAAACTATATCAAATAACACATTTTCATATGGGTCTGGAGGTGAGTCGTGTTGAAGTCCTATATTTTTCGTTTTCTTTTGAATATTATCCTTATTCAACCACCTCATTGGACCATTGTGATAATTATAAAGTATTGCATCATAATAATTATTTTTGATGACATTTAAATAATCTTTATATTCATTTACTTCAAAATAAACAAATGATATGTCTTCCATTTTAGAAAGTATTTCAAATAATCTTTTTCCATACTGATTTACACCACATCTAGATGAGGTATTACTAATAAACAGTATATTCATTTTAGATATTAATTAATATACTATTTAAATTTTATTTTGTTATAATGTTAATAATATCGGTGTCTAATAATGATTTATCTGTTTTAAATTTATTTATAATTTCAGTTGATATTAAATCTGGATGAACATACCAGTCTTCATATGGATTATCAAATCCTTCACCGAATATTTTAACATCTGGAAATAAAAGTATATAACCTTTGTCTAAAAATATTTTTCTGGAAATTTCTCTTGTATTATAAAAATTTCCTCTGTAAATATCGTGTTCAAATGTAATTGTTGCAAATTTGTATTTATTTAGAATATTTTCTTTCAATACAAAAAGTGTTTCAATAGTTGATCCATTGTCCGCGTCTAAGTCTATTTGTAAATAATCCATATTCAATGGAAAATTATTTTCTTCAAAAATTTTCTTATAATCTACAATCCTTGCATCCTTTATTTCATATATTGAGTTTGGTCTTAATTCTTTATATCTTTCTTCAAATGTTGGAAGGTAATCAATCATTAACCCCTTCCAATTGAACCTATTTTCTAATAAATAAGTATTGTTATTTATCATTGGATCGTGCGAACCGATTTCCAGAAAATAACCATTTGTTTTATAGTTTAGCATACTTAAAACAAATATATCCTGATGTGAATTACCAAATGATTGAATACTCATTTTCTTTTATTATTCTCAAACAATAAAAGAAAACAATTTAAACCAATTTTATATTATTATTAAATAATGATATCTGAAGAAATTAATAATACAATTAAACCAAAAAGAGGAAGAAGACCGAAAAATGTTGTTGAAGTGGAAGAAATAATTGTGGTAAATGAAGATGGTGAAAATAACAATGATGTAGAAGATACAACGGAAGAAAAAAAGGTTTGTAAAAAAAGAGGAAGAAAACCAAAGGGAGGGAAAATCGTTCAACAATACGAGTCACAAATAAAAACGACGAAGGATAGTAGACCAAATGTCATTATGCATCTGAAATGTTCATTGAAGGATTTGAATACTAACTCAGAATTAGTTGAGAATAATATTGACCCTTATAATTACGATGATATAATAAAGAATAATTTGAATTATGAATTGATAAATAACCAGAATATTAAATTATATATCAATCAAGATATCAACAATAATGATGCTTCCACCACAAGTGAGTGTAATAATAACAATGTTGAAATGAGTGATATATGGCGCAAATTGAAGATTCTTGAACATAATTTGCATTTGAATAATATTTCGGATAAAAAATCGGCGTGTTTTTGGTGTTCCTATGATTTTGATAATCCACCTATTTATATTCCAAAACATTTCATCAAAGATTCCTACCATGTATATGGATGCTTTTGTAGCCCAGAATGTGCTGTCTCTCACTTAATGAATGAGAATATTGATAGTTCTATTAAATTCGAAAGATATCATCTATTGAATTCTATCTATTCCAAGATTTATGAGTATAAGAAAAATATAAAACCAGCACCTAACCCTCATTATATGTTGGAAAGGTTCTATGGTAATTTATCAATTCAAGAGTATAGGGCTTTATTAAGAAGTGAGAGATTATTCTTAATAGTTGATAAACCTTTGACACGAATATTACCCGAGTTTCACGAAGATAATGACGATTTTATCATTAATAATAAAATTATTCCTTCAAATAATTATCAGGTTAAAAAGAAGCTACAGAAGAAGAGTGTTCAGACAAAAAATAATATTATGAATGAGAATTTTGGGATTTCGTAAGGCTTGTTTCTATTTTTTTATATTGGTCTTCATTATATTTATTAATTGAATCGTCTAGTCTTAATCTTATTTGCTTGTATATTTCTTGTTGAACTGAGGAACCACATTTTTCTTTTTTTCCTACTATTCCGAAAAATTCTTTAATTACTAATATATGGTCCATGTTGTGGTGATTTAATTTCTCTCTTGCAAATTCTTCTGTATAATCTGTTTGTCTTACAATAATATCGATTTTTTCATTGATGTCCATAAATAAATATAAAATATTTTAAAAATATATTAAACGAATGTTAATATATTTCATTAGACTATGGATAACAAAACAAAAATAGATATTCAACCATTATTGAATGATGTTAATGCTATTATTAAAAAAGGATTAAATAAAGTTCTATTAAATCATACTATTTCTAATTTGAACAATGAAATAGAGAGATGTAAGAAAGAAATGGAATACTTACAAGAACAAGTAAGGGTTACAAAAGAGTATTATAATTGTAATAATGATGATGTTATTGATTTACTAAAAGAAGAAAATAGTGAATATATATCCGTAAAAAAGGAACCAACTGAAGAATATATAAGCGTAAAAAAGGAACCAACTGAAAAAGAAGTTGTTGTAGAAGATGTTGAATATATAATTATGGAAAAGAAATCAAAAAAAGAAGTTGTTGTTATAGAAGATGAAATTGATGAAGAAGAAAATGTTGTTTTAGATATAGAAGAAAAAAGTGAAGATGTAGAAGAAGGTGTTTTAGAAGAACAAGAAGGTGTTGTAGAAGAATGTGTTGTAGAAGAAGAGGAAGAAGAAGAACAAGAAGGTGTTGTAGAAGACGGTGCTTTAGAAGAACAAGAAGATGTTTTAGAAGAAGGTGTTGTAGAAGAGGAAGAAGAGAGAGAAGAGGAAGAAGAAGAGAAAGAGGAACAAGAAGAAGAGGAACAAGAAGATGATGAAGAAGGTGTTGTAGAAGAAAAGGAAGAAGAAGAAAAAGAAGAAGGTGTTGTAGAAGAAGATGTAGAAACCGAAAACGAAGAAGAAGATGAAGAGGAAGATGTTTATGAAATTTCTATTGGAGATAAAACATATTTTACAAATGATGAAACAGAAACTAATGGAGATATATACAGTGTAGATGAAGATGGAAATCCCGGAAAAATAGTAGGATATTTAAAAAATAAAATTGCCTTTTTTACAAAAGAATAAATAAAATAGTTAACGAAAAGGATTTAAATAATATTTTGAAATATTATTTAAAAATGAATTACTATCTTGTGAACATACCAAAAGTATTAGTTGGTTGTTATATTTTAAATTATTTAATTAAGAATAATGATAGTATTATTTATTCTTGTATTTATTATGTGAGTAAATTCCAAATTTTATTTAAGAAATTATTTTCAGAAAAAAATGTAGTAAATAATAGTAAGATTGAAATAATTATTAATTCAGAAGTTAAAAACACAATAAAACCGGTTAATTACCAATATTTGAATGAGATAAATTATGATTTCGTAATTTATAATGATAATGTAAATAGGATACTGCATTTTAATAATATAGACAAATTCAGCTATAATTTATGTAATTATAAATTTATTAATGTTGATATTATTTTTGGAGAAAATGATATATATACCATTAAATTGTATTCTGAAAAAGAAAATTATTTTATAGAAAATAATAGAATAAATAAATATGTATTATGCTATTTACTTAAAAAACAACACGGTGTATACAAAGATCACAGTTCTGTTGAATATAAATTAAGTATTTTTGATAACAATGTTCAAAGTGTTTTTTTATCAGAAAAAGATGAAATTATTTTGAGAATAGATGATTATGAAATAAGACCAATATTTGGAAAAGTGCCTTTTGATTGTTTATTGAATATACTCAATTATATGGATGAAGAAGAAAAGGTTGAACAAGAAGAAAAGGTTGAAGAAGAAGAAAAGAAAGAAGAAGAAGAAAATGTTGAACAAGAAGAGAAAGAAGAAAAGGTTGAAGAATATGTTTTGGAATATAAAAATGAAGTGAAACCTGAATATAATAAAGAAAAACCAGAAGAAAGTGATGAATTGGAATATGAAGATATAAAAGAATATGAATAAAAAATAACTTAAAAAACAATTTAAAAAATTATACAATAGTAATAATATATGATGGCAGATGAATTTCATAAATTGAATGATACATGGAATTTATGGACCCATTTACCTCATGACAACGATTGGACTATAAACAGCTATAAAAAAATTTATACCTTTAATTATGTTGAAGAAACTATTGCAGTAATAGAAACATTACCTGATATTTTAGTAAAAAATTGTATGCTTTTTATAATGAGAACTGGAATAACCCCTGTATGGGAGGACCCTCAAAATAGAAATGGTGGTTGTTTCTCTTATAAAATAGGAAATAAACATGTTTATGAAGTGTGGAAAAAATTAAGTTATCTTCTAGTTGGTGAAACAATTAGTTCCCAATTATCTTTTGTGAATTGCATAAATGGAATTACTATATCTCCTAAAAAGAATTTTTGTATTATTAAAATATGGATGAAGAATTGTTCTAACCAAGATTCAACGATTATTACAAAAGAAATTAATGAAATATCTTCTTATGGTTGTTTATTTAAGAAACATGTTCCAGAATACTAATAATAATACAAAAATAAATATTTAAACATAATTATAATAAAATAATTATGTTTATAAATTTGAATAAAGAACGGTTTAAAGTCTCCATAAATGAATTCAAAACATCGCCAATTATTGGATACGAAAATCTCTCCATAATTCCTGAATTGGGATATTTTGAGAAAATAGTATCTCTTATAAATGAACTAAATGTATTGGGATTAAATAATTGCATTTTTGATAATATAAAAAATGGCGGTTATATTCCAATAAAGTGTTCTGATATTTATAAAAATGTTTACTTATTGAATGAAAATAGAGAAAATAATGATGAAAATAAAGAAAATATAATGAATAATATTAATTATTATAACATAAAAAATATATCTTTCAATGTTCCAGAAAATTTGAATAATTGTTTATTTTTTTCAAACGAATTATTAGAATACTTATTTTTGAGTAAAATAATTATTAAATATAATAATCCAGTATTACTTGTTAGATATAATAATAAAATTCCCAATTACATATTCTATGAATTTATGGATACCGGATTTTCATTATATATTCCAGAAATTTACAATCAATTCTTTTTGAATGAGTTTCATTATTTCATTAAAAATAGTAATAAATTCTTTTATGATAATCTTATACATTTTTGTGTAATGGTAAAAGATGGAGGTGATTTATTTAGAGAGATGCTTATAGAAAACTTGGATATTATTGATAGATGGACTATTTTGGATACTGGAAGCACGGACGATACTATCAAAAATATTAATGATATACTCGTCGGGAAAAAGAAGGGAGAATTATATCAAGAACCATTCATAAATTTCAGAGAAAGCAGAAACCGTTGTCTTGAATTGGCTGGAACATCGTGTAAGTTTATCATAATGTTGGATGATACTTATATTTCTCGTGGAACATTAAGAGAGTTTTTACAAGAAATTAGAGGTGACCAAATTGGTGATTCTTATAGTATAATGATCAAAGGTGATGATGTAAAATATTTATCTAATAGGATAATAAAAAGTAAAAATAAATTAAGATGGATTTATACAGTTCATGAAATAATTCAGGATAAAGATAATTTTATTATAGGAGTTCCTGAAAATAAGTGTCATATTGAAGATAAAACGAATACATATATGTTGAATCGTTCTGATTTAAGAAAAGACTATGATTTTAGGGAGTTACATAGTATGATTCGTGAATATCCGACCTTACCTAGACATTTATTTTATTTGGCACAAACATATAAATTGGTTAATGATAACAAAAAAGCATCAGAATATTATTATAAGAGAGCATTCAGTAAATTTGATGGGTTTGATGAAGAGAGAAATGACGCATTGTTTGAATTTGTTAGGGGTAATCTATTGCACGGAAATAATGATTTAAATTTTAATCAAAATTATTTCAAATTATTTATTGAATGGGAACCAAAGAGACCAGAAGGTTACTATTTTATTGCTATTCAAAATTATACACTTGGAAAAAAAGATGTAGCTTTTGAGTATTTCAAAAAAGCATACAATGTTGGGTTCCCATTTCATAAACAACATAGTCTTAAACCAACCATAACTTATTCTTTTACCCCTTATTTTTTGGCAGAATTATGTTTTATTTTCAATGATTATAAATTGGGAATAGAATGCACCAGTTTTTTTTTAAATCATAATAAACCAACGGATAATTATTACAATCTTATGGTGGATTGGCATAAAATATACATTATGTTGAATAAAATGCCTCCATTACTTAAACCTTGTATTATTGATAATAACCCTATTTTTTGTTTTATTGCTGATGGTGGTTTTACTAAATGGAGCGGGAAAAATATATTGACTTCTGGAGTGGGTGGTTCAGAAACTTGGGTAATTGAAATGGCGAGATATATAAAACAACTTACAAACTTCGATGTTTTTGTCTTCTGTAATTGTGAAGAGAATGAAATATTTGAAGGTGTTAAATACAATAAATTAGATGAATACTTTGACTTCATTTCAAAACATAAAATAGAATATTGTTTTATCAGTAGATTTTCAGAATATATACCAGTAACAACAAAAAGTTATGTTGAAAATATTTATGTGATATTACACGATATTCAATTATCTGGAATGATTATTCCAATAGATAGTAAAATAAAAAACATTTTTTGTTTGACAGAATCTCATAAAAACGATTTTGTATTATCATTTCCTCAATTTAAAGATATTACTTATTCTTTGCATTACGGGATTGATTTTAATAAATTCTTGATTGATAATAATACGGATGTGAAAGTGAAAAATTCTTTTATTTACTCTTCTTTCGCAAATCGCGGATTGCTTACAATTTTGAAAATGTGGCCAAGAATTCAAAACAGATACAATGACGCAACCTTGAATATTTTCTGCGATCTTAACAATGAATGGTTGAACAACAATTATAAGGATGAAGTAATAAATATTAGAAATTTATTGGAAATATACAAAACGGCATATCCAAATATAAAAAATCATGGTTGGGTAGATAAAAGAACATTATCTAAATTCTGGAAAAAATCTGAGGTATGGTTTTATCCTTGTAAATTTAAAGAAACATTCTGTTTAACTGCCCTAGAATCAGCAATTACTAAAACATTAGCAATAACGAATGATTTGGGGTCATTGAAAGATACTGTAGGTGATAGAGGAGTTGTTATACCGGGTGATGCAACGACTGAAGAATGGATGGATGAAGCATTCAAACAAATATGTAATTGTTTGGATAATCCAGGTATTGAAATATATGAAAGAATAGAACGAAATTATCAATGGGCATTGAAACACTCGTGGAGAGACAGAGCCATGTATTTTTTAGAAAACTTCGTCATTATAGAAGAAAAACCGGATAAAAATGATAATGTTCATTTATTAATTACTGAAAAGGACTTAAAGAAGGAAAGTATAAAAGAAAAGGACTTAAAGAAGGAAAGTATAAAAGAACAATTAAGTCAAATTGATAAAGTTTATTATATCAATTTAAAATCAAGACAAGACCGTAATATACATTTTTTGAACCAATGTAGAAATGTAAATATACCGATGCATAAAGTTGAAAGGTTTAACGCAATTAATGGTAAAACTTATTCTCTCTCTAACGAAGAATTGAGATTGTTTGAAAATTGTGATTTCAAGTATTCAGAGAAGTATGTTAATATTGTAGGAAATCAATTAAGTCATTTCAAAATATTTCAAGATATGATATATAACAAGTATAATTATATTATTGTTTGTCAGGATGATATTGTTTTAAAAGATAATTTCTGTAATTACATTGATGAATTAATGGGTGATATTAGTTGTAATTATGATTCTGAAATCGTATTTTTTGGATTTCATAAATATGCTATCCGCGACATATTTTTACCCTGGGACTTGTATAATAATGATAAAGACGAAATCCCTTCTTTAGCTTTAGGAGAAAATTTGTGTAAATTAAAAAGTTCATTTGATGATAACACAAATTGTAATAATTCGCTTGGTTATATAGTGACACTAAAGGGTGCAAAAAATTTTGTAACTCATATAAATAGATACGGGTTTAAATTTGCAACTGATTTTGAATATAATAATTATTTGATAAATAAAGATATTTTTTATGCTTCTAGAATGGTTCTAGCTACAAGTAATCCAAATTTTGGTTCTGATGTTTTTGATAATATTTATAATGAAAGTAATAATGAATACAATATTAACTATAATAATAAATTCATTAATTATTTGAACGAATATAATTGGACAAATGATTTCCCGAAAAACACGGATTCTAAAATTATATTCTTAAAACATTTGATTAATTTTTCCAACAACGAACGGTTCAATGTTCTTGAAATTGGCACATTTGTAGGAAGTTCTATAATTACTATTATACAATATATGATAAAAAACTGTGATAAAGTGGTCGCAATAGATAATTGGTATGATAATAATATAGAAAAAGTATTCAAAAACAATGTTTTACAATCGGGATACAAAGATAAGATTGTTACATTGAAGGGAATTTCTATTAGTTTATTATCTGAACTTACTTACAAATTTCATTTTATTTATATAACACAAACACATAAATCAGTAGATTTATTAATTGATTTGTGTCTCTCTTGGCGTGTGTTATTGAAGAATGGTATATTAGCGATTGATAATAATTTGAATTGTAACCAACTTATTATAAACGATTTCTTATATTTGAAGAATTATGAATACGAACAATTGGATGGAAATAGCACTTTTTTCATTAAAAAAATAGTTTAGGTTCTTTCTTTATTTTTCTTTCTTTATCTCTCTTTATCTCTCTTCACAAGTCTTTATTTTCAAATTGGATAAGGCCGATTGCGGTCAACAACTAAAGGTAATGGAATAATAACTGGAGATTTTTCATAAATATTTACTGGTGTTAATTGCTTCAATTCAGCGTGTAATACTGGTTGTTCATCAACTAAATTAGTTGAATTTATTCCAAACAAGAAAGACTCTATTTCAATCGGATTCTTGGATAAACTTTCACGAGGTAATTTAGAATTGATAAGACCATTTCCTGCTAAGTTATTGTGATATGCTTCACCATTTTGTGAATTCTTGTATAATATATGGTTATTAGACTCCATATATCTCTTATTTTCTAAATAATAATTTCCTCTGGTATTTATATTTCTGGTAGATGCCATCTATTTATATATATAGACATTTTTTTAAATATTCAATATTTTCTTCAGTAAATGTTTTATTTACGAAGAAATCACATATACATAAATGGGTAATATGAAAATAATGATACGAAAATAATTTCATAAAAGCAATAATACAATCTTCTTCACAAAGTTGCATCATAATTTCTTTGAATTCATTTTTAATATTATTTTCTATCATTTCTACATTCAATAAATTATATAACTCGACCATTTTTTGGTTAATAATTGTTTCGTCAAAATTTGATAATTGAAATGCTTCTAATAATTCAATTTTGTATAAATAATCAGCGAAAAAATTCATTTCTATATTATCATTCTCAATATCTGATTTATTATTATTCACTTCTATATATTTTTTAGAAAATGGATTTAATTCTAAAAGTGAATTATCGTAGAAATTATATGTGCAAACTAATTTATTATTATACATTCAATAATAATAAATATTACCTTTTTTTAAATATTAATAAAAATAAATACATAATTTACATATCATTTATGTGATTAAAATGATCGGTATTTTTATCACGAGTTAATTCTCTTGAAGCAACTCCGCCACGGACCCAATCTTTGGATGCAACACTTTCAACACAATAATTGGGGTTTGTAACACGGTCCTTAATATCAGACAACAATGGGGTATTTGAGTAATTAATATAGCTTTGTTCGGGTAATCTATTCACACTCTTTTTATTGGTCAATAATTCTCCTTGTTGAATTTGAGCTTCAAGAACAGGACAAACAGATCCTCGTCCAACATAAGGAACTGTTGCAAAAGGTCGTTGAAACAAATCTATTTTACAATTAGGGTGGGTGTTTAATCCTCCTAATAATAAAGCAGAACTGTCATCTATGTTGCAACCATTTGCACCGGATCCGCGTCCACCATCAACCATAATTCCAGGTTGAGTAGTCGCTAAATATAATGGTTGTTTCGTTGAGCAATCATTCGAAAAAAAATTTTCCAATGCATAATTACATGCATTCATACTTTGGATAGTATTTTGGTCCTGAGAACAATGGTCGGAACCAATTCTACTCATATTATCAAACATATAATTAGTTACAGAAGCCATATATAATATAAAACAATATTTTTTATTGAAAATTCTTTATTTCTTTATTATATCAATTATTATTATTCATTGCCTTAACAATCCATTTGCTAGAATTTTCATATTGAACAATTATATATTTATCCTTCTTCAATAAATATCTAATATGTTCAGTATAATCGTTTATGTTCCAACTATCGAAGTAAATATATACATCGTTAAAATTAGAATTTTTTACTAATTTATCTTTTTTCAATATAATATTATTTATTTTTCCAAGTTCTAATTCACGGAAGGACTCTAATAATAATTCTTTAGTGAATCTACCACTCACCGAATTTATATACAAGTTTGGCTTAAAATTGTCAATTGTGTTCATCTTTATTTATTTCTTTACTCATATTTATTTCTTTAATATTCATTTCAATTTTATTTTATTTTATTTATTCTTTTCTTCTTTTCCTTTCTTATTTTATTCTTTTCTTCTTTTCTTCTTATTTTCTTTTCTTTTCTTCTTTTCTTCCTTTTTGTTTTGGTTCTTTAAATTGTTTTCTAATATAAATTATATCTAATATTATCTTGAACACAAGCAATCGCATCACCACCTCTGCAACTTGGCATGTCTCCGTATAAGTATTTAGCAAATGCGCCTTGGTCATTAGATACACGAGTATTTGCGGTTGAGTAAAAATTTCTATTTGATTGGTCTAAATAGAAGTTTTCCCCTAAATCACCAAACAACTGTTTATCTGTATCTTTTATATCTGGATTCAAATCTTGAACCATTTTCTTTACCGAATTTGTTATATCTTCATAAACAGTCGGATTGAATGCGGGAGGTGCAGCATTTCGGTCTGGATCATCTCCTATTTCTGTTAATAATACATTTGAAAATGGGTTCTTTGAATTATTTGCTTTAAAATCGCTTTTTAAGAATTTCTCTAATGTTTCTGGATTTATAATAACATTTTCTTTATCCAATGAACTCTCGCAATTCTCAAAATTTTCTTTATCCTTATATTTATTATTTCTTTCCTTGTTTTTGCTTACATTATATAAAATAAAAATTATCGAAACAGTTATAATACCGACTAATAATATCCTAATATTTCGTGTAAATATAAATCCTAAAATAGTTAATAAAACTATAAGCCGTGATATGGCATTCATTTTTTGTTCGTATGTCATTTTATCTGTGGGCCATAATTCAAGCATATAATCTTTGTTAAATAAAATTGTTAAATCATTTGACCAAAACTGGATTACCATTATATATATAACTTATTTTTTATTCTTTTGTTTTTTATTATTTTTATTACTTCTATTTTCGTTGACATTATCAATATTTTCATTATCATTATTATTATTAGAAAACAGTGTAACTAATTCTTCATCTGATATCGGTTTATAGTTCTCAGTTGTTATTTTAGTTGTTTCTTCTAACAACTTCTGCATTTGTTTCAACTCTAATTTATGTTTGATGTTTTGCTTGAATTTCTTGTGTTTGGCGGTTCTGTCTAATGCTTCCTTTTCTTTAATTTCATCCTTTTCACCTTTAGCCATCTTCATTATTCCAGAAATGTCAGGGTTTAATCCCATTTGTTTTAACATACTCTGAATGTTATCCATACAAGGAATATTCTTCATCTTATTTATAATGTCTGTTGCTTCGCTGAATAATTCATTTTCATTAATGTCTCCTTGTTTTAATTTACACTCTAATTTATCACCTACATTTTTAACTAAACTCATTAATTTCCCAGGGTCACTAAACAAACTTTGAAATATATCTTTTGCATCCGTAACATTTTCCATATTGAGGTTAAATGAACCAGAAACCTCATCCGCAATTTCACTAGCCAATTTTCCAAGTTTTCCGTTCAACATTCCACTAATATGTTTATGAACATCATCTGGTGATGGTAAATTAATGCCATCTATATTTATTCCCTCCATATTTTTAGATGTCTCTGTGCTATTTCCGTTCTCTATCTCGGGTGCGTTCTTTAAATTGTTAAATATATCATTTAATTTATCCATAGATTGTTCTAATTTATTTTTGAAATCGGTTTCGTCAACATCTTCAAATAACTTCACCGCTTCTCCAAAACTCTCCTTATTTTTAATACATCCAATCAAGGACAATAATATTAATTGTAAATACTTCCAAATAGTGGTTCGCGTTTTTTCAGTTATGTCATTGCAATTCCACAACTCTTTGAATGATAGCCCCGGCAAAAATTCAGTCTTAATTGAATTTATGGAAAACAATTCCTCATTTTGGTATATAATATCGAAGAACCGTTCTGGGTAGAAATTTAAACAGTAGTTGAATATGAAATTCATGTTTTCCATTTTTTCTGCTTCTTCATTCAAAATTCTATCACAATTATCTGTTATATAAGAATAATCTGTATTCTTCCACCATTTACTTATAATTTCACTATATTCTGGAAATGTATTCAAAATATCACTAATGAAATCTTTAATTATTTTTTGAAACTCTTCTGGTGGAGTATTAGGTAACTCTGGTTTATTACTGTTTTTCTGCATATATGTTTGATATAAAGATATTTTTTAAATCAAACTAAAAACTATTTATTTATTTTTTATTTTCTTTTATTTTTCTTCTCCTTTTTACTTATAGTAAATGTCTATCAATTTTGTCAAGTTTTGAATATATTTCATTGTCTTATTTCTATCTTCATCAGTCATTTCTTTAACAGGATCTCTTAATCTATCAATACAAGAAATTATTTTAGAATAATTCTCATTATTCTGTAAATCATTTGAATAATCTTTATTAATGAAAAAATTAATATCACCTGCTAAAATTTGGTCCCTATACTTATCAACAATATATTCCTTCCAAATTCTAATAATCAACTTAGGGTTCGCTTTCTTAGCTAAAAGTATAGAGTTTTTTGCTGTTAAAATATCTGCATTATTTGGAAAAACATTAATAATATCATCTATAAATTGGACTAGTTGATCGTTGAATATACTCAAAATATTTGATGCCATAATTAAATTAATAAATATTATATTTTTAAGTATTTATTATTTATTATTTAAATTATTGAAATCCTGTTCTCTCTGTTTTTGTAATTGTTCAAGTGTTAATCCTTCAGGTAATTTATTTTCCTTGTAATTATAATCATCTTTCGGAGTAGCAATGTTTAAAGTATCATTCAATGCAACATAATTATGCATTTGTCTTAATCCTCCATCTCCATTTGCTTGTAATGATTCACTATTCATATCCAAAAAACTGAAATTATCCGAACAAACACCTCCATATCCAAAATTTCCTAAAGAAAAAGACAACGGCTCCATATTATTATTCGTTGATACTTGTGTTATTTCTTCTTGCTTTGGTTTTATATAATCATATATATTATCCCCATATAGAACTCTACAATTATCGTTTAATAATAGAAGTGCAGGAACCTTTGAAATATTCTTAGGCATTATTATTTTTTGTCCATTTTCAAGTATAATATAAGTATCGTCGTTTTCTTTTACTCTTCTATCAATACACATAAAATGTATTTCTTGGCTCAATTTCGTTTTTGAGAGAACATTCAGCAATTTTTTAGAATGATCACAATAATTGGAATAATAAATAATTGAACTCATTAATTTATATTTAGTTTATTGAATTTATTTTTTAACTTATTTTAAAAAAAAATTGATTAATAAAATAATAAATAATAAAAGAATAAAAGAATAAATAGTATATATATTAAAATGCTTCCAAGTGTCAATAAAGTCAGTGATAAAAATGGTGTTCTTACTTTCACATTGAGTAATCTCAATGTAAGTTTAGCAAACTCTATTAGAAGAACAATATTATCAGATATTCCAACTGTTGTTTTTAAAACAACTCCCTATCCCGAAAATAAATCTAAATTTATTGTAAATACAACTAGATTGAATAATGAAATATTAAAGCAGAGGTTAAGTTGTATTCCTATACATATAACAGACTTTGAAATTCCGTTAGAAGATTATTTATTAGAAGTGAATGTAGCTAATTTAACAGATACTATACAATATGTAACAACTCAGGATTTTAAGGTTAAAAATATAAAAACAGGCGAATTTTTGAAAGACAAAGATAATGAAGCAATATTCCCTAAAAACCAACTTACAAATAGTTACATAGATTTCGCAAGATTAAGACCCAGGATTTCCGATGAAATTTCAGGAGAGAAATTGAGTTTTACTTGTGAATTTTCAGTTTCAACTGCAAAAGACGACTATATGTTTAATGTTGTGTCCACTTGTTCATATGGGTTCACAACAGATCCTGAAAATATTGAAATAGAATTGGAAAAACAAGTTCAGAAATGGAAGGACCAAGAAATGAACAAAGAAAATATTGAATTTGAAAAAAAGAATTGGAGATTATTGGAAGGAAACCGAATTGTCAAACCCAATAGTTTTGATTTTATCATTGAATCAGTTGGAGTATATGATAATAAGGATATTGTAAAAAAATCGTGTTCTATATTGATAAATAAATTTACAGAATTGAATAAAACAATAGATGAAGATGAATTGAGTATTTTGCCTTCTGAAAATACAATGAAAAATAGTTATGATGTTATATTGGTTAATGAAGATTATACAATTGGAAAAGTAATTGAATATATGTTATATTCTAAATTCTTTGAAGGGTTGAAAATACTTACCTTTTGTGGATTTAAGAAAATGCATCCCCACGATACAGATAGTATTGTTAGACTTGCTTATAAAGAATCGGTCGACTTGAATATTATTAAACAGAACTTGAAACAATGTATTGATGATTCCATAAACATTTACCAATTAATTTATGATAAGTTTTAGAGTTAGACATTTCATCTTTTGAACATTTGTAATTGTTTTATCCTTTGTATCTTTTGTATTTGTTGTTGCTGTTGTTGTCTTACTAAATTCATTATCTCTTGTGCGTTTTCACGCATATAATGATGACACGACACATATTCAAAAATATATTTCTATATATATGATAACTAATACAATTGAAAATGGAAGATTAGGTAATCAAATTATTCGAAATTTATCTGTCAGTTTAATTGCTGAAAAATACGATTTGAAAGTAAATTATTGTAACAATGAATTGATAAACAATTTAGGCATATTTTTATTTAGTGGAAAAAATGTATTTGATAATACAATTAATCTAAATGATGATAATTACTTTTCTGTTTATAATTGTGGTAATCTAACTAGTAACTTAGACCCAAATAAAAACTTTTTTCAAACAAAAGAATTCACTAATTTTTTATATAATTATTTACATAAAGATGAAATAAAGGCGAAAATAATGGATAAAAACCCATTCAAACATCTATATAATAATAACAATAATTTGTATGTTCATATTAGACTTACAGACGCAGCAAAATTTAATCCTGGAATTAAATATTACTTGAGAACAATTAAAAATATTGGTTTTGAAAACTTATATATTTCAACTGATGATGAAAAACATCCTATTATAAAAGTAATTTGTAAAATGTATCCCAATGTTAGAATACTTCATTGTGGTGAAATTAAAACAATTCAGTTTGCAAGCACTTGTAAAAATGTAATATTATCACACGGTTCTTTTTCTGCAGTAATTGGGTATTTATCGTTTTTCTCTAATGTGAGCTATCCAGAATATCAATCTGATAAAATGTGGTATGGAGATATGTTTTCCATAGATGGTTGGGTTAAAAATGCTTTGTAAAAAGAAGAAATAAAAAAGAAAAGAAGAAATAAAAAAGAAAAGAAGAAATAAAAAGGAAAAAGAAATAAAAAATCAAATAATAAAATAATCTTTTTCAAATTTTTGACTATTATTTGAATTTATAATTATATCCGAATTTATTTTTTCTAATGAATAATTCAATGAATGCATCAATAAGGATGGGGTCATCTCATTTACAAAACTAATTACAAAAGAATAAGAAACATGTAAATTTAACGGTTTCAATTCTTTATTATAAATGTCGTGAATGTGAAACATATGGGTCTTAAAGTTTTGAGGGTATTCCCCTAATGGTTTTTCTCTCTTGATATAACAATTCACATAATTTTTGTATAAAGTATAACTGAAATTATGTATACACTTTCTAAAAAAAGAAAACTCATCATTATATTCTGGGTAATAATTCAAAAATGTTTTTATTTTTCGGTCTTTTCTTAACAACAAATATTGATATTGTATTTTAGGTTGATTTCCTCTTAATTTCCTCACTATTTCGTAGTTCGGATTTCTAACTTTTGTTCGTGTTCCATCCAATAAATTGTGAAAAACTACACCCATTATATTATATGGAGTGTTCATAGAAGCATATTTGTTGATTAATTCATCCCAATTGTTTGAATTGTAAACTTCGGGGAATTTAATTCCTTTCAAAACCCATTCACATTTCTCTCTGATCTCCTTCATATTTATTGAGAGAATTTTATGTATTCCATTCAAATAAGTTATTTGATAAATCGCAACTAAATATAAAGATGGATTTTCAAATGGAACAACAATACGATTTTTAGGATGTTGTAAAACGAAACTATAAGAATATGTATTATTTAAATTATTCAAATTGAAATCTATCGTCTTTATTGTTTCCATAAACATTTCACGAAATGTCAAATTTTCTTCGGTTTTGTAGAAACTGACATTGGCGCCAACATAACTTTTTGTTGCCAATTCCCAATAACCATTAATATTATCATCATTCCAAACCCAGAATAAATTAATCATCGTTCCTTCAACAAATTCTTCTGCGACAATAGTTTCTTGTTTATTTTCATTTTTACTGAACTCTGAAAATTGTATTGATTTAGGTGGAGAAAAAGAAACTATTCTATTATTTTCATTAACAACAATAGAACGGAATAATCCGTGGGTTTTTATTTCTTCTCTCGATAACAAACTTTTATTGTAACATATCACTTTGTATTTTTTATTATTACTATCAATTGATTTTTTTATTAAAAAATGGTCATTATCAATATCATTTATAATATATAAAGGTTCTAGGTTCATAATATATATATTTATATAAAAGTCTTTATATTAAAATTAAAATTTCTACTATAAATATAGTATATGTCTGAAAAAATAATAAGCTTACAATTAGGTGATATTATACACATTGAAGATCCAACTAATGAATCATTGAATAATCAGACATTTATTATTGATTATATTGATAATCAATTGTTGAAATTGATTGAAGTTAATAAATTAAATGTTGTTCATTTGAAAATAAACGATGAATTAATATTTCCTACGACAGTTACTAAGATTGAACTTTTATTTAGAAATGATAAATTGGGTTTTTGTTTACAGAATAATTTACTACCAAATACTTGGATTAAAATATACTTTAGAGAGTTAACTTTAACTGGTGAAATAACCGATTTGGAAAAAGATATGATTGAACTTAAAACTTTTCCAGATAATGAAATCATTTATATGAATTTTGCTTACAAAGGAATACCAGAAGATTTAATGATAGATAAGATAGAAATTATACCTAAACCCAAAAAGGTTGCAATTGGACAGAAAGAAAAGAAAAAAGAAGAAGAAAGAAAAGAAGAAGAAGAAGAAGGAAAAGAAGAAGAAGAAGAAGAAAGAAAAGAAAAAGAACAAGAGGAAAAAGAAGAACAAGAACAACAGGAAAAGAAAGAAGAAGAAGAAGAAAGAAAAGAGGAAGAAGAAGAAAGAAGAGAAGAAGAAGAACAAGAAGAAGAAGAGAAAAAAGAAAGAAAGGAAGAGGAAGAAGAAAGAAAGGAAGGGGAAGAATTTGAAGAAGAATTGCAAGAAGAAATGAATAAGTTGGATGTTTATGAAGAAGACATTTATGTAAATCAACCCTTAAATAAAGTAGAAAATAAAAATAGAGAATTCGTTATCAAAGCTAATGAAGTCATTTTTGGTAAAGAATACGAAGCAATTAAAGAAGTAGTGAATGTCGGTATCCATGAACAGAGGTTCGATGTTGAAACACAAACCAACGATTTATTGAATGTATTATTATCTAAAATACCAAAATCAGATAGAACCAGGAATGTAATGAACAATATTCATACTATGATTGCAAGGTTCAAAGAATTAAGAAGCGAATATTCTAAATTCGACGAAAATGGAAACATTATAAGTATTCTTTTGAAAGGTGTTGAATATAAACCATTAGTTTCCTATTTATTGAAATATAATAAGTTATTATACTGGATATTACCAGTTGTTAAAAATGTAAAGAATATATATTTTGGTAAGCAATATGAAGATGAAACATTGAATGTAGTAATAGATCCAAACTCTACCAAAAATGTAGAAAAATTCATTGATAAATTAGGTTCTATAAAATCATCCGATGAAATAAATAAATACGACGCATTTTTAAATGAAGTAAATCTATTTTTTACTCCTTTTCAAGAAGCAGGTGAACAAGGAATAATCTATAAAACAGAAGTTGGAAATGAAATAAATGCGATTGTTGACAATCTCGGTAATTTTGAAACATTAACAATGCGTAATAATGGTGGTGCAGTTGATAAGTATGATTATGGCATCATAACTTCTAAACGGTTTATGATGGATAAATATAATACTGGATTGACGAAGTTAGAAACAGTAGAAAAGTCAGGAAACAAAAAACAAACAAACCGTATTCAAATAACTAATTCAGATACAATTCAATTGAAATCTATTATAACATTGCCAGAACCGGCGATCCGTTTCTCTCGCATAAATCTTCCAGGAACGAATATTCTAGAGAAAGCGAATTTGAATAAAACATTTTTGAATTATTGGGAGTTGTTGAAGAAAAATACAAATGTTAAAGATGTGAATATTGACGATTTGAATGTAAACTTGAATTTCGAAAAAGATAACAATTTTGCGAATATAGTAAACTATTCATTGAGTGAAACAGTGGATTCGGGAACAAAAGAAGAGATATATAAAAAATTCGCAGAAATAATCGCCCCAAAAACCCGTTCTTTGTTCAATTCTATAAAAAAATATATCAAAGACAAGTTATCATTTGTAGGGGTTGTTAGTTATCTTGAACCATTTCTTGTTTATACAGATGATTTAACATATATGCAATATACGGAAATCAATAAATATTTACAAGAAGTAGTTTCAGATTATAATAAAAAATTTATATATAAAAAAAATATATTCAACTTATTGAAAAGAATAGACTTCATAAATAGCGAAAAACCAAATTTTTTAGTTTTAAAGTCTATAATTTTTCAAAATCGCGATGTTTTAAAAGGGTATAATATAGAAAATGACCAACCCATTACTAATTCAGAATTTTTGAGAATTATCCTGGTGAAAGATAATGGTCGTTCTTTCAATTATGCGTGTTGTTTAAAGAACTTAAATTTGATGTTATCAGAAGACATATCCAACATATTAAGTTCAGATGAAGAAGATATAAAGAAGCAAATCAAAACATTAGATAAAAATAATAAATGTAAAACATATGAAATTGCGAAAAAATATAACGAAAAGGACGATTTGTTGGCAGATAATGGTAAAATGATTTACTTTGATAAAAAATATGACAATACTGATTATAGTATAATTGAAGACATTGACAAAAGTAAAATTAATTTGTCAAAAGAAGAGTTTAATGAATACTTGGTTCATATTTTGGAAACGAAGCATAAGTATCGTTATGATGAAGCAGTGGATATGGCAGAAACATTGGTTAGTGGTCTTAAAAAAGTGGTAGACGGAAATGTAGCATTGCTCTATCATAAAGGAGATGAAAAGATAGAATATTATAGAAGAAATGAAGAGAGATGGGAAATTGACGAAACTATAAATAAGAATGAGTTTATTAACAGCGACGACTTATTATGTAATTTTCAAAACAATTGCATAAGTCAACAGAATAAAAATTGCGGTTCTTTTGAATTGAATAAAAAGGAATTAGCAAAAGCAGCGTTGAATAATATAGTAAATGAATTTGACAAAAATTATAAGACATCCAAAGAAAATTTGGTTTCTTCCATAAATCAGAAATATGATTATTATTCTAGTATTATTAATAAAATAGAAGAAATCAACCTTTCCAAATTCTACAAAAATAATAAATATCAATATAATATCGGAATAGAAGAAGACGGTAACGGAAATAAAAACCAACCATTTCAAGAATTATCTCCATATTTGAAGTTGAGAGATTTGATATTAGGTCAGTCCGATTTTGTTAAAAGACAGAACGATATTATTCGGTTTACCGTATCTTTTACAAGGGACGCGATTTCAATTGGGACAAATGATGAAGACACCAATTGGTTGTATTGCACTAAAACAAACACTAAATTATTGCCTCGGTTTATTCATAGATTAGCGTCTTGTTTTATTGAAACGCCTAATAATTATTTGTCATTATTGAATGAATTATGTAGCACTATTGGCACAATAAGTGATGATGGGGATAATTGGGTGGATAAACATAGCGGTTATATAATTAGACCAATAGATTTTGATTTTGAAGAAGGCTATAATGAAGAAGGGTTTAGAATAGTTTCAAGAGAGATCATCGAGGAAGACATTGGTGTCCAAATGTTGAATAATGCCAACAATAAAAAGGTGGAGTATACATCGTTGGAATCAAGGATGTGCTCTAATATAATTACTTCCTTGTCCGAATTTATGGGAATAAATATTGAAGAACAGAGAGAATTTATGGTGAAAATTATGAATAATATATTGCCAATTGCAATGCCTAAGGAGAAGGATTATAAAAGAAAGATAGAAGAATATTCAAAGGTTGGAAAAAATATTCCGAGTTATAAAGATTTTCACAATTTGAATATTTTATATTTGACATTTTGTTCTTTTTTAATTGGAGTTCAAACAAGTATTCCATCAATAAAAACAAGGAAAACATACCCGGGTTGTATCCGTTCATTTGTCGGTTTTCCATTTGATGGAAATGGCGATTATTCTTCTTTAAATTATTTGGCGTGTATAATATATAAAATTAAAAATCCAACGGATCCGTGGGCTGTATTATCTAGGACTAAAGAGGCTGACATATCAAATAAAATAAAGAATTACATTGAGAAGTATTTTTTAATTGACAATGATGTAAAAAATAAGTTCAAGGAAAAGACTGAGTATTTATTGATTAATCCAAATGAAGATATACCAGATAAATATTCATTGAGCAATTGGAATGAATTCTTGCCTCCATTGAGAGAAATTAAAATAAAGAGGTTGGCGAATATTACTCCAGACTTCAAAAAAGAATTGTATAATGATATAAAGTTTGGTTCTCCAAAACAAAATGAGAAAATATTAATAATTAAATCAAAGATTATATTTTTCTCTCTAGCCGTTCAAGAGAGAATACAAAAGATTATAAATAAAAAGAAATTAATAATGAAAAATTCATCCAATGAACCCTTTCTTGTGAATGCTTGTTGTAATAACATAAATAATAAAATAATAACAACAATCGAGTATTTCGAAAACGAAGACAAGGATATAACTGAATATAATAAGGTTGTGCAGAACCTATCCAATATTATTTATGATATAAACAATATAACACGGGCACCATTTTTATTTTCAAAAGAAGTTAGTAAAAATATTTATTCTGTTATAAACACAGATTACGATGAAGAGGTTATATATAGGGCATTTATCGGGTTGTGTAGGTTTCAGTCTAATATACTTATTAGCGATGATTTAGTTTCTATTTGTGGTAATAAGCCGAAACCAAATACATTCAGTATTAATGATTCTATTGTTGAGAAAATACAAAAATTGAAGAATGATGGTAAAAATTATACGAATGAAGATATGTTGAGGTTATTGCAAATTGTCAGCAGAAAAAATATATTACATATAGAAAATAGTAATCATATAGTATCACCATTAGAAAAGTTGAAAAACATTATTGAATTAATTAATAATTCTGATGATGACCGCCTTATACCAAAAGCATTGGTGCAAAACATAGAAAAGGTTATAAATTCCAGTTTTGATATTGATTTAATGGAAGATACAAGTGAAGTTCGTTCTCTCAAGAATTATTTATTGAAAACGAATAGTTCTATGAAAAGTCAAGTTTCGGAATTTATTAATAGTTATAGTAGTATTTCAACAAAGGAAAAAAGAACTATTAATAAGTTTTTGGATAATTTCACTAATTGGAGTAGTCAACACGATAGACGGATGTCAATATCAGATGATGAAGTTTATAATTGTATAAATTTTGTAAAGACATATATCCATAACTTTGTAAAAGTATTTCCAAACATAATATTGAATAAGGTTGATTATAGCGATGTTGAATTACCTGAATATTTAGGGTTGTCTAGTAGACATCGTGTTGACATTGCAAGCTTTGTAAAGAAGTATTACAATAGTTTAGTGAAATTCTATAATGATAATAATATTTCAAACATTTTGGAGAATATAAAACAGTCGTGTGAGAATATATTGTATTTAGTGAATGACACACCGTGTTATAGCATTATATCATATAATGGGATAGATAATTATTCTATTTTCGATAAGACAATGTGTTTTCTACTTTTTGAGAATTATTTTTTGCAGGTAATTACATTTTACATCAATTTAACAGATGACAGCAAAATGATGAACAATACAAATAATATGGAGACAGAGGATGAGAATGACGAATTAGATACAATAGAAAACATGGAAGATGATGAAAACAAACGGTTTTTGATTCGAGCAAAAAATAAGAGTGATTATTACTTGAATACTGGGAATGTGAGAGAGTTAAAAGGGAAAATAGCAGATTTGATTTCAACATTTTTGAATATAATGAATGAAAATAAGGAAATAGTTGATATAGATTATGATAAAATAATGGATAATATATTCAAGTTGAAAGAAAAAGAGAAGAATAAAGTTACAGATAGATTGAAAGCACTTACGAATGATGAGAGAAGAGTAGAAAATGTGTTGAAGAACAATAAGTTAGGTGTATGGGGAAAAGGATTGCAAAAGGGATTAACAGAATATGACAAGAAGGTTTATGATGAGGAAATACAAGATATAGAGGATTTCAGAATGATTATAACAAACAATATAAACGAAGAATATGATGATGATGAATTGAATGAAAACCCTCCACAAATAAGAACCGACATAAGAACCGAAAATTTAGAAGATGACGAATATGAAATGAGGGTTTCTGCTGAGATAGATGAAGATGTTTATGATATGTCTAATATGGACGAGGATTATCGCGACGGTTTCTTTGATTTTGAGGGACCAATTGAGAGAAATGATAATTACGATGAGTCTGATTATTATTGAGGTGGGATGGGTTCCTTAAGTCCTTTTATATTACTTTATTGTTCTTTATTGTTCTTTAAATACTTTTTTATATTATTTTTTTATCGTTTTTTTATTGGACGGGTTCTTTAAGTTGTTTTGCTTATATTCATAAAAATATAGTATACTTAATAGTGCAAACATTACAGAACTGAATATATATTTAAAGTTTGTCATTGCTTTTACTCCAAACATGTCATTCAATACAAAGTTATACTTGGAACCGAAGAACATTCCAATCGACAACGCAATAATTAGAATTAGTCCACTATAGAAATCTATACTTTTATGTTTGTAATATTCATACAATCCGACCAAGGCAAATGGAATACAACTTATGAAAATAATTGTTCCATTCAACTTATCATATGGTTTTATAATATCATAATGTAAAAAAATATACATCATCAATGCTGAACCAGCAACTCCTCCGATCAAAGATGCATAAAGTCCGACAAATAACCCTAATAATACAATTATTATTTCATTAAACATTATATAAAATAATAATAAAATAAAATATATAAATAAAATATAATATAATGAACCCTGAATTTATAAAGAAAAATCCAGTATTTGTAAGTATAATTTTATTTTTGACTATATATTTTTTGATTCATATGGCAAAACCCAAATTTCTTTTCAATAGAGATGGTAGTCTTCGCGTCTTTGGAATAGGATATAGAAATAAAACTATCTTTCCAATATGGTTACTATCTATGATTTTAGGAATATTATGTTATTTATATGTAACTTATTACACAAATAATCTATTGTGATAAAATAAATATGAATTCAAACCAGCCATCATTAATTGAACCAGGAGTGAAATATTTTTTGAGCGAGACATTGAAAAAATGCAGGGAATATAAGAATATCTATTATAATATTGTTTTTAATGTTTCATTATTCTTCATTTTTTTGATAATTTTAGGATCAATCCTTTTAGTTAAATATAAAGGAAAACTTACTCCTTCAGAAAAAGAAATCAAAAATAGAGAAAAACATTATTACATAATATCAAAAATAAAGAATTATCAAGAAATGAAATTGATGAACCAACAAAATCTAATAACTGGATTACCTCGATGGGATAACGAATACGATTTATTGCATAATAAATAAATAAATATACTATTATATATTATGAACGATACAGAATTTATTGAATCATTAAATAAATATTATAAATTAAAATATGAATATACAACTCATATCAATAAACAAAAACAAAAATTACTTCGGGATGATGATAAAAATTTAAAAGATAAGAGAAAGGAATACAAACAATTGAAATTCAAATGTATTAATTGTAAAAGACCTGTTTTTACTAATTTTTTTACAAGAATCGATGAAGATGATAACCGAATACTCGGTGCTTTATGTGGAGATAAAATAAAACCGTGTGATTTGAATATTCAAATTAATACTGGTTATTTTTCAAATCTAAAAGAAAATATCAATAATGATAAATTAAATATTGAAAATAATAAGAAAATAATAATAATAGAAAAAAATAATGAAATGTTTGATTATAGCACAACAGAACAGGCATTAGAAATTTATGAAAGAATTCATAAAGAAATTAATGAAAATTTAGAATTGTATGAATATTCAAATCAATTATATTTGAACATTGTTGAAAATGAAGAGAGAATTAAAGAATTAAACACATTAGAAAATGATTTAAATAAGGATATTAAGGTTTTGAAAGAAATGTGTAAAAGCTACGAAACTACAGATAATCACGCGTTAATAAAAGAAGTTGTTCAATTGTATATTGATAAAATAAAACCAACAAGTCAAAAAATAATGAATAATAAATATGCTTATGTTGCGGTTGAGAAAGATTCGATTGATGAGCAAAAAGGAAAACCACAAATATGTAAGTTAGTTCAAACACCTTTTGAATATTCTATTGAAAAATTAGAAATAGATACTTCTTTCAAACCTGCTGGTTTAATAGAATTTAATAAAGAAGAAGTAAAAATAAAAGAAAAGAAGAAAAAAGATGAAAATAAAGAAAAGAAAGAAAAAAAGGAAAATAAAGAAAATAAAGAAAAGAAGGAAAAGAAGGAAAAGAAAGAAAAGAAAGAGAAAAAGGAAAAGAAAGAAAAGGGTGAGAAGAAAGAATAAAGAAAATAAGGAAAAGAAAATAAGGAAAGTTTAATAATAATATATTTTATAGATATATAGATGATTAGTAAATATATATCTATAAAAATTTTTTTGATAAGTTTTATTATTGGAATGATTTTTGTTTATATACTCGGACCAGATAACAAAATCGTTTATATTTATCCAACTCCAGATAATATTGACAAAATTCAATATAAAGATCACGCGGACAATTGTTTTGTTTATAGAAAAACCGAGGTAACTTGTCCAACTAAAGATTATCTAATTCAAAAAATACCTGTTCAAAATTAATTTTTTAATTTTTTTATAGTTGTATTATATAATATGTTTCTGAATAAATTTGTAAATTCAAATACTGGTAAATATGTAATGAGTATAATTTTAGGATTAGGATTATCTGCTCTTTTTCGTGAAGTATGTAAGGATAAAAAATGCTATATTTACAAACCAGCAGAGCACAAATATATAGATAATAAGATTTTCAAAGCGGATAACAAATGTTATAAATATAATCAAGTTACAACAAAATGCAATAGTAATTTAAGAATTATTAATGCTTAATGTTTTTCTTTTTTTCTTTAAATTAAAAATAAGATAATATATATAATGGCGTGCACAATCTCTTGTTGTATTTCACTAATATTTATTGTTGCAATGATTTATTTTTATTATATAACGGACAATAATGCAATTGTAATTCAATATAAAAAACAATTGGATCCTGAATTACAGAAAACATATGAGAAAATAAGCAAAGAGAGAAGGAACATTAGTTTATATGGATATGTCCTAGGGTTCTTCCTTTCTCTCTTCATCATATTATACAATATCAAATTGAAAGGAAAGAAAATGAATACAAAGAGTTTAGTTTGCACCGTAATGGCATCTTGTTTTCTAACAAATTATTTTTATTATATATTGTCTCCGAAGTCTGACTGGATGCTAAATCATATAAATAATTCTAAACAATCCAAAGCTTGGCTAGTAATGTACAGAACAATGTCGTATAATTATCACTTGGGAATAGTTTTAGGTATTATAGCAGTTGGAATATTGGGATTTGCTTTTAGGGAGTAATTTGCGTTAATAATATTATTCTACATTATTTAATAATATTATACAATAATGGATGGGACAAATATCAATGATTTACCTAGTCAACCTATATCCGGTGAAGGAAATATTAAACTGAATATCAATGAAATGCCTACACTAAATAATCAAAATACTTCAGAAAGTAGTGTAAGTTTAGACCAAAGCACTATTAATCAAATAATAAGCGGATTACAAAAAGCAACCATGAATGGTGCAACACAATTACAATCAAGAGACATTCCAATGAATACTGAGGAGTATACTCAAGACACAACTGTTCAACCTGATTATATTCCTGCACCAGTAAATGTAGATTACATAAAAGAGGAAGAATATACCGCTGCCAATATAATTCATAACTATGATAGAAAAAATAATACAAATAATAATTTGGAAAATTTGTATAATGAAATCCAAATACCTTTGTTAATTGGTGTTTTATTTTTTATGTTTCAATTACCATTTTTCAAAAAAGTTTTATACAAATATTTTCCAATACTTTTTTTCCAAGATGGTAACCAAAATTTATATGGTCTTTTTTTTATAAGTATATTATTTTCAATAATTTATTATTTCATTTATAAAATTATGACAAATTTGGTTTAGATCTAAATAAATAAATCTGGAATATAATTGAACCTATGACATTCATCGTGAAATACTTGTTGTCCCTGATCTTCGTATTTTGATTTACCATCTTCTATTGCCATTAGTGGATATATCAACGCACGATTACCTTCTTTAGTAAAAATCCAATCCGAATTGAATGGTTTTGATTTGTGTTTTTCGCAATATGGATAAGAGAATTTTTTAATTAAATAAAACGCTTGTTTCTTTGTTATCATATACATCTGAGCACCCCAAATATTATCATCATATCTGTAATAATTGTTTTCTTCCATTTTATCTTCTTGGATGCTACAATTCAACAAACAACCCAATAATAATAAATCTAATTTCATATCTTTGAAGTTCTTTACAATTGTCGGGAGTTTTTCTGTGAAATCCTTTCTTATAATTATATCATCTTCGCAAATAATTCCGTATTCCTTGTCAGATTTAAAATAGAATTCATTAATTAAATCAAGATGTCCATATGTAAATGATAATATTCTTTTGTCTTCTTTACTATCTTTAATTCTTGGATCATTGTAACTTACACCTGAATAAATGAAGGCACTTATCCCTAATTTATTAAATCTTTCTTCCATAGCTTCCTTTCTCTCTTTATTATTGAATGATAAACAATAAAAGTCACAATATTCCATTTATTGTTTATTATTTTATTATTTCTATTTTCCTTTCTTAATTGTTTTTCTTATTTTATTATTACTTTTTTCTTTTTTACTTTTTTCTTTTTTACTTTTTTCTTTTTTACTTTTTTCTTTTTTACTTTTACCTTTTTTTATTGTTTCTATATATTTTTCATTTGGGATGTATTTAAAAAAATATTCATTATATTCTGGATCATCTCTTTTGTTTTTAAGTTCCATATACTTCTTCGATTTATTTATTCGTATTTCTTCAATTGTTTCTTGATGTCCATAACAACTATCGGTGAACCTTTTCAACAATCCAGTTTGTTTTAATCTATTATGTTGTTGAAGAATAAATAAATATTGGGCTATACACAGAATTCTGGTTGTGTCATAATAATTTCTACCAGAATACATGAATGCCAAATAAAAACTTAAAATAGTATCTATTGTTGCAATTTTTATATCCTCATTACCTATTTTGAAAATATTATAACTATGACAAGCTAATGGTTTATATATGAAAACAATTGTATCTTTGCCTATTAAAACCTCATAATGTTCAGCAATTGTCTCTCCGATTGCATCTTTTTTAACAATTCTCACATTATTTATACCTTGTTGATTCAATCGTTCTTTAATAATGGTTCCAACAATTTCAGGGGTTTCCGATAAAACATCAAAATCCGGATAATATTTGAATTTCCTTATCAAGTGTTTTGGCATATATTGAGAATATAAAGATAATGCATAACTTCCGAAAAAAACAACACCTTGATTAATCAATGTTTCTTTTACTGTATTAAATACATTTTTACTATCTGACCCAGCATTATATACTAATTCTCTCTGAAAGTTAAATTTATGACAATCTTTTCCGATTAACGGATAATTTTTATTTAATAATATTAGCCTTTTCAATACTTTTTCCCAACGACTAACATCTCCTTGTGGTCTAGACAATTCAAGAAACATAGACATCCTCAAAAAGTTGGGTGGTGCATATGATATTCCATTCACAACTATTGTGTCCTTTTTAATCGCATTAAATATATTTTTATCTAATTGGGTAATATCCGCAACCGGTAAAAAATTGACGAAAACTTTATATGTCCCTTTATGAACGCCTGCTTTTGATTCTACTTCTTTAAATCCTTTTTTGAAATATATATTGGTTAATTCAATCGCGTCATTTAATGAGTTAGGAGAGAAAAAATCATAGTCTGGAATGTCTGTATTTTTATTATAAAATTGGTCTTTTTCTGGAAGTATAGAATTTATCGCTGTTCCACCATAACATATTAATTTCTTGTTCCTCAAGAATTGCTCCACTATTGAAAATATTTTACTTACTTCTGGTGATTTTACTATTTTTATATTAGCTTCTTCTTCTATTCTATCTACTGCATCTCTTAATATTGCCAACTCACAATCTTCAAAACTCATTTTACTGTCACACAAGTTGTTTTTCATATATAATGATTATAAAAAATTAATAGGAAAAGTAGTGGAACAAAATTTTGAGGCGAAGAAAAACGATTAGGATATTATAGGTTGTCTATTTGGTATTGAAGTTATAGTTGGGCACATGTTATTCTGTGCATAGTTTGGTGAAGAAGGATCATATCTCAAATTTTTAGGTTTTAATACAAAAGAATATCCCTTGTTATTGAAAAAAGAAATATAATTCGTGAGATTTGTATCAACCGTGTTATAACGCATCGCCGACATTTGACAACCTCTATTTCTGGAAAGATCTGCACTTACATTGGTCCGATTTATTCGTGTGTCTGGAATTGCAATAGTCATATTTCTCTTGTTATAATTTATTAATTCATTTGGATTTGAAGAAAATTCTACATCATAATAGTTCAAAGCACGCATAAAGACAGAGTTACTTGTCATATTTACGAATTCATAAAATTGTTGATTATCCATGAAATAGCTATTTATTTTATCAACAATAATAATAATCTTTTTTCTTAAATCAAGCAATTTAATGTCTCCTAAATTATTTATTATACAATTACTAGTGTTCATATTGTTTGCAATACAAGTGGTATATTCGTAACTGTATTTTGGTCCTAATAAATAGTTTTCATATTTTTGAAACAAATTTGCAAAATTTTGATACATTTTTGGATTTGCACTTTTAATTCTTAAATGTAGTATTATAGGATCATTATAGTTTGGAGCAAAACCAGGATTGAAACCATTATTAATAATTATGCACATTACTTTGTCAAAACCTATATAATTAACTGATTCTTTTACATTATAATTATCCAAAGTAGAAGTTGCAACAACTGGATTGTCATTTATGGAATATATTTCGAAATCTAAACATCTCACACCTTGTTTTATGATATTATTCAGAATGCAAATGTTTACATAACCGTTTTTATAAGGTCCGACACTACAACAATTATATGCCGTATTTATGTAATAATCCTTCAATGTATAACTACAATCCGGATCGGATTCATTTAAGTTTTTTATATTTATAACATAATTCATTAGTTTGCATTTGTTATGTTTGAAAATGTAAAAATATAATAACAAAACTATAAAAACTGCAAAAAATAAGAATATAATAAAATAACGATTATTCCTTTTATTTGATAACATATATTATTATTCCAAAATAAATAAATAAATAAATAAATAAATAAATAAATAAATAAATAAATAAAAGGTTAAATAATATATACATATAACTTATAACAGAAAATGCCAGGAGGTTTAATGCAGTTAGTGTCCGAAGGGCAACAAAATATTATATTAAATGGAAACCCTTCAAAAACATTTTTCAAATCTGCATATTCAAAATATACTAACTTTGGAATGCAAAAATTTAGAGTTGATTTTGAAGGATCAAAAACATTGCGTTTAAATGAAGACTCTTATTTTACATTCAAAATTCCGAGATATGCTGACCTTCTAATGGATTGTTATTTATCCGTTGATTTACCTAATATTTGGAGTGGTATTATTCCGCCAGTATCCGATCCTACATCTGTTTATTATAATAATAATCAGTGGATACCATATGAATTTAAATGGATTGAATACATTGGCGCCCAAATGATTTCTAAAATTGAGATTACTTGCGGAAATCAAACATTGCAGGAATTCTCTGGAGCTTATTTACTTTCCGTCGTTCAGAGAGATTTTTCAAGTGAAAAGAAAGATTTATTTGAGAAAATGATTGGTCATGTTCCTGAATTGTATAACCCTGGTAATTCTGGAACTCGTATCAACTCTTATCCAAACGCATATTATACTCCTAGCCCAGAAGGTTCAGAACCATCTATAAGAGGTAGAACATTATATATTCCGTTGAATTCATGGTTCACTTTGAAAACCCAAATGGCGTTTCCTTTAGTTTCACTTCAATACAACGAATTGCACATAAATATTACAATGAGACCTATCCAAGAATTATTCCAGATCCGTGATGTATTTGATATTCAAAATAATTTTCCTTATGTTGCACCTAACTTTAACTTGTATTATATGCAATTTTATCGTTTTCTACAAACACCACCTGATGTTAATTTGGGTGTTTCTTCTTATAGCGATTTACGAACTTTGTGGAATGCAAATATACATTTGAACTGCACTTATTGTTTTCTCTCCAATGAAGAATCCAGAATATATGCTCTACAAGAACAAAAGTTTTTATTTAAACAAGTGAGAGAACAAATATTCTACAATGTCACAGGTTCAAATAAAATAGACTTGGACTCTATTGGAATGATTTCTACTTATATGTTCTATTTACAAAGAAGTGATGTGAATTTGAGAAATGAATGGAGTAATTATACGAATTGGCCTTATAGATATATGCCAAATGATTTAATACAAGCACCAACGGAGGGAACATATGCTATTTCTAGAAACGGGACAACTGTTTTAATTGGTCCAGGAGTTAATGTGAATGGCCAAGCTACTGGTTGGATGATTACTGGAAACTATAATTTTGAAAATATAAAAGATATATTGGTTAGTTTAAGTGTTCTTCTAGATGGCATTTATAGAGAGAACGAACAACCTTCTGGAGTATATAACTATATTGAGAAATATACAAGAACAGGAGGAAATGGTCCTGACGGCTTATACATTTACAATTTCTGTATGAATACTTCTCCTTTCAATTTGCAACCCACTGGAGCAATGAACATGAGTAGGTTTACCAACATTCAGTTTGAGATGAACACGATTATCCCTCCAGTAGATCCTTTGGCGCAGTCTTTATCCATTTGTGATCCTCAAACAGGGAATATCATTGGGATAAACAAACCAACATGGAGAATATACGATTATAATTACAATCTAGTTTTATTTGAAGAGAGAATAAATATGGTATCTTTCATTGGAGGAAATTGTGCGCTTCAATATGCGACATAGGTTTATATATATATTTTCATTACATAGTTTAGAAAATATATTATATACTTATATAAAATGGAAAACTGCACTAATGAAAAATTAAATGAATTTAGTCATGAAAGTTATAGATATATCAATCAAATATTTGGAGACGAAACCGTGAGACAAATAATAAGTGAGGTTTTCCCAAACAAAAAATATAAATTTGTTGTTAAACCTGGTGGTCGAGAATACCATAATTCATCTCATCATGTATTAAAAAATAATCGAAATAAAAAAATTTGGTGTAGTGGTGTTAAAGGATATCAAAACACCAATATAAATACAAATGATACATTATGTCAGTCTTATTCTTTACTCACATATTTGAAAAAACCAATTGACGATGATCAAAAACAGAGACAAATGGATATGATTCAAATGTATAGAGAAATATTAAGTAATCCTTCTTTTTTGAAAGAGTTTGATATTGTAATTAATGATGAAAGAAATAAACAACTGTGGAAGGTTGACCCTGAAGTGAATGACCCAAGAAAAGTTGTGTTTATTGAAATGGATACAGCACAAATTTTGAAGGATATACATGATGTTTTGGATAAATGGGAGAAATACGGATATTTGTATTACATCGGAGATGGTAAATGTCCTAAATCTAAATCTAAATCTAAACCAATAAAAGTAGAAGAACCAACTAGAATGATTACACGAAGTTCAAGTTTAATTGCCCCAATGACTACAAGAAGTTCAAGTTTAATTGCCCCAATGACTACAAGAAGTTATCGACCATCATCTATGAGTAGAATGAAAGCTGGAACTAAAAGATATAAAAGCACAAAAATGTCAAAAATCAAAAGAACAAGAACAAGAATTAAAACAAGAAGTTATAAATAAATGTTCTGGAATTTGGTCTTTATATTGTTTTTTATATTATTTAAAGATTGATGTACTCATTGGAAGCTAACGCTCCATTATCAATGAATTCGCCACTCAATGTAACTCTTTCTGGATACTTCGGAAGAAAAGGAAGTATTTCTATTCCAGGATTATATCTTTTATCATATAGTTTATTACCAATATCAAAAGTATTCGTCCATTGATCTACGCCTTGAAAATATTTCGGTGGATTTAAGTTATTTTCATTGTATAAATTAGCCCGAGTTCCAATATCTGTGGTTAAAGTAGAATAAGTCGGTGTATTATTGAATGTCAATTTACCTGCTTCATTTACTCCTAAAACATCAGTGGTTATCACCTTTTTCTCATTTTTCACAGCCTTACATCCAAAACAATCAATGTCACTTGTGCATTGTTCCCCAGTTATTGAGCATCTTGCTTGAGGTCCACACATATTTTTGCAACTATAAGTTGTATTAATTGGTAAATTTACTGTATGACTATAATCATTACTGAAATTCTCTCGAATATTATTGCAATAATTTATTACAAATAAAAATATAATTATTGCAATAAATACAAACACCTTTTTATTCAGTTTCATATATTTAAAATAGAAAATATATTGCTTTTAGCGAGACTAAATGAAAATATTTTTATATCATTTTATTATATTATGTCATCAACAAATATAACATCTAAAACTCCTTCCACTACAAATCCTTCAACATCTACAACTCCTTCCACTACAAATCCTTCAACATCTACAACTCCTTCCACTACAAAACCTTCAACATCTACAACCCCTTCCACTACAAATCCTTCAACATCTACAACCCCTTCCACTACAAATCCTTCAACAACAACCACAACTACAAGTCCTTACAGTTTGACTGGATTATCTAGCTATTTTTCTACAACAACTCCTGCGACAACTACAACTCCATCACCTTTATCTTCATCTGTCCCAACTAACTCAATGCCATCATCATTAACTTCAACCTCTACAAATCCTTCAACAACAACCTCTACAACTCCTTCAACAACAACTTCTACAACTCCTTCAACAAATCCTTCAACAACAACAACTACAAGTCCTTATAGTTTGACTGGATTATCTAGCTATTTTTCTACAAAAACTCCTTCAACAACTACAACCCCATCACCTTTATCTTCATCTGTCCCAACTAACTCAATGCCATCGTCATTAACTTCAACATCTACAACTCCTTCAACATCTACAACTCCTTCAACATCTACAACTCCTTCAACATCTACAACTCCTTCAACAACATCTACAACTCCTTCAACATCTACAACTCCTTCAACAACATCTACAACTCCTTCAACATCTACAACTCCTTCAACAACATCTACAACTCCTTCAACATCTACAACTCCTTCAACAACATCTACAACTCCTTCAACATCTACAACTCCTTCAACATATACAACACCTTCCGCAACAACTACAAACCCTCTGCCACCGGATTCTACAATGATTAATCCAAATAAATCCTTATTAGAAATGTTATTTTTTCAATTAGTTATTTTAATTATATATATTATTTTTGGATTAAATATATTATACAACTCAAAATTAGCACAAACAAATTTATTTCCTACAGATGTAGATTGTGAACCGTATGGCATAAATAGATTAATTTTAGAACAAATAAATGTTAATTTTGATATAGTCAATTCTAATAATGAACAAAAATCAACCAAAGTATCATTTAATCCTTATAAAAATATGGAAATTATTAAAAATAGTATATTGGGATTAAACTATTCAAAAAACTGGAAACACGGAACAATTTCAAGCCCTTTTTTACTTTATTTAGCTAGTGTCCAGGATGATTTGAACTCAAATATGTTTACTATGTATAATTACTTTTACAATATTATAAACCGTAATTGTAGTGATAGCGTAATTGTTTTTTTGGTTCCACTATTGTATAGTAGTGTATCAGCTATTATATACATAATAAATTATTTTTATTTGATATACTTATTTTTTAAAAAGTTTTATTTATTATTCAGCACTAAAACAGAATGTAAAGAGTCAAAGATATTGAATGAACATAGAAAACCAATTATTATAGATAATCAGGAAATAACAGAAAATTTAGTAAAATGGGAATACAAACAAGATGAAATGTATAAGAATTGGGTTTATGCCATTATATATTTTATTGTGCTATGTATTACATTATTTTTCGTGCCATTACTTACATTTGTCATGAGTATAACTAGTATAAGAACACATATTTTGCCATTATTCCTAGTCGGTGAAATAACTGGCACTAAAGAAAAATATAGTTTTATAAATTTAATAATTAATTTTTTCAAAGATAAAATGAATTTAATTATCTATATTATAACTTTTATAGTTCTGTTTGATTCTTATATTTCAATTGGAAATTACGGGTTATTAATTTCCATAATTGCATGCATTTTTATTTATTCTTTTTATCCAACCATTTATAATAATACAATTACAAACCCAAATTTAACAACTGGATTAGCGTCATATGAAGCTGCGAAAAAGACTTGCCATAAAATGGATTTCAATGGAGAAGAATGTCACGACCCAAAAATTAGAAGTTGGGTAGGATTTTTTGTAGATATGTGGAAAATGAATGTAGAATGGTTTATTTCTTGTATTTTATGGTTTTTTAATACTATTGTTGAAATTATTGATGACTTTATTCCTGGAAATAAAAAAGAGAAAACCCAAAATACAACTCCTTCTTCTCCTAGTCCCGCAGAACCAGTAGCAGCTCCTTCAACTACTTCAACTCCTTCAATTCCTTCTTCTCCTAGTCCCCCAGAACCAGTAGCA